>Ga0265329_10000622_pt1 | contig 18126 bp, 16 predicted proteins | sample 41627metaG_FD_202091 | JGI IMG/M metagenome (GOLD analysis project Ga0265329, IMG submission 202091) | Rhizosphere microbial communities from Carex aquatilis grown in University of Washington, Seatle, WA, United States - 4-16-27 metaG | ecosystem: Host-associated > Plants > Roots > Rhizosphere...
TCGCTTCGCGTGCTGCGGCGCTAAATCTTTTCAACCTGCAGGAAATCGACCTCAACCGGGGTCGACCTGCCGAAAATGCCAACCATGACGCGCAACTTGCCCTTCTCGGTATTCACTTCCTCGATGCTTCCCGTGAAGGAATCGAACGGGCCGTCGACGATGCGCACCATCTCTCCCACCGAAAAACTCTGCCGAGGCTTGAGGATGCGGTCCGCCTTGATCTCCCCGGCCTTCTGCAGTATTCCGCGCGCCTCGTCCTGGGAGATCGGTTGTGGTTTCTGGTTCCTGTTCGAACCCACGAAGCCGGTTACGCCCGGAATCTTCCTGATCTCCTGGCAGGCTTCCTTCCAGCCGAGATCAGGCAAATCCATCTCGACCATAATGTAGCCGGGCAAGAACTTCTTTGTCGTGACCTTCTTGTGGCCGTCACGGATCTCGACAACCTCTTCCGACGGGACTTTCACGTCGTACACGCGATCCTTGAGGGTCCCCTTGTCGACAAGCATGCGAACGTGCTTCTGAACCTTGTTTTCATACCCCGAATAGGTATGAACGACATACCACGCCTTTGCCATGCAACCTCGCGCCTAGAAGAGCCAGTCCACGAGCTTGAAGAGGACGAAGTCCACCAACCCGAGCATGGCGGCGATGAGGAGCGTGGACACGAGCACAACCTTCGTGGAGGATATCGCTTCCTCCCGATTGGGCCACGTGACCTTTTTCAGCTCGGCAAAGCTTTCTTGAAAGAAGGCAATGATCTTTCTCATGTACTCCGTCCCTCGGATGTCCCTTTCCTCATATCAGGCCAGGCAGGACTCGAACCCGCAACATCCGGTTTTGGAGACCGGCGCTCTACCATTAGAGCTACTGGCCTATGATTTCGCCCCTACTTTATCTTCGCTTCCTTGTGAAGCGTATGCTTCTGGTCCCATTTGCAATACTTGGAGAATTCCAGCTTGCCTTGGGTATTTTTGCGATTCTTGGTCGTCGTATAGTTACGACGGTCGCATTCCGTGCACTGAAGAGCTATAAGCTCCAGGTTTTTCGCTTTTCCTTTGGCCATCCGGGTCTCCCTAGTGGTAGTTGAAGGGCAAATTTACCCAGTTTGCCTCTTCTGTGTCAAGTGGGACAGGAAGCAATTGATTGTACCAGCGCCGACACGTCTCCTTCCAGCGTGCGGCCTGGGTCGAGCCCTCGACCGGATTTGAACCGGTGACCCCGTCCTTACCAAGGACGTGCTCTACCAACTGAGCTACAAGGGCGAGCGTTGTACTCAACGCGAGCGGGGCCCCAGAGCGGCAGCTGGCCGTATTGCGGACAGCGGGAGCGATGGGGGGCCCAAAACAAATCTCGGTGCGAGGGCGGCAGCCGTTTCGCAGAAACGGCGGGAGCCCAGAAACCGTACCCGGTGCGAGCAGGGCCTCTTTCTCTCTGAGCGAAGGGATATTATCAGAGCATCCCGGGGAGCGTCAAGCAGCGATCATTCACGTGTGGCCGGTTTTGCCAAAAAACGCTCCCCGGCGCAGGACACTGTCAGTATCTTTTGTTTCGCAAAAGCATTCACCGGAGGTATCACGTATGAAAACGTACCGCATACCCAATACTCCTTTCGCGGCCACGCGGATAGCGTACGGGTGCATGGGAATCGGCGGCGGTTGGGACGCCACCCCCCTTAGTGATCAGACGAGGAAGGCCGCTTTGGCGAGCGTGAGGGCGGCACTGGACGCCGGTGTCAACTTCTTCGATCACGCGGATATCTACGCACGGGGGAAAAGCGAAGAGGCCTTCTCAGGCGTCTGGAAGGAGATGCCGGGGCTTCGGGACAAAGTGATCGTCCAGACGAAATGCGGCATCAGGTTCGAGAACGATCCGGTGCCCGGCGTGCCGGCGCGTTATGATTACAGCAAACAGCATATTCTCTCCACCGTTGAGGGTAGCCTGCGTCGGCTGAAGACGGACTATGTGGACATTCTGCTCCTTCATCGTCCCGACGCGCTGGTGGAGCCCGAGGAGGTCGCTGCCGCGTTCGAGCAGCTCTACGTATCGGGCAAAGTCCGTTACTTCGGCGTCAGCAATCACTCCGCATGGCAGATCGAGCTTTTGAAGCGGTATCTGCCCCATCCGCTCGTGGTCAATCAATTGGAGCTGAGCGTCGTCCACAACCAGCTTGTCAACGCCGGCGTCGTCGTCAACCAGGACTTACCGGTCATGCCCACGCACGGCGAAGGCACCCTGGAATACTGCCGGCTCAACAACATCACCATCCAGGCATGGAGCCCCGTCGCTCATGGCAGGATAGCGAAGGCTCTCGCCGGACAAGGAGAGGAACGCCTGCGGGCCGCCGGAGAGCTCGCGACGACCATGGCGAAAAAGAAGGGCGTCAGCATGGATGCCATCCTGATCGCTTGGCTACTGCGTCACCCCGCCGGCATCCAACCCATCGTCGGCACCACGCAGCCGGAACGCATCAAAGAGGCGTGCAAGGCCGACGACGTTGAGCTCACGCGCGAAGAGTGGTATTCCCTGTTCGCGGCGGGCAGCGGGTCAAAGGTGGAGTAAGGAATCAAAAGGGGGGAATAATCCCGCGGCCGCCCCCTCACGCGGGCGCTCGTCGGGCGCTTTCCTTTACGCCCCTTCGGCGCGTCGAAAGAAGAGGAGAAGCGATTGACCGTACTCTCTACGATCGTCCAGAACGAGCCCCGCGCGCTCGGTTGAAAGCTTCTCGGCGGAGTGCAGATGCATGATGGCAAGCCCCCCCTCGGAAAGGTGGGGACGCTGACAAGCGGCGTCCAGAACTTCACCTTTTGTCGGATAATCGAACGGCGGATCTAGAAACACCACGTCCCACGGCCGTTGGTTGCTCTTGAGAAAGCGCTCGACCGGAGCTATGACAAGATCGATGTCGCTTTCCACGAACGACATGTTCTTGAGGATCGTTGCCCGCTTGCGGCCATCTTTTTCGACCAGCAGAACGGGCAATGCGCCCCGCGAGGCTGCCTCGATACCCAGGACGCCGGAACCGCTGAAGAGATCGAGGAAGGAAATACCTTCGAGATTCCCCAGTATCGAGAAGAGGGACGCCCGCATCCTGTCCATGGAGGGTCTGATGACCCCCGGCGGACAGAGAATCGTGCGACCCCCGTAGACCCCACCCGTGACCCTCACCTCATCCCCCCTCTGGAGCCGGTGCTGCCACCGCTCCGACCCCACGCGCGATCCGCGCATTGGCCGGTAGAAGAAGACCAGGATCTTCCGCGAGCAGCGACTTCGCCTCATCGCGTGCGCTCACGAGCAGCTCCCCATGGATCAACAGGTCGGCGGCTTTGAAATTGAGAAAACCGCTCTGGCGAATGCCCAGCAGCTCGCCCGGTCCGCGCAATCTCATGTCGCGCTCCGCGATCTGGAATCCGTCGGTGGTCTCCATCATTATTTTCAGACGTTGCACGCCCTCCGGCGTGAGCTTCTCCCCGTAGACGAGGAATGCATAGGATTGCTCGGCTCCCCTGCCCACGCGACCACGAAGCTGATGGAGCGTGGAGAGCCCGAACCGCTCCGCGTGCTCCACCACCATACACGTCGCGTTTGCGACATCGACGCCCACTTCCACGACGCTCGTGGCGACGAGGATCCGCAATTCTCCTCGCGCGAATCGCGCCATGACACGCGTCTTCTCCTCCTCAGGAATGCGCGAGTGGATGAGCGCCATGGGCACATCCTTGTAGACGGATTCCCTGAGGGTGCGAAACGATGATTCGGCATCCTTGACGGCTAACGCTTCGGATTCCTCGATCAGAGGGTACACGAAGTAGGCCTGACGCCCCCGGGCCAGCTCTTCCTCCACACGGCGATATACCTTTTGTTCGTTGCCCTCTCGTGCAAGATGCGTAATAACGGGCCGCCGCCCGGCGGGCATGGTGCGAATCGACGAAACATCGAGATCGCCGAAGGCGGTCAAAGCAAGAGTGCGGGGAATTGGGGTCGCCGTCATGAGGAGGAGGTCCGGGTCCTGCCCCTTTTTCAGGATCGCCTGGCGCTGGAGCACGCCGAACTTGTGCTGCTCATCGACGATCACGAGGCCCAGCCGCTGAAATCCGACGTCCTCCGAAAAAAGGGCGTGCGTCCCGAAGAGAATATCGATCTCACCGGATCGTAGCGCTTCCAGGAGAAGCTCTCGCGGCTCTCCCGTCACCGACCCGGACAAAAACGCCATGCGGATCCCCAGAGGTTCCAGAAAGCGAGCGGCGTTTTCGGCGTGTTGTCGCGCCAGGAGCTCCGTCGGGGCGAGGAACGCCACCTGCTCTCCGCAGGCGACAACCAGGAGGGCCGAAACGAGGGCCACGAGCGTCTTCCCGCATCCCACATCCCCTTGCAGAAGACGGGCCATGGGGACCGCTGACCAGAGATCGGCGGCAATCTCGGAGCAGGATTGCTCCTGATCCTTCGTCAGGGTGAATGGCAGTCGGGGGATCAGAGCGTCGCGAAGGCGGGTATCCTGCACGCGCCTCCGAGGGCGCGTGGCCGCGAGAGTGCTCTTGCGGCGCAGTACGCTCAACTCGAAGTAGAACAGCTCCTCATAGGCAAGGGCGGCGCGGCTGACCCGCGCAAGATCCGCGGAGGTGGGGAAATGGACACTGCGAATAGCGTCGGGAATCGAAGGGAGCTTTTTCGAAGCCAGGAATGCTTGCGGGACACCGGATTCGATGTGTGGTGCCACTTCGGCGAGGGCATATGACATGACACGACGCAGCGCGGCTTGCGTGAGTCCTTCGGTGAGCGGATACACCGGCAGGACGCGGCCAAAACCGACCGGATTCTCGCTCCACGGCTCGAGCTCGAAGTCGGAGCACTGCAGCTCCCCCCGTCGACCGCGAAAGGTCCCCCAGACGTAGAAACGCGCGCCGGGAACGAGGGTTCGGCGCAGGAACGGTCGGCCGAAGCACAGCAGTGAAGCCTCCCCCGAGTCGTCGGAGACGAGAGCCTTCAGCGTGCGGGATCTCCCCCACCCCATATCGGCGACACCGCCGACGGTAACCAGTACGGAAGCCTTTTCAGCGCCTGCCGCCTGCGCCAACGGAACCACCGCGGAACGGTCCTCGTATCCGCGTGGAAGAAAAAGGAGCAAATCCCTGATCGTCGCCACGTTCAAGCGGGACAGACGCTCGGCCATGGCGGGTCCTACGCCGTGAAGGGTCGTTATGTCGCGGGTAAGCTCGGAAATGAGCATCGCACCAAATGGACGGGACCGGCCTCAGATGGGTAGCATCTGAAGCAGGATCACGATCTGCCGGATGATGAGCTCGCCCAGGAGCCATGTGACGAGGAGCAGCCCGAGGGTGAGAAGGAGGTGTTGCGTATAGCCCGAGCGGCGTCCCAGACGGAAAAGGCGCATCACCCAGGTCACGACGGGCTGGATGATCATGTCCACGACGCGCCAGAGATTCGCACCGCCGACGGAACGAAACGCGAGAGGAATTGTACGAATAACCCCAACGATGAGGAGAAGGAGCAGGATGAAGCGCGCACCGGACCAGGAGGCGGACACGACGGAGGCGAGAAAGAATCCGAGGGTGATCCGGCCATAATAGAGGAGCTGGTTCACCAGGTCGAAGGCGACAACCAGAACGAGGATCGCGGCGAGGGGGGAAAAGTCGAACATGGCTCCCCGCAGGAAGCGAATCCGGCTGAACAGATTCAAGTAGGGATCAGTGACGGCGGTGAGTAAGTCCCACGCGCGGCCCAGCGCTTGCGGCGCGAACCATCCCAGCACGATGCGCAGGGAAAGAACGAACAGATACGCGATCAGAATCACATTGATGACGGTAAGCGCTATCAGCACGGGAGCCTCCTCACGACAACCACGGTCTTATGCAAAAAATGTGGACGGAACGAGCTTCTCGACCAGCGAGATCATTGTCTTGTTGATCCGCTCCATCTCGTCCGCCGTGAGCCCGGAACCGAAGGCGACTTTCTCGCGCCAATTGGGGGTCATGATGTCGGATGCCGCATGCGCATCGGAATTGATCACGAGGGGGGCTCCGGAGTCGCGCGCCAGGGCCACGAGGCGTCCATTGCCAAGACCGTGCGAGAAACGCGCCGAAACTTCCAGATGAACGCCATTCGTCGCGGCAAGACGCACCTCTTCTTCCGATATGAGCCCCGGATGCGCGAGGATATCTATGCCGGCCTCGATGCCGGCTCGATTGGTCCCCAAGGCCACCGGTTCGCACACCGTTTCCCCGTGAAGGATGACCAGGCGCGCGCCGAGCTGTCGAGCCCGACGCACGAGACTGCTGATCTGGCCGGGCGGCACGTGCGTGAGCTCGACGCCCGGAATGACACGAATTTTCAGGTATTGCTGTGTCTCACGAACGAACTGGACGAGCGAGGAAATGATGTCGTCCAGGTTCGAAGCATCGGCATGATCCGTCACCCCGATTGCGCGATAACCTGCGTATTCAGCGCGCCGCACGAGCTCGGCCGGCGAAAGCTCGCCGTCGCTCAGGAAGGTATGCGTATGCAGATCTATCATCGCTCGCCTCCCGCGGGGCTCTCGAGCACCCGGAAAAAGTGTGATTCTGGAAAAATCCCTTCCGCGCCGGTAATCCGCCCGAAGGCGCGGTGCACTTGCGCCTCGTTTGCCTCGTCGACGAGCACGTACAAGTCGGAAGGCTTGGATTTGTCTTCCCACTTCTGGTGCACGCTTTCGATGTTGATTCCCGTTTCCGCGCAGACACTGGTCACCAAGGCCCAGATGCCCGGCCTGTTCGCGGTAACAAAATGAAAGTAGTACTTGCTTTCCATTCCGTCCACCGGGGAGGAGCAGGCGGTTGCGAGTGGTGTTCCAAACGGCCGCGGCACCTGGTGGGAGAGTATGCTCTTCACGAGATCGCCGAGGTCGGAAGCAACGGATGAAGCGGTAGGATTGCCCCCTGCACCGCGTCCCTCGTATACGGAGGGCCCGAGATAATCCGCTTCGACAAGCACCGCATTGAACTCATTGCGCACCCCGGCAAGAGGGTGATCCAGAGGCACGAGCGCCGGATACACCGTCACGAGCGGTGCCCCACCAACGGTACGGGCCTGCGCAACCAGCTTGATGACGAAGCCGCTGGCAAGGCAGAAATCGATATCTTTAGCCTCGACGGTCGTGATGCCCTCGCAGAGGATGTCCGCGGGGAGAACCCAACAACCGAAAGCGAGGCTCGCGAGCAGGCCGATTTTTTGCGCGGCGTCCCCGCCGTTTATGTCGAGGGTGGGATCCGCCTCCGCAAAACCCTTCCGCTGCGCCTGCGTGAGGGCTTCCGCAAAGCTCAGGTGCTCCTCCGCCATGCGCGTGAGGATGTAGTTCGTCGTGCCGTTCACGATGCCGACAATGCTCGTAATGCGGTTTCCCAGAAGGCTCTCGCGCAATACTTTGATGATGGGGATGCCGCCGCAAACGGCGGCCTCGAACTTCAGCTCCACGCCGTGAGCGTCGGCGAGAGCGAATAGCTCCTTTCCGTGGGCCGAGAGCATCGCCTTGTTGGCCGTGATCACATGCTTGCCACGCGCGAGGGCCTCGCGCACGAGGGGCAGCGGAGCTTCGGCACCGCCGACCAGCTCGACGACAATCGGGATGCTCGGATCGTCGAGGATCTCCCGCCATCCGCTCACGACACGGGTGTCCGACTCCACGGGGCGTGGGCGTGAGGCGTCCCGAACGGAGACGTACGGAATTTCGATGCGCGCCCCCAGCTTGCGCGCAAATCCCTCGCGTTGCCCCATGACCAGCCTATAAAAGCTCCGGCCGACCGTTCCGAATCCGACGAGGCCGATCCTCACTCCGTCCATACGTCTTCCACCTGGGCATAATCACGCAAACCGGCAAGCACTTCCTCGGAGCCGGCCACCTTGATCTGTGCCGAGGCGAGAACGACGATCTCCGTCCCGTCCTTGTGGCCATTGAGATGAAAATAAAGCGCGCATCCCCCCCGGCGATCCAACAGATATTCACGCATCTGGTGGAGGCTCTCCTCGGAGCCCACCTCGTCTCTGAGCCTGACATGAACCGCTTGCGCCGGCCTTTGCGGCAAGCTTCCTGGAACCATGATGTCCTCCACTTTCACTTTCGCGTCTCCGCGCGTGGTGTCGATCTTGCCGACGATCCCGACAATGGAATCATTGGCGATGAGATTTCTGCGCGTCTCATAAATGTCCGAGAACAGGATCAGCTCGATCGAACCGTTGAAGTCCTCGAGCTGGCCGAATGCCATGGTTCTGCCGTTCTTTGTCCGAATCTCCCGAAGCCCGCTCAGGATCCCGACCAGGACGCAGGTCCGATCGTTGGAAAGGGCATCTTTCTTGGAAAGGTCCACGTTCACCGTCTTGTCAATCAGGGCGCGCCACGCGTCCAGCGGATGGCCCGAGAAGAAGAAGCCCAGATTCTGGCGCTCCGCCTCGAGCAGCTCGGAGGCGGGCAACTCGGGCAGTCGCTGGAGATCCACCGCGACAACCGGGGCGTCGGCCACCCCCTCGAACAGGGAGACCTGACCGTAGCGGCGCGACTCGCGCGCCTTGGCCGCGGCTTCCATGATGTGCTCGATATTGTGGATGAGGGTAGCGCGGGTTTCTCCCAACCGATCGAAAGCGCCGGTGATGATGAGCGCCTCGGCCACCTTGCGATTGACCTCGTGAGAATCGATGCGGTCGAAAAAATCAATGATGCCGCGGTACGCCCCGCCCTTCTCCCGTTCGGCGATGATCGCGTCAACGGCGCCCGAGCCGACGTTCTTGATGCCCAAGAGGCCGAATACGATCTTGCCCTTCTCCACGGTGAACTCTTTCGTGGAGAGATTGACGTCCGGCGGGAGCACCTCGAGACCCATGTCCCGCGCTTCCCTGATGAGCTGCGCGAGGCGGTCGGTGTCGCTCATATCGTTGGTGCAGTTGGCGGCGATGAACTCGGCGGGGTGATTGGCCTTCAGCCAGATCGTATGATAGGCGGGAATGGCGTACGCAGCGGAATGGCTCTTGTTGAAGCCGTAACCGCTGAAGGCGAAAAGCAGCTCGAAAATCCTTTCGCCCGTCTTTTGATCGTACCCTTTGGTCTTTGCCCCGGCGAGGAACAGCTCCTTCATCTTGAGCATTTCCTCGGGCTTCTTCTTGCCCATGGCACGGCGCAGGATATCTGCCTGCCCGAGGGAGAATCCAGCCACCACCTGGGCCATTTGCATGACTTGTTCCTGGTAAACGGGGACGCCGTAGGTCTCTTTGAGAACCGGCTCGAGCTCGGGCAGCGGATAATCGAACGCCTTCTTGCCCGACTTGTTTTCGATGTAGGTATCGAGATGCTCCATGGGGCCGGGCCTGTAGAGGGCGTTGAGAGCGATGAGATCCTCGATCCGGCTGGGGTGCGCCTTCTTCAATACGCCCTGCATGCCCGAGCTTTCGAATTGGAAAGCCCCTGTGCTCTTGCCCTCGCAGAACATCTTGAAGGTGGCCGGGTCATCCTCGGGGATGGTCTTCAGCTCTATGGGCACGCCCTTCTTTCGCACGAGTGCCAGTGCGTCCTCGATGACGGTGAGCGTCTTCAGCCCCAGAAAATCCATCTTGATCAGGCCGCGCTCTTCCAGATAGTCCATCGTGTACTGCGTGGAGACCTGGCCGGTTTTGGGATCGCGATAGAGCGGAACGTAACGGGTGAGGGGCTCGCGCCCGATGACGATGCCGGCGGCGTGGGTGGAAGCATGCCGATGGAGACCTTCGAGCTTGAGACTGATTTCGAGAAGCTCCTTGTACTGGGGGCCGCGATTGGTGGCTTCCACCAGCTTCGGATTCTCCTTCAGCGCCATATCCAGATCGATCTTGGGTCCCTCGGGGATGAGCTTCGCGATGGCATCCGCTTCCTCGTACGGTACGTCGAGGACGCGGGCGACGTCACGGATGACCGCGCGCGCCTTGAGGGTTCCGAAGGTGATGATCTGCCCCACCTTGTCCTCGCCGTATTTGCGTGTCACGTAGGCGATGACCTCGTCGCGTCGACGATGACAGAAATCGATGTCGAAGTCGGGCATGGACACACGCTCGGGATTCAGGAAGCGTTCGAAAAGCAGGCCGTACTTCAGCGGGTCGATGTCGGTGATCCGCAGGCTATAGGCGACAAGAGACCCCGCTCCCGACCCTCGCCCGGGTCCCACCGCTATTCCATGCTCTTTCGCGTAATGGATGAAGTCCCAGACTATGAGGAAATACCCGGTAAAGCCCATGGATGTGATGATGGACAGCTCGAACTCCAGCCGCTTCGACGCTGCCTCCGGAATCGGGGAAAAGCGCTCGGCAAGACCCGTTCGGGCAAGCTCGGTAAGGTACGCGTCGGGGGTGTATCCGGCAGGCACCTCGTAGACCGGGAACTGCGGGCGCAGCGCCGGCAGCTCCACGGCGCACATCCCGGCTATTTTCATCGTGTTTGAAATGGCCTCGGGAAGCTCGGGGAATACGCGGGCCATCTCGTCACCCGACTTGAAGTAGAACTCGGGATGCTCGAACTTCATCCGTGTGCCGTCCGAGACCTTTTTGCCGGTGCCGATGCAGATCAGGACGTCCTGAGCCCGCGCGTCGTCCCGATCCGTGTAATGAATGTCGTTTGTTGCGACGAGGGGGATACCCGTCTCCCTCGAAATTTTCACGATCTCCTTGTTGACCAGCGACTGTTCCGGAATTCCGTGATCCTGGACCTCGAGATAGAAATCGTCGGGGCCGAACAATTCACGGTAATACAGTGCGCGCTGCCGCGCTTCGACAAGTTGCCCGTTCAATATCGCCGCGGGAATGTCGCCGGCCAGACAGGCGCTGAGCGCGATCAGGCCTTCGTGGTACTTCTCCAGCAGCTCGTCGTCGATCCGCGGCTTGTAATAAAACCCTTCGGTGTATGCGAGGGAGCTGAGGCACATGAGGTTCGCGTAACCCGTGGAGTTCTTTGCCAGGAGCACGAGGTGATGGTGACGCGTGCCTTTCTCGCTTCCCGATTTGTCGAAGCGGGACGCGGGGGCTTTGTACAGCTCCGCGCCGATGATGGGGATTATCCCCTGCTTCTTGCACTCCTTGTAGAACGGAAGGGCCCCGAACATGTTCCCGTGGTCGGTGAGGGCACAGTGGGTCATGCCGAGGCTTTTCGCTTTAGCCACCAAGGCGTCAACGGATGAAGCCCCGTCGAGAAGGGAGAAGTCGGAATGGCAGTGCAAATGCGCGAATGGCGTCACGTGATCGGAAACCCCCCAGCTAAGAAGGGAATGATACCCGGCCTACCGCGCTCTGTAAATACTCCCGTGATTCTCATTTTGCACCTTGCTGAGCCACGAGACTCTCTCTTGGGTGCTACAATGGAGCCGTTTTGATTGGGCAAAATGAGAAGCGCTTCACCCGCTCATCATAACGAGAACCGCTTTAAATACTCGCGCTGTCTATGCTATTCTCCAGAACATCATCCACATTGAGGAGGCTGCCATGGCCTTGTACGCGGGAAAAGACTGGAAACGCGAAGAGCTGGTTGCGCGCGTGGGGGACCCGATGCAGATCGCGGGCGCCCGGAGCTCGATCCTGGCTGACGGAAAGGCCGAGGGTGTGCGTGCCGTCGAAATCACGACGGGTACCGGCTTCAACTTCACCGTGCTTCCCGGACGGGGAATGGACATCCCTTTTGCCTCGTACAATGGCAAGGCAATCGGATTCTTCTCCGGCACCGGCATCACCTCGGCGGCCTACTATGAGGAGACGGACTTGAGGTGGCTTCGATCCTTCTTCGGCGGTCTTCTCACGACATGCGGTATTGCTGCCGCCGGGGCGCCGGGCATGGATCAGGGAAAGCCATTCGGGCTCCACGGCAGAATCGCGAACGCCGCGGCGGAAAACCTTTCCATCGAACAGGAATGGGACGGAGACGAGTACCAGATCGCCGTTTCAGGAAAGATCCGCGAGGCGGAAGCGATGGGAGAAAACCTCTCCCTTACCCGTCGAATAGAAACGCGTCTTGGTTTGCGGGGGCTCCGCCTGCATGACCGCGTCATCAATCGCGGTTTCGAGGCTCAACCGCTCATGCTCCTCTATCACTTCAATTATGGCTTTCCGCTCCTCAGCTCGCGGGCACGCGTGGTCGGGCCCATTACAAAAAGTCTTCCCCGCGACGAACAGGCCCGTAAGGACAGGGGGATGGAAGAGTGCCTTACCTACCCCGAGCCCGTTGCGGGCTACGCCGAAAAGGTATTTTTCCATACGCTGGCGGTAAACCGGCATGGACGCACGTTCATCGCCTTGGTGAATCCGGACGTCGGGGATGGCTCTCCCCTGGCAATCGCGCTGCGCTGGAACCAAAAAGAGCTCCCCCAATTCTGCCAGTGGAAGATGCCGCGGAAAGGGTATTACGTCACGGGGCTGGAACCCGGCACGGTCACGCCGATCGGCCGGGGAGCGCTCCGGGAGCAGGGCGCACTTCCCATGATCGAAGCGCAGGCGAGCTACGACGTGACGATCGATTTCGAAGTGCTCGATTCCGCAGAGGAGATCGACGCATTGGAGAAGGAAGCGCGGGAGCTCAGCGGGCGGTAAATCGGCACTTAGCGATGATGTGCCACGCCGATTTCCGCAACAGCGGCGATGACGCGGTCCACCTCGTCGTCGGTGAGGGATGCGGAGAGAGGAAGGCTCACGCTGGATTCGTAGCAGGCGTGGGCGACCGGAAAGTCCTCGGGCTGCAGGCCGTAGCGCTCGCGATAGTAGCTCATGATGTGAAGCGGGATGAAGTGCACCGACACGCCGATCCCGCGCGCCTGGAGCTCCGTGATGAGCTCGTCGCGCGACAGCGCGAGCTTGCCGTCCTTGAGCCGCACAATGAAAAGATGCCATGCATGATTCTCCGTCCATGACGGAAGGGTGAGAAAGTCGAAGGCGCTGAACGCGGTGAGATAGCGACGTACGATTGCCCGACGCCGCTCCAGGAAGCTCCGGGCTTTCTTCAGTTGAACGCGGCCGATGGCCGCGGCAAGATCGGTCAGATTGTATTTGTACCCCGCCGCGACGATGTCGTATTTCCACGACGCGCCGGGCTCCGTGTATCGATTCCACACATCGCGATCGATGCCATGCAGGCGCATGATGCGGATGCGTGCGGCCACTTCGTCCCTGTCGGTCACGACCATGCCGCCTTCGCCGGTTGTGATCGTCTTTGTCGCGTAGAATGAATACACCCCCGCGTCACCGATGGTTCCGACGTGACGATCCCCGTACATCACGGGAAACGCATGGGCGGCGTCTTCCACGATGGGGATGCCGTGGGCGAGGGAAACCCGATGGATGGCTTCCATGTCGCAGGGGCGGCCGGCCACGTGCACAGGGAGCAGGGCGGACACGCGCCGTCCTTCGCGGGAAACCCGCTCCACGGTCGACTCGACAAGCACGGGATCGATGTTGAGGGTCGACTCGTCGATATCGACGAAGACGGGGTCCGCCCCGAGATACCGCGCAACCTCGGCGCTGGAAGCGAATGTATACGGCGTGGTGATGACGACGCTGCCGGGCCCGACGCCGAGTGACTCCAGGGCGAGATGGAGCCCCGCCGTCGCCGAGTTCAGGGCCAGGGCGTGACGCGCGCCGACTTCCTTCGCGAACTCCTGCTCGAACTGGGCCGAGACCGCCCCGGTGGTGAGCCAGCCCGACCTCATGACGGCAAGCACCGCCTCTTCTTCCTCCACACCGATGCTCGGGCGGGCAAAAGGCACGGGGGTAAGGGACGTATCGACGCTCATGGGGCTCCTCTAGAACTCAGGCTCTTCCTGGGAAGGGCCGATGCCGGGGATCACTTCCTCGAGGACGGAGCGCAGGACGCGGCGATTGCGAAACACGTCGGCCTCGGCGGGATCGAAGAAACAGATGGGGCGCAGTCGGGCGAGGACCGAGTCGATCCTTCCGTTGATGAGGGTCTTGCGATGCAACTTCAAAATCTTATGGTGCTCGGTCTGCTCGGGGGCTTCGGTGTCGGCGTAGAGCTTTTCAAGGATCTTCTCACCTTTGCGGAGCCCCGTGTAGGTAATGGGGATATCGACGCCCGGCTCGAAGCCGTAGAACCTTATCATCTGCTCGGCAAGATCTCGGATGGAGATGCTGTTGCCCATGTCGAGCAGATACACCTCACCGCCGGCGCCTACTCCGCCCGCCTTGAGCACGAGCGAAGATGCCTCGGGAATGGTCATGAAGTAGCGCCGCGTGTCCGGATGCGTCACGGTTACCGGTCCGCCTTTCAGGATCTGGCGGCGGAACAAGGGGAGGATGCTGCCCCGCGAGCCGAGCACATTTCCGAAGCGGACGACGAGATAGTGCTCCCCCCCCTTGCCGGCGTTGAGCACGATCTCTTCGGCAAGGAGCTTCGAGGCACCGTACACGCAGCTGGGCTCCACGGCTTTGTCGGTGGAGATGAGCACGAATCTCTCAACTTGGTTTTTCTTGCACGCCTCCACGATATTGCGCGTCCCGAAGACGTTGTTCTTCACCGCCTCGACGGGATTGGCTTCCATCAGGGGAACGTGTTTGTGCGCCGCGGTATGAAAGACGATTCGCGCGCGGGTCCGGGACAGGATGAAATCCAGGTATTCCTTATCTTGGATTTCCCCGATGATGGGAACGATTGTCGCCCTTTCTCCCACACCTTCTTCTTGCAGAAGCCGCAGCTCACGCTCTATCTCGTAGATACTGTTCTCGCCGTGGCCGAAGAGGTACAACCTCTCGGCGCCGCCTTCCAGGAGCTGACGACACAACTCGGATCCGATGCTGCCGCCGGCCCCGGTAACGAGCACGCGCTTTCCGCGCACATAGGCGAGGCTTTTTTTGAGATTCACGCGCACGGGGCTGCGCGCCAGGAAGTCCTCGGGGTCGATCTCGCGGGCCTGGATGAGGTGCGCCTCGCCGTCGAGGATCTGGGAGAGCTGCGGGACGATTCGAATGCGAGCGAAGTTCGCGCGGCGAAGAATGGCGTAGATGCGCGCCAATTGCTCGTGAGTTGCGCTCGGGATGGCGATGATGGCCTCGTCGGCGGGGGTGGTGGCGATGACCCGCGCGGCGGCTTCGATGGGCCCGAGAACGCTCACGCCCTCGATGGTGGTCCCGATCTTCGACGGATCATCGTCCAGGAAGGCCACGACCCGGCCGAAGATGCGCTTCGAGCGCAGCTCCGCTGCCAGGGTCGTTCCGGTAAACCCGGCTCCTACGATATAAATGCTCGTTCGGGATTCGTCCGCCATCTCTTTGAATGTCGGCCGATTCCGGGCACCTCCTTATTTTTCGGTTACGACGGGGGAGTCGAGGGCTTCGAAGCCGAAATCCACCTCGAAAGAATCAGCATAGAGCTCCAGACGGACGCGCGCCCGTCCTTTGCGCCGATCCACGCGGACGATCCTGCCCTCCAGATCCTTCAACGGTCCGGCGGTTATGCGGATTCGCTTGTCCAGGTCGAAATACGCGGTGGATTTCGTGACGATCTCGCCGAAGGAAAGGAAATGTGAGAGAAGGGCCTGATCCTTTGATTCCAGGGGGCGGACGTTGTCGTTGGCGGGAAGAAAGCGAATGAAGCCGGGAGTATGCCTGATCACCGCGTAGATATCGGGAGGAACGCTCGAGGATTGAAGGAACAGATAGCTGGGGAAGATCGGGGCGAGGGATTCGTGCCATTTCCCGCCGCGACGGATACGAAGGCTGCGCCTCGGCCAGAGCAACTGACATTCTCCGGCGGGAAGCCGCTTACCGGCGAGAGCGAGGAACTTCTCTTCGTCACCCGTCCAGATCTGCAGCGCGTAGAAACGCATCTAGTCCCGAGTGCTCTTTTTTCGTATTGCGAGGTTGCGCCCGATATCCAAAAGCTTCTCCGCCTCGATCGGGTCCCGACGGGCGCGATCGAAGTATTCGAGCACGAAAGCGATGAGCACCGAGACGAAGAAGCCCGCGAGGGTAATGATAATTGCGGTCTTCGACCGGCTGGGCGCGGAGCGGACCTCCGGCACCTCCGCCTTTTCGACGATCTGGAATGTCGGCGAGGTGTCCTGCTCCTCGAGCTTTGTCGTTTCCAACTGCTGTTTCAAAGCGAGGAGTATGGCCTGCTGCACCTGGACGTCCGTCTTCACGGTCGCGAACCGCGCTGAAAGACCCATCATACTGGAAAGGGACGGTGAGCCGGTAGACATGCTGCCGACGCCGGTGCGCAGATCCTGGATCTGTCGCTCGAGCTGGCTGATCTGATCTTTCAACATGACGATACGCGTATCGGTTTCCGGCGTATATTTCTGCTGCAAGTCCAGGTCCATCTGTCTGCTCTTGAGCTGGCTATTCAAAGTAGCGAGAGCCGTGATGTTCGCTTCAGTCTGCGTGGGCAGATCGTAGACCCCGTACTTGGTCTGGAAGTTGCTCAAAGCGGCCGCGGCGATATCGGCGCTTACCTGCTGGGTTGCAATGGCCTTTTCCAGATACAACCGTTTCTCCTGCACCTTGTCCATTGTGAGGGTGGTGAATTGATCCTGGAGCCGATCGGTGACTTCATTCACGACATCGGTGGCAAATTGCGGGTCGATATCCTCGTACCCGATCTCGAGAATGCTCGTCTTGTCATCGAATTTGGTCTTGAGGCTATTCTCGTACTTGAGTCGAGCCGAAGTCCGGGGATACTTCGTGATCTTGTAGCGGGAGACGAAGTCGAACTTGTCCACCACCCCGTCCTCTATGGTTCTGCCTTTCAGCAAGGCCAGCGCCAGTTGCGCGCTGGAGTTTCCACCTGTCAGACTAGCCGTGCCGAGAAGACCCGACAGCGAGCTGAGGCCGCTCTGATTCAGCAACGACGAGATGGTGCTGCTCGAAGAGCCGCTTTGAATGAGGACTTCAGCGGTCGGCTTGTATTTGTTGGGGAGGAAGTTGAATCGTGATGTCGCGGGAAGAACCGCCGTCATCTCCAGAACCACCAGGGCAATGACCGCGACAATCGCCGTCATGCCGATGATCAGCCATTTGCGTCTGGCAAGAACTCCGAGAAGATCGAGGAGGGAAATACTGTCGTCACCTTTGCCGGTTCGCGCGGCGTAGTCGGGATCGTTACGATTCATATCGCTCATATCGTGTAGGTGAAACGTATCATCCCCGACACCCTTCATCAAGCAGTGGCCCGGCGCATGTTCGCCCCGAGCCTGCCGATACTGAAGCGAGGAGCACAGATGATGAGCTCGCGATTGCCGCGTGCCGCTCGCGGCCTTTTGGTTGTTCTCCTGCTGTCGGGCTTCGGGCTACACCTCTCCGCGCAGACCCTGCTCCTCATGGTCGAGGAGTCGTCCCGCAGCGGACCTCTCGACCCTCCCCTCGCCGTTCGCGAAGGGGTGGCGCAGAATTTGTTCGCCGCCGGGGTTATTGTCGTGGAGGTGCCACCTACTTATGTCCGTCCCCCTGTGCTGCCTGCATTCGCGCGAGCTGCAGGGGCCGACATCATCCTGGATGTTACGGCGAGCTATACGGAGACGCCCGGCGCCGCGAATCGGCCCGACATCTCCGTCGCGACGACATTCTCCTTGATCGACGCTGAAACCGGCAACACCCTGGCCAAGGCCTCGGATGATGCGACAAACAAGGATCGTGAGGCGCAGGTTGACCGGACCGCTCTGGGGGAAGAAATCGGTGTGCGCATCGTCGCTGCGGCGGAGAAAGTCCTTTCCGCGTGGTCGGCCGGAAAAAAATAGCGGATGTCTCGCTTGGCGCCCCGATCTTTGCTATCATAGAAGAGTGAAGGTAGGTGGCGGGATAAAATTAAGGTCAGACAGATCGTTTTTCTTCCGATCATGGAAGGAGGAGAACGACCCTATGAAGAGATGGCTCTGCCTCATTCTGCTCTTCCTGCCTCTGCTCGCCTCCGCGGCGAGCTTTTGGGACGGGAACGCGGCCCTGCAGAGGGGCGATTCCACCTTCGAGAGCGATATGTACGCCGCTTCCAGCTCGTTCCCCGAGGGAACACGGATCGTCATCCTCAATATAGACACAGGCAAGTCCACCACTGCAACCGTAACCAATCGGGTGACGGGCCAACCCGACATCCTGGTCCTGCTTGCGCCGAAAACAGCCCAGGCATTGGGCGTC
>Ga0265329_10000626_pt1 | contig 18039 bp, 13 predicted proteins | sample 41627metaG_FD_202091 | JGI IMG/M metagenome (GOLD analysis project Ga0265329, IMG submission 202091) | Rhizosphere microbial communities from Carex aquatilis grown in University of Washington, Seatle, WA, United States - 4-16-27 metaG | ecosystem: Host-associated > Plants > Roots > Rhizosphere...
TTCGAGAACTGGAAGCGAGCGCGGGCGCCACGCTGACCGTACTTTTTGCGCTCTTTGGCGCGAGCGTCGCGGGTCAGGTAGCCGGCCTTCTTGAGCGGCGGGCGCAGTTCCGAGTTGAACTTGCACAGGGCGCGCGAAATGCCGTGCCTCAAGGCATCGGCCTGACCCGAAAGTCCTCCGCCCTTGACGCTGGCGAAGATGTCGAGCGTGCCCGAAGTTTCCGTGAGCTCAAGTGCCTGGCGGAACACCATGCGCGAGGTTTCGCGGCCGAAGTACCCTTCGAGGGTCCTCTCGTTGATTTGGATCTTGCCGTTGCCCGGTTGAATCCAAACGCGCGCCACCGCATGCTTGCGACGGCCAGTGGCATAGATGCTCTTCTGAGGATCGATCATGCAGAGACTCCGGACTTACGAAAGGGCCAGTGGCTTGGGCTGCTGGGCGGCATGCGGATGGTCGGTGCCCGCGTAGACCTTCAACTTCTTGTAGATTTGGCGGCCGAGCGGCCCCTTGGGCAACATGCCCCACACCGCGCGCTTGACCAGCTCGGTGGGGTGACGCTCGACGAGCTGCTTGGCCGAGTACTCTTGCAGGCCGCCCGGGAAGAGCGAGTGATGGCGATAGACCTTGTCCGACCACTTCTTGCCCGTCAGGCGAATCTTCTCGGCGTTGACGACGACGACGAAGTCGCCCGCGTTGGCGTGCGGGGTGAACATGGCCTTGTTTTTCCCGCGCAGAACCGAGGCGATCTTGGCGCATGCGCGGCCCAGGGTCTTGCCCTGGACGTCGGCGATGTACCACGAGTGCGCGATGGTCTCGTTGGCGGAAACAGTCTTACGTTGGCGCGGCGCTGCTGTAGACACGGGGCGCTCCTAATACTTCGGCCAGGAAGGAAAGTCAACCCTGTCCGACGCGGATGACTCGACTCTCCGCGGAGTTACCCAGCCTGGCAAAGTGGTCACAGCATGTCAATCCGGCCGATCTCCCGCATGCGCGCCTCGGCCAGAGAGCTGATGTGTTCGAGCACCTGCGGGTGGGTCATGATGATTTCCGAGAAATCGGCGCGCGGCAGGTACAGGACGAAGCTCTTCGAAAGCGCCACGATGGAGGCAGTCGCGGGCTGATTGGCGATGAGCGAGATTTCGCCGAACGCGTCGCCCGATTCCAGACGGGCCACGATACGGCCACTTGCCACCGCCTGTGCCTCGCCGGCCAGCAGGACGAACAGCCCTGGCGACTTTCCACCTTCCTCGATGATGGCCAAGCCTTCGTCGATTTCGAGAAAGTGAAAGCGCGCGGCCAGGCCGAGACGTTCGAGCGGCGTGAACGGCGCGAACAAGGGGCTGGTTTCCGCCAGCATGGCGATGAGGCGCTCGCGCAAGAAGCGCAAGAGTACCTTCAGCAACTCGGGCGACCCCGCGATAAGGTCGTTCAGAAGCGCGCGGTCGATGGCCAGGACCTGGCTGTCGACCGTGGCGCGCACGGTGGCGGTGCGCGGCCGGTCGGCCAGCAGGGCGATCTCGCCGAAGAAGTCTCCCTCGGACAGTCGCGCAATCTCTTGCGGGGCCAGCACCGCGATCTCGCCCCACGCCACGACGTAGAGAGCATCGCCAGGATCCCCTCGCGAAAACAAAGTCTCCCCCGCCGCGAGCTGAATCAGGCGCACGCGCTCGACGGCCATGCGGAAGAGATCGCGCGAGAGTACGGAAAAGAAGGGCGTCTTGGGCAATACGAAATGCGCCATGGTGGTCCGACCTGCGCCCTTGTGGGGATGGGTCGACCCAACCGCTTCGGACGCGAATTCGTCGTCGATCGGGATCTCCATGGCCCCGCTGCTACCCGCGGCAGGAACCTGCTGAGATGGTCGCGCTCCCGGCATCAAAGCGGCGAGACGAAGCTGGCGCAAGGGTGGCAACGCGGGCGAAGCGGAGACAGCGGAAGACGGCCCGGCATAGGTAGGTGTCGCGGGCGCAGCGACGGCGACTGGCCGAGACACTTTCATGGTTGAAGACACGGCGAACGGATCGGGCGGGGCCGGAGCAAGCACGGCCGGCGGAACGGCGGTCGCGTATGGCTGCACGGGCACGCCCGGGAATTGCACGGCGGAAGGCGGCGGCGGGCGCTTGGGCATCGGCACGCCTGGATCGGTGGGTTTGCGTTGGGCGGCGTAGAACGAATCCAGCAGCTCTTGGGTATGTGCCTGCCTGGGATCGATACCGAGGATGATCTTGCAAACCGCGATGGCCTTCAGAATAAGCCCGGTCTTCGCGTAGGCGTTCACGGCGCGCCCGAGTGCCTTGATGGCCTCGCCATCCTTGCCCATCTTGCGCAGGCTCTCGCCCAGCTTGAGCGCCCAACCGGGCTCGGCGGGTTCGTCCTTTTCCAGATTGGCGTAGCACCACACCGCCTTCCGCCAGTTCCCCTTGGCGGCCGCTTCCAGAGCCTCGTTCTTCAGCTTGCGCAGATCAGCCATGCCGGGTTCTCTCTGCTTGTGTGCAGCGCAATCATCCTAGCACTACTGCATCAGGTACGAATCTCGATCCCAAGTTCGGCGAGCTGGCGGCGAGCCTGCGCGGCCCAACCCCGGTTCGCCATCGGACTGGCTGGACTCGGGTGCAGGATGTTGCCGACCGTGATGCGCGTGCCGGCGAGCGCGCGGCGTGCGCGCTCGGCCGCGAAGACCCCAACCCCGACGACGAAGCGCGGGCGAAGAATCGCGACCATGTCGCGCAAGGCCTCGTCACACGCGGCGAAGAGCGCCCCCTGCTCGCGCTGGGGGAGTTTGTCCGGCGTGAGATTGCGACCCGAGGCTTCCATGAAAACCAAGGGGCAGTAGTTGGCCACGAAGAAGCGCGCGAAGAATCGCTCCGCCGTGCCGAACGCGTCGCGCGCAAAGCCCCATAGCCGCGTTCCGCTCACCTCGCCGCGCACGCAGGCCAGGCCCTCGACCTTGCGCTTGGGATGCTCGCGCTCGGGCCTGCCGACCTGGCCGTCGAGATCCAGGAACTCTCGCACCATGGTGACGTCGCCGAATGGGATCCCGGTCTGCGCCATGCCAAAGGGTCCCGGATTCATGCCCAGCAAAACCACATCCTTGGGGGCTTGGCCGTAGCGCGCGAGATAGGCTTCGTGCAAGGGCCGCGCGTAGTCGAGCGGATTGTAGACAAAGGCGACGGGCTCGGCGAAAACGAGCCTGCCAACGCGCTGGGAAAGTGCGCGACTTGCGGCAATCAGGGGTTCCATCGCGGTTCGTTTCACGTTTCTTCCTCGCTCGACTGGCCATTCGAGGTCAAGATCGGCCGCCTCCAGGCCCGCATCAAGACCCGCTCGAGTTTCTTTGACGGAACAGGTATCGGTCGGCCACTCTCGCCCAATTCGCACACCCCGCCACTTTCCTCTGTTCTCCCCTCTTCCATCCGCCAACGACGTGTGGTTAATATGCTTCTCGACATGACGCGCACAACACTTTTAACTCGGGTGATCTCATTCAGCGTCATCGCGACGCTCTTCTTGGCCGTCGTCCAGCCCGCTTGGGCGCAGGAAGAAGAAGAAGGCGGTTCCTACAAGGATCCGACCATCGTCACAGACGACAGCACGTCGACGCCGGATGGCGTGAAGGACATTGGCAAGAAACCGGAAAAGAAACCCATCGTCAACCCGGTCTACGAGAAGTGGTGGTTCTGGGCCACCGCCGTCGGAGTTGCAGGCATCGTGATTGCGGCGGCGGTGATACCGCTCCAGAAGAAGGCACCAGGATGCACTTCCGCCTACGCCCTCGGTTGCATCGGAGATGGGAGGTAGCCATGCGCCCATCGACGAAATTCTCGAAGGGACTCTTCGCGGCTAGCATGTTGGCCGGTTCGCTGCTGGCCGTGAGTGGCTGCGGCCCAGACTACGCAATCTTCAAGGTGACCATCACGTCTGTCACGACACCGCGAAACAACATCGAAGAGTGCCGGATGAGCATCGCCAATGAGAATGGTGTCAAGGTCATGGACGATTACCCGCTGCCCAAGGTGTACGGAAAAGACAGCTCGGGAAATACGGTCCTGCAGCAAGGTTGTGGGGACGGCCAGACCAATGGAAACATCGGGACGCTTAGCTACAGCAGATCGAGCACGAGTGGAACACTGACTTTCACGGTTGACGCCTGGGACAACACGGGCCAACAGTGCGGCTATACCAAGGTCGCGCCCTGCCTTCCCGTCCAGACATCCCAGACATCAGACACCAACTTCGGCCCTACCGTAGCCCCGAAAGCCTATCCGCCCGAGGTTCAGGTTGGCGTCGCGATCGCGGCCAATCCACCGTATACCAAATCGCCGTAGCACCACGCCGCGCCTACGTTGATACGGTCGGGATACCGTCGCGAATGGCGGTGACAGGCTTCTGTTGGATCGCGGCTCACGAGGCGGCGAGCTCCTCAGGAGCGATCTTGCCGGCAACGAGGTAGTTCCGCAACGGCAAGTAGACCGGGTACGCAGTGGCCAGGGCCGGATCCGCAGGGGCGTGGTGGCCAGCACGTGAAATCGTCGCCTGGCCCGAACGGGCTCTCCTTGGCCCCAAGAGTACCTCATGCCGCATCCGGATGCCTGGCCAGCGTCGCGAGGACGACGGGACGGTGCTATCTTGGATGTCGGATGTGAAGAAGACGATGACACCACCAGCACGCACAACCAAGATATCCGAGTCGATTCTCGAAGAGCTGTGGTTTGGCGAGGACGACGCGCACGCCATCACAGCCCAAGCCGCCGCGAGTTTCGCGGCCGCCCTTGCCGATCTCGAGGGGCTACGTCCGTTTTCCGAAGTGGCGAGGCGAGTGCTTGACCAAGTCGCTGACCAGGATTTCGAGGTTGGCCGCTTGCAAAGCATCATCGAGCAAGACCCGGCCTTGGCAACCAAAGTCTTGCGCTTGGCCAATTCGGCGGCCTTCCGCCCGCGCGAGGCCTGCGTTTCCATCAGGCAAGCCATCGTGGCGCTGGGTTCGCGCACGCTCGGCGAGCTCGCGACCTCGCTGTCGATGATGGCGATGTTCGCGGACATGGGCGGCATCGGCCGCGCGGTTCGCGATCACTGCGCCTCGACGGGTGCGCTGGTGCGAGCGCTGGCTTTGCACAGGTCCAACACGGGCGCCAACAGCTACATCGTGGGACTGCTGCACGACTTCGGCAAGCTGCTGCTCATCCAGGCCCAACCCGCCACCTATCTAAAGATTCACGGCAATAGCCTCGCCGAGGCGGACACCATCCATTTGCGCGAACGCGAGGTACTGGGCTTCGACCACGCCGTGCTCGGTGCACACATTCTGAGCAAGTGGGGACTGCCCGATCCCGTTCCCAAGATCGTGGCCTGGCACCACCAGCCTGCGCGTGCCTTCGCGGAGGGCGGCCAGGTGGCGCAGCACGTGTCGCTGGTTCGCCTGGCGGAGAAGATCGATCGCCTCTTGGGCCAGGCATCACAGCCCAGCGCCGAGGAAACCGAGCGCCTCGCGACCACGCCGGAGTGCGAATACCTGGGATTCCGCGCCCGCGATCTGGAAAAGATCTGGGACGAACTGCTCCAGGTGAAGCAAGAAGCCGAACAGATTTTTCGTTGAAATGGGAGCCCTAGGAGGGCATAGGCGTTAAGCGGATCAACGGTGGAATGAAATGGCCACTCGTGATTCGAGGACACAAGCCTTCAGGCCGCGAACAATCGAGGAGCACCCGTCACCCCCCTGTGAATTTCGCAAGGCTCACCGTACCCGCACGACCGTCCCCAGCCGCTTCTCGGTCGCGGCAACCTCGGTCTCGCCTTCCGCCAACGTCGGCTGCGTGAATCCGAACAGCCACTCGGCGTCGGCCAAGGTCAGGTTGATGCAGCCGTGGCTGCGAGGAGCACCGAATTGGTCGTGCCAGAAGGCTCCGTGCAGGGCGACGCGGCCGATGTATTGGGTGAAAGGGACTTCTTCGTACGAGTAGGGCGCGACGCCTGTGTGGTCGAGATTGTCCATGGTGGCGGCGAGCAGTTTGGCGCGGATGCGGTGGATCCCTTTGGGTGTGGACAGCGGGCTGCCCTCGGCGCCAACCCCCGCGGCCACGAGGGTTGCGAAGACCGGTTTGTCGCCGAGGTAGGCGACTAAGGTTTGCGTGGCCAGATCGACGTCGATCCAGGGTTCGGTATCGCCGGCGGCAGGCGGACGCGCGGAAAGGCGGGGCACGCGCAGATCGACCTCCGACATCCAACCGTCGGCCACGCGATAGAAGCCCTGCGGTCCATCGCGGCTTGCAAGAGTGAGGCGGGCATAGCGCGGTCGGCGCGCGATGGGTTTGGTGGTGCTGTCGGGCTGGGCATAGATCGGCGCGCCTTCCCTCACCACCCAGCCGAAGTCGAGGCCGCGCTCGTCGAGGTGCGCGCCGCCGAAGCGCGACGGGGTGGCTGGGTGCAAGTCCTTCATGGCAATGTCGCGGCCGAGGCTGGTGCGGCCGACCCGTTCGCCGCCGAGCATGCGTTGCTCGGCGACCACGACGCCGAAGCCGGGCAGGAGCTTGCGCGGGTCTTTGCCCAAAGTCTGTGTGCCGTTCTTGCCGACGACGTAGTAGCGCGATCCCGCAGGCGATGGCGGGGACGCAGGCGCTGGAGTCCGCTGCACGCAGGCAAGCGCGCATGTCGCGACTATGAGCATTGCCCACGCGGGTTTCACGGCGATACCTCGACCCGCAAGGTTTGCGCGTCCGAGCGGCCGCGGTCATCCACGGCGCGCACCACGAAGGTCCCTGGCTCCATCTTCCACAACCACGGCCGGCCACTTTGGGCCTTGCCGGCGAAGCGCTTGCCCACGTACCAGAAGACCTCGTGGGCGTCACCGTCGGTCTCGGCCAGGAAGGCGAGGGTTTCGTTGCCCTTGCCTGGGCGCAAAGTGTACGCGACACCGTTCAAGGGAGATGTAATGCGCGGAGGAGCGCCGGGAACATCCTGCTCGGCCTCGCAACCCGGGGCCGCCGGCGGCGGGATCTTGCGCGGCAGTCCGGCGGCACTCCAGAGCTTGAGCATGTCGGTGGGCCAGACTTCGAAAACGTCGTGGCGGACGGGACCGTGCGCGCGCTTTTCGCACACCCGGCGTCCGGTGCTGGTGTCGATGTCGAAGGCGCGATGGATCTCGCACGTCGTGGTCGGCGAACGCCCGGCGATGAACCAGGTCGGCCGCCGGTGTGGACAATCGGCGCCCGGAAGCTGGCCGCTTTCGCTGCACACCTCGACTTTGACCACGCCTTTGGGTCTGGGTGAGATGGGTGCTGCAAGCGAGCGGTCGTGGGCCGCCAGCGCGTCCACCACCGAAAAGAACAGCGGTGCAGCGGTCTTGATGCCAACGAATTCGGGATTGCTCCGCCCCGTGAAGTCGCCTACCCAGACTGCGAGTACATACGGGCCGACCAGGCCGGCTGACCAAGCATCGCGAAATCCCCACGACGTTCCGGTCTTCCACGGTAAGGTCAGGTGTGCATCGGCGGTGGGCAAATGGGGCGAAGTCGGGCGCGGGTTCTTGGCCAGCATATCGACAACCAGCCACGCGGCTTCCTCGGACAGAACACGCACCGGGGCTGCCACCGCGTCGTTGACGTGGCGGCGCAGCGGACGAAGCATCCCGTGATTGGCGAGCGTCGCATACAGCGTGGCTACTTCTTCCATGCTGACCTCGCCGGTACCAAGCACGAGGCCAAGGCCGTAGTAGTTCTCCGGCTGCGGCAGATCCACGCCAGCGCCGACGAGAAACTGATAGTAGGTCGGCCGATCCAGTTTCGCCGCTACCATCAAGGCGGGAATGTTGCGGCTGCGCACCAGCGCATCGGTGGCGGCCAGCGGCCCGGCGTAGCGGCCGTCGAAGTTCTCGGGCGAATAGGCCGAGAACGCCACCGGCGCATCTCGCAGCACCGAGCGAGGATGGATCACCCCTTGCTCCATGCCGAGTGCGTACACGAAGGGCTTGAGCACCGAGCCGGGCGAGCGCCGAGCGTGCGTGCCGTTGACTTGGCCGAAAATGTTGTCGTCGAAGAAATCGGCCGAGCCAACGACAGCGCGCACACCCATGTCGCGGGTATCGACCAGCATCGCGGCGGCGTTGTCGACACCGAGACGCTTTTCTGCCTCGACGAATCGGTGAACCTGGCGTTCGAGCAAGCGTTGCAAGGGCAGATCGAGCGTGGTTTTCACCGCATCGCTTGCCGAAGCTTCAGCGAGCATCTGATCGGTGAAGTGGGGAGCAAGAAAGGGCAGGTCGTTGTTTCGCGCCGTCACACCAAGGCTGAGCAGCCGCGCGTCCCCGGCCGAGGGCCAGGCTGCGAGCAGACGCCGGCCCAGGGCCTCGCGCATGCGCACGAACTCGGGTGCACGCGGACCCGCGCGCAAGGCCTGCACCCGCTGGTTCGGATTCTGTGGCAGCAGAGTGAGGGACAGTGCTTCGGGCAAGGATAGGCGATCGGGTGACTTGCCGAAAAGGACCAAACTGGCCGCGCCGATGCCCTCCACGTTGCCGCCGTAAGGAACAAGATTGAGATAGGCCTCGAGGATCTCGTCCTTGCTGTAGCGGGCTTCCAGCCACAGGGCCGCGAAGATCTGCTTCAGCTTGCCAGTTGCCCGGCGCGAGTCGATGTCGAAGAGCCGTCGCGCAAGCTGCATGGTGATGGTTGACCCGCCCACGCGCCGGCCACCCGAGAACATCGAGCGCAGCGCTCGGCCTAGCGACAGCGGGTTCACCCCTGGGTGAAAGCGGAACCAGCGATCTTCGTAAAGCACGGCGGCCCGCACCGACAGTGCCGAGATGCTCGGAAGCGGCGTCCACAGTCGAATCTGTTCGTCATCGGCCAAAGTCACGCGCAAAAGCTCGCCCCCACGCGCATACACCGCGCGCGACAGCGGCACGCGAGAGGAGAGAGGCTGATGCGGGGCGAGGCGAAGGAGCGCGAGCAAGAGAACCAGCGCTAGCAACACCATGCCTGCGGCGCGAATCGAGGCAGCCCGGTTGCTAGCAGTCCGTCGCAACATGGTGAACCGGATTCTCTCGGTCAAATGCCCAACGTAGTGGGTTGTTCGTGATGTATTCGCGAATCATTCCGTGTTGAATGACAATTCATCACGGCCTTGCGACGATGAGGTTCCCGGGTTCTCCCCTGGCGCGGACCGAGCGGTCGTACATGGATTCGGCGTGGATCGCGGGGGTCACGACCTTGCCGGCGTTGGTGGCTTTGATCTTGTAGATGAAGGTGCTCATCTCCTTGCCGACCGAACCGTAAAGCACGACGCGATCCTCGCGCACGTCCACGTAGTCGACAGCGAAATCGCTGCCTGGCAGTGCGATGGTCAGCAAGCCAGGGCCGCCCGCGCCCTTTGGCGCTTCCTCGCTCTCTCCCTCTTCACCTTCACCTCCGCCCTCGTTGTCTTCGCCTTCGGTCGACGTCATGTCGCTTGGCTGCGAATCGCCGTCTTGTTCCGAGTCCTCGTTTTGCACCGCGGTCTGCATGACCACCTCGAACCCGGCGGGCAAGAGGTCGACGATAGCCACGTTCCACACCGGTTCATGCAAAGCGCGCACGCGAATGCGCACACTGATTTCGTCGCCCAGGCCCACCTTCTTGATGGGTTTGTCATCGTCGCCCAGGAACTCGTGCACGATCTCTAGCTTGTTGCTGAGCGCCTTTTGGGCTGGTTCGACGTCGAATCCGCTTTGCGACAGCGACCAGTAGCTGCCGAAGTCGCCGTGACTACCGAAGACCAGCGCCGTTGCCTTGTCCGAAAAGGCCACGTGAGGCAAGAGCCCGCCTGGCAAGGTCAGCGGTCGTTTGTTCCCCTGCACGACCTCGTGCAAGGTGCGCAAGGTGGCGCCTGGTTCTGCGGCGACGCTGGCAAAGGCCTCTAGGGCCAGAATGCTGAGTGCTGACGAGAAGGTGTTGTAGCTGCCACCGGAAATGGCGGACACGATACCGTCGAGATCTTCTTTGCCGACCGTTGCCGCGCGCTTGGGGAAGTGCCGGGCCACCAGCAACAGCGCCTGGGCATCGTGTCCGAGATCGTCGTAGTAGTGTTCGTAGTCGGCCTTGTGCTTGGCGCCGAGTTTGATTGCACCAGCGATTTCGCCCGCCAGACCATCCTGTTTCAGGATGGCGTAGCTGGCGCCGAGATACGCGCTCGCCAATTCCTCGCGCCATGCCTTGCCGGCATTGGCCTCCAGCCAGTGTTGCAAGGCAGCCGCATGACGCCCCACCTTGACGCCATTGCGGGCCAGCACGTAGAGCGCATGGGCGCGAATGCGCGAGTCGGCGAGATCGTCGGGCGTCTCGCTGGCCAGGGTCTCCAGGTAGCGCATGCCGTTCTTCATCAATTCCGCGGGAATGGCATGGCCGCGCTCGCGCGCCTCGGTGAGCAAGTGTAACGCCCACACCGTGGGCACGGTCGCGCTCTTGGGATTGGCAGTCCACAGACCGAAGCCACCTTCTTCGTTCTGCCGCGATCGCAGCATGTCGATCAAATTGGCAACGGTCGTTTCGGACTTGGCCTTGTCGAAACCGAACTCGGGTCGCTTGCCCAAGACCACGGCGGGCGCGGCCTGGCTGACCAGCTGCTCGGTGCAGGCGTGCGGAAAACTGGCCAAATAAGAGGCCAGGCCGTGCGCTAGCGACAAAGGTACTGCCGCGATCCCGGCGTCGAGCGTGCGGAACTCGCTGAACAGCTTGCGCTCGACGTTTGCGGTGGTGTCGCCGTTCTTGAGGTAGCCGGCCTGCAAGGTGGTGACAAATGGCGACGCCGGCCGCACGCTCAGATCCGTAGTCAGTCGGGCGGATTTGTCCCCCAGACGTGCCTCGAAGCGCAGGCTGGCCGATCCGAGTTCTTTGCGGGCGCGCACGCGGAAAACAGCGCTGCCCTCGCGCATTTCGCCGATGGCCAGCTCGACCTCGTGCGATCCAATGATTTCAAGGTGGCTCGACGTGGTCAGCGACAGCTTGGGCTTCGCGTTCTTGCCCGAGCCGACGACATTGTTGGCCAGGCCGACCGAGACTTCCAATTCGTCGCCGGGCGCCGCGAAGGTCGGCGCGTTGGGGCTGATGACGAAATCCCCGCGCACCAGGGTTTTCTTGTCGAACGCACCCATGCCCAAGTCCGAGGCAGCCACGGCCATCACGCGCAAGGTGCCGTTGAAGTTGTCGGGCACTTCGTAGCTCAGCTCCTTGGCTTGCGGCCCGACGTCGACGATTCCCGACCAGAACACGACCGGTTTGTCGTGCTTGCGCCGGAAAGGATTCAGGTTGGCGCCGACCGCGGCGTCTTCCCCGTCGCCGCCCGGAGCCGCGGCGTCGCGTAGCTTGGCCAACTCGGGCAGGATCAGATCGAGGATCTGCGTAGTGCGCACCGATAGCGCGCGTTTTTGCAGGAAGTGGCCCAGCGGATCCGGCGTGCGGTAGTGGGCCACGCGCAAGATGCCTTCGTCCACCGCGAAAACCAAGGCGCGACCCTTGTGATTCGCGCTGACCTTCATGGTCAGCGTGGTGCCTGGCTTCACCAGATCCTCGGTATCCACCTTCACATTCAAGGCGCGCTTGCCATGGCTGATGACGAAGGGAACCGTCGCGTAGCTCAGTGGACTCATGAACACCTCTTCCGAGGCGGAATCGCGCACGAACGACACCGAGACATAGCCGCCGCCTTCGAGTTCGGCGGGCACCTTGATCTTTTGCACGCTGGCGGTCTCGCCCATGTGGAACCACTTCCAGGCATAGACCTTCTCGCGCTCGACGGTGATGAGGCCGCTGCCGGTATAGGGCGCCTTGATCTGCATTTCGATCTCGCCGCTCGGCGCGACATCGCCGGTCTTGAGCGCGAGTTGCAACTCGGCGTTCTTCTCCAGCGAGCGCGCCAGATTGCCGAAACCAGTCACGGTAAAGGGGATCTCCTGCACGACTTCGCCGGCCGCGTTCTGCAGCGAGAGCGCGAAGTCGCCCGCCTTGTCTGTGGGCAGCTTGACGTGCGTGCCGGCGGCCGGCAGCGCGAAGGGTTTGCGCGAGATCTCGACATCCTTGCGCACCGATTGGTAGCGGAAGGTTCCGTTTTCCAGACGTACCAGCGACGAGACGTAGCGGCGCTCGTTCACCACCATCTGCAGCTTGTCGGCCGCGACCCTGGCGCCCTTGGCACCGACCGCGACCAGCTCGACCTCTCTGGCCGCGTCCTTGTTCACGTATTGCAAGTCGCCGTCGGTCTTGTAGCCGATGAGCCAGGGTCGCGGCGAAACCACGGCGGAGGCCTCGGACGTCACCGAGCGCCCGCCCTCGGCCTCGAAGCCTTCGGTGACCAGAGTCAGGCGGTAGGTGGCGTCGGCGAAACGGTCGAGTCCGAGCGCGATCTTGGCCTTGCCGTCGTCGTCGGTATTGCCGTCGGGCAATTCCTGCTCGGTCGGTTCGATGGGTTTTTGCGGATTGTAGAAATGGAAATCGCGCAACGATGGGAACGACGGCATACCTGGCGTGAGGATCAACTTGGCGCGAATGCGCCGGCTGGCCGCGGGCGTGCCGAAGAGATTGGCCAGACTGACCTGGCCTTCGAGTCCCTTGGGCGCAACCCAGCCCGCGGGATTCTCGACCGAGAAGTTGCTGTGAATGGTCATCCGGTCGGGCAGGAATTCGCGCACCGTCACCGTGGTGCTGCCGATCTGATTGTCGGCCCGGCCGTCCTTAACCGTGTACAGCGACACCGTGTAATTGCCGGTTGGCGATTCCTCACGCGTGCGATGGGAGAATTCCTCCAGGCCGGCGGCGCTCAGCTTGAAGCGCTGGCGTTTCACTTCCATGCCGCGTGCGTCGCCCACGACCATTTCCAGTGGCAGTCCGGCGAGGTTCTGGTTGAGGTCGCGGCTGCGTACGACCGCGCCTATGTGGATTTCGTCGCTCGGGCGGTAGAGACCGCGTTCGGAAAAGAGATAGGCCGAGAGTCCCTGATTGGTCTCGGTATCCGTGATACCGCCGACATCGAAGCGGCTCATGTCGAGCAAACGATCCTGGCGGCCGTAGGGCAAGAACGAAGTGTCGCGGCCTAGCGTTACCAGGAACATGGCGGGCGCCTTTTCCTGGCGCAGATCGCGCAGTGAGGGCAAACGCGCGTGGCCGTCACCGTCGGTGTTTTGACCGAGCACGGGCTGGCCGTTGCGGCCGATGACCTGCACGTGCGCGCCGGCCACCGGTTTGCCGGTCTGGATCGATTGCACGAAGACATCGTGGCTGCCGTCGCCAGCTTCTTTGGACAAAATGCCAAGATCCGACACCAGCACCAAGCGCGAATCGGTTTCGCCCATGGTCTGCTTGGTCTCCGGGCTCCAGCTTTCCACCTTGACGAAGAACAGACCGCGCCGTTGCCCAGCACTGCTGTCGAGGTACTTGCCGAGATCCAAGGTTTCGTACACCGGCTTGCCGGGCGGTGCGCTCACCGCGCGTGTCTCGACCTCGATTTCGGCCAAATGCTCTTGCGTGATGGGGTATTGCAGGCTGGGCTGCGAGAACGAACCGTTATTGAAGGTGAACACGTGGTGGATTTGATCGGAAATCACGCGGGCGACCTCGAAGCGCAAGCCAGGCACGTCGCGCACGAACACCGAGACCTTGCGCTGCCCACTTAGCGCCAGCAGGGATCCACTGTGCAGCATCTTCACCTGGCGCGGGAAGGCCGGGACTTCCAGGATGGACTGGTAGTCCTCGCCCAGGATGTAGCCGCCAAAGGCCTGCACGCCCTTCTTCAGGCGCAGGTAGATAAAGCGGCCTGGGTCGGCGCTAAAGCGAAAGCTGTGGTCCGAGGAGAATTCCTTCTCGGCCGGCAGTTGTGTCAGCGCGATCCGTTTGCCCTTGGCCAGCACCTCGGCGTCGACCGATTCGGCATCGCTAAAGCGGTAGGCGCCTTTGTGTTTGCTTTCGTCGTGTGGGTTCTTGATCGGCAGTAGCCAGGCTTCGAAGTTCTTGCCGATCTCCTTTTCCGTCGCTGCCGTCGAGAGCTGCATGACCAGGATCTGCTCGGGCTCCATGCGCGGGTTGTCGACGATCTGGATCTGCGTCGAGCTCACGCGGAAAAAGTTGTACAGGCCCGGTACCCGGACCTTCTGTTCGATGGGCTTGTCGAACGCGGGACCACCGCGGCCAGCCTTCGTGCCGGGCAAAAGCCGAAGCGTGACCACGGCATCCTTTTGCGGCAGTGCGAACGGGGTCGAGTGCACGAAGGCGCGCGCCTTCCACTTGTCGTAGGTGACGTGGGCTTCGAGGGCGAAGCTGCGCTCTTCCTTGTTGGTGGGCTCGAAGAGCATCTTGACGCTCTTCTCGAACGACGGCCCGTCGACCGCATGGCTGAAGCTGAATTCGGAGACGATCTTCTTGAGATTGGGGTCCACGGGATCTTGGTAAAACTCGGCCTGATGCGGGCGGGCGACAAAGGGCGCGGTCTCAAACTCGAAATCGTACTTGGCCAGCTTGATGTGGCTGGCCACCAGTCCCCTGCGATCCAGACGCACGCTAAACTTCTGCCCGACCGGCCAGTCCTCGCGCGGGCGCAACTCCAGCTCGCGATCCGACACCCACTTCCAGCTGCCGTCGATTTTGGGGTCGACGAAGATCCCTTTCTTGACCACCGTTCCCACCGCCTTGAGCGGCGCCGACGAGGCCGAGAATTCCACGCGCAGCGGTCGCGGCGTGGCCTTCTCGCCAATCGGTGTCAGCCCCGGTTCGAAGACGTGAATGTCCACGGTCGCCGGCTTGGGCCGCGCCTTCCACCAGTGCCAACCATAGCTGCCGCCAGCGCTGGCTCCGCCCAGCGCGACGATCAGGCAAGCAGCCTTGATCTTGTGTCCCCAGGCCCAGTCGCCAGCGCGTCCACCTTGCCGGCCGACCGAGCGCAGCCACGGTGGCGGATCCCAACGACCAAAGGCTGCTGCCATTGCGTGGATAAGTATCGTAAGCAAACGTCGCATGGAGCCCTCCCGGGGCGCAGTTTAGTGCCAGTCGGGGAGGGTGGTGCGGCTTTCGTGGGCCAACACCCAACACTGAACCAGTCCGGCCAACGCCTTGCCGTTAAGCTTCAACGGCTTGGTTAGCCGGAGCGGCGCCAGGAGTCAGCGGTGAGTTTGTCGAGGGCGACCAGATAGGGCGCATTCGGATCACCAGGCCCCTGGGGCTTGTTGGACAAGTTCCAGATGTGTTCCATAAACACCGACCCTATGGCGTGGATGGCGTCGTGGCGGTCGATACCTTCGCCGAGTAGCCGCTCAAGCGCACGCTTCGCTTCTGGCAGGCCCTCCGCTAGCTGGTTCTCCACGATGGCATGAGCTGCTGCGTGCGCACGGATGTTCGGGAGTTCCGCGCGTATCCTCCGATGGTAGCGGCGCACGAACTCTATCCGCGTGCCTTCGTCGATCGCCAGCCACTTCGCTGGGTCGGGATTGTGTTCAGGATCGTACTTGAACATGTTTCATGAGCTTCCGGCTTCAACGGTTTGATCGGCATAGGGGCCTCGACAGATCGTCAAGGACCCCTGCCACACCACCCGGCATGCGGGTCCGCACCGGGCGGTTCGGGAAGTTGAGGTTGCGTGGCCAGCCGGGGTACGCCGAGCTGGTCGAAGTAGCGATTCGGAAACGCCACGTGCATGACTCTAGCCGAGTTCATCCACCAGCGGCGACAATTCACGGCGACTACGGTTGCTTCGTCCTCGGACATTCCCCGAGCCCTCAGCTCCCGGTAGACCGTCGATTGCTGTCCCCACTGTTTCAGGTGAAGCGCGCGTAGGCGCCGGCGAATCCATTTGTCCAGGTTGCCGAACGTCCACGAGGTCGGCGCCAGACGGAAGTATTCCTTCCACCCACGCAGAAACTCCCCGAGCCGCTTGCACGCGCGCCATAAGACGCTCGAAATTGGCCACTCCCGGCAGCCGCTTGATGCCCCGACTCTGCATCGATGTGTTGCCGGGGACGGATTCCGGAATGAAAGGGTCGGCGCCTCAATGCCACGGCATCGCCGCCAAGGACGTCTCTTGCGGAATCCACGCCATGGAAATAAGGTTTGCCCTTGAGTTCTTTGTCGTGCCCCTGGTCAGCCGTCGTGGCGGGGTGGGTCGCTTTTGCTGGGATTCCGGCGTGCGCCAATCACATGGCGACGTCCACCGACGCCAGTCTAGATGGCGGGCAGTGCTCTCACGCTTCGGCGATCGCGTTTCCCCCCTACGAAAGTGTCGGGAGTGGCATCATCAACGGCGTGGACATTAGTGCTTCGGTGTGCAATGTTGGCGTCGAGCTGTATAGCTCCTCCGACAGTTTCTCGCCCGACCAGTTTCTCATGCGTCTTAACTGGGAGGGAACTTCCCTATTCGATTTTCAGCGCCCCGCGGAAGCTGCCGGAGGAATGTTGAGCGGCTTGATCTCGGTGAGCGCGCCACTACCCGGTCGCTATACGAGCGCCGATCCTACAAGCCCCTGCGGGGTGTTGGGGTTTGGCTACCGGTTGCCCGTAGCCCAGGAACCGCTGGTTCTGAGTCTCGGTTATCAAGCAACGGCTCCGCTCGACTGCGTCGGGGACCGCCAGATGACCAGCGGTTCGTGGACTGTGACCCTGACCTCCGTGTCTGAATTTCAGAGCGACGCGGGACTGCAGTCGACGACTTACTTGGCACACGGCCAGATCACCGCCAGTCTGGCAGGTGTCGGGCCGGCAGACACCGCGATTCTCGCGCTGGCGTTCTGATGTTGTCGCTCGCCAGTACACGGTCCGTCGAACGCCTTGATCGGCATAGGGGCCCCGGATCATTACACCGGGGACCCCTGCCACACCACCCGGCATGCGGGTCCGCACCGGGCGGTTCGAGAAGTTGAGGTTGCGTGGCCAGCCGGGGAAATACCCGCCTGGTCGAAGTTCTCGCTCCCGAGCGCTCGTTTTCATGCGTCGCCGTCGGCGCTTCCTCGCTCCGCTTTCCCGTCGGGGTTTCACCCCTATTCGCCAGCGGTAGCTCCAGTTGCCTGGTCATCTGAGGCCTTTTGCCTACGAGACACATATTCGTTTCGCTCTCCTTCTCGTTCGGTCCTTCGCGTCGCCAAAGACTTCCGAAGTCGGTGTTGTGACCGCCACGGCTTCGACTTCGCTATTACGACCTCTGCTGACTTCTCGCCCCGTCGCTCGCGCGTCGTCGCCCTTTCAGGCGCAAGGCGAGATCTCCCCAGGTAAGAACGTCGTCCTTCCCCGCGCGACCGCCGGATCTACGTAGCCTGAGCTTTGACCATCGAGGCTTTGTGGCAACGGGCCCACTCGCCCCGCTCGGCGCCGCCTCTTATCCGGTTCTTGTTCATCGGCCCGCGGTTTCGCTCCCTGCTTCCTCCCCACGATTGGTCGCCCTTTCGCAGTTGCAGTTCGCTTCGTTTGGGATGGTCTCCTTTCGGGGGGACTTTCACCCCCAAGATGGCGTCCATGCTGGGCGCACCCGTTCAGCGGTGGGCGCCGAAGGCGACCGTCCGCTGCAACGGCTTGTTCGGCGGCGCCGCTGCGATGCTATTTCTTGTCGGAATCATCGTCGCCATCATCGTCCTTCGAGGACCGTCGAGCAAACTCGATCCCGCCACGCAGGATCTCCAACATTTCGGGGCCAGCCTCGGCTTCGCTGATTACTCCGTTGGCGATCGCGGCGGCCACAGCTAGCTCGACCGCGCCACCCGTGTACGTCGTGAAGAGCTGACGATTGGGACCCTGGTGAAATTGGTGGATCCTCTCGTCCAGGTCGTGGGCAGTGATCACACCGCTTCGCCACCGCGCGAACTCCTTTTCGAGGGCAGTCAGCTCCCGAGAGAGCTCCCGGTCATACGCAATCCCCGCGAGTTCGCGGATGCGCCGTCGCTGCGATTTTGTGAGGTCTGGTCTCATTCAATGTCCTCGTCCGCCGAACGCTTTGATCGGCATAGGGGCCCCGGATCATTACACCGGGAACCCCTGCCACACCACCCGGCATGCGGGTCCGCACCGGGCGGTTCGAGAAGTTGAGGTTGCGTGGCCAGCCGGGGAA
>Ga0265329_10000627_pt1 | contig 18020 bp, 16 predicted proteins | sample 41627metaG_FD_202091 | JGI IMG/M metagenome (GOLD analysis project Ga0265329, IMG submission 202091) | Rhizosphere microbial communities from Carex aquatilis grown in University of Washington, Seatle, WA, United States - 4-16-27 metaG | ecosystem: Host-associated > Plants > Roots > Rhizosphere...
CACCGGGTCGCTCGTCGGTACGAGGAGCCTGACCGCGGCCGAGCAGACGCCGGGCGACTCGGCGCGCGCGGAGACGATCCTCGCGCAGGAGGGCTTCCAGACGCCGGCCGGCGAGAGCGTCCTCGTCCGGTCGCGCTCGGGCGCGGCGGCGGCGACACCCGCCTTCCGCGCGACGGTGCGGGATCTCGCCGCCACGCTTCGCCGGCTGCCGCAGGTGAAGCGCCTGCGGACGGGCACCGTCTCGAAGGACGGGCGCGCGGAGCTCGTGACGTTCGACATCTCGGGCAGCGCGGACACCGCGGACACGCGCGTGCAGCCGGTGCTCGACGCCGTGGGCGCGGTCGAGCGGGCGCACCCGTCGTTCACGCTCGCGGAGATGGGCTACGCGAGCGGCAACCACGCCGCGAACGAGGTGATCGACCAGGATCTCAGCCGGGCCGAGCGCCTGTCGGTTCCGATCACGTTCCTCATCCTGCTGCTCGCGTTCGGCGCCTTCGTCGCAGCGGGCATCCCCGTCCTGCTCGCGTTCTCGGCCGTGCTGGCGACGCTCGGACTCGGCGCGCTCGTGAGCCACGTCGTCCACGCGTCGGACACGACGTCGAGCATCGTCGTCCTGATGGGGATGGCGGTCGGCGTCGACTACTCGCTCTTCTATCTCAAGCGTGAGCGCGAAGAGCGCCGGCGCGGGCGGGCGGAGCGCGAGGCGCTGCACGTCGCCGCCGCTACGTCGGGGCGCGCGGTGCTCGTCTCGGGCCTCACCGTCGTCGTCGCGTGCGCCGGGATGATGCTGTCCGGGTCGAACGACTTCGTCTCGCTCGGGATGGGGACGATCCTCGTCGTGCTCGTCGCCATGGCCGGTTCGCTCACGGTGCTCCCAGCGCTGCTCGGGCGGCTAGGCGACCGCGTCGACCGGGGCTTCCTCGCCGTCGCCGCCGCCGTGTTGCTGCGGCTCGTGCGGCGGGAGCCGGCGGTGCTCGTCCGGCTCCGCGACCGGCGCACGCTGCTGCAGCGCGCGAAGGGCGCGAACGGCGAGTCACGCCTGTGGAACCTCGTCGTGCGACCGGCGCTGCGCTTCCCGCGCACGGCGAGCGTCGCCGCAGCCGCGCTGCTCGCCGTCGTCGCCCTGCCGGCCTTCGGCATGCGTACCGCAACCCCGGGACTCGACTCGTTCCCGTCGAGCCTGCCGATCGTGCACGCCTATCACGCGATCCAGCGGGCGTTCCCCGGCACGCCGAGCCCGGCGGAGGTCGTCGTGCGGGCACCCGACGTGAACGCGCCGGCGGTGCGCGCGGCTGTGCGCACGCTCGAGCGGAGCGCGATCGCGCGCGGCATCGCGCACGAGCCGATGCGCGCGAGCACGAATGCCGCGAAGACGGTCATCCGCGTCGACGTGCCGCTCGCCGGCAACGGCGACGACGCGACCTCGTACGCGGCGCTGCGCACGCTGCGCTCGCAGGTGATCCCGGCCACCCTTGGCCGCGTGCCGAACGTCGAGGCGGCCGTGACCGGTGACACCGCGACGAGCTATGACTTCAGCCACACGCTCACGCAACGAACGCCGCTCGTCGTCGCGTTCGTGCTCGTCGTCGCGTTTCTCCTGCTGCTCGTCGCGTTTCGCTCGCTCGTCGTCCCCTTGACGGCGATCGCGCTCAACCTGCTCTCCGTCGGTGCGGCGTACGGCGTGCTCGTCTGGATCTTCCAGGACGGGCATCTCCAGGGCGCCCTCGGCTTCCATTCGACCGGCTCGATCGTGACGTGGATGCCGCTCTTCCTCTTCACGGTGCTGTTCGGGCTCTCGATGGACTACCACGTCTTCATCGTCAGCCGGATCCGCGAGCTCGTCCTGCGAGGAACGTCGACCCGCGACGCCGTCGCGCAGGGGATTCGCACGACGGCTTCGACGGTGACGAGCGCCGCGCTCGTGATGGTGGCGGTCTTCGCGATCTTCGCGACGACGCGGACGATCGTGCTCAAGGAGCTCGGCGTCGGTCTCGCGGTGGCGGTGCTTCTCGACGCGACCGTGATCCGCGGCGTGCTCCTGCCCGCGGTGATGAGCGTGCTCGGCGAGCGCAACTGGTATCTGCCGCGCCGGCTCGCCTGGCTGCCGCGGCTCGACGTCGAGGGACGGCGTACGGCCGCCCTCGGGCTGGACTAGGGTCGAGCGAGATGCTGATCGTGAAACCCCTCCTCGAGCGTCGCACCTACCGCGAGCTGCTCTTCCTGGCCGGTGGGCTCCCGCTCGCCGGCCTCTGGCTCGGGCTCATGCTCGCCGGCTGGATCTCCGCGGGCGTGCTCGCCGTCACGCCCCTGCTCGTCCCGGTCCTGATCGGCTTCCGCGGCCTGACGTGGGCCGGCGCGCGGCTCGAGGCGTCGCTCGCCTCGTCGCTGCTCGGCGTGGAGGTGCAGCCGCCGCCGCTGCGCGCCGGCGCGGCGGGCTACTGGGGACGGATCCGCGGCATCCTCGGCGAGGCGGCGTTCTGGCGGCAGCAGACGTACCTCCTGCTGCGCATGACCCTCGGCTTCGGGACGGGGCTCGCTGCGGTCGTGGCGCCAGCCGTTTCGCTCGGGCTGGTCGCCACCCCGATCACGTATCGCTGGACGAACACCAACTTCGGCTCGTGGCACGCCGACACGCTGCCGCGGGCGTTCGCGCTCGTGCCGGCGGGACTCGTCGGTCTCGTGCTCTCGGCGTGGCTCATCCGCGCGTTCGCCGCGCTGTGGGCACGGCTCGCTCCACCGCTGCTCGGCGGCTCCGGCGAGACGGAGCGCTCCGCTCCCGATCCGTCGTCCGTCTTCCGCGCGGCGCTCCCGTACGACGCGGCGTTCTTCGCCGCCGTCAACCTGATCACGCTGGTCGTCTGGGCGCTGACGCGGCGCGCGTACTTCTGGCCCGAGTGGACGCTGCTGCCGCTCGGGCTCGTGCTCGGCGTGCACGCGTGGAGCGTCGTCGTGATGGAACGTGTGCGCGCACGGCGCGCGCTCCTCATCCACGCGGGTGCCTGGCTCTTGCTCGAGCTGTTCCTCGTCGCCGTGTGGGCGGTCACGACGCGCGCGTACGTCTGGCCCGTGTGGCCGCTGCTCGCGTTCGCGATCGTCGTCGCGATCCACGCTGTGGCCGAGTACCGGCCGTGGGCCGGCCGGGCGGTGCTGACCGAGCGGATCGGCGTGCTCACCGCGACCCGGGCGGGAGCGGTCGATGCGGCCGAGACCGAGCTGCGCAGGATCGAGCGCGATCTCCACGACGGCGCGCAGGCGCGGCTCGTCGCCCTCGGCATGAGCATCGGCCTGGCCGAGCAGAAGCTCGCCGACGACCCCGAGGGCGCCCGGGAGCTCCTCTCGGAGGCTCGTCTCGGCGCGGGCGAGGCGCTGCGGGAGCTGCGCGACCTCGCGCGCGGCATCCACCCGCCGGTGCTCTCGGACCGGGGGCTGGAGGCGGCGCTCGCCGCGCTCGTTGCGCGCAGCCCGCTGCCGGTCGGCGTGTCGGTCGACCTCGAGACGCGTCCGCCGGCCTCCGTCGAGACGGCCGCATACTTCGTCGCCGCCGAGGGGCTCGCGAACGCGATCAAGCACGCGCAGGCCACCCACGTCGAGATCCGGATCGGGCGGGACGCGGGCGTCGTGACGGTGGTGGTGGCCGACGACGGCGCCGGCGGCGCCGATCCGGCCGGCGGCGGGCTGGCCGGCATCCGCCGCCGCGTCGAGGCGCTGGACGGGACGCTCGCCGTCGAGAGCCCCGCGGGCGGGCCGACTATCGTGCGGGCGGTGATGCCGTGCGGGTCGTGATCGCCGAGGACCTCGTGCTGCTCCGCGACGGGCTGACCCGTCTCCTGCGCGACAACGGGATCGACGTCGTCGCGGCGGTCGAGGACGGCGACGCGCTCGTCCACGCGGTGCTGCTGGAGCGTCCCGACCTGGCGATCGTCGACGTGCGGCTGCCGCCGACGTTCCAGGACGAGGGGCTCCGGGCGGCGCTCGAGGCGCGCCGCCACGTCCCGGAGACGGCGATCCTCATCCTCTCGCAGTACGTCGAGCAGACGTACGCGCGCGAGCTGCTGGCCGACGGGCGGGGCGGCACCGGCTATCTGCTCAAGGATCGGGTGATCGACATTCCGCAGTTCCTCGACGCCGTCCGCCGCGTCGCCGAGGGCGGGACGGCCCTCGACCCCGAGGTCGTCGCCCAGCTGTTCGCAGGTCGCCGCGCCGCCGACCCGCTCGAGCAGCTCACCCCGCGTGAGCGGGAGGTGCTCGCCCTCATGGCCGAGGGCCGCTCGAACGCCGGCATCGCCGAGGCGCTCGTACTCACCGTCGGCGCGGTCGAGAAGCACACCGCGAGCATCCTCGCCAAGCTCGGGCTCGCCCCCTCCGAGAGCGACCACCGCCGTGTCCTGGCCGTGCTCGCGTACCTCCAGGGCCGCGACTAGCCGGGTTCGGCCGGAGCCATTTCCGCTACGATTCCGCGTCGGCCTCCGGCCGCCTTTCTCATGAGCAACATCATCGAGTCGATCGAGCGTGCCCAGATGCGCAAGGTGCCCCGCTTCAAGGCCGGGGACACCGTTCGCGTCCACTTCCAGGTGATCGAGGGCAGCCGCCGCCGCGTCCAGGTGTACGAGGGGATCGTGATCAAGCGGCAGGGATCCGGCGCGCGCGAGACCTTCACCGTGCGCAAGCAGTCGTTCGGCGTCGGGGTCGAGCGGACGTTCCCGCTCCACTCGCCGAAGATCGAGAAGATCGACGTGATCGCCGTCGGCGACGTGAACCGCGCGAAGCTCTACTACCTGCGGGGCCGCGTCGGCAAGAAGGCGCGCGTGCGCGAGAAGCGCTACGGCACCGGGCCGGTGCTCCAGGAGACGGTTGACAAGCCTGAGGTCGTCGAGGAGCCCGAGGCCGAGGCAGTCGAAGAGCCGGCGGCCGAAGAGGCCGAGCCCGTCCCGGCCGAGTAACACCTCTCTCGCGACTTCCTGACGACGAGGGGCGGCTGCTGGGGCGCGCGCTATTGTCGGACGCTGTGAAGCGCACCGGGCAGCGGCTCCTCCAGTTCGACCGGAAGCTCGGTGTGCGGTTCGTCGCAGGCACGGACGAGGCGGGTCGCGGCTCGCTCGCGGGGCCGCTCGTCGTGGCCGGCGTCCTGCTCGACTACGGGGCGCTCAAGGACCATCGCGTGCGCCCGCTCACGTACCTGAACGACTCGAAGCAGTGCTCCGAGCAGCGGCGCGAGGAGCTCTTCCATGCGGTGCTCGGCTGCGCCGAGCGGGTCGCGGTGCGCGTCATCCCGGCGAACGAGATCGACCGCAACGGGCTGCACCGCTCGAACCTCGCCGGGCTGCGCGCGATGCTCGAAGCGCTGTCGCCGCCGGCGGAGGCGTGTCTTGTCGACGGATTCCGGCTCGGGCCGCTCGCGCCCGAGCACTCGGCCGTCGTCGACGGCGACACGAAGAGCGCGGCGATCGCCGCAGCGTCGATCGTCGCGAAGGTGACGCGCGACCGGCTGATGCGGCGCCTCGACGCGCTCTATCCCGCGTATGGCTTCGCGCAGCACGTCGGCTACATCACGCCGGGCCACTCCGCCGTCGTGCGCGAGCGCGGCCCGTCGGCGGTGCACCGGCTCAGCTTCCAGGCGCTCTGCTACCGCGAGGAGACCGCTGCGTAGCGGCGGCGCGGCCGAGCGGCGCGCGCTCTGGTGGTACCGGCTGCGCGGCTGGAAGATCCTCGGCGCGAACGTGTGGGCAGGCGGCAACGAGCTCGACCTGATCGTGCGCCGGGGCCGTGAGCTGCGTTTTGTCGAGGTGAAGGAAAAGACCGGCGCCGGCTTCGGCGACCCGCTCGAGATGGTGACGGCGGAGAAGCAGCGCCGCGTGCGCAGAGCCGCGGCAGCGTGGCTCGCGGGGCGGCCGCAATTCAGCGGGCTGCGCGTGGGCTTCGACGTCTTCGCGGTGCGGGACGGAGCCGTCGAACGCGTCTCCGACGCGTTCGAGTAAGTCAGCGACCAGGTCGCGACGTGGTCGCGACCTGGTCGCGGTCGTAGACCTTCGCCCCTAGACCAACGCCTCCGCCGCAGCCTCGAGCAGTGCCGCCAGCCGCTCGAGCTCGAGCACCGCGTCGCCGTCCAGCGCGTCGGCGCCGTCGATGCGCACCGTCGTCCGCTCGAGCTCCGCGAGCAGCGCGTCGAGCGCGGCGACGGGATCCACCTCGCCCGAGATCGTCGCCGGCGGCGGCACGGCCTCCGCGAGGATGCGCGGCGGCGGCTCGCTGCGGCGTCTCCGCAGGAGCAGGAACGCGATAACGAGCACGGTCGGGACGACGAGGACGGCGTAGAGCATCCCGGCCACTCTAGGATCCGGCCATGACGGAGGCACGGCTGGTCGAGGGCGAACACGGCGGGCTCGTGCCGCAGGACGAGGGCTGGTTCGTCCTGAACGCACGCGACGCGCCCTGGGGCGTCGGCCACTTCGGGAAGGTGTGCATCTTCGAGAACGAGGACGCGGCCCGCTTTCCGCAGCTCGGGATCAACATCAAGGTCCTCGACCCGGGCCAGCCGCTCTGCTTCTACCACCGCGAGAACGCCCAGGAGGACTTCCTCGTGCTGGCCGGAGAGTGCCTGCTGATCGTCGAGGGCGAGGAGCGGCCGCTGCGGCAGTGGGACTTCGTCCACTGCCCTGCGGGCGTCGACCACGTCTTCGTCGGCGCGGGGACGGGGAGGTCGGTCGTGCTCGCGGTCGGCGCCCGCGTCGAGCCCGAGGAGCTCTTCTATCCGGCCGAGCCCGTGGCGCAACGCCACGGCGCCGCCGTCCAGGTCGAGACGGCGAGCGGCGACGAGGCGTACGCGGACTACCGCGGCGGCGGCCGCTGGACCCGCTACGAGGAAGGCTGGCTCCCGGACTGAGCGAGGCACGGCTCGTCGCCGCCGAGACGGGCGGGCTCGGACCCGAGCGCGAGGGCTGGTTCGTGCTGAGCGCGAAGGACGCCCGCTGGCTCGACGGCGATCTCGGCGCCTTCTGCAACTTCGAGAGCAAGAAGGTGCGCTTTCCGCAGCTGGGGATCAACGTCAACGTGCTCCAGCCCGGCATGCCGATGACGATGTACCACCGCGAGAACGCGCAGGAGGACTTCCTCGTGCTCGCCGGCGAGTGCGTGCTGATCGTGGAGGGCGAGGAGCGGCCGCTGCGGCAGTGGGACTTCTTCCACTGCCCGGCCGGCGTCGACCACGCGATCGTCGGCGCGGGGGAGGGGCCGTCGATCGTGCTCGCCGTCGGCGCGCGCACCGGCGAAGAGGAGGACGGTCTCGTCTGTCCGGCCGACCCGGTCGCGCAGAAGCACGGCGCCGCCGTGGCGGTCGAGACGTCCGTGCCGGCGGAAGCGTATGAGGGGTTGAAGAACGTCTGGGGCTCGTATCGGGAAGGCCGGCTGCCCGGGTAGGACCCCGGCGCCGCGCCGCGACGTATCTCAGGTATGGCGCTCCTCGCCCTGCTGCTCGCGCTCGGCGGCAACCCGTGGAACCTCCGCTGCCCGGCCATGCCGGCGGAGCAGCCCGTCCCGGCGGCGGTGCAGTCTGCCGCGCGCGCTTTCTGGCCGTGGGACCACCGCGACGCCGTGCGCGGTCTGCACGCCGGCCCGGTCTGGCTGCTCGCGTTCTCGACGCACACGAACGTCTCGCGCGACGGAGACGGGATGGACAGCCAGAGCTACTACCTGCATCGCGCGCTCGTCGCGGTCGCGCCGTCGCACCCAGGCAGCGTCACGCTGACCGGTGCCCGGCTCGGGACGCCGGTCGTGCGCGGCCGCCTCGGCTTCGAACGCGGAGCGCCACTCTGCACCGTCTCCGGCGTCGACGTCTCCTGCGGCACGCCGTCCTACCGCTGGACATCTGCGCTGCACGTTCCCGCCGGGAAGGGCTGGCGGCTCGTCCGCACGATGCTTCGGATCGGACGCACCGGCTGCTTCTCGATCGCAGTAACAGGAGCGGGCTTGCACGGCTCACTGCCGCTCGCGGTGCCCGGTCCGGATTGGGGCACGCAGGGCTGGTAGCCGGGCCGTCGAAGTCACTCGTCCGTGGCCGTTACGCAGGACGAGCTGTATGCGACGCTGGACCTCGAGCTCTCGTGGTCGGAGAGCGCGCTGCCGGAGCACGTGCGCACGAAGCACGTGCACCGGCTGCACCCGTACCACGGCAAGTTCATCCCGCAGCTCGTCGAGGTGCTGCTCGACCGCTACCTGCCCGCGGGCGGGCACGTGCTCGATCCGTTCGCGGGCTCGGGGACGACGCTCGTGCAGGCGCTCGAGTCCGGTCTCGACGCGACCGGAGCCGAGCTCGCCGCGTTCAACTGCCTGCTGATGCGCGTGAAGACGGCGCGCTACGACGTCGACGCGCTCGGCGCCGAGCTGCGCGACGCCTGCGCGCGGGTCGACTCGTTCTCGTCTCGGCGCCGCGCCGCGAGCCCGTACGTGCGCGCCTGGTACGCACCGCGCGCCGCCGCCGAGCTGTTCGCCTTCCGCGATCTGATCGGCGACTACGAGCACGCCGACGTGCTGCGCGTGATCCTCTCGCGGGCCGCACGCTCGGCGCGCCGTGCCGCACACTTCGACCTCGAGGCACCGGGCGCGCCGCAGACGGGCGAGTACTGGTGCCACAAGCACCGCCGCGTGTGCCGCCCGGTCGAGTCCGCGGTCGGCTTCCTCCGCCGCTACACGCTCGACACGCTCGCGCGCGTCGAGGAGTTCGCGGAGCTGCGCGACGACGACCGCCAGGCGTACGTGCTCCACGGCGACGCGCAGGCCGTCGAGTACACCGGAACGTTCGACGGCGTCCTCACGTCGCCGCCCTACCCGGGGTTGATCGACTACCACGAGCAGCACCGCTACGCGTACGAGCTGCTCGGCCTCGACGACCGGCGCGAGCTCGAGCTCGGTGCGGCCGAGGCAGGGACGTCGCGGGCGGCGATCGACGCGTACCGGGACGGGATCGCGCGCTCGCTCGCGAACGCCGCGTCCGCGCTCGCGGAGGACGCGCCCGTGCTGATCGTCGTCAACGACCGCCGCAATCTCTACCCCGAGATCCTCGACCGTGCCGGCCTCCGGCTCGAGGCGCGCCTGCGGCGGCACGTGAACCGCCGCACCGGGCGTCGCGCCGGCGAGTACTTCGAGGACGTGCTGGTCGCGCGCGCCTGACCAGGGCGCGTGCGACATGATTGCGCCCTGTGGCGACTCCCATTCCCGATCGCGCCGCGGCGGCGGTGCTCGGCGCGTCCCTGCGCAGGCTCGGCTACCTCGAGGAGCGGATCGAGGACCTGCTCGACGAGGACGCGTTCGCCGGAGGGCGGGAGGAGGTGCTCGTCGCCGAGCGGCGCCTGCCGAAGTCGAAGCTGGCCACGGCCATCCGGCTCCTGTTCCTCCAGCTGCCCGTGCCGGAGGCGGAGGTGGCCAGGGCGCTCGGCCCGAAGGCGGTCGAGGCGCTCGTGGCGACGGGGCTCGCGGAGCTGCACGGCGACGTCGTCCCGCAGACGCGGATCATGCCGGTCGACGACGTGCTGCTCGCCTCGGACGGTTTCACGCGGGACGCGGACGATCCGCCCGACTACGTCGCGAGCTACACGCCGACGGCGCGGACGTGCGACGTCCTGACGCCGCGCAAGCGCGGCAGGCGCGCGCTCGACGTCGGGACGGGCAGCGGCATCCACGCGCTCCTCGCCGCGCGCGACAACCAGCACGTCGTCGCAATCGACGTCAACCCGCGCGCGCTCGCCTACACGGCGCTCAACGCCGCGCTGAACGGCCTCGACAACGTCGAGTGCCGGGACGGCAGCTTCTTCGAGCCGGCGGGAGACGAGATCTACGACCTGATCACGTGCAACGCGCCGTTCGTCGTGTCGCCGGAGCATCGCTGGATCTACCGGGACAGCGACTTCCGCGGCGACGACCTCACCGCGTACATCGTCGAGGCCTCGGGCGAGCATCTCGCGCCGGGCGGCTACGCGACAGTCCTCGGGAGCTGGCTCGTCAAGGGCGACGGCGACTCGGAGGTGCGTCCCTACGAGTGGGTCGAGGAGACCGGTTGCGACGGCTGGGTGCTCGCGTCGCCGGAGATCGACCCGCTCGGCTATGCGGCGTCGTGGAATTCGGAGTTCTTCGAGGACACTGCCGCGTACAACGCCGTGCTCGACGAGTGGACCGCGTATCTCGCCAAGTTCGGTGCGCGCGCCGTCGCCGAGGGGGCGATCCTGCTGCACAACAGTGGCGCGAAGCGACCGACGATCCGCGTCGACGAGTTCGACGAGGAGTCGCTCGAGTCGGCCGGCAAGCAGATCCGGCGCGCGTTCGAGAACCGCGCGCGCCTCGCCGGGATGAAGAGCCGCGACCTGCTCGGAGCGAGGCTCGCGCGGGCGATGCCGCTGGGCTTCGAGCGCACCCTCGGCAAGCGGCTCGGCGAGCTCGCGCTCGAGGGCGGGACGGGCTCGATGCTGCACGCCACCCCGGCCTCCGCGAAGCTCGTCGAGCGGCTCGACGGGAAGACGACGCTGCAGCGGCTCGGTGCCGACGGCGCTGCCGTCTCGCTCTGCCGCGAGCTGCTCGAGCTCGGCGCGCTCCGCTTCGCGTAAGTCTCCAAGAAGACGTATCGCTTCGGCCTCTACGGTCGGAGCGTGCTTGCACGCGCGGTCACCCATGCGCTCGTCGGGCTCGAGCCGCGGCGGGTCGAGGTGGAGGCGCGCGTACACGGACAGATGCCGGGCTTCGAAATCGTCGGGCTGCCGGACAAGGCGTGCCAGGAGGCGCGCACGCGCGTCCGCAGCGGCATTGCCTCCGCGGAGCTGCAGTGGCCGCGCGGGCGCGTGACCGTCAACCTCGCGCCGGCGGGCCTGCGCAAGGAGGGCTCCGGCTACGACCTGCCGATCGCGCTCGCGGTGCTCGCCGCATCGCAGCAGGTGCCGCGCGAGCAGCTCGAGCGGCACGCGTCGGTGGGCGAGCTCGCGCTCGATGGCCGGCTGCGCCGCGTCGGCGGCGTGCTCGGAGTGGCGGAGGGCGCGCGCCGGCTCGGACTCGCGCGCCTGCTCTGCCCGCCCGAGTCGGCGGCCGAGGCCGCGCTCGCCGGCGTCGAGCCCGTGCCCGTGCGCCATCTCGCGGATGCGGTGGCGTACCTGCGCGGCGAGCTTGAGCCGGATCCCGTGCTGCCGGTGCAGTACGCGGAGGTGCCGCCCGGACCGGACCTCGCCGACGTGCGGGGCCAGGAGCGTGCGCGCCGCGCGCTCGAGCTTGCGGCGGCCGGCGGTCACAACCTCCTGCTCGGCGGCCCGCCCGGTACGGGCAAGACGATGCTCGCGCGGCGGCTGCCGGGCGTCCTGCCGCCCCTGGTCCCCGCGGAGGCGCTCGAGGTGACGCGGATCCACTCGGTCGCCGGGCTGCTGCCGCTCGAGCATCCGCTGATCGAGACGCCGCCGTTCCGCGCGCCGCACCACAGCGCCTCGACGGCCGCGATCGTCGGCGGCGGGCCCGGGCTGCGCCCGGGCGAGGCGAGCCTCGCGCACCACGGCGTGCTGCTGCTCGACGAGCTGGCGGAGTTCGCACGGCCGTCGCTCGAGGCGCTGCGGCAGCCGCTCGAGGACGGCTTCGTCTCGATCGCGCGTGCCGCGGGGCGCGTGGTCTTCCCGGCCCGCTTCCAGCTCGTCGGCACGATGAACCTCTGCCCGTGCGGGGCGCGCGGCGATCCCGCGGTCGAGTGCTCGTGCTCTGCGCAGCGGCTGGCGGGTTACCGGGCCAAGCTCTCGCGCGCGTTGCTCGATCGCTTCGATCTCGTCGTCGCTGTGCCGCGTCCGCGTGCGCTGGAGCTCGCAGCGGGGCCGTGCGAAGCCTCCGCGGACGTGGCGGAGCGTGTCGCCTCGGCACGGGAGCTGCTCGCGGTCGCGCCTCTGCCGCGGAGCGCGGAGGCCGATGCGCTGCTTTCGCGGGCGGTGGAGCGGCTGCCGCTGTCGGGGCGCGGCCGGGCCCGCGTCGCGCGCGTCGCGCGGACGATCGCGGCGCTGGCCGGCGCCGAGCAGGTGCGCGCCGAGCATCTCGCGGAGGCGCTCGCCTACCGCGCGCCGCAGGAGCTCGGTACGTGAACGAGCTCGCGCTGGCGGTGTTCGCATCGGAGACGGGCGCCCATCTGGTGCGTCCGCCGTCGAGTGCGAGATGGAGCGCGCACGTGCGCGCGTTCGACCCGCGTGCGTACGAGCAGCGGCTCGGCGCACGAGGCTTCCGTTTCCTCGCGCGCGCGGCGCCGGGCTTCCCGCCGCTTCTGCGTGCGATCCACGATCCGCCGCCGGGGCTGTTCCTGCGCGGCACGGCCGCGGAGGAGATGCTCTCGCGTCCGGCGGTCGCGGTCGTCGGCGCGCGCGCCTGCTCGGGGTACGGCGCCTCGGTCGCGCGAACGCTCGCACGCGAGTTGGCCGCGGCGGGGCTCGTTGTCGTCAGCGGCCTCGCGCGCGGCGTCGACGCCGAGGCCCACCGGGGCGCGCTCGAGGCCGGCGGGCTCACGGTGGGCGTGCTCGGCTGCGGGGTCGACCGCGACTACCCGGCCGCACACGCCGAGCTCGCGCGGCGCATCGCCGAGCGCGGCCTGGTCGTCTCCGAGTACGCGCCCGGCGTCGAGCCCGCCCCCTGGCGCTTCCCGGCACGCAATCGGATCATCGCCGGCCTCTGCGCCGCGGTCGCGGTGGTCGAGGCGCGCGAGCGCAGCGGTGCGCTGATCACCGCCGACCTCGCACTCGAAGAAGGCAGAGAGGTGTTCGCCGTTCCCGGCGAGATCACGTCGGCGCTATCGGCCGGTACCAACGACCTGCTGAAGCTCGGCGCGTCGCCGCTCACCCGCGCGGCCGACGTGCTCTCCTGCTTCGGGCTCGAGGAGCCGGAACGAGCGTCCGCCCAGACGTCGGCGCTCCTCGAACTGCTGCCCGCGACCGCGGACGAGCTCGTCCAGCGCACCGGCCGTTCCTCGGCCGAGATCGCACGCGAACTGGTCGAGCTCGAGCTGGCCGGCGCCGCGGTCGCCTACGACGGCGTCTACCGAACGTGTTGACCGTCCAGCTGCGGTACCTCGTTGCTCGCTCAACCCACTCTCCTTGTCCGTCGAGCGGTTTCTGGGCAGTGGTACGTGTTCAGGGATCCTGGTGATCGGGTGGCGGGTCGTTGGTGGCGGGGTTGGTTTCGGGGCGCGCCGCTTGTGTCGAGGCGGGTGTTTGGGAGGCGTGGTCGAGCAGGGCGGTGAGCAGATCGGCGAGCCAGGATCTGAACCGGACCGGGTCGCCGTCGAGGAGCATCTCGGTCGCGGCGCCCTCGTAGATGGCGATGACGGCGCGGGCGAATCCATCGGGTGTGCGCAGCGAGCTGGGGAGTTGGGAGCGGTCGATTGCGGGGGCGAGCAGGTTGGCGAGTGCGTCTCGAAGCGCTGTGCGGTGGGCGACGAGGGCGGCGGCCACTTCGGGTGTGCGTGCGGCGTAGAGCCGGAAGTCCGTGCTCACGAGCACCCAGTCTCGGTCGACCACGAGCGCTTCGACGGCTTGGGCGACGAACTCGGGGACGTTGCCGGCAGGGTGTATGAGGCCGTCCGCAACCTGGTGGGCGATCAGCTCGCTGCGTTGGGAGAAGAGGGCGAAGAAGAGTTCCTCGAGAGAGTCGAAGTTGGAGTAGAAGGCGCCGCGTGTGTAGCCGGCTGCTTCGCACACCTCTTCGATGCTCGCCCGTCCGAACCCTCGGGTGGCGAAGACGGTGAAGGCGGCGTCGAGGAGCCGGGCGCGCGTCTCTGCTCGGCGGCGGGTCACTCGGGCGGGCTTCCCGTCGGTTCGAGCCGCGGCCCGGCGGGCCGGCTGGGTGGGTGGTCGCTTCGGTTCAGGCGTCATGCAGCTCCTTCAATACGTTAATGTATCAGATACGTTAATGTATTATAACCCACCGTCGGCGGACACCAACGTCCGCCGACAACGCAGAGGAGCTCCGATGAATGCGACCCCCAGCACGCGACCCCCGCGCCAAGAGGCGCCGGCCACTCGGCAAGGCTTCCTCGCCGAGTTGTTCGCCGCCTTCACGCCACGGCTGTTCCTCTTGGTGGTCGCCGTGCTGGCCATCCAGTTGGCCTTCGTGTTCTCCTACGTCGGCGCGTTCCACCATCCGGTCCCGAATCGGGTGCCAATCGCGGTGGCCGCTCCTCCGCGGGTCTCCGGCCGCCTGGTCGGCGAGCTGAACGCCATCCACGGCCGGCCGCTGCGGGCGACCGCGGTCGCCGATGAGACGATCGGCCGGACGCTGTTGCGGCACGGATCGACCAGCGGGCTGCTGGTCGTCAACCCGGCCGGCAGGACCGATGCTCTGCTCGTCGCCGGTGGCGGCGGTGCAGCGCTCGCGACCGCGGTGCAGGATGTCATCGGCCAGGCCGAGGCCGCCCAGCACCGCAGCGCGACGGTCACCGACGCCGTGCCGGCCCAGCCGGGCGACGCCAGGGGACTGACCGGCTTCTACCTGGTGATGGGCTGGCTGATCGGCGGCTACCTCGTCGCCGCGCTGCTCGCGATCTCCACGCGGGCCCGGCCGGCCACCACCCGCCGGGCACTCATCCGCCTGATCGTGCTCGTCCCCTACGCCATCCTCTCCGGACTCGGCGGCGCCATGATCGTCGGGCCCGTCCTCGGTGCACTCACGGGCCACTTCCTCGCCGTCTCGGCGCTCGGGGCTCTCCTCGTCTACTGCGCCGCCGCCGTCACCATGGCGTTTCAAGTCCTCGCCGGCACCCTCGGCGTCGGCCTCACGCTGATCCTCTTTGTCGTGCTCGGCAACCCGAGCGCAGGCGGCGCCTACCAAGCCCCGCTCCTACCCGGCTTCTGGCGGGCGATCAGCGGCGCCCTGCCCAACGGCGCCGGCGTCGAGGCCCTCCGACGCATCCTCTACTTCGGCTCCTACGGCATCGGCGACAACCTGACCATCATCGCCCTCTACATCGCCACCGGCATCCTCGTCGCGCTCGCAGGGACATCGCTCCACGCTCGCCACGCCGCCGCCAAACCGGCAGCGACAAACCTCTGACCCAGCATCCGCCGGCTTACTCTTGGAAGCTCCGATCCTGGCCGCCGCCGTTGCAGGCGCTCCGCGAGGCGCTCGCGATGCACGACGAGTCGATCACGCCCGAGCACATGGTGATCGGACTCGTGGCGGAGGAAACGGGACGCGGGGCGGAGGTCCTGCGAACTAGCCCCGCGTCTCCCGCAACACGCTCGGCCAGATTCCCTGCTTGCCCGGTGCGAGGATGCCGTTCGGGTCGAGCGCGTCCTTGATCCGCTCGGCGAAGCGCAGCGACGCATGGTCGTTGAAGTCGTACTGCGCCATCGCGAGATCCATGAAATCGAGGTGCGCGCGGTACTCGCCGTAGCCGAGCTTTGCCGCCTCGGGAACGAGCCGCTTGCTCACGTCGTACGCGGCGCGCGTCTGCTGCTCGTTCTTCGTGTCGAAGATGATCAGCGTGATATGGATGAAGCTGCGCGCGTTCGGCATGATCAGCGCAGCCATGTAGTCGAGCCCGGCCTCCTCGATCATCCGGCGCAGCAGGTCGCGCAACGTGTGCGCGTCCTTGCCCGTGAGCGGTGCGACCGGCGAGAAGCCGATGTGTCCGCCTTCTTCGCCGCCGTACCACGCGGCCTGCGCGTTCATTGCGAGATTCGGCACGCCGCCCTGGACCAGCTCGATCGGATTCTCGAGCTTCGGGATGTCCGCGGGCGCGCACTTCGTGCCCCATACCTCTGCGCCGGGGATCCGCTCGAACGCCTCCTTGATCTTCTTGAAGCGATGGTCGACGACGGGCTCGTCGCCGTGGAGCGCGAAGCGCATCATCCAGCGTCCGATCTCGAGTTCGCGCGCCATCTGGTCGAGGCCCTCGTCCGGGATCGGGCCCTCGCCCGTGTGCCACCGGTCTCTCGACGAGAACACCGAGCCGAGCAGCGGCGCGTTGATGATCTGCGGCACCATGCGAATCGTCCCGTCGAGCGAGAGCCTGCGTAGCGTCTCCACGACCGGGCCGAGGTCGTCGTCCTTCCACACGCGCAGCCAGAGCGGCATGTAGACCTCGGGCCACGGCATCAGCCAGACGCCCATCTTCGTGACGATCCCGAAGTTCGACTGCATGAACAGCTGGTCGGGCGTGGGGCCGAGGCCGCGCTTGTACACGTTCCACGCGCGGCTCCCGGACATCGCGCCCATCCCCGTGCGGAGCAGGTCGCCGTCGGGGAGCACGACCTCCATGCCGCACTGCATCCCGCCGTCGATCCCGTACGGCAGGTACGTGAGGCCGTGGTCGAGCGTGTTTCCGATCACGCTGCCCCAGCCGAGGTCGGGGACGGAGAGCATCAGCTTGTGGCCGCCGGCCTGGATCGCATCGTAGAGGTCGAACCAGCGGACGCCCGGCTCGACGACCGCGTACGCGCTCTCCTCGTTGATCTCGAGCACGCGGTTCATGTTGCGCAGGCTCACGATCACCGAGCCCTTCAGCCGTGGCGCGGGCCCGCCGTAACCGTTGTTACGGCCGGTCGAGTGCGGCCACAGCGGCACCTTGAAGCGGTTGGCGATGCGGACGATCTCCTGCACCTGCTCGACCTCTGCCGGCATCACCACCGCCGACGCGGTGTAGTCGTCCCAGGACGGATACGCGAACGGGTCGCGGAACGTGCGCAGGTCCTCCTCTGAGGTGAGCACCGCCTCGGCACCCACGGCGGCGGCGAACGCGTCGAGCGCGCGGTCGAGGTCGTCGTCCGAGAGGCCCGGCGGCAGCGGCCTTGCCCACTCGCGCCCTCCAACCTGCGTCACCGTGCCACCTCCGTCGAGTCGGTTCCGGGAACGGTTGGAGTCTGAGGCCCGCTTGCAGGCGATGTCAACGCCCGGGCGGCGTAGCATCGGGTCGTGCATCCCTACTGGCTCGAAGACGAGATCCCGGCCCGTCCGTCGCCGCGGCACGACGGCCGCGTCGACGTCGCGATCGTCGGCGCCGGCGTCACCGGCTGCGCGGCTGCGCTGCGGCTGGCCGAGGCGGGGCGGACCGTTCGCGTCTACGACGAGCGCGGCGTCGCCGAGGGCGCGAGCGGCCGCAACGGCGGCTTCGCGCTCCCGGGCGGGGCGACCCGCTACGACGTCGCGCGCGAGACGTACGGGAACGACCAGGCGCGGGCGTTCTGGCGCTGGACGGAGGTGGAGGCCGAGCGGCTCGCCGAGCTGGCGGGGGACGCGCTGCACGAGGTCGGCAGCTACCGCCTCGCCGCCGACGAGGAGGAGGGGGAGCAGATCCGCGCCGAGTACGCGGCGCTGCGCGAGGACGGCTTCGAGGTGGAATGGCTCGACGACCTGCCGGGCGTGCTCGCCGGCCGCTTCCACGGCGTGATCGCGCACGCGCGCGGCGGTTCGCTCCAGCCCGCGCGGTTCGTGCGCAGGCTGGCGGCGCGGGCCGCCGAAACCGGTGCCGAGTTCCGCGAGCACGAGCGTGTCGGCGACGTGGCCGTGCTCGACGCGGACCAGGTGATCGTCGCCACGGACGGCTACGGGCACGGCCTCGTCCGGGAGCTCGCCGAGGCGATCTGGCCGACGCGCGGCCAGGTGATCGTGACCGAGCCGCTCGAGCACGTCCTCTATGACCGCCCGCACTACGCGCGCCAGGGCTTCGACTACTGGCAGCAGCTCCCGGACGGCCGCATGCTGCTCGGCGGCTTCCGCGACGTCTCGATCCTCGACGAGCTGACCGACGTCGAGGTGACGACGCCGGCGATCCAGGGAGCGCTCGAGCTGTTCCTCGCCGAGCTGATCGGCGAGCCGCCGCGCATCTCGCACCGCTGGGCCGGCATCTTCGGGCTCACGCAGGACATGCTCCCGCTCGTCGGGCGCGTGCCGGGCCGCGACGGCCTCTGGGTCGCCGGCGGCTACTCGGGCCACGGCAACGTGCTCGGGTTCGCCTGCGGCCGGCTCGTCGCCGGCGCGATCCTCGGCGAGGCCTCGCCGCAGCTCGAGCTGTTCGACCCGGCGCGTTTCTT
>Ga0265329_10000632_pt1 | contig 17960 bp, 10 predicted proteins | sample 41627metaG_FD_202091 | JGI IMG/M metagenome (GOLD analysis project Ga0265329, IMG submission 202091) | Rhizosphere microbial communities from Carex aquatilis grown in University of Washington, Seatle, WA, United States - 4-16-27 metaG | ecosystem: Host-associated > Plants > Roots > Rhizosphere...
TCCTGCGCGTGCTGCAGGACCGCGAATTCGAACGCCTCGGCGGAACGAAAACGCACAAAGTGGATGTGCGCCTCGTCGCCGCCACCAATCGCGACCTGCGCGCCGCGCTCGAGGAAGGCACGTTCCGCGAGGACCTCTACTACCGCCTGAACGTCGTTGCCATCGATATCCCTCCACTGCGCGATCACAAGGAAGACGTCCCCGCGCTGGCGAATTTCTTCCTGGAGCGTTACGCGCGCGAATCTGCAAAATCCATCGCCGGAATCGCACCGGAGGCGATGAAGAAGTTGATGGATTATCACTGGCCGGGAAATGTCCGCGAGTTGCAAAACATCATCGAGCGCGGCGTCACACTTTCCTCAGCGCCTCCCGCGGGAAAATCTCCGGGAACCGCGCTAGGCCCCGCCGACATTTATTTGGACGATCAGCCCGCGCGTCCTATTTCCAATACGCCGCACGTCCTGCCGCCCGGTATGACGCTCGAACAGTGGGAAGACGAAACCATCCGCGAAGCCCTCCGCCGCGCCAACGGCAATAAGAGCCAGGCCGCCCGTGCCCTCGGCCTCTCGCGCAACGCTTTGCGCTATCGATTGTCAAAATTAGGCGTGCCGGACACAACCGAAAATTAGGCGGCATTTCCTTTCCTTCCGCCCGCTTACATGGCTGAAATCCACCATCTGTGCTTCAGAACCACCGAATCTTGATTCCATACGGAAAATTGTCAGGCGTTCGAGCTCCTGTAAGCACCTGAAAATAGATAAGTTATTAATTATTCAGGGTTGACCCAGTTTGGCATAGGGGATGCATTCATCCAAGGGGAGTGTAGCTGAACTTATGACGCGCAATTGCAGGAGGCAGACGATGAAACGCTATCTCGGAGGTCTCGCAACGGTTCTCTTGTTCGGGGCCTCGATCCTTGGATTGAGCGCGACGGCGTACGCGCAGTACCCAAAGAATCCGCAGCAACAGGATCCGCAGCAGCAGCCCGAGGAGATTCCCGCGCAGTATCCGCCCCAGCAGCCACAGCAGGGCACGCCCCCGCAGGGTGGCCCGCAGCAGGGGATGCCTCCGCAGGCCAATCCGCAGCAACCCCAGGACGGCCCCGGCGCGGCGCGCATTAGTTTCATTCATGGCGATCTGACGACGCAGCGCAGCGATTCCACCGAATGGGTTGCGGCCACGCTGAATACCCCGGTAGTACCCGGCGACCACGTTTCGACGGGCAAAAATTCGCGCGGAGAAATTCAGCTCGATCACGCCAACGTTTTGCGCCTCTCCGATGAGTCGTCGGCGAATATCGTGACCCTCTCGCGCACGCAGATTCAGCTGCAGGTGGGACAGGGCCTGGTGAACTACGATGTGCTGCGGGGCAGCGAAGCCGATACCGATATTCAAACGCCCAACGTTGCGATCCATCCGCAAGCAGGCGAAAGCAGCTTCCGAATTCAGGTGAATTCGGACAACGAAACCGTCATCGATGTCCGCAAAGGCTCCGCGGAAATCTCCACGCCGCAGGGCAGCACGCGCGTTGAAAGAGATCAGCGCATCACGATTCAAGGTAATGCGGACAACGCTCAATACAACGTTTCCGCTGCCTACAGCAAAGACGATTGGGACAAATGGAACAGCGATCGCGACCGCGTGATCGAAAGCGCTTCAAGCTGGCAGCACACGAATCCTTACTACACCGGAAGCCAGGACCTCGATACGTATGGACAGTGGAACAATGTTCCCGACTACGGCTCGGTGTGGTTTCCATCCGCAGATGCGGGGTGGGCGCCGTACCGCGATGGCCGCTGGGTTTTTGAGCCCTACTATGGCTGGACCTGGGTTTCCTACGAACCCTGGGGCTGGGCTCCTTATCACTACGGACGGTGGTTCGTGTACGGCGGGCGCTGGGGCTGGTGGCCGGGACCCGTTTACGGCGGATATCGTCCGATCTGGGCGCCGGCATACGTTTCCTTCCTGGGATTCGGCGGTCGTGGCTGGGGAGTGAATGTTGGCTTCGGATTCGGCGGCGGATTCGGCAGCATCGGCTGGCTGCCAATCGGTCCGGGCGACCGGTTCTACCCATGGTATGGCCGTGGCGTGACCCGCGTGAACGTCGTCAACGTCTACAACATCCACAATAATTTCGGCGGCGGTGTTGAACCCCTGCGCGGTGGAGGACGAGGCTTCTCGAATGTCGACCGGGCCTTCAACGACGAACACGTCCGCAGCGGAATAAGCTCGATGGGTGCCGATCAATTCGGACGAGGGCGCGTTCCGACGCAGCAACAGAGATTCGACGCCGGCTCGTTGCGGCAGGCCAGCATGATGACCGGCGCAAGTCCGGTGACGCCGTCGCGCGAGAGTTTCCGCCCTTCAGATCGGCAGGTAAGTTCAAGCGCGATTCCGAATCGCACAAGCACCAATCAGCGTTTCTATACTCCCTCTGGCCAGAGCGCGCAGCAAAATGTGGCTCGCCCGGGTTTCCGCAGCTTTGGCCCAACTAATGCCAGCAGCCTGAACTCAGGATCGAGCGCGCCCCGGCAAGTCCAGGGGAGCACGCAGGCACAGCGCAGCTTTACTCCGCCCTCGTCGCAACAGGGGCAATCGGTTCGGTCCACGCGACCCGGTTGGAGGACGTTTACCCCAACCTCTGGCGGGACTCAACCCAATACGGCCGCCAGGACCTATGGAGGACAGAGCGGCGCACAATCGCGCTCCTATCCTCCTCAACCATCCGAATCGCCCAGGCAGAATCAGAATTATTCGAGGGGGAGTTCAGGAAATTACGGCTACAGCAGGCCGCCGCTCAACATGCAGCAGCCCGTCGTGACGCCGCGAAGTTCTCCTGCTCCGCAGGTGCATAGTGCGCCGAGCGGCGGAGGCAGTCGCGGCGGTTACTCTGGGGGCGGTTCGCGTGGTGGGGGCGGGTCTTCCTCTGGACACAGCCATCATTGATCTTCCTGTCCCGGCCAAAAGCCGGCCTTCACTCACCGTCAGGAGGCTCCGGAGGGAGCCTCCTGTTCCTCCCGGATGAGAGAAGAGAGCTTACTTGCAAAATGTCTTGTAAGCGGCATGCACCTAATCGCCGGGCATGTATCATCCCGTAGAGTAGAATGAGACCGAACGGCCGGCTCACGTGAACGCGAAGGCTGAGGGGATACAAAAATGAGAAACCGATCTTCCTTTTTCCTGCTCCTTTTTCTTGCGGTCAGTTTTCTTTCCGCATTTTCGATGACCGCCGCCGCAGACGACGATCCGCCGGGAAGGGTCGCGCGCCTCAATTACATTCAGGGCTCCGTATCGTTCCAGCCGGGCGGCGAGACCGATTGGGTGCAGGCAAATCCCAATCGCCCCCTCACTACTGGTGACAATCTCTGGACCGATCAAAATGCGCGTGGCGAGCTGCATATTGACAGCACAGCGATTCGTCTTTCCGGTCAAACCGGCATTTCTTTCCTGAATCTCAACGACCGCAGTGTGCAGATTCAACTCGCCCAGGGTTCGCTGAGCATTCATGTGAGGAGACTCGATGGCGGCGACGATCTCGAAATCGACACGCCGAATCTTGCATTCACTGTGGAGCGCCCGGGGGAATACCGCATCGACGTGGACCCGAATGGCCAGTCCACAAACGTCACCGTGCGTGAAGGCGAAGGCGAGGCTACCGGCGGCGGCAGCAACTTCCATTTGGATTCCGGCGAGAGCGCCAGCGCATCCGGCACCGATACGCTGACCTTTGATGTGGGTCAAGCCGGAGGGCCTGACGAATTCGACCAGTGGTGCAGTTCGCGCGACGATCGCGAGGAGCATGCCCAATCCGCCCGCTACGTTTCCCGCGACGTCATCGGCTATGAAGACCTTGATGATTACGGCAACTGGAGAAACGTTCCGGACTACGGCACGGTTTGGTTTCCCTCACGAGTCGCCGCAGGCTGGGCACCTTATCGCTTCGGCCATTGGGTCTGGATCGAACCGTGGGGCTGGACCTGGGTCGAGGACGAACCGTGGGGCTTCGCGCCATTTCATTACGGACGCTGGGCCGTTGTCGGCGGAGGCTGGTGCTGGGTGCCGGGGCCAGTTGTCGTTCGCCCCGTTTACGCACCCGCACTCGTGGCGTTTGTTGGCGGACCGCGATTCGGTCTGTCACTTTCAATCGGTGGCGGAGGAGGCGGAGTCGCCTGGTTCCCGCTGGGCCCGCGCGAGGTCTATGTTCCCGGCTACCGCGCCAGTCAGCGTTACGTGCAGAACGTGAACGTCACGAACACCACAGTGAACGTCGTCAACGTGACCAATGTGTACAACAATGTGAACGTCAGAAATGTGACGTACATGCACCAAAATAATGTTGCCGCCGTCACCGCGGTTTCGCATGACACGTTTGTGAATGCGCGTTCTGTAGGCGCGGCCAACGTTCGCATCAACCAGCAGCAGCTTCAAGGCGCGGAGATTCAGCGCGGCGTTTCGGTAGTGCCGGAACGGAGAAGCGTCGTCGGTGCAGGCGCGCCCACGACAGTAAGGCCGCCGGACGCAGCCATGAGGCGCGAAGTGATCGCCAAGCAGCCGCCCGCTGCTCCGCCGGTGTCATTCCAGCGCAGGCAGCAGGCGCTGGCAGCGAATCCCGGTAGCGCCCCCACACAGCAGCAGATGGATCAACTGCGCGGGCAAGAGCAGCAACAACCGAATAGCCGCACCTTTACCCCATTTGGCCGGGGCAATCAGAACGCGCCGCAACCTGGAAATGTCCCGCAGCAACAGCAAGCAAATCCGCAGCGCGGAGCGCGGGTGCAGCAACAGCCGCCCACAGGAACATTTATTCCACCGGTCCGAGGGAATCAGGCGCCCACGCAGCAACAACAACCACCACCGCAACCGGGGAACGCTCCGCAGCAGCAACCAGTGAATCCGCAGCGCGGAGCACAGGTGCAGCAACAGCCGCCCACAGGAACATTTATTCCACCAGTCCGAGGGAATCAGGCACCCACGCAGCAACAACAACCACCACCGCAACCGGGGAACGTTCCGCAGCAGCAACCGGTGAATCCGCAGCGCGGCGGACAGGTGCAGCAACAGCCGCCCACAGGAACATTTATTCCACCAGTCCGAGGGAATCAGGCGCCCACGCAGCAACAACAACCACCACCGCAACCGGGGAACGCTCCGCAGCAGCAACTGGTGAATCCGCAGCGCAGTGGACAAGTGCAGCAACAACCGCCCACTGGCACGTTCACTCCGCCGAACCGAGGCAATCAGAATCTGCCGCAACCAGGAAGCGCCCCATCGCCGCATGTAATGCCTCAGCGCCCGCAAGAGGTGCCACAACAGCCGGCGCAGCAAACGCAACCGCCGGTGAGATTCGCCCCTCCGGCGCGCGTGAACGAAGACACCTATCGCCCCCATCAGTTTGAGAAGCCGCAGGCGACAGCGCCGCCTCCGAGCTCGAGCACGAAGGCCCCGGAGAAGGCCCCCGAGAAAGCTCCCGAGCGTGGGCAACCACAGGGACAGCAAAACAACAAACCGGCAGGCGGGGAGCAGGAGCGCAGGCAGTCTCACTAAGTCGGTCGTCCGTGAAATTGGTTGGGTGTCCGGTAGCGCCCCGCAGTGAACCGCACTGCGGCGCGCTCTCCCTTATTGTTTGCCGGATGTTCCCGAAGCCGCTTTAGAATCCGCGGCAGGCGGTGTTGACGCCGAGTTAGCCTTCTTCACCACCACAATATTTTCCAGCCAGACATCATCACCACTCACCACCACGTCGGAAGTGATGGTGTCGTTCGGTGCCAGCGAATCGAGCATGTTTGGAGCCTTGACGGCATATCCCATCGTCATCGCCATCATGAATCCCGGAATCTCCCCGTGATCCACCACCACCTGTTTCTTATCCTTGTCGATGGATATCACCGTCCCATGCAACTGGTACCGCCGCACTCCCGAGTCCTGCGCCGGCGCCGCCGGCTTCGACGTCCCGCACCCGGCCATCAGCGCGGAGACAGACAACCCCGCCAGAATGGCGATAACGACTGGCATGAAGCGTGAATAAGATTTAGCGCGGTCTGACATCTACATTCCTCCCATTAGGTTGCTATTGGAGCGCCTTCGAATGAAATAATGTACCAGCGAAGCTTTTTTGGCCATCACGAATTCAGCGAAACTGTCCCCCACGAAATAATCCACATGGGAATTGGTCTTACCGCCGCAAGGTAGTCTCCCAATTCAAATTTGGCTACGGCATTCAAGCGGGTGAACCCTGGGAACGCCAATCTCCCGATTGGCGGGTTTGCCCTCGGTTTTTAACAAATCAAAACCGCGGGCAATCGGGAGATTGGCGTTCCCAAGCTGGATTCCGAAGCCGCAGCCTCTCATTCCTTGGAACGCATTTCTCTAGATCAGGATACTACCGACCGCAACCCGCGATTGCAGGAACAATATCGCTGGCGTAGACTCCTTGTACCATCGCACCAGCGCTCCCGTTCCCCGGTAGCTCAACGGTAGAGCATTCGGCTGTTAACCGAAGGGTTGCAAGTTCGAATCTTGCCCGGGGAGCCATTCTAGTCTTTGCCCCACATTGGACTCACGCATCCTCCCGGAAGTCTCGTCAACTCTGTCTTGTAGCCTAAGTCGGCCTGCCGCGCACTGCTCCCCGGTACAGCTTTCGAAAAGGGCACACGATGCCAGTTTCGCATTTAACGAAGTATTTCCAGATGATACGTTTGGACAAACTGGGGCATAGTGCCTGATGGCGCGACGGCATTTGTCGGAGGAATAAGTGCGCAGTGCAGGGCCAACCCTAAAGCGCCAGGCCAACAGGTCCGTCGAACAGATTCGCCTTGCAGGTTTGCTCGGCGCAGTTTCTTTGCTGATCCTGTTTGCTGCAACCGCGGCGAACGCTCAGATTTCTCCCGGGCCGCTCTCGAAGGCTCATCAATCCCTGAACGGCGCGACGCAATGCGCCTCCTGCCACCAGTTCGGCGCCAGCACGCCGACGTTCAAGTGCCTCGACTGCCACAAAGAAATCGCGCAGAGGCTGGCCAATCATCTCGGTTTCCACGCTCAGATTGGAATGAAAAATCCAAATGGCCATGATTGCGTGCGATGCCACCTCGAACACAATGGAACCGATTTTACACTGGTGCACTGGGAGCCATCCCTCCGGCAGTTCGACCATAAGCTCACCGGCTATCCTCTTGTGGAGAAGCACGGCGGCGTCGCATGCGAGAAATGTCACACGCTAGCGCACATTGCACCTGCAGAACGGGCGCTGATTCAGAAGAAGGACCTCTCCTATTCCTATTTGGGACTTTCGACAAATTGCGTTACTTGCCACACCGACCCCCACAAAGGCCAGCTTGGCAACGATTGCCAGCGGTGCCACAATTTTACGGATTGGAAACAGGCCCAGCAGTTCGATCATTCGAAGACAAAATATCCGCTGACTGGCATGCACACGCAAGTTGCCTGCAGCAAATGCCACATCCCTTCCGGGCCAGATCAAACGGTAAAATTCACGGGACTCAAATTCGATACCTGCACGGCTTGCCATACGGATCCGCACAAGGGAACCTTCAAGGCCGCCTGCGAAACCTGCCATACCACCAGCGGGTGGAAGAAGGTCAACAATCTGTCTGTCCAGTTCGACCATTCGAAAACGAAATATCCGCTGGTCGGGATGCACCTGAAGGTCGGTTGCGGCGATTGCCACGCGGGCGGAGATTTTAAACGCCCCATAGCTTTCGCCCAATGCGCGAATTGCCATTCCCCCGATCCCCATAAGGGGCAGTTCCAGGCGCGGGTGAGCAAAGGGGAATGTTCGGAGTGTCACAACGTCAATGGCTGGAAGCCGTCGCTATTTGGTGCGAAGGAACATGCGACATCCCACTATCCGCTGGAGGGAAAACATGCGGCTGTGGCTTGCGAAAAATGCCACACACCCGCGGGCAAAGACACGATTTACAAAGTGAAATTCGCGGCCTGCACGGATTGCCACCAGGATGCGCACGATAAGCAATTCGCCGCTGCGCCCTACCAGAATCGCTGCGAACAGTGCCACACCGTAAAGGATTTTCATCATTCGACGTTTACAATTGCGAAGCACAAGGACACGCGTTTCCTGCTCACCGGAGCCCATGTCGCCGTCTCCTGCGCCGATTGCCATAAAGCCGGATTGGGCGGCAGAACCGACAAGATCCTGCCCTTCCATTTTGAGGATCGCACTTGCACGGCATGCCACACCGATCCGCACAAGGGCGAGTTCAAGGAGCGCATGGCGCAGAAGCGCGCGGACGGAAGACCTTTGGGCTGCGAAGCTTGTCACAACACGCGATCGTGGATCGATGTCAGGAGCTTCGATCATTCGAAGACGAAATTTGCGCTGGTTGGCGCGCATCGTGCGGTCGTTTGCGGCGATTGCCACAAGCCTGTTCAAGGGACGCACGAAATTCAGTTCAAAGGGACGCCGCAGGCTTGTGAGGCATGCCATACCGATCCTCACGCAGGGCAATTTGTTGTGAAGGATGGAATTACCAAATGCGGGGACTGTCACATCGTCCAGCGATGGACGCCGTCAACGTTCGATCATGATAAGCGCACGCAATTCCCGCTGCAAGGGGGGCATGCCAACGTTGCATGTTCGATGTGTCACGCGCTGCAACGCGAAGTGCAGGGGAAGACTGTCTTGTTCTATAAACCGACGTCCCGGAGTTGTGCTGACTGTCATGGACCCGATGTTCGTCCACTCTAGCCGGGAAAAAGGCAAAGCCTCGCGTTTCCATGTAGATAGGACATGACCCTTAACTGTCCTTAGGCTCAGTTGTTTACGCTGTCCTATGGGAGTATTGTTTCAGAATCCAGTTCCCCTCATGGGGTCGGAGATTTTCTAAAGTCTTTCGGAGCAATGATTTCGAGAGTATCCAAGCCCCGCAGGTGGCTCGTGCTCTTCGGTCTGGCACTAGCCTTCGCACTACCAGCGGCCGCTCAACGGCAGCCTAGCCGGAGTCCGCACGGTCCACTTGCGATTCCTTGTGAGAATTGCCACACGAGCACGAGTTGGACACCGATTCGGGCTGTTCCTGAATTCAACCACGACGCCACGCGATACCCGCTGCGCGGAATGCACGAAAAAGTTTACTGCACCGAGTGTCACCTCAAGCCGGTTTTCAAGGATGTGGGCAAGAACTGCGCGGATTGCCACGCGGATATCCACCGCCGTCAATTTGGCGCCAATTGCGCCCAGTGCCACAGCCCCCTCGGCTGGCAGGTTTCGGTGGACTCGATGAAGCAGCATTTCAACCGATTCCCCCTTCTGGGGGCACACGCCGTCGTGGAATGCCAGGAGTGCCACAAGAACGCGGCCGCCGGACAATACATTGGCCTTTCGACGGCCTGCTCATCCTGCCACTTGTCGGATTATCAGAAGACCGTCAATCCCAATCACGTGGCGGCTAAGTTCTCCACCACCTGCGAAACCTGCCATATTTCCTTCGATACCTGGCTGAACGCGAATTTCGACCACAGCACGACGGGTTTTCTGCTGGCCAACGGCCATGCCAACGTTCCATGCGCTTCCTGCCATCTGAACAACAACTACAATTTGACCATCGCGCCGACCGATTGCGGCAACTCCGGCTGCCACTTGAGCACATGGCAACAGACCAACAATCCTGTGCATCCGACGGCCGGTCCGGCGTTTGCGATCGCGAATTGCTCCACGTGCCATACAACTGTAAGCTGGACTACGGCCACGTTCGATCACAGCACGACGGGTTTTCCACTCACCAACGGCCATGCCAATGTGGCTTGCGCTTCCTGCCACATCAACAACAACTACACATTGACGACTGCGCCGACCGATTGCGGCAACTCCGGTTGCCACCTGACGACCTGGCAGCAGACGAATAATCCCGTGCACTCCACTGCGGGAGCACCGTTTGCTGCCGTCAATTGTGCGTCGTGCCACAATACCGTCAGTTGGATGACCGCGACGTTTGACCACAGCACGACAGGGTTCGCACTGACCGGCACGCACATGTCACCTACACCGACGCCTTGCACGTCCTGCCACATCAATAACAACTACACGCTTAGTTCGACGGATTGTTATAGCTGCCATCAGGCGGCGTTCGTCAGCACCACGACAATCGGCGGGAACGTGCCCAATCACGTTACTGCCGGGTTCCCAACTACGGCCACAGCCTGCGCGACGTGCCATCCGATCACCACGTGGTCCGCAGGAGTGTTCGACCACAATGCGACCGGCTTCCCGCTGACCAATAGCCATGCCACGGTTGCCTGCGGTTTGTGCCACATCAACAACAACTATGCTCTGAATATCGCGCCGACCGATTGCGGCAACTCGGGCTGCCACTTGACGACCTGGCAGCAGACTAACAATCCAGTGCACTCAACTTCGGGAGCGGCATTTGCCGCGGCAAACTGTTCCACATGCCACACGACAGTGGGTTGGGATGCCGCCTCATTCGATCACAGCGTGACTGGATTCACGCTGACCGGCACGCACATGTCTCCGACGCCGACGCCCTGCGCCTCCTGCCACATCAATAACAATTACACGCTGAGCTCGACTGATTGCTATGGCTGCCACCAGGCAGCGTTTGTCAGTACCACGACGATTGGCGGGACCGTACCGAACCACGTCACGGCTGGGTTTCCAACCACAGCTTCGGCCTGCGCCACGTGCCATCCGATCACGACATGGTCTGCCGGAGTTTTCGACCACAACGCGACTGGATTTCCACTGACCAATAGTCATGCCACAGTGGCTTGCAATCTGTGCCACATCAACAACAACTATTCTCTGAATATCGCGCCGACTGCTTGCGGCACTTCCGGTTGTCATCTCACCGACTGGCAGACAACGAATGCCCCGCCGCATCCCACGGCTGGAGCCGCATTCGCGGCGGCGAATTGCTCGACGTGTCACACAACGGTTACATTCAATACGGCTACATGGGATCACGGGACAACTGGATTCACCCTAACAGGGACGCACATGTCTCCGGCTCCAACTCCGTGCGCTTCATGCCATATCAACAACAATTACACGATTGCTTCAACGGACTGCTATGGATGCCATCAGGCCGATTTCATCAGCACCACGACGATCGGTGGGAGCGTTCCGAACCATGTAACGGCGGGATTTCCGACAACGACGGCACAATGCGCCTCGTGCCATCCGATCACCACATGGGCCGCGGGAGTTTTCGATCACAGCACGACGGGTTTTCCACTCACCAATAGTCATGCGACGGTCGCCTGCAATCTGTGCCACGTCGGCAACAACTATGCACTGAATATCGCCCCGACCGCTTGCGGGACTTCCGGTTGCCATCTAACGGACTGGCAGACGACCAATGCTCCTCCGCACTCCGTTGCGGGAGCTGCATTCGCCGCAGCGAACTGCTCCACCTGCCATTCGACGGTGAGCTGGACCACGGCTACGTTCGACCACAGCACGACCGGGTTTGCATTGACGGGCATGCACGTTTCTCCCACACCGACGCAATGCATCTCCTGCCACATTGCCAACAACTACACGCTGAATACCACCGCGTGCTATGGATGCCATCTGGCCGACTGGAACTCGACCGCTACGCTAGGCGGCGCAGTTCCGAATCACATTACAGCAGCGTTTCCAACGGACTGTTCGATCTGCCATTCCACGACGAATTGGACCAGTTCCACATTCAATCACAGCACAACCACGTTTCCGCTGACCGGCGCGCACACCACCGTTGCCTGCGCCTTGTGCCACGTGAACAGCAATTACAGCGGCACGTTGCCAACCGATTGTTACAGCTGCCACACTACCGATTGGAACAGCACCCAGACTCTTGGTGGCACGGTTCCGAATCACGTCACGTCCGGATTTCCAAAAACCTGCGATACCTGCCACACGACGACCAACTGGCTGGGCGCGACATTCGATCACAGTACAACAGGCTTTGCATTGACTGGCGCGCACACCACCGTGGCCTGCAATCTCTGCCACACAACTTCGAATCCGCCGCCGATCGATTGCTACAGTTGCCACACAGCGGACTGGCAAAGCACTTCCACTCTTGGTGGAAATATCCCGGATCACACCGGCGCCGGTTTCCCGGCGGCGAGCACGTGCTCGACCTGCCACAACACGACGGCCTGGACCACGGCAACCTTCAACCACACTTGGTGGAGAATCCCACACCAATCCGCAACCTGCGCAACGTGCCACCAAACTCCCGGCCTGCCCACGAACTTCACGACGTTCAATTGCACAAATGGCTGCCATGCCTTGAACCAGTGGACGGGAGACCATTCAGGGGTGAAGGGTGCGGTTTACGGGCCAATGACCTGCACCGCCTCGGGATGCCACCCCAATGGATAGGCGGCTGGAGCAGTGCGCACGTCTGCTATGCCGCACAATGGCGGCCGGAGCGGTACTATTCACCGCGCAGACAATACTGTTCGCGCAAAGTCAATCCGCGCAGACAGCGCCATCCGATCTGTCAACGAATCCCACCGTTGCGCCGGCAAGAGTGCCCGCGAAATCTCCCGTCACGGCAAGAAATATTTTCCGTGTCAAGTATATTTCGGAAAGCTCCGTCTATCTCGATGCCGGGAACAATGAGGGTCTTGAAGAGGGCATGCTGTTGCACCTAGTGCACCCCGACCCGAACGGCGGAACAACCGATGCCGTAAGGTTTCAAGGACAGGAACCGATCGCCGATGTGCGCATTTTTTCCGTGGCAGACTCCTCCTCAGCGGCGGAAATTGTTAAATCGACCGAAGACCTGGTGGTGGGGGACATTGCGTATCTGGACCCCGAAAGCGTCCACGTCCGCGAAGATAAGACCAACGCCGCCGAATCGGAAAACTATCCCGTCGTCGTCACTTTTTCCTATGGCGATCCGTTGGATGAAGAAGTCCGGGCAACAACTATTCCGCATCCCGAGACGCCCCTCGAAAATCAAATCCGCGGACGAATTGGTTTCGATTTTGGGGAGCTTTCCGAACCCGGCGGTTTCAGCTCGCGCCAAACAGGCCTGATGATTCAGGCCGACATGAGTCGCATTGCGGGCACACACTGGAATTTTACCGGCTATTGGCGCGGTCGGATGAATTCGCAAACCGTCGGCAGTTTCGGCACGACCCCGCCCAACACCCTGACCGATTTAATCAATCGAACCTATCATCTTGGTTTGTATTACCAGAATCCCGATTCGGTCGTCACCATGGGAGTCGGACGCCTTTTTCTCCCTTACGCACCGAGTCTGAGCACCATCGACGGCGGGTTCTTCGGCTACAGAATCACCCAACGTTTGACTGCCGGCGTGTTTGGCGGGTCTACCCCGGACCCGACTTCCTGGAGTTACAACCCCAACCAGAATATCGCCGGAACTTTTGTAAATTACGAAAAGGGTGACTTCGAGCACCAGAAGATCAGCAGCACCTTTGGACTCGCCATGACCGGAATTCAGTGGCATCTCGCGCGCGAATTTGCTTTCCTCGAAAACACATATTCGCTCGGCCGCACGTTTTCCGTTTACAATTCGTTGCAAGCCGATGCTGCGCGCACTACGCCCGCAGGCATTTCCTATAACACTGGCCTGACGCAAAGTTTCACCAGCGTGCGATATCAGCCCATCAATCTTTTAACCTTCAATTTGAACGACAATTACCTTCGCAACTTGCCTACGTTCGATCCGGCGCTGATTGGCACGGGCCTGCTTGATCAATATCTCTTTCAGGGCATCAGTGGCGGCGTGCGCTTCGAATTCCCCTATCGCATCGCTGTATCCACCGACATTGGCCGAAGCAAGAGCAGCACGGATACGGCTTCGTCCTGGAATCAAATGTACGGCATCACGTTCGGTGAAATTCACAACACCGGCCTGCAACTGGACCTGCGATACACGAAGTTCAACAGCTCATTCGGACAGGGCACTTACCAATTTGTTTCGTTGTCCAGAAGCCTGGCGGAGCGCTTTCACGTTCAGGTGCAGGGCGGAATGCAGCACCTAATTTCCAGCTTCAGCGCCAATTCCAACTCAAAATTCGTGACCGGAACCGTCGATTGGACGATCGGGCCCCGATACTTTGTGGAAGGTCTGTACAGCTGGAACGCAGGCACATCGATAAGCTATCGCCAGATGAATGTGACGTTCGGTTACCGGTTTGGAGGGTTCCGCCCGAAATGAAGCTGAATCGCCAATCCGTTTCGAAATTCGCCCACGCTCGGCTTACGTGGCAGTGTGTCATGATTTTGCTTGCCGGCCTTGCGCTCATCGGTGCTCCTAAAGATATAAGAGCCCAGGAACCGGCTGCGCCAGTAGCCGACATTGCAGCCTCTGCAAACGACGCCTTGTCCCGTGCGCGAAAACAGATTCAGGAATACTTCAAGACTTTTTCCGACCTCACCTGCAAGGAAGCCGTCACTCAGCTCGTGCTGAACGGCAGCGGCAGAACCATTTACCGCGAGAATTCAGCCTACAACTATCAATTTCAGACGATCAATCAGAACGGAACGTTCAAATTCAATGAGTCGCGGCAAAATCATAATCCCGCCTTCCGCGATCCCGGACGTACGTTAATGGTCACCACTGGTTTTGCCAGCCTGCTTCTTGTTGCCCATCCGATGTACGAAGCCAGCTATGAGTTCGCGCCCGCCGAGACCGAAACATTTGCCGGAGTCGCCTACACGAAGGTCCGCTTCAAGCCCGTCCCCGGCGCTTCTTCGCCCGCAACCTTGCGCCTGCGCGGCAGAAATTATCCGCTTCCCCTATCTGGAGCGCTTTGGATCGATCCGCAATCCGGCGCTGTGGTGAAGATCGAGACTACGGTCGATTCCAGCCTAAGCGATCTCGGCCTGGCTGGAATGCATAGCGAAGTCCATTTCGCTTTACATCAATTCCGCGAAGAAGGTGAGTCTGCGTGGGTGCCGGAATCGGCTACAATCGACGTTGAGACCCCGCGCCAGCACTGGCGCAACCTCCATCGCTTCACGGACTATAAGAAGTTCGACGTCAATGTTCATGAGGAGATCGGTCCAAATCCATGAGTCAATCAGCGACAATACAAACCGCCATTCTGAATCGGGATACCTCGGAAAGAAAACATCGCCATCGACTCCTGGCCGGGTGGATTGTGGCACTGGCGTTCGTCACCGTTTTCACCGTTTACGGTTTCGATTACTACACGCTCAGCTCGAATGAGCGGCCCTTCTCACCCAAGCACGCTTTGTTGCGGCCAAGCGGCACCATTGGCGTGAACCTCGGTGTCTTCGGCGTGCTCCTGTTTTTCCTGATCTATCTCTACCCGCTGCGCAAGCGCTGGACCTGGCTGGGCAAGCAGGGAAATTCCCGCCATTGGCTGGATTTTCACGTAATCCTCGGCACAGCCGCGCCGCTGGTGATTGCGCTTCATTCCTCGTTCAAATTTGGGGGAATCGCCGGAATGGCTTTCTGGATTATGACGGCTGTCACCCTCAGCGGATTTATCGGCCGGTATTTATATTCTCAAATTCCTCGCTCCTTGAACGCCGCCGAACTGACGATCAAGGAAATTCAGGAGATGGAAGTCAAGCTTCGCTGGGCCGCGGAGGAAAAGCACGAAAGGCTGGGCAACGACCTGATCGATTTGCTGGCATTGCCAACGGCGACTCAAGTCGCGAAAACCTCAATGGTGGTTGCCCTCTGCTGGATGATCTGGCTTGACATAAAACGCCCTTTCCAGGTTTCCTTGCTACGCTTGCAGGCCGGCGGATTCGGTGGTTGGCTTACTTCTCTGTTCGGACTCTTAGCGACGCGCAACGAGCAGCTCGAGCGCGTCATCACCAGTGCGCGGAGGCAGGCGTCCTTATCCAAGCGCGTCCTGTTCCTCTCCCGCACCAAGCAGGTATTCAACTTGTGGCACGTGGTCCATCGCCCGTTCAGCTATTCCTTTGCCTTGCTCGCCATCGTGCATATTATTGTGGTGTTAGGGATGGGGTACAGGTAAACGGGAGGAGATTTTCATGAAGCGATTTGTTCTATATTCAACGCTATTTGCCGTCCTCGCATTCTCAGCCGGTTGCATCAAACAGGCAAACGACACCGACGGCATTCGATTGGGCATCAACCAGCATCTGAGTGCGCTAAAATCGCTCAATCTTTCTGCAATGGATATGAATATTCAAAATCTCTCCGTCCAGGGGAATCAGGCAGAAGCGCAAGTGGAATTTCGCCCCAAGACGGGCGCACCCCAAGGGGCGGGCATGCAGGTCAGCTATAAACTGGAAAAGCAGGATGGAAAGTGGGTTGTGCAAAACAGCCAGCCCGCGGGCGGGGCTATCGAACATCCCAAACCTGGCGAAAATCCTCACCAGAATCCAGCTTCATCGTCGCCGGGGACCTTACCCGACTTCAGGAACCTGGTAAATCCCGGATCCGGTAGTTCGCTGCCGCCGGGACATCCTCCCGTGAATTCACAGGGGAGCATACCTCCACAGTAATTATCTCTGCATGGATATAATCTCGAGCTAGCTGAGCGCAAGAACCTTCTGTTTTGCTTCGCTGCTTCCTTCTGATGTCATATCGCGCATTCCCACTTTGACGCCAATCTTTTTCAGGAATGCCGTAGGCGGTTCTCCCCCTGCGAAGACCCAGACGAAATCGTTGGGAATTTCCTGCAATTTTCCGTCGCCCAAATCCAGAATCGCAGATGCGGAAGTGAATTCGAGGGGGGTGGAATTAAAAATTACCGCGAGTTTTCCTTTTCGAATGCTTTCCTCGATGCGCTTTTCGTTGCGGTCCTTGAGGCGTGTGAAGCATTCCTTGCGATAAGACAGCGTCACCTTATTCCCGACTTGGTTCGCAAGCCCCATCGCAGCCTCGACGGCGCTGTCTCCGCCTCCGACGATCAGAATATTCTTGTTCACGTAATGATCGGTTTCGATCAGCCGGTACATCACTTTTGGCAGGTCCTCTCCCTTGACGCCAAGCTTCCGAGGACTGCCGCCTTTACCGATCGCCAGAACCACGGCGTGGGAGCGATACACACCCTTCGTCGTCATGACCGTGAACAGCCCGTCTTCACCTTTCCTGATTTCTTCCGCCTTTTCGCCGCTGCGGAATTTGAAGTCCACGCGCTGCAGCACTTCATTCCAGAAGGAAAGAAGGTCTTCCTTGGAGAGTTCCGTCTTCTTGAATTTGCCGTAGAGTGGAAGCTCCACGGGACTGGTCATGACCAATTTTTGCCGCGGATATTTTGCGACGGTGCCGCCAATTTCGCCTTCATCGAGCGTAAGGTAGTTCAGTTTTCTTTCGATTGCGCGAAGCGATGCGCTGATTCCAGCTGGCCCTGCGCCCACGATCAGCGCGTCGAGAATATCCACCCCGGCTTTCCTGGCTCGCAGGCTTGATATTCGCGCCGCCACCACATCGATGCATTCGCGGCCCTGGTTGACCGCATTCTTGATCAACGCCAATCCGCCAAGTTCGCCTGCGATGAACATATTCGCAACGCTGGTTTCGTATTCGCCAGTGAGATGCGGCATGTCGGCGCTCATACTCGGACTCGCCATCACCATCGTAATCGCTCCGACAGGGCAAGCCTCCGCGCACAGGCTGTGGCCGATGCACTTATATCCATTCACGATCACGGCCTGCCCCGCCAGCATGGCCAGCACATCGCCCTCGGGACAAACAGTAGTGCACGTCGCGCAGCCGATACAACTGGTCGTATCGATATGTGGATGCTGTGATTGCGGTCCATCCGAGCGAAGACTTCCCTTTTTCGCCGCCTCGTGAGCCCGAGTCTCCTTGGCCTTTTGTTCCTTCAGGTATCGCCGCACGAAAATAATGGTCACGATGGCAGCGATCATCAGGCCGAAGAGGTTATTCATACTTTAATTTTCTCATAAGGATGGAAGCGATACACCACTCGCGCCGGAAATTGTGCCGAGAGTAGCATGGAAGGATTTGAAGAAACATGCTCCGGTGGAA
>Ga0265329_10000640_pt1 | contig 17857 bp, 12 predicted proteins | sample 41627metaG_FD_202091 | JGI IMG/M metagenome (GOLD analysis project Ga0265329, IMG submission 202091) | Rhizosphere microbial communities from Carex aquatilis grown in University of Washington, Seatle, WA, United States - 4-16-27 metaG | ecosystem: Host-associated > Plants > Roots > Rhizosphere...
GAGCTTGCCTGGAATCACCACCGTAACAGGAAACGAGATTTTCGGAACGTCCTCTGCCTCCCACCGTGATCCAGGTACCTCTGCTCTTGCCGCATGCCGCATGAAAGAAACCTTCCGCATGAGGTCCGAGGTGGACGGCCGCATCAACCCTCCCCTGACGGCGCAAGATTCATCCAAGTAACCGTTTTTAATGGATATCGTCGAATCTTCCCCGTCCGCTGGGGGTGGTCTCCCGAGATGTGTGGCGTATTTCCGGAACCGGGGACTAGAATTCCGCTCTGACCCAGAGCGCCGGGGCGCGCAGCTCCGCGCGCGAGCGTGGCCGACGGGGCTCGCCTCGGCGGCAAGGGCATCGCATCTCTCCCCAACGTGGAAGGCTCCAGCATGCATACCCGCTCCTCTTTCCCTCGTTCCGTCTTCAGCCTCGGGTTCGCGCGCTCCCGCACGCTGCTCCTGGCCCTCTCGTGCGCGTCGATGCTCCTCGGCGGCTCGGCGTGCAACCCCGACAACTCCAGGAGCGGGAGCATCATCCCCTCGGGAAGCGGGAGCGGGGGGGCATCCCGGAGCGGTGCCTCTGGTGGCTCCACCGCGCCCGCGGGCCCGACCGGCTCTGGCGGAAGTCAGCTCGCGGCAGCCGGAGGAAGCACGGGGAGCGGCGGCAGCTCCGAGCCTGGCGGCAGCGCACGAACCGGCGGGGTCTCGGGGAGCGGCACCGGGGGCAGCGCGCAGACCGGTGGCAGCACACCGAACACCGAGGGAAGCGGCGGCAGCGCCCAGACGGGAGGTGGCGCGGGGAACGGCCCTGGTGGAGCGCCGAGCGCGGCGGGGGGCTCGCCAAACGGAGGGGGCAATGGCAGCGTCGCGGCGACCGGGTGCTCGGGCAAGACCTACAAGCTGTGCGAGGATTTCGAGACCGGCACCGCTGGCGCGCTCGGACCGATGTGGACCAAGTTCAACGGCTATGGCGCCGCAGGACCCACAGACGTCGCCCTCGCGACCGACGCGGCCCACTCGGGCAAGATGTCGCTCAAGAGCGACTCGATGGATCGGGGCCAGCAGCGCGCCCAGAGGAGCCTCGCGGCCATCGGCGCGACCGCCTACAAGCACTGGGGGCGGATCTTCTACAAGGTCCAGCAACCCTCGCCGGCACCGCTGAAGACCGCGACCAACACCGTCATTCACATCACCTGGACCTCGATGATCGGCCCGGGCGGCGAGAACCGGGTGGTCGACATCGTGGAGAACATGAGCGGGGCCCACCAGTGGCTCTTCAACATCCCCAGCGACGGTTGCTGCACCTCGTCCGCGTACAACTGGAAGTTCGACGCCGACTGGCACTGCGCGGAGTGGTGGCTCGACGTCTCGACCAACAGCTACCGCTTCTTCTCCGATTCCACGGAGGTGCCCGCGCTGGCGTTCAGCGGAAAGACCAACTCGACCATGTCGAACTACACCGGGATCATCGTCGGCGCCACGTGGTACCAGCAGGCCGGGACCATCACGAGCCCCTTCGTGATCTGGTTCGACGACCTGGCCATCGACGATAATCGAATTGGCTGCCAGTAGGAGCCCCCTGACCATGCGTCCTCCTGGCCCCTCCCTCGAGACCCTTTCCCTTCGGGCCGTCCTGCTCGGCTTGGCATGGCTGGCCGCGTGCTCGGGCTCCTCGGCGGGCCCGAGCGGCCCGGCGACCGGCGGGGCCTCCGGCGTCCCCGCGACGGGGAGCGGCGGTGGAACCCCGTCGAGCGCCACGAGCACCGCCGGGGCCGGCACGGGCGGCGGCATGGTCCCGGCTGGCGGTGGCACCGCGGTCGGAGCGGTGGGATCTGGCGGAGCTGGCCCAGCAGGCGCAACTGGCGTGGGCTCGGGCGGAGCCCCTTCGGTGGGCACGGGGGGCAGCTCGGCCGGCAGCGGCGGTGCGAACACCAGCGGGACCGGTGGCTCCGGCGGTGGAGGCGATTCGGCCTCGGGCGGGGCGGCCCCGGTGGCCGGAAGCTCGGGGATCGATCCGGGCACCACCGGGGACGGTGAGATCGACGTCGGCCCGATGTACACGCCCTCACCAGACCTCAAGCTCAAGGCCGGGGCTCAACCGGGCTTCACCGCGAGCTTCACGATGACCTCGGCGCAGAGCAAGATCTACACGGGCTCGGACTTCACTCCCCCGTTGACCTTCTCGCGGCAGATCAAGGTCTGGGTCCCCGCGCAGTACGTGGACGGCAGCGAGGCGCCGTTCATGGTCTCCTCGGACGGCTTTTACGGCGGCCTGCAGACGGTGGTTCAGAACATGGCCGACGATCCCAACCCGGATCACCACGTTCCGCCGCTCGTGATCATCGGGATCCAGAACGGCCCGGACGTCCATCCGAACAGTGAGCGCAGCCTGGAATACGATCTCGTATCGGATCGCTACTGGCGCTTCGTCACCACCGAGGTCCTCCCGGGCGTGCTGTCGAACGCCGCGCTCAAGGCCAAGTATCCGAACTTCAAGCTGACGAGCGATCCCAACGGCCGCGGCGGCTACGGGTGCAGCTCGGGTGGCCCCGCCGTGATGGGCCTGGCCTGGTTCGGCGACTTCAACCGGGTGTTCTCGTTCTCGGGCTCCTTCGTGGGTCCCGCGACGCTGCAGCCGCCGGACCATCCGCTCGGCGCCTGGGAGTACACCGCCATGATCATGGCGGCCCCGCTCCGGCCGGATCTGCGCGTGTTCCTCGAGGTGGGCGAGCACGACAACCGCTACACCGAGCCCGAGGCCAACCACGACAACTGGGTGATCTCGAACACCAACATGTTCAATGCCCTCACCGCCAAGGGCAACCACGTGCGCTTCGTCTTCGCCAAGGGGGCCGGGCACTGTGACGACAACGCCCGCAACCAGGTCATGCCGGACGGCCTGGTCTGGCTGTGGCGCGGGTACCGGGCCCCCAAATAGCCGACCCGAGCCGACCCGAGCAGATCCGAGCAGATCCGAGCAGACCCGAGCAGACCCGAGCCATACAGACGGCGCTCCCGGGTGGCATATTCCGCGGCGGGCCCTTAGGCTGGTCCCCGGATGCAGACGGAGGTTGCGCGCACCGAGCTACGACCGCTCACATCGGGCACCCTCCCCGGCTGGTTTCAGCGAATCCTCTCGCGCGGCGCGCCGCGCGCGCGGGTGATCGCGCCTCGGCAGGTGCACCTCGGCGGATCCCTGGAGATCGACTGGTGGCTGTTCTGGCGCGACGCGCCCGAGTCGACGATGGTCACCGTGACGCTGGTCGGCGCCGAGGTGGCCCACCGGCGCATCAGCGCCCGGACCGGCATCTCGATCGTGACCGAGACGCGCCCATTCCTGACGCTCGAGCTCGATCGACACGCCGCGGAGAGCGGGTGGCCCGTCGCCAGCGGTCACGTCGAGACGCGGGTGCCCGCGCGGACCATGCCCAGCCTGGCCGGCAAGCTGAACGAGATCTCCTGGGCGGTGATGGTCGACGCCACGCGCGGCAGCGAGACGCTGGTGCGGCAGGCGTTTCCCCTGACGGTTCTCCCGGTGGCGATTTGACCGCCGGTCGGACCATCACGCTGACGCTCGCGCTCGAGCAGGGCATCGCTGCGTTCGAGCCCGGCGCCCGCGTTCGCGGCGTCGCCTCGTGGTCGGCCGTCGTGAAGCCGTCGGGCATGGAGCTTCGCCTCGTCCGCGAGACGCGCGGCCCCGGCGGGCGAGACTTCAAGATCGCCGAGACCGTCCCGCTCCCCGAGCCCCTCGCCGCGGTCGACCGTCGACCATTCGCCATCGACCTTCCGAACGGACCCTTCAGCTTCCAGGGTGGCTTGATCTCGCTGGTCTGGACCCTCCAGCTCGTCGCGCTGCCCGGTCAAGAGACCACGTCCGCGTCCATCGTCGTCGCGCCGGACGCGCGCGCGCTCGAGCTCACCCTCGAGCGACCGTCGGCCAGCGCACGGTGACGGTGACCCCCGCGCCGGGGTTGTTCGCGAGGTTGATGTGGCCCCCATGGTTCCTCACGAGCCCGGCCACGATGGTCAGCCCGAGGCCGGTTCCCTCTCCACGCTTCTTGGTCGTGAAGAAGGGATCGAAGACGGGGTTGATGTGCTCGGCGGCGATCCCACACCCGTTGTCGACCACCGAGAGCTCGACCTCTCGGCCGCCGAGCGCCCGGGCCGTGACCAGGACCTGCTGGCCCTTCTCGGAGGCATCGCAGGCGTTGAGCAACAGGTTGAGGAGGACTTGCTGCAGCTGATCGGGGTTGGTGGCCAGCAGCGGGAGGTCGTCTCGGTGCGCACCGCGAGGGACAGCCCCCTGGCGGCGATCTTCCACTGCACCAGCTCCCGAGCCCGCTCGACCGCGACGACGAAGGGCACCGCGCTCGGCGCGACGGTCTGACGGCGCGAGAAATCGAGCAGCTGGCGAATGGTCGACGAGATGTTGTCGATGTGCTTGATGATGACCCGCATGTCCTCGGAGCGCGTGGGGACGTCCTGGTGGTCGAGCACGCCCTCGGCCCGGCCCCGCCATTTCAACGGACCAGCATCAGGGTGGCCGCCGGCAACGTCAGGACCACCGGAGAGGCCCGGACGGTGCGCCAGAAGGTCCCGGGCGCGATCCCACAGGCCAGCGCCATCCGCTGGATGGCGGTCGTGCTGGCGGCGCCGCCGCTCTTCTCGAGCAGATCCACCAGCGACAGCTCCGTCGGGCTCAACCATTCGGCGCGATCGAGCGCGGCCTCCATGCGCACGTCGTCCCCGTCCAGCCGACAGCCAGGGAGCTGGGCGCAGGCGCTCTCGAGGGCGCGTCGGCTCGGGCGCGGGCCCCCAGCCTGGGCCTCCGCGCGGAAGATCGCCGCGAGGAGCACGTCCAGCTTGACCGAGGTGGTCACCGAGAAGATCTTGCCGAGCGCGCGCAGGAGTCGGTTGGGGCAATCGCGAAACCAGAACCAGCCGAGCTTCCGATCGAGCCACGAGAACTGAGGCAAGCTGCTGAGCACCGTGCGGGCCAGCTTTCCATCCACGATCCGGTTGGCGTTCGTCGTCCGACTTCGCCTGGCGCCCGTGGACCCTGGTGCTCGCGCCGGTGGGGGCCCGTGTCCAGGTCCATGTCCATGAACGACCCGCACGTGCTTCACGATCTCGCGAACGCTGGCCAGGCCCCAGTGCTGGATGGCTCGCGCCGCAGCCGTGGTCAGGGCGGTGACCCCCGCGGCCTGCTCGGGGGCGACCACGAAGATGCAGCCCCGCTGCCGGACCACCCGAAACGGCACCACCAGACCGTGCTCCTCCGCCCGGCGGGCGAGCTCGCTCACCGAGGCGTCCGGGTCCTGGAATCCCATCCGCGCGAGCGCGCGGTGCGCCTCCGACTCGGTCAATGGCAGGCGCGACTTCAGGTGCCGCAACCACCGGGCGAGGACCAGACCCTCGTCGAAAGGATCCACCGAGGACACTTGAGCGACTCGGGGCGCTCCCCGATCCTGGTGAGCCTCCAGCCGAACCAGGACCTCCAGCAAGAAGGCGGCCCTGAACCTCGAGATCGAGAGATACCGCCGGATGGTCCAGCTCGTGTCGGTGGGCAGGATCGGCAACAGTCTCCGCAGGCAGTCGGATATCCGCCAGTCGAGCGACAAGGTTCGAAGCACGACCGCGGGAGAAGGCAAAGGATGATCGAGGATCTCCCGGGGGAATCGGCCCATGCGCTCGTGAACGGTCTGACGAACCAGCTTGCGGAGGGCGTCCCGTCGCTCCGGCGGGAGCCCCTCCGCGGTCCGCGCATCGAGATCCCGGAGCCGGGCATGGCCATCTCCGCCCAGCTCGAGCGGGATCAGCCCTTCCAGCAACGGCGCAAGGGCCCTCGGAGCCAGGCCCTCACCGGTGCACTGCTGTGCCACGCGATCCTTCGATTTCGGCATGGATTATCGCTTTCCAGGAACGAGGCCCGTCGTCGAAACCCACCGACCGCCAGCAGCCCCACTGGAGCAGACCGAGACGACTTGTGACCGAAATTGCAAAACGCACTATCGACTATGGATATTGCCCGATCTTCTATTTCGTGCAGGTTTCCAAATCGACGATTTCGCGTAATTTTCGCGCGCCGCGCCGGCCGGACGGGCTGTATGCCGTCGGCCGGTGCGCCCGGCCGCGGATGCTCAGATCGCGTCGTCGCCGACCTCGCCGGTTCGGATGCGGATGGCCTCGTCGATGGTGCTGAGGAAGATCTTCCCATCTCCGATCTTGCCTGTCTTCGCCACACCGAGGATGGCGCTCACGACCTCACCGGCCATGCCGTCGGTGACCACGACCTCGAGCCGAAGCTTGGGAACGAAGTCCGTGACGTAGGAGCTGCCTCGGTACACCTCCGTCTTTCCCCCGGTTCGCCCGAAGCCCTTGACCTCGTAGACGGTCATTCCCGAGATGCCGATCTCCCGGAGCCGGTCCTTCACGTCGTCCAGCTTGTGCGGCCTGATGATGGCTTCGATCTTCTTCATGGTCGTGGTCTCCTCGAGCCAGGATGGAATTCAGGAGTCATGGGTGGTTGCCTGTGGGGGCCCGTGCGTCGGTGTCGCCGTCGACCTCGACGTCCGGGTCGCTCAGCAAACCAGGTGCCGAGGTCATGACGTGCATCGACACGCGACAGCGCCTCAATGATTTCGAACGCTTGCGCCTCGGCCATGCGTGTCGGGCTCGATCCAGAAACGTCCGAGACACGCCCGAGATACCTCGGCGAATTGCTGGCACGCCCGTGATTGGCAAGATGCCAAGATACTTTCGCACCCTGCTCGAACATGCGGTCGACCCTCGAGTGGCTCGCCCCACCGAGCTGCCGGCCTGGCCCGGGATTTTCGGCATGCCTTGGGCATATCTCTTGGGTGTCTCTCGGGCGTCTCTTCGTCCTCTCTTCGGTCTCCCTTCACGCCGCGCGCGCGGCCGCGGAGATGCCCTGCACCTCCTCGTCCGTCAGGGCGATCGAGCGCGCCGCCCAGTTCTGTTCCAGGTGGTCCGGTCGGCTCGTGCCAGGGATCGGCAACATGATCGGAGAGCGCGCCAGCAACCAGGCGAGGGCGATCTGGGCGGGGGTGGCATGGTGACGCTCGGCCGCGGCGGCCAGCGGGCCGCCGGGCTTGGCCAGTGCGCCCACCCCGAGCGGAAAGAAGGGCAGGAAGGCGATCCCGTGCGCGGTGCACGCGTCGAGCACGCTCTCGGGTGACGCGACCTCCGAGTGGGTCGACCTCGCCAGGGCGCCACCGCCGCCGGCGGCGCTGAACATGTTCTGCACCGCCACGATGGGGGTGCGAAGCCGCGCGGTCTCGAGCTCCGCCACGCCCACGTTGCTGAGGGCCAGGTGGCGGATCTTTCCCTCGTTCTTGAGCGCGATGAGCGCGTCCAGTGATTCGCCGAAAGCCACCGGCGCGTGCGGACCCATGTAGCGAAAGTGGACCACGTCGAGCACGTCGAGGCGCAAGCTGCGAAGGTCGGTCTCGCAGCCTTCGCGCAGCTCCTCCGGGCGACCGTAGGGCGCCCAGCCCTTGTTGGGGAGCCGCCTGCCACCGAGCTTGGTCGCGATGACGAGATCCTTCGGGTAGGGGTGAAGGGTCTCGGCGATGAGCCGGTTGGCCACGTGTGGGCCGTAGAACCAGGCCGTGTCGATCAGGTTGATCCCGAGGGAGACCACGCGCCGGAGCACGTCCTTGACCTGGGCGGGGCTCTCGGGCTCGCCCCACACCTCGGGTCCAGGCAGGCGCATGGCGCCGAAGCCGATGCGGGTCACCTCGAGATCACCGAGGCGCAGGGTGTCGGGACCGTGAGCGAAAGCGGTGCGAGTCATCCGGGGGTGCTCCTTGGCGATCGGGCCTGGCGTGTACCTATTACCTCGTCTCGTCGCGACCCGCTCGCAAATGCCATCGGGAGCGCCAGGAAACGACCGAGCGGGCATCGGCGACTTCGGTGGGGCGACTTCGGTGGGGAACTTCGGTGTATGATCGGTCGATTCCCGGGGGTCCGCCCGGAGTGACGCGCGTGCCCGAACGCAAGCATCCCAAGGCGATTGTCCTCACCTCGCATCCCGACGGCCACGGTCCGCGACCGACGGCGGTCAGCTGGGGTGCGCTCGACCCGATGACGCGGGGCCCGCTGATTGGCACGGTGACCAACGGCTCGCACCGCAACGTGATCGGGACCCACTCGGGCTCCTACTCGGTGTACCGCGCTCTGGCCGTCGCGGCCGGCGCGCTCGACCCGCTCAAGAAGCCCGATCTCTCCAACACCTCGCCGACCGATACGATCGGGCCCTTCGCGCAGTGGGCGGACCCGAACAAGATCGTCTCGCTCGATCCCTACGGCGCGGTGGTGAACGAGGCCTTTGCCAGCTACTTCGTCCAGGGCTTCGACATCCGCCCGAGCATCGCGGTCACCCGCGCCCACCTGCGGATGCCCGAGCTGGCCGCCGCCGAGGCGGCCGGGCGCCTGGTGGTCGACGGGAACGTGCTGCAGCCCGGCGGCAACATCGTGGTCGTCAAGGCGGCCATCGAGCCGGTCTGGTACCTGCCCGGGGTGGCGCAGCGCTTCGGCTGCTCGGAGGCCGACCTGCGACGGACCTTGTTCGAGCACACGGCCGGGATGTTTCCGGAGCTGGTCACGCGCGGCGATCTGAAGGTGTTCCTGCCGCCGATCGGCGGGATCACCCTCTACATGTTCGGGGACGTCGCCAGCATCTCCGATCCGACCAAGCCGCTCGCCGTGCGGGTGCACGACGAGTGCAACGGCTCGGACGTCTTCGGCTCCGACATCTGCACCTGCCGCCCCTACCTCGCACACGGCATCGAGGAGTGCGTGCGCACGGCGCAGAGCGGGGGATCCGGCGTCATCGCCTACAACCGAAAGGAGGGCCGCGCCCTCGGCGAGGTCACCAAGTTCCTGGTGTACAACGCGCGCAAGCGTCAGGTCGGTGGCGATCGGGCCGAGCACTACTTCGCCCGGACCGAGTGTGTGGCCGGCGTCCAGGACATGCGCTTCCAGGAGCTGATGCCGGACGTCCTGCACTGGCTCGGGATCCAGAAGATCGATCGCTTCGTGTCGATGAGCAACATGAAGTACGACGCCATCGTCCGGGCGGGCATCGAGATCGTCAAGCGGGTCCCCCTGCCCGACGACCTCATCCCCGAGGACGCCCGGGTCGAGATGGACGCCAAGAAGGCGGCGGGGTACTTCACCGAGGGCGAGGTGCCGGACGGCAACGAGCTGGCCAAGCCCAAGGGCAGAGCGCTGCCCGAATGACCGGGGAGGATCCGGACGACGGGGTCGCCCTCCTGCGGTCGCTGCGCAGCGCGCGCGCGGTGCGCGCGCAGGCCGAACGCGTGTTCGCCGAGGCGCTGGCCGGGCAGCTCGAGCACTTCACGTTGCGGCTCGAGGCGCTGCCGGCGCTCGCCCGGCGCGTCCTCGAGATCGCGCGCGCGGGCCACCCCGACCTGCGCGACGTCCCCAACCACGGCCGCTACCGCCACTTCGAGGCCGGCGGGTCGGGCCGCCTGCGCGCGTTCGAGGCGCTGCTGGCCGGCGCGAGCCAGAGCGACAAGCTCCTCGCGCGGGCCGATCTGGTCATCACCAGCGTGCTCCTCGATGCCGGCGCCGGCGCGGCCTGGGCCTACCGCGATCCGGCGAGCGGGGAGCGCTTCGAGCGCTCGGAAGGGCTGGCGGTGGCCAGCCACGCATGGTTCGTCGCCGGGGGCCTGTCGAAAGACCCCGCGCAGCCCTTGCGGGCCGACGCCAGCCGCCTGCGATCGGTCGACCGGGAGGCGGTCGCGCGGGCGTTCCAGGTGGACGAGCAGAACCCCCTCATCGGCCTCGACGGGAGGGTCGCCCTCCTTCGAGCCCTCGGAGAGACGGTCGAGCGCGAGGCGGCCGGCGGCGAGGCGCGACCAGGGCGGCTGGTGCTCGCGCTGTGCGATCGCGCGCGCGCGCGCGATGGGAGCCTCATCGCCGAGGAGATCCTGATCGCGCTCCTCGAAGGGTTCGGCGAGATCTGGCCGGGCCGCGAGCGGATCGCCGGTGTCCCGCTCGGGGACGTGTGGACCCACAGGCGGTTCGGCCGGGTGCCGTTCCACAAGCTGTCGCAGTGGCTGGCCTACTCGCTCATCGAGCCGCTCGAACAGGCGGGCGTACGGGTGACCGAGCTCGACGGGCTGACCGGGCTGCCCGAGTACCGGAACGGCGGGCTCTTCGTCGATGGGGGCGTGCTCGTCCCGAGGAGCGCCGAGAGCCTGAACCGAGCCCACGCGATCGACTCGGATCTGGTCATCGAGTGGCGAGCGCTGACCGTCGCCCTGCTCGACCGGATCGCGGCGGTGATCCGCGAGCGCGTCGGCCTGGGCCCGGGCGAGCTGCCCCTGGTCAAGATCCTCGAGGCGGGGACCTGGCGCGCCGGGCGGATCCTCGCGCGCGAGCGGCGCCCCGACGGTGCCCCCCCCATCCAGATCGTCAGCGATGGTACCGTCTTCTGACGAGAGCAACCCCAGCCATGGCCCCGAAAGTCACCGTCATCGATCACCCGCTGGTCCAGCACAAGCTGACCCTGCTCCGCAAGAAGGACACCAGCACCAGCTCCTTCCGCACCCTCCTCTCCGAGGTCAGCATGCTCCTCGGGTACGAGGTCACCCGCGATCTGCCGCTCGTCTACGAGCAGATCGAGACGCCGCTGGCGTCGATGCAGGCCCCCGTGCTCGAGGGCAAGAAGGTCGTGCTGGTCAGCATCCTGCGGGCCGGCAACGGGCTCCTCGACGGGATGCTGCGCATCCTGCCGTCAGCGCGCGTGGGGCACATCGGCCTTTACCGTGATCCGCACACCCTCGGCGCCGTCGAGTACTACTTCCGGATCCCGAAGGGCCTGGAGGACCGGGACGTCATCGCGGTCGATCCGATGATGGCCACCGGTCACAGCGCCGTGGCCGCGGTCGATCGCATCAAGCAGGCCACCCCCAAGTCCATCAAGTTCGTCTGCCTGGTCGCCGCTCCCGAAGGCCTGGCACACTTCCACCAGATCCACCCCGACGTCCCCGTGTTCACCGCGGCGATCGACGACCACCTCGACGAGCACGGGTACATCCACCCGGGCCTCGGAGACGCGGGCGACCGCCTTTTCGGCACGAAGTAGAAAAATCTTTCGTCTATTTCGTCCCCGGCCCTCAAGTCTCGACGCTCCACGCCCGATGAGGACGCGGAAGGTGACGCGATCGACCTTCGCCGGCGGGCCTCGGGGGGCTCGAGGGCGAACGTGGTGAGCGCCTCCGGAATCGGAACGCCATCACTGTTCGATTGGGTTGGGCCAGGTCGGCGGCGGAAGACAGTTTTCCACGAGCTCGCGTCCTGATCTCACCCGGTCTTGCGGTGTCGCGAGAACGCAGATCCTGCAAAACGGGGAGACGACGCATGAACCGCACACTGACATCGCGCGCGCTTGGGCAAGGATTCGGACTCGGACTCGGACTCGGACTCGGACTCGGGTCTCCCTTCATCGACGGAGCCCGACGCAGGCACGCGGCCGGCGCTGGCTCCGCAGGTGCTGCCATCCTGGCAGCCGCCCTGCTGTCCCTGTCCGCCTGCGGAGGGGCTGGCGGTCCGGGGAGCGACCTCGGCAAGGTCACGAGCGAGGTCGTCACGGGAGTCACGCCCGTCCTCACCATCTCGCCCGGCGCCACCAATTTCACGGCCATCGTCAGCCCCGTCCCGATCCCCGTGGATCCCAACCTCACGCTGACGATCTCGGATGGTTCGGATCTCCCCGGCGTGCAGGTATCGATATCGACCGGCTACGTGAACGGACAAGACGTCCTCGGCTTCACACCGCAGGCCGGAGTCACGGGGGTCTGGACGGCCGGAACGGGGGTCCTGGCGCTCACCGGGACGGCGTCGGTCGCCTCCTACCAGACGGTCCTCCGTTCGGTCACCTACACCAACACGGCAGGGGCGACCGCCAACACGCAGGCGCGGGTGGTGACGTTCTCCATCGGGGCCGGAAGCCTCTCGTATGGCGGTCACTACTACGAGTTCATCAACGCCGGACTCAACTGGAATGACTCCAAGACGGCCGCCGCAGCCAGAACCTATTACGGTCTGGCCGGCTACCTGGCAACCATCACCAGCTCGGGCGAGAACGCCTTCATCAGCGCCAAGCTCACCGCCACGGGATGGATCGGCGCCAGTGATGCCGCGGTCGAGGGAGACTGGCGATGGGTCACCGGCCCCGAGGCCGGGACGCTCTTCTTTCGCGGGCAAGGGTACAGCGGGACGACGATCACCTACTCGTCCTGGGCGGGCGGCGAGCCCAACAACGCGGGCGGCGAAAACTACGCCCAGTTCTACGCCGGCGGCTCCGGCCAGTGGAACGACCTCAACGGCTCCCAGGGCCTCGGCTACGTGGTCGAGTATGGCGGTACGGCCGGTGATCCCAACCCCCAGGTCTCGGGCGCCAAGAACCTCACGGTCTCGAGCCTGCCCAACTACACCATCACCGCCACCGCAGGAACGAACGGCTCCATCTCCCCGACGGGCGTGAACTCCTACCAGCAGGGGCAGTCCCAGACCTTCACCATCACCCCGGCCACCAACTACACGGTCGCCAGCGTCCTCGTCGACGGCGTCTCGCAGGGGTCCGTCACCACTTACGCCTTCAGCAACATCACCGCGAACCACACCATCTCGGTGACCTTCTCGCCGCCCACCCTCGCGGTCTCGGCCGGCAACAACCAGAGCGCCAATGTGTCTGCCGCCTTCGGCACCCCGCTGTCGGTGCTGGTGACGAGCAGCGGCGGCACGCCCATCGCCGGTGCGACGGTCATGTTCACGGTCCCCGGCTCGGGCGCCTCGGCGACGGTGACCACGTCCGCGACCACCAACGCGTCCGGCATCGCGTCCACCAGCGCCACCGCCAACGCGACCCCGGGAGCATACAACGTGACGGCCACCATCAGCGGCACCGCCGTCGCCACGACCTTCGCCCTGCGCAACCTCGGCGCCCCGAGCACGATCACCGTGGTCAGCGGCACCAGCCAGAGCGCCGTCGTGCAGGGCGCCTTCGCGGCGCCCCTCGTGGCCGTGGTTCGCGACTCGACGTCGTTTGCCCTCCCAGGCGTCACCGTCACCTTCGCCGCGCCTTCCTCGGCGATCGCCTCGGCCGCGCTCGGCGCCACCTCCGTGACCACCAACGCCTCCGGGCAGGCCAGCGTCACCGCCACCGCCAACACCGTCGCCGGGACCTACGCCGTGACGGCCTCGGCCTCCGGGGTCGCCACCGCCGCCAGCTTCGCGCTCGCCAACCTGGCGGGCGTCGCCACCAACATCGCGCTCACCGGCGGCGCCACCCAGACCGCCGTCGTCGGCACCGCCTTCGGAGCCCCCATCGTGGCCCGCGTCACCGATGCCTTCGGGAACCCCGCCCCGGGCGCCACCGTCACCTTCACGAAGCCCGGCAGCGGCGCCTCCGCCGCGCTGGCCACCCCGTCACCCTCCACCAGCGCCCTCGGGCTCGCCCAGACCAGCGCCACCGCCAACACCATCGCCGGCAACTACACCGTGTCGGCCTCGATCGCGGCCGGCGCCAGTGCCAGTGCAATGCTGGCGAACACCGCCGGTGCGCCCGCCCTCGTGATGCTCACCGGCGGCAGCGGCCAGGTTGGCCTCGCCGGCGCGGCCTTCGCCACCCCGCTCGGCGTGGCCGTGGTCGACACCTACGGCAACCCGGTCGGCGGCGCCACCGTCGCCTTCACCGCGGTCGCCGCCTCCGGGACCGGGGCCTCGGCCACGCTCTCGAGCGGCAGCGCCGTCACCAACGCCGCGGGCCTCGCGAGCGTGCTCGCCACCGCGAACGCCAGCGCCGGCAGCTACGTCGTCACCGCGGTCGCCGGAGGCGCGCCCGTGGCATCCTTCGCGTTGACCAATCAATTCCTCCTGGCGCTCAGCCCCACCGGGGCCTCCGTCGCCCCACGCGGCTCGGTCACCTTCGCCCCGAGCGGCGGCAGCGGAGCCGGCTACGTGTTCGCGCTCGGAAGCGCCCCCTCGGGCGGAACAATCGATCCCGCGACCGGCGTGTACACCGCCGGCGCGACCCCCCTCGTGACCGACGTCGTCACGGTGACCGACAGCCAGAGCCACACCGCCACCGCCAGCATCAGCGTGGGCGCCGCCCTCGCCCTGGCGCCGCTCCCCACCCGCGTGCCACCGCGCGGAGGCGCCGTCTTCACGGCCACCGGCGGCAGCCAGTCCGGGCTCGCCTTCACGATCGTGAACAACAACTCGCACGGGACCATCGACTCGAGCGGACACTACGTCGCCGGCCAGAACGACAGCGTCACGGATCTGGTCTCCGTCGTCGATTCGCTCGGCAACAGCGCGACGGCCAGCATCGACGTCGGTCCCACCGTCACCCTCGCCGCCAGCGCCACCAGCACCCCGCCGCGCGGCGCCCTGTCCTTCGCGGCCTCGGGCGGCTCCGGCACCTTCACCTATGCCCTCGGGGCCAACCCGTCGGGCGGCACCATCGATCCGACCACCGGCGCCTACACCGCGGGCAGCGCCTTCGACCAGACCGACGTGGTGACGGCCACCGACAGCCTCGGCAACAGCGCCAGCGCCAACATCGCGGTCGGCCACGGCATCACGGTGAGCCCGGCCTCCCCGTCGGTTCCTCCGCTCGGCACCCTCACCCTGTCCGCGAGCGGCGGCAGCGGGACCGGCTACGCCTTCACCCTCGGCGCCAGCGCCTCGGGCACCATCTCCGACCCCACGAGCGGGGTGTACGTGGCGGGCGCCGCCCCGAACGCCAGCGATCTCGTGACCGTGACCGACTCGCTCGGCAACACCGCGACCACCAGCATCTCGGTGGGCGGCGGCATCCGGGTCAGCCCCTCGTCCTTGACCACGCCCCCCCGCGGCTCGCAGGCCTTCAGCGTCAGCGGCGGCAGCGGCGCGGGCTATGTCTTCTCGCTGCCCACCCACCCATCGGGCGGCACCATCGACCCGAGCACAGGCGGGTACACCGCCGGGGCCACCGGCTCGACGGTGGACGGGCTCTCGGTCGTCGATTCGCTCGGCAACCACGCCACGGTCGTCATCACGGTCGGCCCGGGGGTCGGCCTCACCCCCGCGACGGCGACCCTGGCTCCGCTCGGTCACCAGGCCTTCAACGTCTCGGGCGGAAGCGGCTCCGGGTACACGTTCGCCCTCTCCACCAACGGCTCGGGAGGCCACGTCGATGCGCTGACCGGCGCGTACACCGCGGGGGCGATCGGCGGCGTGGTCGACGTCGTGACCGCCCACGACGATCTCGGCAACCTGGCGACCGCCACGCTCACGGTGACGCCGGCCCTCACGGTGGCGCCGACCACGCTCTCGGCGGCCCCCCGGGCCAGCCTCTCCATCACGGCCAGCGGCGGCGCCCCCGCGTACGCCTTCTCCGTGTCGAGCAACGGCTCGGGCGGCACCATCGATCCCACCACCGGCGCGTACACCGCCGGGACCAATCCCGATAGCTCCGACGTCATCACCATCACGGACCACAACGGGGCGACCACCAACCTGGTGGTCACCGTCGGGCCGGGCGTGGGGATCCTGCCGGCTCACCCGAGCGTGGCCCCCCGCGGCTCGATCGCGTTCGGTGGGGTGAACGGCAGCGGCACCGGCTACACGTTCGCCCTCGCGGACAACAAGTCGGGCGGCACCATCGTGGCCGCGACCGGCGCGTACACCGCCGGTCCCACCGGCGACGTGGCGGATCTCGTGTCGGTCACCGACTCGCTCGGCAACACCACCACCGTGTCGGTGGCGGTGGGCGGACACCTGGTGCTCGGTCCCACCGGCGCCTCGGTGGCTCCGCGCGAGAGCCTCGCGCTCTACGGGGTCGCCGGCAGCGGCACCGGGTACGTCTACGCCTTCCAGACCAACGCCTCCGGCGGATCCATCGATGCCACCACCGGCGCGTACGTGGCCGGCGTGGTCCCGGACGTCACCGATGTCGTCCTGCTGACCGACTCGCTCGGCAACACCGCCACCACCAGCATCGCGGTCGGGCCCGGCCTCACCGTCACGCCCGCCTCGGCCAGCACCGCCCCGCGTGGCACGGTGTCGCTCACCAGCGCCGGTGGCAGCGCCACCGGCTATCGCTTCGCCCTCAGCACCAACGGCTCGTCCGGCAGCGTGAGCGCGAGCGGGGTCTACACGGCCGGCGCCACCGGTGACACCGTCGACGTCGTGACGGTCACCGACTCGCTCGGCAACACCGACACCGTGACCATCATGGTCGGTCACGGCTTGACCGTGACGGCGACCGCCGCGACCGTCCCGCCCCGCGGCACCACCACCTTCACCGCCGTCGGCGGCGTGGGCGGCGGCTATGTCTTCACCGTGCGCACCAACGGCTCGGGCGGCAACATCGTCTCGAGCACCGGCGTGTACACCGCCGGTGACACCGCCAGCTCCACCGACATCATCGAGGTCACCGATCCCTTCGGCAACCGCGCCACCCTGGCGGTCATGGTCGGCCCGGGCATCACCATCGCCCCGGCGGCGCTGTCGGCCCCACCCCACGGGACATTGACCCTCGTGGCCACCGGCGGCAGCGGGACCGGCTATCACTTCGCCATCACCTCCAACGCCTCGGGCGGCACCCTCGACGCCACGAGCGGCCACTACACCGCCGGGGGCACCACCGACGTGCTCGACGCGGTCCAGGTGACGGACAGCCTCGGCAACACCGCGAGCGCCAGCATCGCCGTCGGCGGGGCCCTGACCGTCAACCCGTCGGCGCCGACGGTGGCCCCGCGCGACAGCGTGACGTTCACCGCCGCCGGCGGCAACGGCTCGGGCTTCACCTTCGCCCTCGCCACCAACGCCTCCGGGGGCACGATCGATGCCCAGAGCGGGCAGTACACCGCCGGCGCGCTCGGCAACGTGCAGGACATCGTCGCCGTGTCGGATCCGCTCGGGAACCTGGCCCACGTCACCATCGCCGTCGGGGACGGGCTGCACGTCACGCCCGCCACGGTGCAGGCGGCTCCCCTCGCCCAGCTCACCTTCATGGTCAGCGGCGGCAGTGGCAAGGGCTACGCCTTCGCGCTCACCACCAACACCTCCCAGGGCACCATCGATCCCGGCACCGGGGTCTACACCGCTGGCTCGCAGGGGGGCGGCACGGACGTCGTGACCGTCACCGACTCGCTGGGGAACACCGCCACGGCCAGCGTGCACCTCGGCGCGGCCCTGTCCACCTCGGTCCCGACCGTCACGGTGGCACCGCACGGCACGACCACCATCACCGTCACCGGTGGCGGGACCATGCTGACCTACACCCTCACCACCAACGGCTCGGGGGGCAGCATCAACCCCGTCACGGGCGTGTACACCGCGGGGCCGAAGGGCGGGACCACCGATGTCATCACGGTCACCGACGGCAACCATGCCAGCGTCACCATCACCGTCCAGATCGGCGCGTCCCTCAGCGCCAAGCCGGTGACCGGCACCGTGCAGACCGGTCAGACCATCACCCTGTCGACCGCGGGCGGCAGCGGCTCCGGGCAGCATTGGACCATCGTCAGCGCTGGCTCGGGCGGCACCGTCAACGCGACCACGGGCGCCTACACCGCCGGGCCACACGCCGGTGTCGACGTGGTCCAGGTCGTCGACTCGCTCGGAAACTCCGCCCAGGTCAGCATCCCGGTCACCGCGGCCGGCGCGACCACGGTCGCCTCGTCGGGAGGCGGCTGCTCCTGCTCGCTCGGCACCGCGGGCGTGGGCGGTGGGCGTGCGACGGCGCTCGCCCTCGGAGCCTGCGGCCTCCTGCTCCTCGCCCGCCGCCGCCGACGTCGCCGCGGGTGAACCGCGGGAGTTC
>Ga0265329_10000650_pt1 | contig 17756 bp, 16 predicted proteins | sample 41627metaG_FD_202091 | JGI IMG/M metagenome (GOLD analysis project Ga0265329, IMG submission 202091) | Rhizosphere microbial communities from Carex aquatilis grown in University of Washington, Seatle, WA, United States - 4-16-27 metaG | ecosystem: Host-associated > Plants > Roots > Rhizosphere...
GCGTCATAGACTGCTTCATCATCGTTGAAAAAACCGTGCGCCGCTCCCGGATAAATGTGGGGTTCGAAGGATCTGCCCCCGGCACGCATTGCTTCTTCGAATCCGGGGATCCCCGCATTGACGCGCTGATCCTTCTCGCCATAGAAGGCAATGATCGGGCACGGGATTTTCGCGATCTTTTCAGGCGCCGGGGCGCCCCCGTAATAGACAGCCGCCGCCGACATCTCCGGCTCCTCGCAAGCGAGCAAGGCCGAAAGACCGCCACCCATGCAGAAGCCCACGCATCCCACCCGTTGCTGACGGCTCTCGGCACGCTCGGAGCGCACATAGCGCACCGAGCGTCGCAGAGCGCCCACCATGCCCTCCATCCTGCCCGGGGAGCCGAAAATCTGCCCCATGCTCTCGGCGATTTGCTGCCGATCGGTTTCCGGAAGCTTCGCGAGCTCCGCGTCTCGGATTGCCGTGTTGCCCATGGACCCGGGGGGAAGGGTCCTCATGAATCCCATCGCCTTGCCGATCCGCTGCGGGGTCAACGCGGGCGGTCTTTGGCCTTGCACGGCAAAAAGATCCGGCGCGAGGGCCAGATATCCAGCGGCTGCGATCCGGCGCGTCACGTCTTGGATCTGCTCGTTCACGCCCCAGACCTCCTGGATGACCAGCACGCTCGGCAGGGGCGCCGTCGCCTGCTCGGGCCGGGCAAGGTACCCTATCTCATCCCCATAACGCACCCACTCGCCTTTGATCGCCATGGTTTCCTCCGAATAGTGTCTGGGTTGGATATGCCGCTATTGTAGCTCCCCGGGACCTGCACAATCAACCGCAAAGGCTTGTCCGTCCAAAGGGCGGATGCATCCCCCATCACGCGCGGGGGGGATCCCACGCTCCACGATTTCTCATGGCATCTTGCCCAGAGGGAGGTTATACTCGGGCTGGCCTTTCCGAGCGGCCGACGAGCGGTTGCCTCGGAACGAAAGGAGCGCGTATGGCCGCCGGTACGCTGAGCGCCGGAAGCGGTTCCGTCCTCGACCCCGTGGGGACCGTCCTCTTTGTCGACGACGAGCCGTTCGTCCTATCCGCTCTTCTCCGCGTCTTCGCCCGAATTCCTTCGGTTCGTCCCCTGATCGTTCCCAGCGGCAACGCGGCTCTCGACGTGTTGAAACGTTTCCCCGTCGACGTCATCGTCACCGATCAAAACATGCCGGGAATCACCGGGAACGGCCTTCTTGCCACGTGCAGCCGTATGTACCCGACGATGGCGCGCGTGCTCCTCACCGGTCACGCGGATCGACAGACGGTGAGCGTCGCCGCGACGGATGGCGCCGCGGATTTCGTTTTCGCGAAACCCTGGGATGACGAGGTGCTCACCAGCGGGATATTGAGCGCACTGGCGAAGGCGGGGAAACGAAGAAGAAGCGCGCAACTTCAACTCTGGGGCGGACGTGCGACTGATCGGGCTCAGACCACAGCCGAAGATCTCGTGACGGAGATGGAGTCGCGCGATCCGGCCGTTGCCTCGCATTGCTGGCGTGTGGCCGAGTTCACGCGCCTGTTCGGTGAGGAGGTCGGGCTGAGCGCGATCGATCTCTACGTCGCGGCTCTCTTGCACGACATCGGCAAGGTGATGAGCGAAGAGAAAGACGCGCTGCCCCAAGGGGAGCCGGGCGACTCCCACCCCATTACTGGGCAGACCATCGTGCTGCGCCTCACGGGTGGCGCCCGCATCGCACCCTGGATCCGCAACCATCATGAGCGCTTCGATGGGAGCGGTTTCCCGGACGCGCTTCGTGCCGGGGCGATTCCACTCGGCGCTCGCGTGTTGCGTGTCGTCGACGCGTATGACAAGCTCGGGCTCACCGGCATGAAACCGGACGATGCCCTGCAATCCATCATGCAGAACGCGGGAGCCGAGTTCGATCCGCGCGTAGCCAATCGATTCGTCATGAACGCCCTCGAGCTGGCCGCCGCTGGCAGGCCTCCCCGTTAAGCCACGGTTCCTTCCGCGGCGGGCCGCACGATGATTCGAACGGCCGTTCGCGTTACGCTCACAGATTCAAAGAGGGTCCCATGACGACGAACGACGTGTTTCCCATCTCTGGCTTCGTGGCTCCCGGCTTCGAGCCGGTACGGGCAGCATTCGAGTCCAACTTTCAGAAGAGCGCCGAAGTGGGCGCCGCTGTCCACGTGACGGTCGACGGACAGGCCGTTGTCGATCTCTGGGGCGGCACCGCTGACGCGGCCCGCACGCGCCCCTGGAACCCCGACACGATCGTGAATGTCTGGTCAACGACAAAGGGCTGGCTCGCGCTAGCAATGCATATGCTCGCCGAGCACGGGCTCCTCGATCTGGAGGCGCCGGTAGCTCGCTATTGGCCCGAGTTTGCCCAGAACGGAAAGGACGGCGTCCTTGTCCGCCATCTCCTCACGCATACCGCGGGGTTGCCGGGCTGCAGCATGAAGGTGCCCGATGCAACCATCTATGACTGGGCCGCGATGATCCGGTACCTCGAAAAATCGACGCTGCTGTGGGCACCGGGCACGAAATGCGGCTATCACGCTGGCACCTTCGGCTGGCTGAACGGCGAGGTGCTCAGAAGGATCACCGGTGTTTCGGTGGGCACGTTCCTGAGATCCGAAATCGCTGAGCCCTTGAAGGCCGATGTCGCCATTGGAGTGACGCCAGAGGAGATCGAACGCGCGGCGGACATCAGACCGCCATCGCCCCTGCAATCCTGGCTCATGCGCGTGATGTTCGCCGTCGGGGGAAAGGCCAAATCCCGCGCATTCACGAATCCGCCGCGACCCCCGCGGGCAGCCAATACACGGCGATGGCGCGAGGCCGAAATCCCCTCTTCCAACGGCCATGCCAGTGCGCGTGGTCTGGCCCGATTGTATACCCCGCTGGCGTTGGGCGGGGCGGTAGGCTCTGTGCGGCTGTTGTCCGAGGCGAACGTCCAGCGCGCCTGCCAGGAACAGATCCATGCCCGGGACATCGTGGCGGGATCGGTTGTCCGCCGCTCCCTGGGCTTCATGCTGTCCGATCCCGCGGAAGGCGATCCCCGTCCGTCAACCGCATTCGGTCATCCCGGCATGGGGGGCTCCCTGGGATTCGCGGACCCGTCGCACAGATTGGCTTTTGGGTACGTGATGAATCGGATGGCATTCGCCATTGATGACCGGGCCTCAGCCTTGTGTCGTTCCCTCTATAGCTGCCTGGAAAAGTAGGTCCGTTTACATCCCGTTTACAATTCTCCTTCATATTCTCACCCATGCATACTCCACAGAGAATCAATGAATCGCGGGGTCCAGCAGACAAAGAGTCCGCCAGCCTGAGACAGTTCTGGAGCCTCATCAAGAGCGCGCGGCCACCTGTGCCCGCATTTGCCGTTGCCCTCTTTCTGAGCCTCGGCGCCACACTCGCGGGGCTCGTTGTCCCGCTGTTCATGAAGGACATCGTCAATGGCTTCTCCCACGCCTCTCTGGACACGAGCCGGCTACCGCTGATCGTGTGCGCCTTTCTCGGGCAGGCGCTTCTGTCAGGCTTCTCCATGTACCTCCTTACGTACGTGGGACAAAAGGTCGTTGCAGGGTTGCGCGAGCTGCTCTGGAAGAAGCAGCTTGCCTTGACGGTCCCCTTCTTCGACGCCACGGACACGGGGGAGCTGGTCTCCCGCATGAACAATGACACGGCGGTGGTGAAAACCCTCGTGGCGGAAAACGTGTCGGGCTTCATCACGGGGATCGTTTCCATCATTGGAGCGGTGGCGATCCTTCTCACCATGGACTGGCGGATGACCCTTGTCATGCTGGGGGCCATCCCTGTCACCGCTGGCATCATGGTACCCTTGAGCGGCGTGATACGGCGTATTGCCCAAGGCACCATGGATGAGAACGCCCGATTCACCTCGGTCCTCTCCCGGGCGCTGGCGGAGATCCGGCTCGTAAAAGCTTCCAACGCGGAGACGCGGGAATACGATCGCGGCACGAGCGCCATCAATGGCCTCTTCCGCTTCGGCCTCCGCGAGGGCAGGGTGATGTCATTCCTCGGACCCCTGATGTCGCTCGTGATGATGAGCGTCCTCGCGGTCATCATCGGCTACGGCGGAGCGCGCATTTCCTCGGGGGTCATGTCCGCGGGACAACTGGTGGCCTTCATCATGTACCTCATCCAGATCATGATGCCGATCTCCCAGGTGACAGGCTTCGTGGCTCAGCTGCAGAAAGCGCGGGGTGCCACCCTGAGCATCCTCGGTATCCTGGGACAGCCCGAGGAGCGCACGGCGCCTGGCCTTACCCTCCCTGCAGAACCTCTCTCCATCCGGGTGAATGACCTGAGTTTCGCCTACAAGGCGGAGCCCGTGATCCGGGGCGTGAGCTTCGATCTAGAGCCGGGCACGGTCACCGCCCTGGTCGGACCGAGCGGTGCCGGAAAGACAACCCTTTTCTCCCTCCTTGAGCGGTTCTACGAGCCCGACACGGGCACGATCGAGCTGGGGGACACTTCAATCGCGGGGCTCTCCCTACGCGAATGGCGCGGAGCCATCGGCTATGTCCCCCAGGATAGCCCGCTCATGGGAGGCAGCATCCGGGAGAACATCGCCTACGGCGTGGATCGCCAAGTTACCGACGCGGAAGTACAAAAGGCCGCCGAGCTGGCCTATGCCGATGATTTCATTTCCCAGCTCCCGCGCGGATACGATACCGACGTGGGGGAGCGCGGCGTGAAGCTCTCCGGCGGACAGCGACAGAGGATCGCGATAGCGCGTGCGCTCATGCGTAACCCGAGGCTCCTGATGCTGGATGAGGCCACTTCGAGCCTCGACAGCGCCTCGGAAGGCGCGGTCCAAATGGCGCTGGGAAATCTCATGCACGGCCGCACGACGCTCGTCATCGCCCATCGGCTCTCCACCGTCGTGGATGCCGATCAGATCCTCTTCCTCGACAAGGGACTCATCACGGGACGAGGCACGCATGACGAGCTTCTGGCGACTCACCCTCTCTACCGAAGCTTCGCGGCGCAGCAGTTCCGAATCCCTGAGCTGCAGGAAGCGGTCCCCGACGGTGTATGATGGGCACGAGGGGCAGGGTGAGATGGCCACGATCATGATCGTAGATGACGATCCCCATATCCGGGAGCTGGTGGGCTACTTCCTGGGCAAGACCGGTTTCGAGGTGATCGAAGCGTCGGACGGCGAGGCGGCAATGACGCTCCTGGAGACTCGGAAGATCGATTGCGCGATCATCGACATCATGATGCCGCGTATGGACGGATGGGAGCTGTGCCGGGAGATGAAAGCCGCCTATGACTTCCCCATCCTCATGTTGACGGCAAAAGGAGAGACAGCTCAGAAGGTGAAGGGCTTGAATATCGGGTCCGACGACTATCTGGTGAAGCCATTCGAAACGGAAGAGCTTCTTGCGCGGGTGCGTGCGCTTCTGCGTCGTTATAAGGTGGAGGAGTCGCGGCAGCTGAAGATCGGGACTCTCGTGCTTGATCGCGACGCGCGCGAGGTCATCGGTGAGGGCGAGCGCGTGACGATCCCGCAGAAGGAGTTCGATCTGCTTTTCAAGCTGGGAAGCAAGCCGGGCACGACATTCACGCGCGACAGGATCATCGAGGATGTCTGGGGCATGGATTTCGACGGCACGGAGCGCACGGTTGACGTGCACGTCAACAGGCTGCGCGACCGGTTCCCTGAGGAGCGATTCGGGTTTCGCATAACGGCGATCCGGGGTCTGGGCTACCGATTGGAGGTCAGCGTATGAAGAGGAAACGAGGCAAGCAGACCCTCACTATTGCGCGCGGCATTATCGCGGCGTCATGTGGGTTCCTCGCGAGCTACGCCATTGCGTTCTGGGGTATCGCGCTGATCCGTGGTATGGCGGCGCGCGTGGCGTCGATCTTTTGGTATGCACTGCTTGTTCTCGTGATCGGCGTCGCAATTTTCGTCTGCGTCATGTACTTCCTCGGCCGGTTCTTCGGCGGCGTGCAGCAGCAGAACATCTTCTTCGTCCTGCGTGATGCAATGAAGCGTATCGCGGCAGGTGATTTCGACGTCACCGTTCCCTTCGAGTCACACGACAGAAACAATTTCGTCGGCGAGGTAGTGAGCAGCCTCAACGAAATGGCGGGATCCCTAAAAAAGCTGGAGGCCATGAGGCAGGAGTTCGTCTCTGACGTCTCCCATGAGATCCAGTCCCCCCTCACCTCCATCGCCGGCTTCGCCAAGGCGCTTCACGATGAGGAGCTCGGCCGTGATCAACGCGACCATTACCTGAACATCATTGAAGAAGAGAGCAGGCGTCTCTCGCGGCTCAGCGACAACCTGTTGAAGCTCAGCGCACTCGATTCCAAGACGCAGCCTGTCGTGCTCTCCTCCTACCGTCTTGACGCCCAGCTGAGATCGGTGATCCTCGCGGCGGAGCCGCAGTGGCTTGAAAAGAGGATCGTGGTGGGCGCGGAGCTGGATCCGATCGTGATCAACGCGGACGAGGCGATGCTCCGTCAGGTGTGGGGAAACCTCGTCCACAATGCCATCAAGTTCACGCCGATCGGTGGACGGATCACGGTGATGGGGCGTCAGAACGGTGACGGCGCGCTCGTCAGTGTTATCGATTCCGGTGCGGGCATCGCCGCCGCGGATCTTCCGCTTGTCTTCGATCGCTTCTTCAAGGCGGACAAATCGCGCACGGCAAAAAGCGGCGGCAGCGGTCTGGGCCTTGCCATCGCGCAGAAGATCGTCGCGCTTCATGACGGAACCATCGAAGCGGCGAGCCCCGGGATCGGCCTCGGCGCGACATTCAGCGTGCGGTTGCCCTGCCACGCAGACGCGGCACGAGAAGCCGGGGCTGACGGATAGAGCAATCCGGACTGAGCTCACCGGTGTAGAAATGGGTATGGAGGCCCATTCATGCATTCTCGCTTTTTGAATACACGGGCTGGCCGCACTGGCCGGCTGTTCGTGATGTGCCTGGTTCTGCTGACTGGAATCACCGGTTTCGCCGCCGCCCAGAGCTCCGACACCGGGACGCTCTTTTTCGTGCAGGTTTCGGACACGCATTGGGGTTTTGACAATGCCAAGGTGAACCCGGACTATGCCGGAACCCTGAAGAAAGGGGTGGCGGAAATCAACTCACTCCAAGGCAATCCCGATTTCCTCATCTTTACCGGCGATGAGACCCACACGACCGCTGACCCGACCATCCGTCGGCAGCGCATGGCCCAATTCAAGGACATCATCGCGGGTCTGAGCATCAAGACCGTCAAGTTCATCCCCGGCGAGCACGATGCCGCCCTGGATAACGCCAAGGCGTATCGGGAATACTTTGGCGACCCGCACTACTCCTTCGACCTCAAGGGAATTCATTTCATCGTGCTCGACAACGTTTCAACACCGGACGGCAGCCTTGGTGATGATCAAATGCAATGGCTGGCGGGACTCTTGAAGGGCTTCGACCCCAGCTCACAGATCATTGTCTTTGCCCACCGCCCGTTGGTTGATGTCTATGCGGCGTGGGATTGGCGGACAAAGGACGGTGCGCAGGCTCTGGCGCTCCTGAAGCCGTTCAAAAACGTGAAGCTCTTCTACGGCCACATCCATCAGGAACGGGAGGACGACCAGGACGGATTCACGCAATACGCGGCGCAAGGCATGATGTTTCCCCTGCCGGCGCCCGGCTCCGTGGCCAGCCCGAATCCGCTCCCCTGGGATCCAGCGCATCCGTATCGGGAGCTGGGATTCCGGACGGTGAGCATCGACTTGAAGACGTATCAGGCCACGATCAAGGAGTACGGCATCACGCCGGATGGATCGCTCGCCGCGCGCTGAAGAATGACAACCGTTCAAGGGGAATCGGTCGGCCTTGACCGGTTCCCCCCAGTCGGGGTATCGGAGAAACGAAGGAATAGAACATGAAACGAGCGATGACACTTGCAGTACTCGCGGCGCTGGTTGGGATGCACGGATGGTCGGCACCGATGGTGGATGGAAAGATATCCGAAGGCGAGTACGATCACTCGCTATCGCTCATCTACGACACGGCCATGGTGTATTATCAGTTCGGCGCCGACGGCAGCCTCTCCCTGGCGGTCACCGCCCCGACACAAGGCTGGGTCGGCCTGGGGCTCGGGTCCGTTGTCATGGACGGCGCGCACATCTTCATGGGGTACGTCAAAGATGGACAGCCGGTGATCAGCGAACAGATCGGACAAGGGCACAGCCATGACCCGAGCCCGAATACCTGGGCCGACGCGAGCAGGGTCACACAGATCGCGGGTGCCACTATCCTTGAGCTTCACATCCCGGCGGGCAGAGTCCCCATCGACGGGAGAAAAATCGGCATCATCGTCGCCTACTCAGGGGCGGCCGACGTGACGACATTTCACGACGACAATCACGACGGCGCGTTCATAGAGGTCCCCGCGCGCCCCTGATTCTTTTTCAATCTTTTTACAAAGTCCTTATATCCGCATGACAACACTTCGCCCCGGTGGGAATAACCTCTTCGCATGAGAGGTGACAAATCATGAAGCGTAATGGCATCGGCAGGATAGTGATACTCGTCGCGCTGGGCCTCGTGCTCGGCGCCGGGCTCCTCGGAGCCGAGGAAAAAATCCAGCTCGCGATACTCCTCGATACGAGCAATTCCATGGACGGCCTCATCGGCCAGGCAAAAAGCCAGCTGTGGAAGGTGGTCAACGAGCTGGCCCGGGCGAAACGGAATGGAAAGCATCCGCAATTGGAAGTCGGTCTTTTCGAATACGGCAACGACGGCCTTCCTGAATCGGACGGCTACATGCGCATGGTCTCGAATCTCACAACGGATTTGGACGCCATCTCCGCGGATCTTTTTGCCCTCAGTACGGATGGCGGCAGCGAATACTGCGGCATGGTGATCGATCGCGCCGTCACGAAGCTCTCGTGGAGCAAGGCGAGCGACGTCCTCAAGATCATCTATATCGCGGGAAATGAGCCATTCACGCAGGGTGACGTCTCATACAAAAAATCGTGCGCTCGCGCGGTCGCGCAAGGCATCATCGTCAATACTATTTTCTGCGGCGACAACAACGAAGGGGTCGAGACGTTCTGGAAGGACGGAGCGGATCGGGCGGACGGCCGCTACATGAGCATCGATCAGGATCGCGTGGTGGAAGACGTGCCCACCCCGTACGATCAGGAGATCGTCACTCTGGGAAATCAGCTCAACGGAACGTATGTGGCGTACGGAAGCGCGGGAGAAGTCTCAAAGAGTCGGCAGGCAGAGCAGGATTCCAACGCGTCGAGCGTTGGAGCAGCTGCTCCCGTGGAGCGCTCCGTTGCAAAGGCGCAATCCGCGTACTCGAACGCGGGCTGGGATCTCCTGGACGCGCTGCAGCAGAAGTCGGTGAATCTCTCCACCCTGAAAGACGCTGACCTTCCTCAGGCGATGCGCGGCATGACGCTGGCGCAGAAGGAAAAGTATGTAAAGGACCTGGCGGCGAAAAGGGTAGAGATCCAGCAAAAAATCAACGCCGACAATGAAAAACGCAGGACCTTCCTCGCAAACGCCGCAAAGGCGGCGACGCAGGCGAACACCCTCGATCAAGCAATGCTCACCTCGATACACGACCAGGCGAAGAAGGAAGGCTTCTCCATAGAATAGCCACCTCAGCGGGCGCCCACCGGCGCCCGCACCCCTTCGGAGCCCTGCACGCCGAAAAGACCTGGCCTCTCGACTCAGCGGTGCGTATCTTAGCCCTCTGAATATAGCAAGGTCTGAATATTCCAAAGGGGGAACGCAACGATGAGGAGTCTTGCAGTGATAACCGCCGCCTGCGCCGTCATAACGCTGGGCGGATGCACCTTGTTCAATTCGATATTCGGGAGCACGAGTGCGTCGATAGTCGCATTCTCGATGGATGGAATAGTGGGAAACGCCGTCCTCGATGCGGCTCAACGCACGGTGAAGGTGACGGTCCAACCGATGGATATCAGCACCGTGACGCCATCGGTGACCGTGTCCACCGGGGCGACATATACGTCGAGCCCCTTGAAGGATGGAACCGCGGTTCCCTTCACGGTGATCTCTCAGCAAGGCGCGAGCCAAGTCTGGAATGTCACGGTGAATGTCGAGTCGGGGATTTCCTTCACGTACGACTCGACCCATAAGGTATTGACCTCTGGGTATGAGGACCTGAACGCCGTCTATACGCCGGCTCAGGTTGGCAACGGGCAGCCGGTCGCCTATTGGGATGGAAGTGACTCATACGAGGATGCATACACCGCCTTGAAGCAGATCCCGTGGGATGACACGACACAAGAAATGGCAAGTGTCGGCTTTACGGGTCAGGCATCGGGCTCATACGACGAATCCACGGGTGCCTATTTCGAGTATTTCGAGCCAGTATCTGCCCTCGACCTGATGGATAACACCACTTTCAACATCGAGGTTTCACGCTATGGTCAGACGGGAGAAATCTTCGAAGGAACGTTTTCCGGTTCGACCATTGACCGCGCCTCTGTCTCCCACCCCGTTACAAATGGCTTTTTCAAAGGGCTCATGATGTCCGACAGCACCCCATTCCTCGTCGGCTCCGGTGGGTAGGGATGAGGAGACATTCGGGATCGTTCGTCCATCATGGGATGCGTGCTCACCCAGAGGAGAATCGCTCATGTTATTGGGGGGGACTGACCGACATGATGGTCAAGCATGGAAAACGCGCATGGGTGACCGTGAGTTCTTCCGTCACCTGCACAGAATGAGCAGACTCACGCGGGCGCTCTACGCGCCACTGGACGCCTGGGAAGCGGATGTTCTTCGCCGGACACGTGAACGAGACGGCGAAGCCGCGGCCCAGGCAGTTCGGCTTCTTCTCCACGAAGCCTTCATCGAGCTGGTCACGACCCTCGACAGCGGCATCAAGAACTGACCTAAAAATCAGCCGTTCACCGATTTTGGCGCGGGCCCCACCCTTTTCCGAGGCGGAGCGGCGGTTTCTGGGAACGGGGGCTCGTAGATATAGCGCGGATCCTTCTTCTGTTTCCGTTTGATGGAGAGAACCAAGGCAATTCCGGAGGCGAAGCTCTTCGGCCCTTCCGGCATGTCCTTCGCGACCGCCTCGTGGAACTTGGGCAGGTTGTAATAGGGCACCGCTGCGTACATATGGTGCTCGACGTGATAGTTCATGTTCCAATAGAGGAATCGAGCCACCGGGTTGTACTTCACAGTGTGGCAGACCAATCGCCAGTCCGGCGTGCTCTCGTCGAGACCAAGGTGCTGGGTCGCGCCGGTAAGGCGCCCCACGATTGTCGCGAAAAAATTGCCGAAAACCAAAAGATAGATGAGAACATAGAGATGGGTCACGATGCTCGCCGCTATGATGAGAATGTAGCCGGCGAGAGCGAAACGCGCCCAGCGGATCATGGCCTTGCGTCGCGGATCCTCCTCGGGGAAAAGCGGATCCCAGGAGAAGAAATCCACGTTTCCCTTCCCGAAAACATGAAGGACATTCGCCCGAACGAGCGTCCAGAACCATTTGTAATCGAATGTGAGCCAGGTTAAATAGTTGACCCAATTCATTGTCTTCTTTACCGGCTCCTGGATCACTTCTTTGTCCAAGCCCCGATAGACCGTGTATTGATGGTGGAGCATGTGGCTTGCGCGGAAGTGCACGGGATTGTTCCAGGTGAGAAAACAGAACAGCTTGTAGAAGAATTCGTTGGCCCGCCTGGTCTTGAATGGCGTGCCGTGGCTCAGCTCGTGCACCGCCGCCGACATTCCCACCATTTGATGAAAAAGGGAATGTACGTAGCAGGCAATCACCATCGGCACCCACATCCTTTTAAGGAAGAAGAAGAGCGCTATCGCGGTCGTTGCCAGGAAAATCAGCAGGAAGCTGCCGGCCTGGAGCGCCCCTCTCAGATCGCTGCGCTTCGTGAACTTCTTGAGCGTTTCCTTATCAACGGGGATCCGATACCAATTGATCGTCGTGGTGTCCATGAGGATTCCTTTCTCGCCCCGAGGTATGCTCCCATTGCCCCGGTGAAAATACAATGGAAAACCTCGCGGGAACAGGGCTACAAGTCATGCCGTCACTCGTGCTATTCTCCGCGGCATAAGGAGCACAGGCATGAGCAATCCATTTCCCCGAACGACCGTGGGAGGGGTCTCTTTGTCTCGCATGATCATCGGGACGAATTGGATCCTCGGGTTCAGTCACACGAGCCCTGCCGCCGATGCGCTCATCAGATCCCGAAACGAAACACGGGAATCGATCGCCGACACCCTGGAGGTGTACCTCGATCGCGGAGTCGACACGATCATGGCACTCCTCCACGGCAATACGACCCTACAAGAGGGGATAAAGCTCGCCGAGGATCGCAGCGGAAAGAAGATAATTCGCATTGACACGCCCATCATCAATGTGGACGACAATGAGGCCGCCCGGCGGGAAGCCGAGGACCTCATCGCCGAAAGCGCCCGTAATGGGGCGACCTTTTGCCTTCCCCACCATTCATCCGTCGAGCAATTGGTGAACAAGAACGCGAAAACCATTACCCGACTACCCGATTACCTTTCAATGATCCGCGACCATGGCTTGATACCCGGATTGTCCGCGCATATGCCCGAGCTCGTGGTCTTCTCCGATCTCAACGATTACGACGTGGAAACGTACATCCAGATCTATAATTGCGCCGGCTTTCTCATGCAGGTGGAAATCGAGTACATCAACTCCGTGATTTGGAACGCCCGCAAGCCGGTCATGACCATAAAGCCAATGGCGGCGGGTCGCGTCAGCCCCTTTGTCGGCATCACCTTTTCTTTTGCCACCATCCGTCCGTGTGACATGGTCACGGTGGGTTGTCTCACCCCGGCGGAAGTCGATGAGGATGTGGAGATTGGGCTCGCAGCGATCCAACGGCGTCGGCCGCAGCTGGAAGGCCGCGGCAGCCCGAACAAGACGCCCATCATGGCCCGCTAGGGGCGGCAAGTACTTCGATCACCCCTCGGCGTAGCGCGAGAAAAGCCTGCCGGCGGATTCGAGCTCGGAAAAGGGATCTTTTCCCGTAGGCACGAACTCCTGCCCCCAGAAGCCCTTGTACCCCGCAACGCTGACCCGCTTAACGATGTTCGCGTAATCGATTTCTTGCTCCGTGCCCGGGAAATCGCGACGAGGACTTCCCGCCACGTGAATGTGGGCGATGGAGCTGAGATGACCAAGGATGTCTGCCATGACATCCTCGCCCATGCGGTGCATGTGATAGATGTCGTAGAGAATCTTGAATCGGTGAGATCCCACCGCCTCGGCCAGATCGAAGCCGAAACGCGAGCTGTCCGCCATATAATCGCCATGATCGATACTGTTGAGCATCTCGAATGCAAGGGTCACGCCGAGTCTTTCCGCGTCTCCCGAAAGCTCCTTGAATACTGTCATGCACTGCCGCAGCCCTTCCCCTTCATCCTGACCCTGGCGGCTGCCGCTGAATACGATAACGATGGGGATACCGTTGGCGCTGGCGGTGGAAAGGGACTCGCGAATCTGACCGAGAATCGAGGTCCGATTGCGTTCCTTGTTCGCCCCGTCCATCATACCGGGAGCGGACATAGTGACGATGGGCAGACCCGCCGCCCGGGCCGCGCCCCACCGCTTCGGATCCACGAGCTCGACCCCGCCGAACCCGAGCGACTTCACCCGCGCGTAATAGGAGGGGGCGTCCATGCCTTCCTTGAAGAAGCACCAATCGGGAACGCTCTGCAGCAGGTTCATCATGAAAACCCTTATAGCACGGATTGGCCACGGAATGAATCTCCCCTGCGCGCCGGGAATGCCCGAACCATTCATCGAACGAGGAAGATCTCCTCCTGCGGCGTGCTGAGAAGTCGGCCGCCAGACGCCGTCACGAGGACCATGTCTTCTTGTCCGACGTAGCCGCACGAAGTTGCTATGCCCGGCTCGAGGGTGAACACGTTTCCCGCTTCCACCGGGGATTCTACCAGCTCGGGACGGTAACGCTCCCATCGCGGGGCAAGGATCGTGCCCCCGTCGTGGGCGAAGGTTCCCACCTGGTGACCCAGGGCATAGTTCCACGCGGGATAACCGCGCGAAGTGACATAGTCGCGTGCCACGGCATCGACCTCGATCCCGCTGACCCCGGGGCGTATGAATGCCGCGGCCCTCCGGATTGCCTCCTGCAAGGTCTGGTAGGCCTCGCGAACCTCGCTGCAGGCTTCCGTCTCCCCGTCATCGAGCACATAGTAGATACGTTGCAGGTCTGAGCAATATCCGTCTGCCATGACTCCGAAATCGATGTCCATGACAAAGCCTTTTTCGGCAACGATGTCGGTCGGCCCGTTGTGTCCGGGGACGGAGCGTGGGCCAACCATGACCCCCGGGCACTGCGAAGGCTGCCAGGAAGGAACGACTCCATGGCTTCGAGCCGCATTCTGGAAGAAGTCGAATATGCCTTTTTCACTCGTCCCGGATCGTATGAATCCTGCCGCCTCAGCGTAGATTCGCTGCGTGATCTCGATAGCATTTTCGATGAGCTCGATCTCACGCGGGGTCTTCCGCCCACGCAGACGCCATACGATTGCGGCTGCGCTTACAATCTGGCCCGGGAAATGCCTGTTTTTGAAAAACGCGTCAAGCTGGACGAAAAGTCCGTGGGACAGTCCGTCCGCGGCAGGATCGCTGTCGGAATAGTTCAGGGCGATGCGGGATGGGGAAAGCTTGTCCAATACCGGCCCGAGTGCGCTCTCGAACGAGGTATCGTAGGATACTATCTGCCCGAAGATACCCCGCTGCTTCGCCCCCTCGGCGTCATTGTGGCCAACTACGGCAATTATTTCGCCCGTCTTCGTCACGATCAGACCTACGGTCGCTGTGAAGTCCATCCCGGCAATGAGAGGAATGACGGGATCGTTGTTCATGCTCGTTTCCCTTCCAACGGTCTGCCATGCGTCAATGTCGAGCTCTTTCAGTATCGAAACCGCTTGCCCGAGCTTGTCTTCCTGAATCACAGCTTCCTCCGCTAAAACTATCCTCCTCGATCGCCTCCAGGTCAACTTCGGGGGGGAATCAAAAAAGAGTGCAAAAAAAGCTTGCGTTTATAGTGGCCCAATGATATTGTCGCGTTAGTAACTCTTGTTAGTTACAACATTCGAGAGATAAGGAGGTTCCAATATGAAGAGATCGGCCGTGTTTGTACTCGCGCTCATTTTCTCTTCAGCCCTCGTCTTTGCCACAGGATCCAAAGAAGGAACGCAATCCGGAACAACCGCGAAAGTCGGCGGCTCCGTTTCCGTTCTCGCCGTCTGGGGCGGACAAGAGCTCGATATTTTCAATTCCCTCGTAGCCCCTTTCACGGACGCGACCGGGATCAAGGTCGAGTATGAGGGAACACGTGACCTGGACGCTGTGCTCACAACACGTGTGGCGGCGGGTAACCCTCCGGATCTCGCCGCTTTGCCAGGCCCGGGGAAAATGGCCGAATTTGCACATCAGGGCAAAATGATCGACCTGTCCGCTGTCCTGGACATGGCGCAAATGAAGCAGAATTACGCCCCCAGCTGGCTGGACCTGGGAAGCGTTGACGGCAAGCTCGTCGGAGTATTCACCAAAGCCTCGCTCAAGGGTCTGATCTGGTACAACCCGAAGAGCCTTTCCGCGGCCGGGATCAAAATCCCCACCACGTGGGACCAGCTCATGAGTGTGGACCAGTCAGTGGCGGCTAAGGGAGTGACCCCCTGGGCGGTGGGGGTTGAAAGCGGTGCGGCGAGCGGATGGACGGGCACCGACTGGTTGGAGAACATCTTCCTGAAGATGTACGGCCCGGCAAAGTACAAGGACTGGTACGAAGGCCGTCTGGCATGGACTTCTCCTGAGGTCAAGGCTGCATGGCAGGCCTGGGGCAAGATCGTGGCCGACCAGGCAATGGTCTACGGTGGTAGCCAGTACGAGCTGTCGACGAACTTCGGCGCGGCGTTCACCCCGTTGTTCCAGTCCCCGGCCCAGGCCTATTTCCACTTCCAGGCAACCTTCATCCAGAGCTTCATCCAAAAGCAGTATCCCGATCTGAAGCCTGTCGACGACTTCAACTTCTTCGGCTTCCCCGCGATCGATCCCAAATACGCGAAAGCTGTCGAGATCGCGGGTGACTTGTTCGGCATGTTCAAGAACACCCCGCAGTCCTCGGCCTTCATGAAATACATCACGACGGCCCAGGCGCAGGATTTCTGGGTGAAGCCGGCGGACGGCATCTCTCCCAATCGAGCGGTGCCCCTGACTGACTATCCGGATCCGCTCAGCAAGAATGCGGCGCAGATCCTGACCTCGGCGGATATCGCGGTGTTCGACGCCTCGGACATGATGCCGAGCAAGATGAACAACGCGTTCTGGTCGGCCATCATGAGCTATTTGGCCAACCCCGGCCAGTTGGACGGTATTCTCGCGGATCTGGACAAGGTTCGCGCGGACGCGTACAGCGGATCATAATTCGTTTCCCGGCCCGATGACCCAGCACGGGTCACCGGGCCTCCCATTGCGAGCCCGCTCCCGAGGAGGATGACATGACAGTGACCAACGCTCTCTGGGCGCTTGTCGCCGTGGCAGGAGTACCGCTCGTGCTCGGTTCCTATCTCTTCGCCGTCGAGGCAGTCCTGCGAAGAAGAACGGCACGATTCGCGCGTCGGGTGCGTCCGTGGCTCTGGCTGGCTCCCGCCCTCATCCTGCTCCTCGCCTTCCTGGTCTACCCGGCGCTTTCGACGGCGGTGCTCAGCTTCCTGAACGCCAATTCCACGCACGGCGTGGGCTTCGCCAACTACAAATACATCTTCACCGACTCCAACATGCTCATCGTCTTACGCAACAATCTCGTGTGGCTCGTTCTTTTCACGGTCGTGACCGTGGTCCTGGGACTCCTCATCGCGGTCCTCGGCGACCGGGTACGCTACGAAGGCGCGGTGAAGGCGGTCATCTTCCTGCCCATGGCCATCTCCTTCGTCGCCGCCGGTGTCATCTGGAAATTCATGTACCAATTCCAACCCGCCGGCACGGCACAGGTGGGTACCGTCAACGCGTTTCTGAGCGCCGTTTCATCAGGCTTCAAGCCCCAAGCGTGGCTGTTCAACAAGTCGCAAAACAACGGGGCGCTCATCATCGTCGGGATCTGGATGTGGGTGGGTTTTGCGATGGTGATCCTCTCCGCCGGACTCAAGGGCATCTCGGTCTCCCTCGTGGAGGCCGCCCGCATTGACGGCGCACGCGAGGGGCAGATTTTTTTCAGCATCATCCTCCCGCTCCTGCGCTCGACGATCACCGTGGTCGCCACGACCCTCATCATCACGGTGTTGAAGATCTTCGACGTCGTCTATGTCATGACGAACGGCAATCTCGACACGGACGTCATTGCCAACCGCATGTACAAGGAGATGTTCAATTATCAGAACTTCGGGCGCGCGAGCGCCTTCGCCATGATCCTCCTCGTAGCCATCATTCCCGTCATGATCCTCAACATCAGGCGTTTCGGAAAGTCAGGAGTATAGAATGGCAGACGCGCTATCACCCGCACGACGGGGCAAGGGTGCCGCCTTCGCCGGGCACCTCGCCGCTCGTGGGGTCCTTCACATAATCCTCATCGTGGTCAGCCTGCTGTGGCTTCTTCCTTCGGTGGGCTTGCTCGTCTCGTCGCTGCGCCCGGCCCGTCTGATCACCACCACGGGCTGGTGGACCGCCTTCACGACCCCATTCCAATTCACCGTGGAAAACTATGCGCATGTCA
>Ga0265329_10000664_pt1 | contig 17647 bp, 9 predicted proteins | sample 41627metaG_FD_202091 | JGI IMG/M metagenome (GOLD analysis project Ga0265329, IMG submission 202091) | Rhizosphere microbial communities from Carex aquatilis grown in University of Washington, Seatle, WA, United States - 4-16-27 metaG | ecosystem: Host-associated > Plants > Roots > Rhizosphere >...
CGGATACCAGCCGACTCTGTCGACCGAGATGGGCGCGCTCCAAGAGCGCATCACGTCGACGAACAAGGGGTCGATCACGAGCGTGCAGGCCATCTACGTGCCGGCCGACGACCTTACCGACCCCGCACCGGCGACGACCTTCGCACACCTTGACGCGACCACGGTGCTGAACCGCGCGCTCACCGAAATCGGAATTTATCCGGCGGTCGACCCGCTCGACTCCACGTCGACTTTGCTCGACCCCGGCGTCATTGGTCAGCGCCATTACGACGTGGCGCGCCAGGTTCAGGCCATTTTGCAGAAGTACAAGGACCTGCAAGACATCATCGCGATTCTCGGCATGGATGAGCTCAGCGAGGACGACAAGCTCGTCGTGGCCCGCGCCCGCAAGATCCAGCGCTTTCTGTCGCAACCATTCTTCGTCGCGTCGCAGTTCACCGGCGCGCCGGGTAAGTACGTGCCGCTCAAAGAGACCATCGAAGGCTTCGAGCAGATCACCAGCGGCAAGCTCGATGCGCTGCCGGAGCAGGCCTTCTACATGGTCGGAAACATCGAAGAGGCCAAGGAGAAGGCGCAGAAGCTGACGGGCAAGAACTGACGTCTGCCGTCCCTTTCGCGCGACGAACCCATGGCCGACAAGATCCAGCTCGAAATCGTGACGCCGCGCGGGCGCGCGCTTTCCGCGATGGTCGACGAAGTCACCGCGCCGAGCGTCGCTGGGGAGTTTGGTGTTTTACCGGGGCACCTGCCGCTCTTGGCGGCGCTCCGCACGGGGATTGTCACCTATCGGCAAGGGGGAGAAACGAAGCGCTGCGCAGTGGGCGGCGGCTTCGCCGAGGCCGGCCCAGACCGGCTGATCATGCTGACCGACGAGTACGCCGAACGCGAAACCCTCGACCCGGTCCTCCTCCGAAGGGACCTGGCCGACGTAGAGGAGCAGCTCGGCAAGCTTGGTAGCGTCCCCATCGTCGCCGCGGACGCGAAGGGAGCGGATGCTGCCCTGGGCGAGGCGCGTGCGCTGCGTGAAGTGCTGATCGCGCGCGAGAACTGGCTGGCCGCGCAGCTCGAGCTCTACGGCGACCCGCCTGCGGCAACGATGCGACCGTACGAAGAGTACGGCCCACCCGCACCGCCTCCCGACGACGAGGTTCCGCAAGCGGACGAGGGCCCGCGCAAGGAGCCCGAGGCTGGCATCGCGAAGCCCGGCGAGGCCAAGTAGCGTCCGGCCATGCAGCGCTGGGTCACCGTGCTCGTCGGCCTCGCGGTCGTTGGGCTGGCCGTCTGGATTGTCGTGCATAACTTCCACCCGCCCGAGCCGATCGGACGGAGCCCCAGGTTCTACGCAGCGTCGGACGCGGGCGACGCCGACGCGCTGATGGCTGCCTACGGCGACGCACACGCGCCGAGCGATTCCGGTGAACCGCTGTTGATCTCGGATTTGCTCGTCGCCAACTCCCCTGCCGACGGAAGCGTCGGGATGACGTTGCCGGGCGGGGCTCCGGTTCCCCCGCTGCCGATGGCCGTGCCCCGCCAAATTCGCTTCGGGGTCGTGCTCGTCTCGTATGCTGGCGCGCAGCCGAGCCCTGGGGGTGGGCACGTCGCCGCACGCTCGAAGGCCGACGCGATGGTTCTGTCTGACAGGCTGTTCGTGACGGCCCAGCAGGATTTTCACACGGCGGTGCAGCAAGGGGACCCCGGATCCGCGGACGACGTCGGGCAAGTCAAGCTCGGGATTCTCGAGCCGGCGCCGGAGTACGTGCTCTTCACGGCGGCGGTCAACGCCGTTGGCGGCCCCATCGATACGCCGCGGGGCTATTGGATCGTCAAGAGGCTCGAGTAAAGGGAAAGGTATGTCCACCATCGATGTCCGACGCACCCACGCGCTGCCGAAAGAAGAGGCGAGAAAGCGCGCCGAGAGCCTCGCAAAGGCCATGCAGAGCCGATTCGATCTCGATTGGCGCTGGGAGGGAGACCGGATTCTCTTCGAGGCGCCAAAGGGTGCGGCGAAGGGAACGAAGGGATCCGTCGACGTGTCCGACGAGGAGGTACGTGTGCAGATCGACCTACCGCTGCTCCTTCGCGTCATGAAAGGAACGATCGAGTCGAAGGTCCAGGAGAAGCTCGGGCAGGTCCTGTAACGTCCGTCCAGTCGTTCGAGGGACGTTCCGCCGTTCAATTTGTCATGCCCCGGCGGCGCTGACTGCGTTACCCTTCGGGTCGAAGGCGAAAAGCGGTCGTCCGCGTCGACTCCGCGCATGTCCCACACGCCCACGCTCAGCCCGCCGTCGGAGCCGCTGACGGCTACTCCGTCGCACCACCCACCCGCGGCGACGGCGGAGGCACCCCTCGTCGTCCAGGAGATGACGCAGCGCCTTCGCGCGGAGCTCGCAGCGACCCCCGATCGCGCTCGGCAATCGCGCCTGCTCATGGAGCTGGCCAACATCGAGGAGCAGTCGGGCGACGAGCCCTCGGCGGCCCGCGATTACCTGGCTTCGTACAACGCGGACCAATCCTTTCGCGAGCCGCTCGAGGGGCTCGTGCGCCTGCTCGAGAAGCGTCGCAGTCTCAAGAACCTCGGCAAGCTGGTCGACGCCCTCGTGCGGGTGGCGGCGTCGCCGGAGGAGAAGGTGCGCGCGCTTTTGATGCGTGCCTCCTACCAGGCCGACGTCTCGGACGACCTCACGGCGGCGAAGAGCAGCACCCTGGAGGCGACGACCGTGGAGGGTGCGCCCGCGGCGGAGCGCGCGAGCGCCTGGCTGGCGCTCGAAGTGCTCGCGGCGCGAACCGGCGACATCGCGATCCGGGAAACAGCGCTGGGCGAACGCTCGAAGTTCGCGGCGCAGCCGGTTTGGCACGCGCTCCTTCTCTTGGACCGGGCGCGTATCGCGGCTGCGTCGGCACGCACCGAAGAAGCCATCTCGCTCCTCGAAGAGGCTCGGTCGCTCGCCTCGCCGGCGACCTGGGCGGCGACGGCGTTGCTCGAGGACGTCACGCAGGAGCCCCCGGGCGGCTCGGATGGCGACGTGGCGCGTGCACGGGCCGAGTCCCACGCCGACGCGCTCGAGGCGGCGGCCGGGCTGATCGAGCAAGCGGTGATCGACGTCGCGCGCGGAGATGCCCTCGGCGTACCGCAGTGGGCGCGCCAGACGTCACGGCTGATCGACGGATGGCTGCGCGCGGCGGAGGCCCGCCGGCGGCTGGGACAGACCGATCGCGCGGCGGCAACGCTCGATCACGCCATCGCGTTCGTGGGAGGCGCCGAAGGCGATGGCGCGCGTCTATCGGAGGCAGCCGTCATCAACGCTCGCATTCGCCTCGCCGAGCAAACCGGCGACACCGCGCTCGCCGCCCAGCTGGCCGAGAGACGGCTTTCGCACGAAAAAGACGGCGGGCTCGCCGCGGCCCTGGCCATGCGGGTGGCCGAGCAAGCCGCTTCGCAGGGCGACGCGCCTCGGGCGTTCGAAGCGCTGTCGCGCGCGATCGGCAGCGACCCCGGGTGCCTGCCCGCGCGAGCGCTTCAGCTCGACATGCTCGCAGACGGCAATGACCCCGCTGCGTTCGCGGCACAGCTCGAGGCGGTCGCCGACCAATTCACGACCGACGAGGCGCGCGGCCGTGCTTTCCTGCTCGCCGCGTTCGTTTGGGCAGTTCACGCGAAGGACGTCGCAGGCGCAAAGGCAGCGCTGAGCCAATCCGCCCTATGCGGCGTCGCACCGTCGATCACGGCGCGCCTTTCCCGTGCACTCGCCAGCATCTCGGACGACCCTGCCTGGTACGAGGAGTCCACCAAGAGGCTAGTGGCGGCGGGAGGGGACGACCGCGAGCTCGTGTCGCTCTATGTCGAGCTCGTGCGCCTGCGCCACGCCCGTGGCGACGCGGACGGCGAAGCGAAGGCGCTCCGCGAGATGACGGGCGCGCCGAAAGGCGGATGGCTCGGGCGTGCTCTGGAGGCGTTTCTGCCTCGCGCAGGCGCGGGCGCCCCGGGCGGGGGCGCGCGGGCACGCGCCGCGGTCGAAGAGCTCGCGGCGCTCGAGAAGGATCCCGAGCTCGCGCGTGGCCTGGCGCTCATCGCTGCGATTCGCGCGCACGCCGCCCGCGACATGCCGGCCGCGCGGCGCCAGCTGCGCGAGCTCGCCGAACGCGATCCGGCCGACGTTCTCGTCACGTCGATGCTCGGGGATCTCGACCGCGCCGCGGGAGACCATGGCGCGGCTGCAAACGTGGCGGCGGCCGCCGCTGGGGCAAGCCTCGACAGCGAGCTCTCGACAGCCCTCCGCTTCGAAGGGGCCTTCGAGCGATGGCGAAGCGGAGATCGCCGCCGAGCGCTCGAGGAGCTCGAAGCGGCGATCCCCGGCGCCCCGGAAGCCGCGAAGATGGCGCTCGCCTGGGCGGCGCGCGGCGTCGACGTCGATTCGATCGAGTCGCGCCGGATTGCGACCCAGCTGGCAGCAGCCGGCGGCGCAGCGGACGTGCGGGTACTGGCCCTCGAACGCTTCGCCACCGAGGTCGGCGGCGGAGACCCGGACGCTGCGGCGGCCGCGCTCGCGGCGATTGGCCGCGCGCCCGACGGGACCTTGGGGGTCGCAGCCGCGCTCGCGCGCCTTTCGTGGTCCCTCGGCTCCGCGGACCGGTCGGCCGCTCGCGAGGCCATCGCCCGCATTGCCACGCGCGGGCCAGGAGGGCTCACGCTCGCCGCCGCGGAAGAAGTGCGCATCGCGCGCGAGGGGGGCGATCGCGACGAGCGCGCCCGAGCGACCCGTCAGTGGTTCGAAGCGGGGGGAGGACTCCCGGCGGCGCTCGAGTGGCTCGCGGCGGCGATGGCGCTCCGCTCGCCACGCGAGGAAGTCCAGCCGCGTTGGGCGGTAGCGGAGGCGCTTTCCGGGGGCGCCCGCGACGCGATGCTCGCGGGCGCGGCCCTCATCCAATCTCTGATCGAACGCGACGTGCCCACTCCCTTCGTCCGCGGCCAATCCGCCGCGGCCCGTCTCGTCAACCTCGAGGTCGCCCCGCCGGGTTGCGATCCTCGGCGCCGCGCGGCGGCCCTGACGGAGCTCGACGGGGCGCTCGGCGACGAGGCGGAGACCGATGCCATGTCGCTCGCCGGTTGGTCCGCCCTGGCCGCGGAGGACTTCGCCGGGGCCCGCGACTGCTTCAGCAAGGCCACGCGTGCACGCCCGAGCGATGTCGCATCCTGGGAGGGGCTACGGTCTTGCGCGGAGTTGGCCGGCGACAAGCCGCTCCGTGCCGAGGCCGCCGCAACGCTCGGGGCGCGCTGCGCGGACGCGGCGCGCGGCGCTGCGTTTTGGGAAGAGGCCGCTCTCTTGTGGCTCGAGCTTGGCGTCGACGACCGCGCGGACACGGCTCTCGAAGCGAGCTTTGGCCGCGATTCAAGGCGGGCGGTGGCGTTCGACAAACTGTTCCGGCGCGTCCGCAGCCGCAAAGACAACGACAAGCTGCTCGCGCTGATCGAACGCCGTCTCGAAGTCGCCGAAGAACCCCAGGAGATCCAGAAACTGTTCTGGGAGCAGGCGCGGGTGCTGCGGGAAAAAGGCGACCAGGACGGTGCGCTGCGGTCTCTCGAGCACGTGACGATGCTGGACCCAGACCACGTCGGCGCGTTGGCGCTGCTCGGCGAGATCAACATCCGGCGAGGCCACTTTGAGGACGCGGCGACGTCGCTCGCCCGACTTGCGATGCTGGACGGCGCACCGGCGAGGAATCGAGTGACCGCCGGGGTCGCGGCGGTCGACCTCTACGAAAAAAAGCTGGACCGCTACGACAAGGCGCTCGAGGTGCTGTTGTCGCTCCACCAAGCGAAGCTCTCGACCCTTCCGGTGCGCGAGCGCCTGGCCCGCGCCGCCGCGAGAACCGGCGCCTGGAACGAAGCCACGTCGATGCTCGAGGAGTTGATGAACGAGCGCACCGACGCGCAGGGTCGCATCGAGGCGGCTCGTCTCGCGATGACGATCCATCGAGATCGGCTCTTGCGTCCCCAGGGGGCCGCCGCAGCGATCGTGAAGCTTCTTCAAGAAGCGCCGGCGGACGGCGAAGCGCTCGAGATGCTCCTCGAGACCGAGCACCCGCGCATCGTGCGCGATCGGATCCTCGAAAACGCGCGACGGGCGCTCGTGGACTCGCTGCAGAAGCGACCGGCGGAGGTCACGGCAATTCGACGGCTGGCAAAGGTCGGGCGTGCGCTCTCCGACGACGCACTTCACCGCGCGGCGCTGGCCGTGCTCGTTTCGCTCGGCGCGGCAGACGCGCGCTCCGAGCAAATGGCGGTGCAACTCGCCACGAAGAAGTCCCGTCCGCCACAGATCGCGATCGGTGACTCGATCCTGCGCGCCTTGCTGGCGCCCGGCGACGAAGGACCACTCGCCGACCTGTTCGTGCAGCTCGGGCCGACGCTCGTCGAAGCGTTGGGCCCGACCCTACAGGCGTCCGGCGTTGGCCGGCGCGACAAAGTCGACCCGCGCAGCGGGCTGGCGCTACGCAACGAGATCGCCGCTTGGGCCGGTGCGTTCGGCGTGCGTGAGTTCGACCTTTACGTCGGCGGAAGCGACCCACTCGGTGTCCAGGGAATCCCCGGCAATCCCCCTTCCCTCGTGGTGGGCGCAGGAGTCAACGCACCCATCGCGCCAAGAGCGCGCGCTCGCATCGCCCGAGAGCTACTGGGGATCGTGCGGGGCACCACGGTCGTCCGGCTACGCGACGACACCACCGTAGCCGCGATGGTCGTCGCCGCCTTCAAGCTCGCGCAGGTGCCGATCCAGCACCCGCCGTACGCGGTGCTCGCCGAAATGGAAAGGCGCATCGGCAAAGCCATCGCCCGCAGGACCCGCAAGTTGCTCCCGGACCTCTGCCGCGCGATCGCGTCGCGCGGCGCGGACGCCCGCGCTTGGACCTGGCGAGCGCTGGCGTCCCAGGATCGGATCGGCGTGATCGCCAGCGGCGACCCGAGCGTGGTCCTGGCCGATGTCTTCGGCGTGCCGGACGGCAGTCCCGTACAGGCAGTGACCGGCAACCCCCGCGCAGAAGAGCTGCTGCGCTTCGTGCTCTCCCCGCAATACCTGGAGCTGCGGCGCTCGCTCGGCCTGGACGGGGGCGACTTGCCATGACCGACGACAAGAAGCCCACGGACGAATTTGGCGACATCGATTGGGACGAGGCGCTCTCGGAATGGGAGAACACGTCGTTCGATCCCGAGGTCGCCAAAGACAGCGCGACCGCCAAGCCCGGGGCTTTGGCCGGGGCGCCCAGGCCGCTGTATCGACCACCGACCGTCTCGCCCGCGGTAAAGCCGCGACCGGTCGTCCCTTCCGTCGCCCGGATGTGGTCGACGATCGAAGACGAAGAAGGAACCGCGACGCGGATAGCGCACGTCCCGGAGGAGCTGCTGCAAGACCATGAGGCAGAGCCCGCGTCGACGCACGGCCGGCTCGGTCCATCCTTCGAAGCTCCACCGGCGCGGCCGCTGCTCCCGACCCTGCCCGCCGACGACGAAGCGGATGCAGCGCTGTCCGACGATATCCACCAGCCCTTCGATTTGAAGACGGCAGAGGACGACGCGCCGCGCGCAAAGGGTCCGGCCCTGTTGGTTCCGAAGATGCGCACATACGACCCGAACGAAGTGACGGTCGTCGGCACCGAAGCGGACCTGGCCCATCGACGCTCGGCGATTCTCGAAGAGCTGTCCGAGCCCCCGCCGCCGGAGCCCCCGCCGGAGTCCCCTGCGCGAGCCGTGAGCCAAGGGACGTCGACGGTGCGCCCCTCGGTCGACCGAGAGCCGCTCGCGCCGCCTCGCACCTGGGAACGCGAGAGACCGGCAAGCGAATGGTTGTCGGACGCGATGCGCGCGGGGCTCGCGACGCGCGGGAGCTGGCTCGAGCAAGAGGCGCAGGCGCTCGAGGACAAGATGGCCCGAGCCCGCGGACTGCTTGCTTGCAGCGAGATCTTCGCCGTGGCGGGCGATCGCGAGCGGGCGCAGGCGCTCGCGGCGGAGGCGCGCGACGTTGCCCCTTCGCTTGCGCTCGCTCATCGGCAAGCTCGCGCCCTCATGCCCTTCTCGCTGTCCGCGTGCGAGGACTACGTCGAGGCGCTCGACGTCGAGGCGAGTCTATCGCCTGCGGGACCGTCTCAAACTCACTCGATGCACCTCGCCGCCGAGGCGCTGCGCGCGGCTGGTCAGAGCGAGGCGGCCAGCCGTAGGCTCGAGAACGTCGCGCGCGTCGCGCCGGGAGACTTGTGCGCGGCCATCGCCCTCGCGGCGCACGCGCTCGCGGCCGACTCCGTGGCAGACCCCGCACTCCGCTTGCCCGAGCTACCGGAGCTCGCGGGGGCCGCAGAGGCGATCGCGACGTGCCTGCGGCTCCGCGGGGTCGATCGCGACGGTAGCGCGCCGGATACGCTGCGCAGCGAGCCATCGAACGGCGCCGAGGGCGCGACAGGGAGCACGCGGTCGCCGTCCGAAGCGTTGCTCCGCGCGCGACAGGCCCTCGACAAAGGGGACGTCAGCCAGGCAGCGGACCTTGTCGCGGAGCTCGCGATCTTGCCGGAGCTCGCCTCCGCCGCGAAATGGCTTGCCGCATCTCTCGGGGCGACGACCGCCGCGAGGCGCGGCTACGCGGCGCGCTGGCTACGCGAGCTGGCCGAGCAGGGCGACGAAGAAGCCCGCCGCGCGCTGGTCGCGCGATGCCTCGAGCTGGGCGATCCGGCGCAATTGGCCGACGCGCTGGGAAGCGGCGGACCGCTCAGCTCCGCCGAACGCGTCACGATCTCCGTACTTGGGAACCTCTCGGTCTGCGCGAGCGATCCCCACCTCGACGCAGCGGCGTCGACCCCGGGAATGCAGACGCTCGCGGCAGCCATCACGGCGCTTTCCACGCCGTCGGAAGGCGATGGGGAGGCCGAAGCGCAGGCGCGTGCGCGGCGCACCGCCGGAACTGAGAGCGCGCGTGCCCGCGTGCGTCTCGCTCGCCTGCTTTCCGGATCCGGTCCGCTCGTTGACATCGATGCGGCGCTCGAGGCGCTGGGAATCGACGGCCGAGCACCCGGAGCCGGCAGCGAGCCGCCAGGACAACGGGCGCCCAGCGTACCGCCCGGAGAGGGGCACCCCGCGGAGGTGCGCGCCGTCGCGTTGGAAATGGCGTCTCGCGCCGGGCGCGTCTCGGAGGTGAGTAGCGCGCTGGAAGCTTGGGGAGGCGGATGGGGGTCGCGCGAAGACGGCGCGATCGGCGCGCTGGCTGCCGCGCTCGTCGCGGAGCGCGCGGGCGACCGCGCGCGCGCTCTCGAAGCCTTCAAGGCGGCGCGGGTCGCCGATCCCGGGAGCGAGGCCGCCCTGCGCGCGATCGCCTCGTTGGAGTCGATCGACCTCGTGGCCGAGATGAACGAGCTGGCCGACGATCTGGGCGACGGCACACGCGCCGCCGTGGCTCGACTCGAGGCGGTCGCCCGCGGGGAGGGGATCTTGCCGGAGCCCACGCGGGCCCACCTGCTCGATCAAGCGCACCGCGCGGATCCTTCTCTGCCGATCGCGTCCCTTCTCGCGGAGCGCATCGCTCGGCGCGCGGGCGACATCGACGAAGTCTTGCGCTGGGTCCGCGAGCGGCGCGCCCGCGCCACCGACCCAGTCGAAGCGGCCCTGGACTCCGTGCGCGAGGCGCTGCTCGTTTCCGATCGCGAACCGGTCCTCGCCGGCGAACGGCTTCAGGAGGCTCACCGAGCTCGACCCAGCGACGTCGCGCTCCGCGAGTTGTACGAGCGTGTCGGCTCCGAGTCCGCGGAAGCGTGCGCGTCGTGGCGCGAACAGCGGGCCGCCGAAGCCGGGGGCGACGCGCGGACTCTCCTCCTTCTCGAGGCGGCGCGCGAATACGAACGAGCGGGCGACGAAGAGGCGGCGCTTCGTTGCGCCGAGGCGGCGGGCGCGCACGACGGGGCCCTCGGTGGCATCGCACGCGAGCGCGCCGAGCTTCGCGCACGGCGGGTCGCCCGGCTTGCCGAGGAGCTCCTCGCAGCCGCCAAAGGGGCGCAAGACCCTCGAGCGAGGCGCGAGGCGTACGAGAGGTTGGCGGACGTGGATGCCACGGCCCGACACGACCCGGCCAGCGCGATGCTCTGGCACCGCGCGATCCTCGACGATCTGCCAGAGCACGCGCCGAGCCTGCGGCACGTGGAGCAGCACCTCATCGGTGAAGGTCGCAGCGATGAGCTCGAGCCGATCGCGGCTGCGATTGCGAAAATGCTCCGCGGCACAGGGTCCAGCGAATGCAGCGCCCACGCGGAGCTTGCCGTGCGACTGCGCCTTCGCGCCAGCGACGGCAAGTGGATCGACACGCGCGACATGGTCGAAGTTGCGGCCGGAGAGGCGGAGCCCGCCCTCTGGGCGCTGCGCATGCTTCAGGCCCATTCGCGCGCACGCAGGGATGACGCGTCTTTTCTGAGCGCCACGTTGCGGCTCTTGGACCGGACGTCACGACCTGCAGAGATCGCGACGCTGCGCCTTCTTGCGGGCGAGGCGGCTTCGCGACTCGGGAGACTGGAAGACGCTCGCTCGCTTCTCGCGCGAGCGAGCGCAGACGACCCCGGCGACTCGGTCGCGTGGGCCCTCCTCGCGGACGTGTGCCTGCGCGCGGGCGACAATCGGGCCGCCGCAGAAGCCTTCGAAGCGCTCGCGCGGAGCGCGATGGTCCGCGATCACCAGCTCCAGGCGTGGGGCGACGCCGGGCGTATCTGGCTGGACGACGTCAAGGACGAAGACCGCGCCGCCGTAGCGCTCGAGACGGCCGCGGCGATCGACGTCGCCTACAAAGACGTATTCGACCGCCTCGCGCAGCTTTACACCGCGCGCGAGATGCACGCAGAGCTGGCGACCCTGCTCGAGAGGCGCGTCGGCGGGCTCACCGATCCGGACGAGCGCGTGGCCGTTCAAGTGCGGCGCGGCGGCGTTCTACTGAAGGCCGGGGACGCGCAGGGCGCGCGCCGGGCATTCGAGTCGGCCCTCGCCGACCGACCGGAGAATTCGATCGCACTCTCGGCCCTCGCCGATCTGTGCGTCTCGCAGCGCGACTGGGAGGCGGCGGAGCAAGCCTTGGTTCGTCTGGCGCGTCTTCTCCCCACCGCGGAAGAGCAGCGCGGCGTCTTCGCACGCCTGGGCGAGCTCTATGCCCACCACTTGCTGAATCTGTCGCGCGCCGAGATCGCTCTCAAAGAGGTGCTCAAGCGCGCCCCGGACGACGTCGAAGCGACCGAGAAGCTCATCGAGGTGTACGGGCGACAAAGCGATGCCTCACGCGCGGCGGAGCTCCAGCAAGAGCTCATCGTTCGGGCGCGGTCGCCGGAAGAGAAGCGAAGGCGCTTTCTCGAGCTCGCGGTGATCCACGAGCATACCGGGCACGACAACCGGCGCACCGAGCAGACGCTCGAGGCAGCCCGGCGCGAGTTTCCCCAGGACGTGGGCGTACTGCGCGCGCTCGCGGAATTCTACATGCGCCATCATCAGGCACCCGCGGTCAACATCTTGCTCGATCGCGCGGGGGGTGACGCTCGGCGCGCCCTTTCGGCAGGCCGGGTCTCTCACGCGCTCTTCGACGTTCTCGCGACGGTATGCGACCTGCGCGACAAGAAGGACGCGGCGCGGGTGACGCGCGCGATGCTCGCATCGCTCGACGGCCTGCCGGCCACGATCTCGGCCGGCGGAAATCGGGCGTTCAATCCGGCGCTCGACGATCTGCTCGCCCCCGAGGGGCTGCCAGGCCCCTTTCGGGCGCTGCTCGCAAGAACGGGCGACGCGCTCGACCACGTCTCCGCGGTCGATCTGCGCGCGCTGAAAGCGACGCCGTTGCCTGCGGAAGCGTATCTCGCGCGCGTCGCTTCCAGCGTCGGGACGGCGATCGGCATCGGTGCCGTGCAAGTGCTGCTGTCGCAACGACTCGGCGCCATTTGCATCCCGGTGGGGTCGTCGCCCCCGATGATCGCCGTCGGAGAGGGGCTGTCGGCCAACGAGCGCGTCGCCCCGTTCCTGGTGCTCCGGGCCCTCAAGCTCGTTCAGAGCCGGGCATCGGCCCTGGCTCGCGCGACCCCGGCGGACCTGGCCATTCTCGTGTCGGCCTGGCTCAAGTGCTTCAATCCCACATGGCAGCCCCAGGGCGTCAACCTCGCACAGGTCAACGCGGTCGGCGGCCGCCTTCAGGCCGCGCTGCCGCGAAACCTGGACCTCGAGGTGGCCACTATTGCGCTCGAAGCCGCGGCGGCGATCGGAACGCAAGCCGCAGCCCTCGGCGGCCTCGCGGTCGCATGGGCCGACCGTGTGGCCCTCCTGGCGCTCGGCGACCCCAATGTGGCGCTCGACGCGATCGCCACCGCCGGCGGTGCGCCGACCGGAGCGCCGCGTGAGCCGAAAGAGCGCGCGGCTTGGATCGCGCGTACGCCCGAAGCGCGCGATCTCATCGCCTTCGCCGTCACGGACGCGTTCGCGGACGCGCGGGCGCGCCTCGGGCTCGATACCTGACCGTTGCCCACCTTTCACCGGGCCTGGCCTTGAGCGGCGCGGCGGCGCGGAGGCAGGGGCGACCGAGCCCTGCGGGCGCGCTCTTGCGCGCAGGCGAGCTTGCGGTGAACCTCGCCGGAAGCTAAGTGTGCCCGCTTCCCGCATGAGCAGTGCCATCTCTCCCCCCGCCGCCCGCAACCTCCGCAACGTCGCCATCGTGGCCCACGTCGACCACGGAAAAACGACGCTGGTCGACCACATGCTGCGGCAGGCCGGCACGTTCCGGCTGAACGAGGTCGTCCAGGAGCGCGTGATGGACTCCAACGATCTGGAGCGCGAGCGGGGCATCACCATCCTCGCCAAGAACACGAGCGTGCGCTGGCGGTCCGCCGACGGCTCGATCACGAAGATCAACGTCATCGACACCCCCGGCCACGCTGACTTTGGAGGGGAGGTCGAGCGCATCATGCTCATGGCCGACGGCGCGCTTCTGCTCGTCGACGCGGCAGAGGGACCCCTTCCCCAGACGCGCTTCGTTCTGCGCAAGTGCCTCGAGCTCGGCTATCCGGTCATCGTCGTCATCAACAAGATCGATCGCTCGGACGCCCGCCCGGAAGAGGTGCACGAAGAGATCTTCGATTTGTTCTGCGACCTGGACGCCTCCGACGCACAGCTTGACTTTCCCGTCCTTTACGCGGTCGGGCGCGACGGCGTGGCCAAGCGAACCCTGGACGACCCGTCCACCACGCTCGCGCCGCTCTTCGAGACCATCCTCGACAAGATTCAACCGGCGCCCGGCGACGCGACCGCACCCCTTCAAATCCTCGTCAGCAACATCGAGCACGACGACTACGTCGGCCGCCTCGCGATCGGTCGAATCGTCGCGGGCACCGTCCGGTACAACCAGCCCATCGGCATTCTCAAAGATGGGCGCAGGGTGAAGAGCAGCGTCAAGGCGCTCTCGACGTTCGAAGGGCTCAAGCGTACGGCGGCTCCCGAGGCGGCCGCGGGCGAGATCGTGGCGATCGCGGGGATCGACGAAGTCGACGTCGGCGACACGATCGTCGACCAAGAGCCGGGCTGGGAGACGCGCGCGCTGCCGCGCATCCACGTCGAGCAGCCGACGCTGAAGATGCGCGTTGGCGTCAACACTTCCCCGCTCGCGGGGAAGTCGAAGGCGACGAAGTTCTTGACCAGCCGCCACTTGCGCGAGCGCCTTCTTCGCGAGACGACCAAGAATCTCGCGATTCGTGTCGAAGAAGGCGACTCCCCCGACACGTTCGTCGTTCTCGGACGCGGGGAGCTGCAGCTGGCGATCCTCATCGAGACGATGCGCCGCGAAGGGTACGAGCTGCAGCTCGGCAACCCCGAAGTGGTCACCCAGACGGTGGACGGCGCCATTTGCGAGCCGATGGAGCTCGTCATCGTGGACGCGCCCGAACAGTTCATCGGCATCGTCACCGAACGCCTCGGGGAGAGGCGCGGCCGGATGATGAAGATGGCCAATCACGGCTTCGGGCGAGCGCGCCTCGAATACCGCGTGCCCAGCCGCGGCATGATCGGCTTTCGCGGCGAGATTCTCACCGCAACCCGCGGCACGGCGCTGCTCAACTCGATGTTCGACGGGTGGGAGCCGTGGGGCGGGCCCATGATGAAGCGCGCGACCGGCGCGATCGTGTCCGACCGCGCGGGAGTGGCCACGCCGTATGCCCTCAATCACCTGCAGGCGCGCGGAAGCTTCTTCATCGCGCCCGGCACCGTCGTTTACGAAGGCATGATCGCGGGGGAGCACAATCGTCCGAGCGACACGGACGTGAACGTGATCAAAGAAAAGAAGCTCTCGAACATGAGAAACCACGGCAAAGACGAGAACGTGGCCCTCGCGCCGCCGCGCGCGCTCACGATCGAGACGGCGATGGAATGGATCGACGTCGACGAGCTGGTCGAAGTAACGCCGGACGCGGTCCGCGTGAGAAAAGCGATCCTCGAAGTGAACAAGAGGCCGCGGCGAACCGAAGCGATCGAGGAGGCACAGGAGGTCGGGTGACCCATCGCCCGGGTGCGTCGCGAGGTGACGCGTGTCTCTGACCAGGGCGTCCGCCGCCACCGCGCTGGCCGCCTCTCTGGCCGCACCGCCCGCGCTCGCCTCGTCGTCCGCCGATGAGTTGGTGCGCCAGGCGCGCGCTCACGAGGCAGAGCACGACGATGACGTCGCGGTGCGAAGGTACATGGAGGCCCTAGCGATCGAGCCGCGCAACGCCGAGGCGTGGATCGGCCTGGGGGCGCTGCGGCTGAGGATCGGCGAGGCGGCCGAGGCCGAACGCGTGTACTCGTCCGCGCTCGAGCGCGTCCCCACGCTGCAAGCGGCGCTCGAAGGTCGCGCTCGTGCCCGCTGGGCGCTCGGTCGACACGACGACGCCGAGGCCGACTTGTACGCCTTCGCGACGACCCAGACGACGCAAGCAAGCATCGCCCCGCTCCGCGATCTCGCCGATTGGTACGGCCTCGACGGGAGGACGCCGGCACAGCTCGCGACCTGGCGTCGACTTCTCGCGATTGCGCTGGAGCGGGCGGACTCGGCCTCGGAACGCGAGGCGCGGCGGATGGTCCGCGCCCTCGTCATCGTGGTGGACGGCGCCGACCCGGCTTCGTCACCCGTGGAGCCCGATACGACGCGGCGCGCGATGGCCGCCATCGCCAGGCGCGGTGGGTAGCGCCCCCGGCGCGTTCACTTGATCGCAAACGCCGCAACACCGAAGCCGCCGGCGACCCAAAGCACCCCGCGTGCCTCGTCATGCGCCATCGCGAGGACGCGCCCGTCGGAGTCCGCGTCGGCCGGCGCCGCCCCGACGCGAGCCGCGACCGACGCGCTCCCCGCAGCGTCGAGGCGCACGAGGGTGGTGGTGTCGTCCGCTTCCGAATACGTGCTGACGGCGATCGTTCCCGCGTCGTCGATGAACGAAAGCGCCGTGACCCGGCCCTCCCACTCGAAGAGCTTCCACGCCCCGCCGCTCGGGGCCCAAACGATCCCGCCTTTGCGCGCCGCGTACACCATGTGACCGCCGTGCGCCGCGAAGAGCGAGGGAGAGTCGACCTCCGGCATGTCGAGCGCGTCGCGCCGGGTGGTCGTGCCCGGTGCGATGTGCACGACCGCCGTGGGCCTTCCCGCGTCGTCGACCACGAGCACGGTCGCCAACCCCGCACCGCTCGCCGTGTCGCACGTCAGCGCGGCCGCGAAACCGGGGAGTGGACACCGCTCGATCGGTGGGCGCTCGTGAAGGCTCCCATCGCGGATATCATGCACCAATAGCCCCCCCGTCCGCGTGCGCACCCAGAGTCGCCCCGACGCGAAGACCGCCTCGCTTGCCGCGAGCGCCTCGCCCGGGGGTCCGGGCGTCGGCACGAAGAGACCCCCTCCGTCGCGAGAAACCGCCCATCTCCCCCCGTGAAGCACGGCGGCGACGTCTTGCTTTTCGACCGTGAGCGAACGCACCTCCGCGGTGGCAAGGCCCTCCGCCGCTAGACGCTCGCACATCCCCTCGAGGTCGACGCGCACGAGATCGACCCCATCGGACTCGGACCGCCCGACCACCAGCGCGCCGCGACCCGCGCACGCGACGGCGGTTGCCCGCCCGAGCGCAACCGGCGCGCCGACGCGCGACCAAGGTTCGGCCGCCCACGGCAGGCCGAGGGGCTCCTCCGAAGCAAAAGCGGGGTCGATGAGCGCCGCGTCGTCCAATTCCCCTTCATCGTCGGCGTCGAGCGCCGGCAAGTCGGCCTCGCGGAGCTCCTCGTCGGGGTCGACCGGCCCCTCCTCGCCGGCGTCGAGGCCCCCTCGCTCGGGTGCGTCGCCGAACCCCAGATCGTCCTCGCCCGGGCGGGGCTCGTCTTCCCCGTCGCGGCCGCCGTTTGCTGGAGCGGGCCCAACGTGGTCGTCCGTCGCCGGCGAGTCCTCGCCGAAGTCGACGACCGCACCGTCCCCGCCCAAATCGAGATCTTCCGCTTCGCCGGCCTCCCCGAGCCAGCCGTCTTCGACGTGCTCCAGGTCGAGGTCGCTCGTATCCAGCGGGTCGTCCTCGCCGGTCGCGTCGTCGAGCGTGGCTTCGTCGTCGCCGTCCAGGACCTCTTCCGGATCGGCAGCCTCGCCGTCGGGCTGGTCGCGGGCGTCTCCGTCGAGGGGCGGTAACTCCCCGAGCTCGTCGTCGTCTGGAATTTCCTGCCTGATCATCGGATCGAGTCCCGATCCCGCAGCCAGGCCACGGTCACCGGACCGACGACAGTGACTACCGGCGCGGGACGAGTTGTCAAACGGCCCATAGGGGCCAGGGGCATGGGCACTCCCCCCCGTCGAAGCCGCCTGCCCCTTCGCTCCGGTTGCGCACAGAGTACGACCGAAATGCATCTGAGACGCGCCTGTGCCGCGCGCGTCCGCCAGAGTGGGTCAACATGCGCATTCGGGTCAACAATGGAGCCGGCTGATGTCGACGCGCGAGCAAACAAGGCGCGACCTTAAGGACCTGGCGAAGCTTGCGGCGGCGATGCCGAAGGAGCATTCGTCGAGCATCCCTCCGCACTCGACGGCCGACTCCGGGAGCATCGCGCCTGGCGCATCGCGAATCACGGTTCCGCCCACGGTCGCTTCGCTGCCTCCCCCCCCCGCCCTCCCGCGCCTGCCCAAAGCGGTCTCCGGCTCGGTCCCCCGGCCGCCGGCGCGGTCGATTCCGGCGGTCCTTGCGGCGGCGGCCGCGCAGGGCAGCTCGGGTCTGCGCAATGGCTGGCTCATTGCGGCGGGAAGCACCCTCGTCGCGGCCATGGTCAGCGGCCTCCTCCTCGGTAAGTCCCTCTCCTCGCACGCCGCTACCGCGTCCGCCGGCGACTGGCCGCCGCGAGGCGCCTCTACGGCCGCGTTCGAAGGCATCTCGGCAGCGGAACCGCAAGCGTCCGCAGGAGGGACGCAGGGCGCCGGCGTGCCCGCGTCGGCGCAAGCGGGCGTCGGCGCTCCGGCCGCGAGCGTGCTCGAAGTATGTGCCCCGGTCGCGACGTTTCGCGCGCCTCGCCCCAGCAACCATCACGCCGAAGCCAAACCAGCTGCCCCGAGGCCCGTCGCCGCACGCCACGATTCGCTCGACGACTTGATCCGCAAGGCAGCCAGCCAGTAGCCGA
>Ga0265329_10000697_pt1 | contig 17187 bp, 10 predicted proteins | sample 41627metaG_FD_202091 | JGI IMG/M metagenome (GOLD analysis project Ga0265329, IMG submission 202091) | Rhizosphere microbial communities from Carex aquatilis grown in University of Washington, Seatle, WA, United States - 4-16-27 metaG | ecosystem: Host-associated > Plants > Roots > Rhizosphere...
GCCATTCTTATCGCGATCGGGGGCGCATCGCAAAGGTCCGATCCGACGGTCCCCGCCGCCGCAGCAGGCGGATGCCCATCAGCGCCGCGTAGACGATCGCGAAGATGGTCGGCTCGCGGAGATCCGACTTCACGCGCCACACGAAGTGCACGACCCCGAGCAGGGCCGACGCGTAGACCAGGCGGTGTAGCCGCTTCCAGCGCCGCGCTCCCAGCCGCTTGACCCAGCCCGAGGTCGAGGTGATGGCGAGCGGGATCAGCAACACGAAGCCCAGGAACCCCACCGTGATGAACTTCCGCTTGACGATGTCCCGGCCAATCTCGGTGAAATCGAAGAACTGATCGACGCCGAGGTAGACCGAGAAGTGCAAGAGCACGTACCCGAACGCGACGAGCCCGAGCGTCTTGCGCAGCGCGATCGGCCAGCTCATTCCGGTGAGGATCTGCACGGGCGTCATGGCCAGCGAGAGCAGCAACCACACGAGCGACCACCAGCCCAGCCGATTCATGGCCTCGGCGATCGGATTGGCCCCGAGCCGACCCTGCGCGAGCTCCGAGCCGATCCGCGCCAGCGGACCGAGCGCGAGCGCGATGATCATCGCCTTTGCGAGGGCGACGAGGCGGCGCCGACGCAGCGCCGCCGCCCGTCGCTCCCCCTCCCCCTTGGCGCTCGGTAGCGGTGCGGGCGGGGTGGCGGTCGACGCTGGCTGCGGATCTCCCATGGGTGTGGTCTCGTCCAAGTACGCGCCCCATCCCCCGCGGTTACGGTGTCGCCTGCCGCGAGCGGTCGATCGGGCGCGGCCGCGCGCCAGGCGCGGTCATCGGGCGCGCGTTCGGCCCTGAGGCCTCCGCCACCCGGAGGCCAGAGGCTCTCCAGTCGCGCAGGGCCCGGTCGACCGTCTCGGCCGCCGCCGCCGAGTGGATCGCCGCATACTCGTCTCGGGCGCGGCCGGCGAGCGTCAGCGCCCGGCGACGATCCGCCGGCGAAGCGTCCGCCTGGGTCCACAGCGCACGCGCCAGGGAAAACGCGGTCCCGGCGTGCTCCTCGGACCCGACCTTGGCCCCCCCGGGGCTCGTGTCCCGGGCGGCCTCGCGCAGGGTATAGGCCCGCTCGAGGGGCGCGAGGACCGCGGGACCCGTCTCGCCGAGCGCCAGGCGCGCCTTGCCGATGCCGGTGAGCGCGTACCCGAAATAGGGATGGTCCGGCGGGAAGTCTTGTTCCCACATCTCCTTGGCCCGCTCGAAGTCCGCGAGGGCCTCGCGCGGCAGACCGAGCGCCAGCCGGATCTCGCCTCGGTTGTAGACGTGCAGCGGGAGATCCGGATGCTGCGCCTTCTCGAGCACCACGAGCGCCTTCTCGTTCTCCCGCAACGCCTCCTCGTTGCGTCCGAGATCGTGCAGCACGTTCGCGACGTTCCCGCGCGAGAGGGCCACGTCCCAGTGGTCGGCGCCGAGATAGGCCCGCTTGGTCTCGAGCGCGCGCCGGTACATGGCCAGCGCCTCGGTGCCGCGCCCCATCAAGCGATCGTCGTCGCCGATGGCGTTGTAAAGCCAGCTCTCGAGCCGCCGATCTCCCCCGAGGCGCTTGACCACCGCCTCGGTCCAGGGGATGGCCTTCAGCAGCTCGACGTCCTTCCCGAGGTAGCCGAGCAGCATGACCTTGCCCACGGCGGCCTCGGCCAGCACGCGATCGTGTCGGGATCCTTCAGCGCGCACGATGGCCTCGTCGAGGTGGTCCAGGCCCTCGGCTTCCTGGTGGTTCCAGAACTCGACCCATCCCGATTCGCGCAGGGCCTCGGCGGTGAGGGGGTCGTATCCGACGGCGCGCACGTCGGCGAGCAGCGGCGCGCTGCGGCGGGCGCCCTCCTTGTATCGGCCCGCGCCATAGAGCGCCTTCAGGTCGGCCACCCGGCCGCGCAGCTCCTCCACCCGCGCGGCGGTGGCTCGGTCGGCGGGCGACCGCACCACCGCCTTCAGCACCGCCACGTCCCCGCACATCGACACCGGCGACAGATCGGAGGCGGCGCCGAAGGCTCGCGCCACGGTCTCCCCGTCGGCCGACGAGAACAGATCCGTGAGGGAGCGGAGCTCGACCTGGGCGCGCTTGAGGCACGACATCCGGAGATCGAGGACCTCGGTCGACTGTTCGCCGCGCACATGGGTCGCCTGGCAGGCATCGGTGTACATCGCCGCCCAGGCGTTGCCGTAGCCGTCCAGCACCGGCCGCAGCCGAGCGAATGCGCTGGCGGCGTGCTTGACCCCCGTCGCGACGAAGGAGCGCCGCACCGCCTCGGCGCGCGCCGCGTCCCAGACACCCGCCAGCTGGTCGCTCGCCCCCTGGCACAGCGGTGGCCGGCTGACGACCTGGGCCGTCCGCGCGACGGACGCCACCACCAGCGCGGCGGCCGCCACCTTCACGAGACGGGTGTGCTGGCGCCCGTACCGGCGCACGCGGGCGACCACCCGGACGGGCCAGGAAGGTGGGCGCGCCACCTCCGCGGCCGCGAGCAGGCCGGCGACCGCCACCGCGGACGGGGGCCGGCGTTCGGGATCCGGGTCCACGCATCTTTCGACCAGCCCCGCGAGCGCGATCTCCGGCGCGCTCGCGCCGGGGCGTGGCTCGACGATCACGAGCCGGGTTCCGTCGGGCGCCCAGTGGGGTCGCTTTCCCGACAGGAGCTCCGAGATGATCATCCCCAGCTGGAAGACGTCCGACCGCTGGTCCGACCGGCCGCCGCGCGCGGCCTCGGGCGGCATGTAGGCTGGGGTCCCGCCGTGAACCGTGGTCTGATCGTCGTGCTCGATGGCGAGACCGAAGTCCGTGAGCACGAGGCGCCCATCCTCCATCCGCAGCACGTTCTGCGGGGTCACGTCCCGGTGGGTGATCCCGACGGCGTGAATGGCGGCGAGGCCGGCGCAAAGCGCGCGCGCGTCGGCGATCCGCTCGGAGAGGGGGCGCAGCTTCCGACCGGCCGCCGGGCTGGAGGCACCGCCGCCCGTCGACGGGACGTGCGCCAGAGGAAGGGAAGCCGCGGGGCCAGGCAGGGCCCCAGGGGGCACCCCTGCCCCCCAGCGGCCGCCCTCCAAGTGGCCGGACTCGTCCATCAGCAGGTCACGCAAGGAGCCTCGGGTCGCGAGCTCCATGGTGACGAACCACCGCCCGCGGTCCTGGCCGAGCTCGAACACCCGGCACACGTTGGGATGCCGGATGGCCCGGGCGACCTTGACCTCCCGTGCCAGGCGGCGAATCCAGCTCTTCTCGAGGGCCCGCTGGGGGTGCAAGATCTTGACCGCGACGAGCTCGCCCAGCATGCGATCCCAGGCGCGGTAGACGGTCCCGCTGCCACCACGTCCGAGCACGGCCTCGATCTGGTAACGGTTGGCCATCACCGTTCCCGGATTGACCCCGGCGACTACGCGAAGCGTTACGCTTCCGGCCACGTCGGTGCGATCCTCGGCCTGATCGGCGCGTTGATCTCCACTTTGATCTTGGGCATCGACGGAAGAGTCGGATTCAGCGACGCGAGCGCTAGACTCGTCGCCTATTCTTTCTGGTCCGTTCGCCACCCAGTAACGGTATACCCTACCCCAATTCCACCATGGCCGAGGCGCCCTCCGTGCCCCACATAGACGAGATAAGCGAGACCGTACCGCGGCGACGCTCGAGCCGCGACACGGAGCGACTGGCCACCCTGGCCCTGGTGGGGAACGCCGCGAAGCCAGAGAGCCTGCGCGCCGGAAGGCTGCTGGTCATCAGCGACCTCACCGAGATCGGTCGCCGGCCGACGGGCGGCCCCGGCCGCACGCGGGTGACCCTGGACGATCGGACGGTGTCCAGCCTCCACGCCAAGATCGAGCGCCAGTCCGACGGGCACTTCATCGAGGATCTCGGGAGCACCAACGGCACCGTGGTGGATGGCAGGCCGGTGACCGGCCCGACCCTGCTGCGGGAGGGGAGCGTGCTCTTCATCGGGGCGCAGGTCATGGTGTTTCGGACCCTCTCGGCCGCCGAGATCAACGCGGTCGAGGCCGACCTCGAGGCGCCGTTCGCGCCGGTACCGACCATGAATCCGGAGCTGGCGATGCTCTGCGCGAAGCTGCGCCGGCTGGCGCCGTCGTCCACCGAGCTCTTCCTGCTGGGGGAGACCGGGGTGGGCAAGGAGGTCTTCGCCAACGCCATCCACCGGATGAGCGGCCGCACCGGTCCGCTCATGGCCATCAACTGCGCGGCGCTGCCCCACGAGCTGGTCGAGAGCGAGCTGTTCGGGTACGAGCGGGGGGCCCACTCCACCGCCAAGGCGAAGAAGCTCGGCCTGATCGCGGCGGCCGACAAGGGGACCCTGTTTCTCGACGAGCTCGGAGAGATGTCGATCGAGGTGCAGAGCAAGCTGCTGCGCTTCCTGCAAGACCGGACGTACATCCCCATCGGGTCGACCCGGGTCGAGACCGCGGACGTGCGGGTCATCGCGGCCTCGAGCCGGGTGTTCGGAGCTTCGGGGATGCCGGCCATCCAGGAGGCGTTGCTCGGACGCCTCGGGGCCCATCCGGCCCAGATCCCGGCCCTGCGCGAGCGTCGCGAGGATCTCGGCCACCTGCTCTCTTTCTTCTTGCAGGCCACCCATTGCGACCGCGGGGTGGAGATGGAGGCCTTCCAGTCGCTCTTCCTGTACGAGTGGCCGCACAACGTGCGCGAGCTGCAGAAGGTCGTCGCGGAGGCGGAGCTTCTGTCCCGAGGCAGCGAGGCCATCTCGTTCGAGCACCTGCCGCAGTCGCTCTTGGGGGCGGTGGAGCGGTCGGTGGCGAGCGACGACGAGCTCGACGAGGGGTCGCAGGATGACGACGACGACGACGACGGCGGCGGCGGGGTGGTGCGGGCGGCGGTGGCGCCCGGTGCCGACACCGAGGTCGCCTCGGGCAACACCGCCCGCGGACGCACGGGCTCGGCGCCGATCCGGGTGCGGCGGCGCGTCCCGTCGGCCGACGAGCTGCGCGAGCTCATGCGCCACTACCGAGGCAACGTCTCCCACGTCGCCAAGCACCTGGATCGGCAGTGGGCGGTCATCTCGCGTTGCCTGCGCCGCTACCAGATCGATCCCGCCGAGTTTCGCCCTCCCGGCGCGGCTGGGGCGCTCGCGCCGGTCGCGGCCGAGCACGACGGTACCGCCACTGCCGGCGAGCTCGACGACTGACCGCGGCCGGTTGACGCGCGATTCAGCACGCGCCTCCGGGGATGAAAGAAATCCGTCCGCCGGTGGTATTGTCATCGTGGGTGCGATTGCGGGAGACGTCCATGACTCCGAGGCTTGCGCTTCTGCTCCTGGGATGTGCCTTCATGTGCGCTCTCGCACCCGGGGCCTGCAGCACCAGCGGATCGAAGCCGCGCGGTCCAGACGCTGGAACCGGGGGTTCGGCCGGGCCCGACGCCCGCACCGATGTGCCCGACCGGCCATCCGGTAGCGGCGGCGATGGCGGTCCGGCGAGCGGTGACGCCGCCGGGCCCTGCACGGCCACCAACGGCAAGGGGGACACGCCCATCGGCATGGCCTGCTGTACGAGGTCTGATTGCGCCAGCGGGTTTTGCGCCGACGGGGTGTGCTGCGAGAGCGCCTGCGACACCGGGAGGTGCATGTCGTGCAACCTCGCCGGCTCCCCCGGGAGCTGCCGTCCGGTCCCCGACGGGGTCAAGGGACGCGACCAGGATTGTCCCGCCTCGGATCCCGCGACCTGCGCCCAGGACGGAACCTGCAACGGCAAGGGTGCGTGCCGCCTGTATCCGGCCAGGACGCCGTGCGCGACCGGCGTATGCACGGGGGAGAGCTTCACCGGGGGCAAGGCGTGCGACGGCAACGGGCAGTGCGTGGCCGCGCAGGACGACCCGTGTTACCCCTACAGCTGCGCCGGGCCGACCGCCTGTCGCTCGAGCTGCACCAGGGACACGGACTGCGCCACCGATGTGGCGTGCGGGCCGGACGGCAAGTGTGGGCCTCTGCCGACCGGGCGCGGGCCGTGCAGCACCGGTGCGGACTGCCTCTCGAAGAATTGCTTCGACGGCGTCTGCTGCAACACCGATTGCAGCGGTCCCTGCGTCTCCTGCAACCTGCCCGAGTCCCTCGGCAAGTGCGTGCCGCTCGGCAAGGGTCTCGTCGACCCCACGTGCGCGCGAGCCCCGGTGTCGACCTGTGGGCTGAGCGGCGCCTGTGCCGGCGACGGGAGCTGCGCCTTCTATGACCAGGGGACCGTCTGGACCGCGGGGACGTGTTCCGGGACGATCGCTACCACGCCCGGAACCTGCAGCGGGGACGGAGCGCGGCTGATGCCGGCGCAGAAGGACTGCGCGCCCGCCCTGTGCGGGAGCAGCGATTGCATCGTGATGTGCAAGTCGGACAACGATTGCGTCTCGCCGAAGAAGTGCGACCTCACCACCGGCAAGTGCGGCCCCGGGGCGATGGGGGCGAGCTGCACGGACGGATCTGAGTGCCAGAGCACCCACTGCGTCGACCACGTGTGCTGCGAATCGGCCTGCCAGGGGAAGTGCATGACCTGCGCGCTTCCGACCGCCCCGGGGCAATGCAAGCCCGTCCCCGCGGGCGGCGACGATCCCACTGGGACCTGCAGCGACATGGGGCCCACCTCGTGCGGCACCGATTCGAAGTGCGACGGCAAGGGCGACTGCCGGACGTACACCGATGGCACGCCCTGCGCCCCCGAGACCTGCGTGGACGGGGCCCACACGCCACAGGCGACCTGCTCGGGGGGCGCCTGCATCGCGCCTCGAGGCGGAACCTGCGACCCGTTCCGGTGCAACGGGAGCCAGTGCTTCAGCATCTGCACGCAGAATAGCCAGTGCTCGACCAACAACACCTGCGTGAAGGGCTCGTGCGGCCTCAAGGCCTTCGGCTCTCTGTGCAACCAGCCGAGCGAATGCCAGCACGCCCCCGACAACAATCAGTACTGCGCCCAGGGGGTCTGCTGCACGACCGCTTGTGACGGCCCATGCCAGGCCTGCAGCCTGAACGGGCAGGGCCTGTGCACGGCCGTGCCCGACGGCGCCCGGGATCCGCAGGCCAAGTGCGCGACCCTGGCGGCCTCGACCTGCGGAACCACGGGGAAGTGCGCGGCGGGCGCCTGCCAGACCTTCGGGACGACCCAGCAGTGCAAGGCGCCGACCTGCGTGCCCGGCTCGAACAACGACCTGCAGGCGGCCTACTGCGGAGGCAAGGGTCTCGCGTGTCCGATGCAGATCTCGGTGTCGTGCGGCGTGTACGCGTGCGACGCTGCCACGGGGCTCTGCAAGAGCAAGTGCACCTCGAGCTTGGATTGCACGATGAACAAGGTGTGCCTTCCAAACGGCACCTGCGGGCAAGCCCAGAACGGAGCGCGGTGCATCTCGGACGCCCAGTGCCTGAGCGGAGCCTGTGCCGAGGGGTACTGCTGCAACACCCGGTGCAGCTCGCTCGGGACCGGGACCTGCATGAGCTGCAGCTTGCCCGGGCACGAGGGGACGTGCACTCCCGTTCCGCTCGGTGGGACCGACCCCGGGGGGCGATGCACGCCGACCGCCAGGACCACTTGCGGGTTGAGTGGAACCTGCGACGGCACCGGAAAGTGCGCCGACTGGGACCCGTCGACGGTGTGCAGCGCCCAGATCTGCGCCAGCGGCACGCTGACCAGCTCGGCCACCTGCGACGGGGGTGGGAAGTGCACGGCCGCGATCCCCAGGTCCTGCGGCAACTACACCTGCAACGGGAACGTCTGCCGCACCACCTGCACGCCGGCGACGGGGGCCACGGACTGCGCGCCGGGGATCACGTGCAACTCCACAGGCAACACCTGCGGCACGGTCTCCCCCAACGGGACCAAGTGCCTGGTCGACAAGGAGTGCGCGAGCGGAGCCTGCGTGCAAGGGACCGGCGTGGACAAGATCTGCTGCGCCACCGCCTGCCCCGCGGACTCGGCGAGCGCGCCGAGTTGCTTCACCGGGATGTGCGTCGCTACCGGCGCGGGCGCCGGCCTCTGCGCGCAGAAGGGGGCCGGGGCGGCCTGCGGCGCGCCGGGGAGCTGTGCGGGGAGCAAGGCCACGAGTCCCCGCGCCTGCAACGCCGCCGGGACCTGCGGCGCGGCAGTGGTGTCGACCTGCCCGGCTGCCGACCTCTGCCACTCCGCCAGCACCTGCACCGGCGGCGTGTGCTCGGCGGCGTCCAACCTGGCGGACGGGACCCCGTGCAACGACAACACCGTGTGCGATGGAGCCGAGACCTGCGTGGGCGGGGTGTGCACCTCCGGGGTCGGGCTGACCTGCGCGTCCACCAATCCCTGCCAGATGGCATCGTGCGATCCGGTGAAGGGCTGCGTCACCACCAGCGTCGTGGACGGCACCGGCTGCAACGACGGCAAGAGCTGCACGGTGGGTGACAAGTGCACGGGCGGGACCTGCGCCGGCACGGTGAGCTGCGACGACGGCAATCCCTGCACCGCGGACGCGTGCGGCCAGGACGGCACCTGCACCCACATGCCGGTCATGAACGGATCCGGCTGCAGCGATGGGAACGCTTGCAACGGGTCGGAGACCTGCCAGGCGGGTGCGTGCACGGCTGGCACGCCCGTCACCTGCACGGCCAAGGACGCGTGTCACCCGGCCGGGATCTGCGACAAGTCCACGGGAGCATGCTCGAGCCCGCTGGCGCCGGTGGGCACTCCGTGCGACGACGGGAACCTGTGCACCACCGGCGAGACCTGCGGCGCGACCGGGACCTGCGGAGGCGGAACCGCGACCGTCTGCCTGGCTCCGGCGAATGCCTGCCATCTCGTCGGTGTTTGCACTCCGGCGACCGGCATCTGCTCGACTCTGGTGGCGGCGAAGGGTGCCCCGTGTGAGGACGGGAACAAATGCACCATGGGCGACACCTGCGACGGCGCGGGAGCGTGTACCGCCGGTACGTCGGTGGTCTGCCCGACGGATGCCTGCCATCTCCCCGGCACCTGCGAGCCGGCCACGGGCTGCTCGGCCCCCCCCGGAAACGACGGAGCGACCTGCGACGGCCCGACGTGCGTGGGGTCCGGGATCTGCATGGCGGGGACGTGCATGTGTCCACCGTAGCCGTGTGTCTCGTCTGGATCCCGCAACCGCTAACGTGAGCGTAGGCAGAAACCTTGATCACCCTTCGTAGACCTTCGCCGACCCATGGGCGCCCCGTGCGCCTCGGTCCGCTTGCGCTTGCGTCCGTGCTCCTGCTCGGGGCGGCGGCCCTCGCCGGATGCTACAAGCCCTCCATCTTGCCCGGAGGGCTGCGGTGTGCGGCCGGCTCCGGGCAGTGTCCGGACGGATTCACCTGTCTCTCCGGGGCGTGTGTCCTCGCGGACAGCCAGGACGCCGGGTCGAGCACCGACGTCGCCGAGGTCGGCGCCGATGCCTCTGACGGACCGGTCGCCTGCATCGTCAACCAGACGCCCTTGTTCGCAGGGTGCATGTCTCGGACGGGGGTGTGCGATCCCGTCTGCGGCACTGGGTGCTGCCAATTGGAGAAGTGCTCCGCCGTCAACCGGCCGCAAAACGGCGGGACCTCTCGAGCCGAGATCGGGTGCGTGCCACTCAAGCGGATCCGCGAGATCAATCAGTCTTGCTCGCCCGTCAACCGCGGTACGCCCGAGCGCTCCGACGACTGCCAGCCGGGGCTGGTGTGCGTCGACTTCGACACCACCAGCAGCTGCCTGAAGCTGTGCCGTGACGACGGCGACTGCCCCCCAGGCGTCCAATGCGAACAGCGCAAGCTCGACATCTCGGGCACGGTGAGCGTCTCGGTCTGCGGGGTCGCGACCACGGATTGCGATCCAACCGCGGTGACGTCGATTTGCCCATCGGGTACCACCTGCTACCTGGCGCCGCCGGCCGGAACGATCTGCGATCCTTCCTCGGGCGGGCTCTCGACCAATTCCGACTGTGTCTACCCGCGCGAATGCCTGCCGACGCTCACCTGCCCCTCGACCGGGATGGGCAGGGGCACCTGCCACCCGGTTTGCGATTCGACCGTCACCCCCGCCAAGTGTCCGCCCAACACCACCTGCATCAAGGTCGGGAACTTGCGGTACGGCTACTGCGACTGAGCGGTCTTCATCGGGCGCTAGCTGATCACGCCCGCCTCGCGCAGCATGCGCTGGCTGTGGCGCTCGTGGCGCTCGATGATCGGGGGCAGATCGAGGCCCGTGAGGGCGCCAGCTTCGATCACCGGTCGCCCGTTGATGATCGAAAGCCACGCCCGCCCCGGTGCTCCGGTGACCAGCGCCGCCACCCGATCGCCTCCCGCGCCGGCGTGATCGAGGCCGTCGCAGCGGAAGGCCACCAGGTCCGCCGCCTTGCCGACCTCGAGGCTGCCGAGCTCCGCGCTGCGCCCGAGCAGCGCCGCCCCGCCGATGGTGGCCAGCTCCAGGGCTTCGCGCGCCGAGAAGCGGTCGGCCCGCGATTCGAAGCCCGGCCACCCGACCCGCTGGAGCAGCATGGCCTGCCGGGCCTCGCCCAGCAGGTGATTGCCGTCATTGCTGGCCGAGCCATCCACGCCGAGGCCCACGTCGACGCCGGCGTCGCGCAGGGCTCGGACCGGCGCGATGCCACTCGCGAGGATCATGTTGCTGGTCGGGCAGTGGCACACTCCCGCGCCGGCGCGCGCGAGCTTGGCGATGCCCTGCGAGCCTGGGTGGACCACGTGCGCGAACCACACGTCGTCGCCCAGCCACTCCACCGACTCGGCGTAGTCGATTGGGTCCATGCCCATCGTCGCCCGGCAGAAGCGCTCCTCGTCCAGGGTCTCGGCCAGGTGGGTGTGCAACCGGACCGCTGGAAACGACCGGGCCAGCCGCGCCGACGCGCGCATCAGGTGCGGCGTGACCGAGAAGGGTGAGCACGGCGCGAGCCCGATCCGCAGCATCGAAAACCTCGACGCATCGTGAAACCGGGCAATGAGCCGCCGGGAATCCTCGAGCACGTGGGACTCGTCCTCGACCAGCTGGTCGGGCGGCAGGCCGCCCTTGCTCTGCCCGAGGCTCATGGAGCCGCGCGTGGGATGAAACCGGACGCCGAGGGCCTCCGCCGCGGCGATGGTGTCGTCGAGTCGCACTCCGTTCGGGTAGAGGTACAGGTGATCCGCCACGGTGGTGGCTCCGCTGAGCATGAGCTCACCGAGGCCGACCAGCGCGCTCACGTGCGCGGCGTCGGGATCGAGGCGGGCCCACACGGGGTAGAGCAGACCGAGCCAGTCGAAGAGCCCCCGCCCGCGGGCGGTTCCGATGGCGCGGGTGAGCGTCTGGTACAGGTGGTGATGCCCGTTGACCAGGCCAGGCAGCACGATCGCCCCGCGCGCGGAGATCCGGCGCGCCGGGGCCCGGCCCACCGGCTCGGCCGCGATGAACGCCTCGACCTCTTCATCCGAGCCCACGGCGGCGATGGCCTGGTCGTGGATGAGCACACTTCCGCCCGCGATCTCGCGGCGACCGGCGTCCATGGTCACCACGAACTCGGCGCCGTGGACCAGCAAGGCTTGAGGTCCCGAGGCTGCCCCTGTGCTCGAACCGCTCATCTCGATTGGCTGGAATCTAACCCCGGATGGACCAGAACCTGCGATCGAGCCCCGCCGCTCGCCCCCGCCCCCGACCGGCTCATTCGAGCCGGGCGGCCACCACGGCGTCCTGCAGCGCCGCGATCGCCTGGCGGATCCGCGCCAGCAGCTCGGGATCCGAGACCTCACCCTCGGCGTCGAGCTTGGATCGCGAGAAGACATGAGCGCCCGCGTCGACGACCGGCAAGCTCATCGTGCGAAGGACCTCCGCCAGCTGGGCATGGGCGTGGGCCGCGCCCCCCGGGGAAGCGCTGAGCAACAACACCGGCTTGCCGAGCGCCTCCACCGCCGAGACCAGCCAGTCGAGGGCATTCTTGAGAGAGCCGGGCATCCCGTGCGCGTACTCCGGGCTCGAGATCATGAGGGCGTCCGCGGCGGCGATTCGCGCCCGAAGCGCGCGGACGGCCCCGGGGAGGGGCTCGACGTCGAGGTCGGGGCTGAAGTGGGGCAACGCCCCCACGCCGTCGAAGGGCTCCACGGTCACGGCCGGGGGAGCGACCAGCGCCGCCGCGCGGAGGATCGCCGCGTTCGACGAGGTCATTCGCAAGCTGCCGGAGAGGCCCAGGATCTTCACGACGCCATTCTAGTGTCCTGTCTTTGGAAATCCTCAGCGGCGCAGCATCTTGCGCGCGAGCTCGAGGCGCTGCTGGAGCTGCTTGATCGAGGCCTCACTGATCCGGCGGATGCCGGCGCGCCGGTTGAGATCGCCGTTGAGATCGGCGTGGCTCTTGCCCGAGAGGCGCGCCAGATCCGCCACCGCCTCGCTGTTCTGCTCGCGCAGGGCCCGCCGCCGCGCCAGGGGGCTTGGGGCCGCCGGCTCCGCTCGCTGCTCGGGCGCCGGCAAGGGCACCGGGGCCAGCGGCACCTGCGCGCCTGGCGCCCCATCGGCCCCATCGGCCTCCTCGCTCCCCGCGAGGTCCGGGATGCGCTCACCGTCGCCAGCGTCCTCGTCGAAGACGCGCGGCGCCTCCCCGAGACGCCGACCCTCGGCGTCGAGCGGGACCGCCGAGATGGCGGTGAACAGTGAGAGTTGCCCGTCCTCGGCGGCCTCCGGCTCGGCCTTCTCGCGGCGGGGCTCGGCGTCGTCGCGCGCCGGCGCGTCGTCGCGGTCGACCCGCCGCAGGCTGTGGCGGCGTTGCTCGGCGATGGCGGCTCCGAAGGCCCGCAGGCGCTGATCGTCGGGGATGAACATGTAGGCGGCCTGGCGACCGAGGTGACTCACCCAGCGCACCAGCCGTCCGACCGCTTGCCGGAAGAAGAGATCGGTCACGGTGTTGGTGGCGTAGACGCCGACGCGCAGGCGGGGGATGTCGACGCCCTCGGAGATCATCCGCACCGCGACGATCCACGGGGCGTTGCCGGTCGCGAACTGCTGGATGTTGCGCGAGGCCCCGGGATCGTCGGAGGTCGCCACCATCGGAGTGACCCGCAGCCGATCGCGCAGGATGCCGGCGATGCCGCGGGCGTGCTCCTGATCCATCGCGATGACCAGGCCCCCGGCCCGGGGATCGCGCCCGCGCAGGTGGGTGAGCTGGGCGTTGGCCTGCTCGAGCACGGCGGGCAACCATTCGCCTTCCGCGTCGAGGGCGGTTCGCAAGCGCTGGTTGGCGAGCTCGCGGGTCAGGGGATCGTCGAAGGTCGCGGCGTAGTCGAGCCCTCCGGGAGCCGTCCACTCCATGTGACCATTGATGCGCGGGAAGTACACCGGACGCACGACGCCCCCGTCCTCGAGCGCGCGGCCGTACCCATATTCGAAGTCGGACTCGGCCAGATCCCCCGCATACCGGACGAAGGGGATGGTGCTCTGGTCGGAGCGAAAGGGCGTCCCTGAGAGCGACAGCCGACATGCGGCCGGCCCGAAGGCCAGGCGCACCGCATCGCCCCAGGCCCGGCTCTCGCCGGCGTGGTGAATCTCGTCGAGCACGGCGAAGGCGCCCGCCACCAGGCCCTGGAGTGCCCGCGGGTTGGCGGCCACCTGCTGGTACGTCACGACCACGCCGTGAACGTCGGATGGCAGTCCCCCGTAGGCGGGAGTCCAGTCCGGATCGAGGTGCAGACCGAAGGGCTCGGCGGCGTGCGCCCACTGCTGCTTGAGGTGCTGCGTGGGGACCACCACCACGAAGCGGCGAGCCCGTGCCGCCAGCAGCGCCCGCTTGACGGCGGTCAGCGCGAAGGTGGTCTTGCCCGCACCGGGGGTCGCGACCGCCAGGAAATCGTCGCGCCCGCTCCCCTCGAAACGCTCGAGCGCCTCCCGCTGCCAGGCGCGCAGGCGCACCCGGCCGGGCGCCCGGGCGCCGCCGTCCCCGCCGGAACTGGCGCCCCCGGCGCGTACACCCGTGGGTGCGACCGGGCCCGACCGAGGGGCGGCCGGGGCGCGCGCAGGATCGGTCGGAGGATCGGTTGCGAACGCGCTGTCACCCATGCCGGAGGCACGACCTTGTAGCCGGTCCCCGCCCTCCCGTCGAGTGGAAATTCGTGCGGCGCCGCGCACGGAGGTGGTCGTTCGACCGACGTGGTCACTGCGGGGGCGAGGCCGCGGGCGCGCTGGGTTCGCGGACCCCCGACTTGGCGTCACCGGGCGCCGCGGCGCTCGGGCGCTGCACGGGGGGTGGGGGCACCTCGCCGGCGGCGTGCGCCCCCTTGGACTTTCCCTCGTCGGAGTGGTGCTCGAGGATGGCGTTGATCTCGCCCCCCATGATGTAGATGAGGCCGGTGATGTAGAACCACGTCATCAGGACGATGACGCCGCCGAGCGAGCCGTACGTGATGTTGTAGCTGCCGAAGTTGGACACGTACGTGGTGAACCCCCACGTCGCCCCCAGGGAGAGCAGCGTGCCCGCCACCGCACCCGGCGTGATGAAGCGAAACTCCTGCTTCACGTCGGGAAGCAGGAAATACGTCACCGCCGCCAGCGAAATCGCGAGGAAGGCCGTGACCGGCCAGCGCGCCCACCGCCACACGAAGACGTAGACGTCGCCGATCTGGAGGTGGCGCGCCACCCAGAAGCCCGCGTCGCCCCCCGCCACCAGCGCGGCCACCCCGACCAGCAGGAAGAGCGCCCCCCCGAGCGTCAGCCCGAAGTTGAGCCCTTCGGTCTTCCACAGGGGGCGGGTCTCCTTCACGTCATAGGCGAGGTTCAAGGCCTTGCGGGTGGCGTCCACGCCCCGTGAGGCCGAGTACAGCGTGATGACGATCCCGAGGGTGAGCAGGTTCGGCCGCGGCTTGCCGATCAAACCCTGCACGTGCGTGTCGATGAGCGACATGGCCTCGGGCGGCAAGATCGCGCGCCCCTGGGTCAGCACCCGGCTCACCGAGGACTGCACGAAGGGGATGTACGCGGTGAGCGTCGCGAGGAAGACCAGAAAAGGAAAGAACGAGAAGAAGAAGTAGTAGCTGAGGGCCGCCGCGCTGTCGCCGACCGCGTCCTTCTGGTACTCCTCGTACAGCGCCTTCACCAGCGCCTTCCAGCCGATGCGCCCGCCCCCTGGGATGGGGAGCCCGCCCGTGCTGGAGCTGGAGGACGCAGGCGAGGGGAGGTGAGCTCCGCTCTCGCCGCGTGGCGGCGGGCTCTCGCTCATGCCTGACAGAGCGCGTCGCCGAGCTCGTGCTCCAAGAACTCGCGCGCGCGCTGGCGAAGCCGCTCCTCCAGCTGTCGCACCCTCTCCCGGCTGATCCCGAAGCGCGTCGCAATCTGCGTGGAGGTCACGGGCTCCTCGGTGAGCAGACGGCAGCGGAAGATCTCCAGATCGCGGTCGGTCAGCGTGCTCTGGAAGGTCGAGAGCTTCTTGCGCAGGATCTCCAGGAACTCGCCCCGCTCGACCTGCGCATCCGGGCCATCCTCCAGCGCCGCCCGCACCAGATCACCGGCGGCGATCTCGCTGTTGTCCCGTCCCCGCAACGGAACGTCAAGCGAGCGCTCGGGGGACAGCCGCCGTTCCATGTCCGTCACCTGCTGCTCGGACACGTCGAGCGCCACCGCGAGCTGCTTGGTATCCACGTGGGTGCCGTTGCGCTCGAGGCGGGCGCGCTGCTTGTCCAGGTTGAAGAACAGGCGCCGCTGCGCCTGGGTCGTGGCGACCTTCACCATGCGGCAATTCGAGAGCACGAAGTTGAGAACATACGCCCGAATCCACCACGCGGCATAGGACGAAAGCTTCACGCCTCGGTGGGGGTCGTACTTGTGAACCGCCACCACCAGCCCCGAGTTGCCCTCCTGGATGAGATCGAGGAGGTTCTGGCTCGCGCGGCGATATTCCCGCGCGAACTTGACCACCAGGCGGAGGTTGGCCGTCACCAGTCGGGCCGCCAGAGCCGGATCTCCGGTGCGGGCGAACTCGACGGCGATCTCGTGCTCCTCCTCGCGCGAGAGGACCGGGTACCTGCGGAGCTGGCCGAGGTAGGCCTTGAGCGTGGAGTCGCCGGTTCCGTCGGAAGTCGAGGCGGCCGCGGATCGTCCCGGGGTCTTGCCCGGGGTGGACAGCTTGGGGACAGCCGCTGGGGTCGAGCTCGTCCGGCGCGGGCTCCAGGCAGTCGGCAGGGCGGGCTCCTCGGGGGCGGCGACGACGTGGAGGTGGGCCTGGGCCTTCGTGAGCTTGATGGGTCCCCGGCGGACGGGAGCGTGACCTCGGGCTTCGTGAATTTTTTCTGCGGAGCTGAGCATGCGGCCTTCACATCGCAAGGTGTGTGCCACCGGATCCCGCGCGGATGCCCCGGGCTTTTTTGGGGCGATCTCGCCTTCGGTGTTTCGTCGACGAAACACCGAGACCGCAGAGGGAGGGAAAAGTATCAGCGCGCCGGGCACGGGGTGCTGCTCACCCACTCCCCGGTCCGCGGAGCCAGCAGCCGCGCGTCCCGTCCCTTCCGAGGCGAGGGGGCGCCGAGAGGGTGCGATGCGGTTTCCGAATTTCCGTCCCCATTCCGCCCTTCTCCCGCCCCGCGGGGGCCTTTGGCCCACAGGCCCCCTCAGCGCGCGATCGACGCGGTGTCGAGCCACCATGGGTGCTTGGCCGTGCCGTCGAAGGTCTCGCTGGTCTTGTACTTCTCCCAGCTCCCCTCCGCCCCGGCCGCCGCCGTCTTTTCCAGCCACGCCGTGGCCGGAGGCGGCTCGGCGGTGCTCAGTCGATAGGCGGCGTCGATCGCTTGCTCGAGGATGCCCACCGTGTCGCATCCCGTGATGACCACCGAGGTCGGCAGGGTCATCGGATACTGGAGACATGCGGTCGGCGAGATGGTCCGCTCGGCGAGCGGCCGACTCTTGAAGAACAAGCCGGAGCCGAAGGGCTTCATGCCGAGCACGCCGATTCCCTGCCGGACCAGCACCGGGAGCACGCGGCGCTCGAAGCCATCGCCCTGGTGCGCGTCCATCACGTTGAGGGGCATCTGGACGGTGTCGAAGTTGAACCCGTGCGCGGAGGCCTTCTTCAGCATGGCGAGGTGAATGCCGGAGCTCTTGTGCCCGGTGAACCCGATGAAGCGCAGCTTCCCCGCCTTCCTGGCGGCGACCAGCGCCTCGATCGCGCCGTCGGGTCCGAAGACGCGCCCGGGATCCGTGGCGCGGATGACCTCGTGGATCTGAACCAGAT
>Ga0265329_10000711_pt1 | contig 16900 bp, 13 predicted proteins | sample 41627metaG_FD_202091 | JGI IMG/M metagenome (GOLD analysis project Ga0265329, IMG submission 202091) | Rhizosphere microbial communities from Carex aquatilis grown in University of Washington, Seatle, WA, United States - 4-16-27 metaG | ecosystem: Host-associated > Plants > Roots > Rhizosphere...
ACAAAGTTGCTGCGGCTCTTAGAGCGCTCTTAGAGCCGCGGTCCGTCGGAGCCGGGGGCGCGAGTCTGTGACTCGCAGCGGCTGGGGTGGTCGAGACGCGTGGGGAGTGAGGCGAGGCGTCCTGTGGTTGCTACGTTGCTGTGGCTCTTAGAGCCGCGGTCCGGGGACGTCGCCGTTTTCCCTATACGAGTGGAGATAATCGAGTGCACGGCCGGGTGACAGGGCCTTTCCCCTCACCCTGGCCCTCTCCCAAAAGGAGAGGGACTGGAGTTTGGACATTTTCTGCTGGACTCACGCGCCTTGGTCGCGTAAATCGTGGGGTCGATGGCACCGATCCGTCTGCAAGGCCGCATGATCTCGGGTGATGATTTGGCGCTGGTGCGCGCGTTGATCGCGGAGCATCCAGGCTGGCATCGCACGGCGCTCTCGCGTCATTTGTGTCAGTTGTGGGACTGGCGCAACGGGGCCGGGCGGATCAAGGACATGGCCGCCCGCACGCTGTTGTTGAAGCTGCACGCGCGCGGTCTCATCGAGCTGCCAAGGGCCCAAACGCGCACCGCCCGGCCTTGCGCGTTGGCTCCGGCGCTATCTCAGCCAGAGTTGCTGCCGGGGGAGTCTCCTCCCATCGAGTGCTCGCTACAGGTGCTCCAACCGATGCGCTTGGAGTTGGCCCACAGTCCTGCGTTGCGGAGGCAGCACAGAGCACTGCTGGCTCAGTACCATTACCGTGGCTTCAACGGGGCGGTTGGCGAGAATGTCCACTACCTTGCCCGGGACCGCCAAGGACGGATACTGGCAGCGATGGTCTTTGGCGCGGCGGCTTGGAAGGTGGCCGTGCGCGATGCGTTCATCGGTTGGTCGGGACAACAACGCCAGCAGCATCTAGGTGCAATCGCCAACCAGCAGCGTTTCCTAATCCTGCCGTGGGTGCGGGTGCCTCATTTAGCTTCGCATTTGCTGGCCCTGGCCACCGAGCGCTTGTCCGATGATTGGCAGGCCCGCTACGGCCACCCGGTGTGGCTGGTGGAGACCTTCGTCGAGGTGGAGCGCTTTGCCGGCACCGCCTACAGAGCGGCGGGTTGGCTGGAGTTGGGCCTGACCACCGGACGCACCCGCCAGGACCGAGAGCGCACCCTCCAGAGCCCGCGCAAATCGGTGTGGGTGCGTCCATTGCACCCGGCTTTTCGACAACGATTGACCCTCCCATGAACCTGCTGACTTATTTATTGGAGCAAACCCAGCGCTGGAAGTTTGTTTTCCCCCAGCAGCGCAGTTTGCAGCGGGCCATCGCGCTGGCCTTTGGCATCCTCTGCGGCGTGGGCCGCCGTACCCTTACCCGGGCCATCTCTTTCCAGGGCAATACCCAGAAGGACTGGTCGGCCGATTACAAAGTCTTTTCCCGTTCGCCCTGGCAGCCGCGCGCCCTGTTCCACCCCATTTTAGAACAGGCCATCCAGGAGCACCAACTGACGCGGATTGTCATCAGCACCGACGACACCCGCGTTTGGCGCAACGGCAAGCACGTGCCCCAGACCCAATGGCACCGCGATCCGATGGGCCCGCCCTTCCAAACCAATCTGCGCTGGGGCCATCGCTTCCTCCAAGCCAGTCTGGTCCTGCCCCTCTACCAAGGGGACCCGCAGAGTTCCTCTCGGTCCATCCCGGTGCGTTTCGAACTGGCCCCGGTGCTCAAAAAGCCGGGCAAGAAAGCCTCCCCGGACCAGTTCCAGGCTTATCGTCAGCTCAAGAAACAAAAGAACCTCTCGGTTCAATTTGCCGCCTTAACCCGGGAGGTGCGAGAACGCCTCAACCAGACTGGCCACAGCCAAAAGCGTCTGATCCAAGTGGGCGACGGTTCCTTCTGCAACCGAACCGTGTTGCGGGAGGATTGGGAGGCGCAGAACGTCACGCTGCTGGTGCGCTGCCGCAAGGACATTGTCCTGTGTCGGCGCGCTCCGGGCCGGGGCCCCCGCTTCTATGGCAAAACCAAGTTCACTCCCCAGCAGGTCCGGCGGCGCTCTTCGAGGGCGCGGTGGCAGGAGGCTTACATCTTCCACGGAGGATGTTTTCGCAAGGTTCGTTTTAAGGAACTGACTAGGGTTTATTGGCAAGGCGGCTCCCGAAAGAAAGAGGTGCGCCTGTTGGTGGTGGCACCCGTGGGCTATCGCACCAGCAAAAATGGGCGCAAGTATTACCGCCAACCCACTTACCTGCTAACCACCGACCTGAACACCCCGGCCCTCGAGTTACTCCAGGCATACTTCGATCGTTGGGGGATCGAAGTGAATCACCGGGACGAGAAAGAAATCCTGGGCGTGGGCCAGGCTCAGGTCTGGAATGAGCAATCGGTGAGCAAGGTGCCCGCACTGCTGGTGGCGATGTATAGCTGGTTGTTGTTGGCTAGCCTCAAGTGTTACGGAACCAGGCGAACCGGCGTCTATGAACCGCTGCCCAAATGGCGTCGTGGGGCAAAGCGGCCTTCCTGCCTGGACCTAGTCACCCTCCTACGCAAGCAGATGGCTGAAAAACCAACCACCTTTGCTTCTGCTCAAGCCCCGCCTACCTACAAAACAATGGTCGCCGCTGCCGCCGCCTGACCAATTACTCCCTTCAGAATGTCCAAACTCCAGGCCCTCTCCCAAAAGGAGAGGGAATGTGTGCGCTGCGCTCGGTGCAGATTCAGCTAGCGAAGCGGCAACGGGCTAATAAGGCTGGGCTTACTCGTAATCGCCCTCCGAGGACGCGGGCGCGAGTCTGTGACTCGCAGCGGATGGCATGGTCGAAGTGCGTGGGGAGTGAGGCGAGGCGTTCTGAGGTTACAGCGTTGCTGCGGCTCATAGAGCCGCGGTCCGGTGGAGGCGGGGCGCGAGTCTGTGACTCGCAGCGGATGGCATGGTCGAGGCGCGTGGGGAGTGAGGCGAGGCGTTCTGAGGTTACAGCGTTGCTGCGGCTCATAGAGCCGCGGTCCGTCGGAGGCGGGGCGCGAGTCTGTGACTCGCAGCGGATGGCATGGTCGAGGTGCGTGGGGAGTGAGGCGAGGCGTTCTGAGGTTACAGCGTTGCTGCGGCTCTTAGAGCCGCGGTCCGCTTGAGCAGGGGTTCGAGTAGGGCGGTTCTGAAACAAATGCGACGACATCGGGGTATATTCCGGAATGAATTTCTTCTACCTGGTGAGCCTCCGGTTTTTCGCCGTGGTCCTGTTTTCGGCTGTCAGCGTGAAGGCGGCTGACACCGCGAGCGACAAAATCAGGGCGATGCTGACCACATTGGATGAAAACGGCCAGTTTAACGGCAGCATCCTGGTCGCCCGAGAGGGCAAGGTTCTCTACCGCGATTCGTTCGGCACCGCCGCCGGATCCTCCGACAAGAATCGGGCGGAGACGCCGACGGATCTCGCCTCGGTCTCCAAACAATTCACCGCTATGGCGGTCATGATGCTGGCCGAGCAGGGCAAGCTCAGTTACGAAGACGCGATCACGAAGTACCTTCCCCAGCTGAAGGATTCGGCCGCGGACATCACCATACGTCATCTGCTGACGCATACCTCCGGCATCCCCGACGTCGGGGATCTAGGAATCGATCGTCCCAACTTGAAAGAGTCGGAGGTGATCGAGGCGGTGGTCAAACAGCATGCGCAGTTCGGGAAATCGGGCGAAAGATACCGCTATAGCAACACCGGATATACCCTCCTCGGGATGATCTTGGAGAAAGTCACCGATCTGTCGTTGGGTGATTTTCTGGCGCGCAACGTCTTTGATCCCCTGGGAATGAGCCACACCCGGCTGCCTTCCAAGCCCGGTTACACCAAGGGAGATGGCGGCATCTTTTCCACGGTCGATGATCTTCTGAAATGGGACCAAGCCCTCTACACGGACCGATTGGTGAAACAAACCACGCTGAACGAAGCGTTCACGCCGGCACAGGTTCGGGCGGAGACCACAACCTACGGCTTTGGTTGGAATATCACGGAAAAGGACGGAGACCGGTTTGTTTGGCACACAGGGAATACCGGCCAATACCGAGCCTTCATCGGCCGTCGCCTTGGAGAGCGGATCCTGGTTGTCATACTCACGAACCAGGGCAACAGCCGGCGGATCGAGATCTGCGACGCGATCGTGGACATCCTCCACGGGAAACCAGCCATCATGCCCAAGCTCTCGATTGCGATGAGAATCGCCGGCGTGATCCATGCCCGGGGGATCGAAGCGGGCCTCCAGGAATACGACCGGTTGAAGGCAACCCAACTCGAGACGTTTGATTTTTCGGATGAATCGGAACTGAACGCTCTTGGCTATCAACTTCTTGGTCAGGGTGAGAAACAGGCTGCGGTGCGCATCTTTGAATTAAACGCGAGGGAATTCGCCGCCTCATCAAACGCTTATGACAGCCTTGGGGAGGCGTATTCAAATGTCGGGCAGAGGGATCGTGCGCTTCAGGCTTATACGAAAGCCGTTGAACTCGATCCCAAAAACCTAAATGCGCAGAGAATGCTGCGGGGTTTGAAGTAGTTCGGTGTTATCCCGGGAGCACCGAGCGTCCGACTTCGAAAGCACCTGGCTTGGGCAGGGGCGGAGTCGAGTTCAGCGGTGCGCGAGGACGCTGTGGCCGAGCTCCCCGTTTAAGCCGAAAACGAACTGGGCGCTGCGTTCACTGCACCAGCTTGGCGCGGCAGAACTGGTGCCCGCCGGCCGGGGCCCAGGGGATTGGCACACCTGCGGTGGTCATCGTCACGGTGCTCAAGGTAGTCCAGGCTTTGAGGTCCGAGGAGACTTGGACGTCGTATTGGCATTGCGGCTGCCCGTCCAGCCTCAGTTGCCAGGCGCCCGCCTGGCGGCTAAGCGAGAGCAAACAGCTCCCCGTGCCGCCGTAGGTGAAGAGCCGGGCCAGGCCCCAGGTGTTCCGGCCGCCTATGGATTTGAACCAACCGCCGATGAGCAGTTTGCTGTCCGATTGGAGCGCCATGGTGGAAACCTCGCCGGCTCCGCCTGGGTCCAGCCCTGTCGGTCCGTCGGTCCAATCGACATGGAAGGTTGGATCCATCCGACCGCTGGGAAACAGGCGCACCAGGTTGGTGATGGCCACGCCCCCCCAAGTATCGAACCAACCACCGGCAATGATCTTGCCGTCCGGCTGGATCGCCATGGACCCAACGTAACCTATGTCGGACGTCTCAGTCACCCCGGTGCCGAGCTGAAACGAGGGGTCGAGCGAGCCGTCGGGATTGAGCCGGATGAGCACCGGGATTGGTTTGCCATCATCCACATTGGCCTGCAGCCCCACCAACAATTGGCCATCGGGCTGAAAGGCCAAGCCCCGGATATTCTCGAGTCGATTCGCGTGCTCAACCAGGTAGGCCGCCTCGAAACTCGGGTCTACGCTTCCATCGGGGTTTAAGCGCGCCAGCATTCGCCGAGGGATACCGTTGACTGTCTCAAAATAGCCACCAACCAGAATCTTGTCGTCCGGCTGAACCAAAATCACCTCCGCAATCCGCGTATCCACGCCGCCAACCAATGCCGTGCCAGGATCGAACGACGTATCGAGCGTGCCATCAGCGTTGAGCCGCGCCAGCCCGGCGCGCGGGGTCCCGTTGACCGAATCGAACCAGCCGCTGACCAGGATGCGGTCGTCGCGTTGGATGCGCAGCCGGTAAGACGCTTGAGCGGGCGCACCATTGTACCCCAGATCGGTATGAAATGAGGGATCGAGCGTGCCGTCGGCGTTAAACCGTAGCAAAGCGCTCGGGCCGGTGTCCCAGCAACATTCACAATGCAAGCCGATCACTATCTTGCCGTCGGCCTGAACTCCAAAGGCCTGCACCGAGCACCCCGCTGGAAGGCTGGGCGCGAAACTCTCATCCAGCAGACCCTGGGCATCAACCCGGGCCAATTGCGGGCGGGTAATACCATCAATGGCGCTGAACTGTCCCTGGATAAGGATGTGGCCATCGGGCTGGGTCGTGAAGGATTGCACCTGTCCCGGGCCGGCCTGCAAATTGAGCCTGAAATCGGCTGGCTGGCCCGAGGAGTAGAAATGGAGGACGGATTGATCGCCGAAGTAGCCGAGGGCGAGGATTTCGCCAAAGACATCGAGCGCCAGCCCGCGCACGCCAGTGCATTGAACCTGGCTGGGGCCGCCCATCTGCTCCGTGAACGAGCTGTCCTCCGCGCCGTCGGCGTTGAGTTGCAGAATCAACGCATAACCGCACGAATAATCGAGCATGCCTGGAAGGACCCGCGGCCGAACCCCGCCAACGAGGATCCGGCCATCGCCCTTGACGAGCACCGAATAGATTGCCGGACGAGCGTCGGCAGAAGGCATATTCGGGACGAACGTACTGTCCAGAGTCCCGTCGCCGTTCAGCCGTGCCAATCCCTGGGTTTCTTGGTCTGCGACCTTTCCGAAGCGGCCGCCGATTAGAACCTGGCCCGCGGACATCGGCGCGATCGCGTAAACATCTCCATCCAGGCCGGCGCTGAACTCATGATCGAGCGTGCCGTCAGGCCTGAGCCAAATCACTTTGCCTGCCGAGCCATCGCCGCCGGCGAGCAGGACGTCACCGCCATCCCCAACCGCCAGGGCCCGCACGAATACGCCAGCTTGGAACGGTTGAAATGAGGCATCCGGGCTGCCGTCACCATTGAGCCGAGCAACGAGACTGGAGGAATAGCCGGCGTCTGCGTACAAAATCTTTCCGTCGGGCTGTTGCGCCAGCAGCCGGTAGCGGCCCGCTGGAGCCGCGAATTGTGGATCCAACTCGCCGTTGGGCATGAGCCGGCTTAGCTGACCCGAGCCGTTGTAGTCACTCACCAGGAGCTTATGATCGGGCTGAACCATCAGGGTCTCCGCGCCATAATGAGAAACCGTCAGCATCGTCGTCACTTGGAACCAACTGTCCACAAAACCATCGGCATAGAACCGCGCCAAGCGAGGACGCCACAGACCATCGGCGCCGACGAACTCGCCGCTGAGGTAGATGCTGCCGTTGGGGGCCACAGCCCAGCTCTGGATTTCTGGCCGCTCTTGCGTCAGGCCCAGATGCAGGTTGCCCAGGGTAGGATCGAAGCTTGGGTCCAACGAGCCGCCCGGCTGTGGGATCACTTGGAGGATTATGGGTGAGTTGGTGACCATACCCGCGGAGTTGGAAGCCACCAAAGTGTAAGCGCCCGACTGCGTGCCGGTGAGATCTTTGAGGACCAGCATCGCTTTGGTCGCGCCAGGAATGGGCTGCCCGTTGACCTGCCACTGGAGGCTCAAGGGCCAGGTGCCCAGCGCGCCGGCGAGCAACGTCGTGCTCTGGCCCTCCCCAACGCTTTGATCGGGAGTCTGAAAACAGATGCGCGGCGCGGTAGGCGTCAAGTCGCTTTCCAGCCGGGCCAAGCCGGGCGCGTCCAGCCCGTTGACAAATCGGAAGGTGCCGGCCAACAGCAGTTTTCCATCGGGCTGCGCCGTGACGCTGTAAACTCGATGGTAATCCGAGCCGCTCAGCACCGGATGAAAGCTATCGTCGAGACTCCCGTCGGGATTGAGCATCTCCAGGAAATTCTCACCCCCGATGACCACCCTGCCGGCAGAGGTGACCTCGATCACCCGCAACCAATCCTGGTCGGGAATGTTGAAGGGCTTCCAACAGGAATCCAGGGTTCCGTCGGGACGGAGCCGGGCCAGGAGCGCCTGGTGCTCGCCGTGGGAGGTGACTCCCTGGTTGACCAGGATGCTGTCATCGGGCAGGACGCGCAAATCGAAGAGCCAGCTATCGGTGCGAACGTTCTTGTTGAATTGCTGGTCAGGCGAGCCGTCGGGGTTGAGCCGCATGATGCCGCGGGACTCCAGATTGCGGGTATAGATGTCTCCCCCAACGAGGATTTTTCCGTCACTTTGAAAACCGAGGGTGGTTACGGCGAAATCGTCGCCGACATTGATGACCGGCCCCACGAAGGCATCATCGAGCGTGCCATCGGCGTTGAGGCGCGCCAAATGACTCCGCGCCGCGCCACCGAATTGATCAAACCATCCGCCGACGAGGATTTTGGCGTCGTGCTGAACTCGCATGCAGGTCAATCCCGCCCACACAATCACCGGGGGCGGCGTAAAACTCCAATCCGCAGTGCCGTCGGTATTGATGCGCGCGAAATTGGTGTAACCAGGCCGGCTGGTGGCCGCGAAATCGCCCGAGACGAGGAGTTTGCCGTCCGGCTGGCCGCAAAAGCATAGGATGTGCATGTTCGGGCCGAACTCGTTGGTGATGTTGGCCATGAACGGCCGGTCAACGCTGCCGTCGGAATTGAGCCGCACAAAATAATGCACCGGGGTTCCGTCGAAATTGGTGAAATCCCCGGTCACGAAAAGCTTCCCGCCCGCGAGGGGCAGGGTGTTGAAGATGGTGTCCCACTGGGCACCTGCTCCTCCACCGATATTGAAAGTCTGGTCCAGCGAGCCGGGTGAACCGGCCGCGGCAGCGGCGGCCCATACACCGAGCACAAGGCTGGCAAGCAGCGACCTATGGCCGAGCGGTTGGCGTGCAGGGTGGGGTGAATGACTTCCAGGAAATGTGAACGCGTTTTTCATAGACAAAAGAAAAAGCGAAATCCTTCCATCCGTCCGACGGGTGATCGGATTTGTGGCTACCCTAATATACCCCAAACTTTAGCCTCGTGAAGAGAAAAGTATGGGTCTCCGGGGGGGCACTCGGACTGGCAATCGGAGGGGGGCCATTCGGCACCGAGCGAAGATTAGCCTTAGAGGAATCCGGCAGATCCCGCGGCGAGGCGGGGCTTCGGACGCGCCTTTGCTCTGAGGGACTTATCGGCAGGAGACCGAGCGTTTCAGGGTCGGGAAGACATCTTTGCTCACCTCACCCCATGATCGAAATCGCTCAACCGTTTCGAAATCTCGGCGGCAACTGACTCGGCCTCAGGTCGGAAATCGACGAAAAGCCTGCCCAGTGTTGCCCAATCGGATGGACCAAACTGGTACGGCGTGATGCTTGCAGTCACCTTTTGCTGAGGAGTGATTCGGACATAAAGTCGATCAAATCGCTGGGACGATGCCGATCTCTCCGCCACGAACCATCTTGAGAAGTCCGGTGCTCTGACGGCTATCCAAGGTTGTAGGAACTGATGAGCAGCGAAGATTTCCTGAACGCTAACGCCCAATTGCTCCGGGTAATCGCCTCGCTCGAGAAAAGGAGTCTCCATCTTTCCCGCCTGGATGGCTGGAGCGGTTGGGGCTGCACTGTCCCGCATCGTACCGCACCCGAGAAGCCAGGGAACAATGCAGAGGGTCGAAAGGATACACGGACGTACGAGCGAGGTCATACTCTAACGACACATTCGCGAGTGTTTTCTTAGCAACACCCCGGCTCCGGCGTTCAGGTGGGGAGGGACAACCTTCTTCGCCCTAAGGTCCTTCGCGAGCATCCAAATCAGGCTGAATGTTTGTTGAAACCTGCCCGACCGCGGCAGAGCGGCGAAGCGGCCCACGCGGAGCCCACCCACACTTGGTTCGAGCCGTTATCGAATGAGAATAGGGTCGCCGCGCTTTCGTGCTCAGCCTGCTCCATCAGTAATGAGGGAGCGGCGTTCGGTTTAAGGCGGCCTTGATGAGCATTCCGGCGTAGGCGCTGTCCTCGCTGGCCGGCGTCGTAAAGGTCATCCCTCGTCGCCACTTCGCGGGCGCCTCTGGATGCACGCCGGACAAGATGACCCAGCCCTTGCCGGATGTTCCCTCGACGATGGCGGGAGTTCCATCGGGATATTTGCCCACCACCTCGCCCCAACCGGTAAACTGCGGTCCGTCCTCCCAGTATTGCTCGAGTGGTGCGGCACCGACTCCGGCGACCGCCACCGCGGCCTTGTGGATGCCCTGATTCACTGCGGTGTAAAAGCCGAACCGGACGCCAGAGGTCAGATTCAGACTGCTATAGGAGCCATCTCCGGCAAGGAGTCCTCCGGCACAGATGCCCAGGTAGTTCAAGCCGCCCTGCACGGCATTGTGAATATTGCTGGTCGTCGTTCTTGCCAAGCCGTCGCCCATGTCCTGGTAATTCCCACCTGGAATAATGAGCAGACGATAGGGCATGAGCTGGGATTCGCTCATGCCGTTCAACTGTCGAGAGTTCACCGTGGCATAGTCGAGATGGTTGTCCGCCAGGATCGCTTCGACCGCCTTAACATCATTGGGAGAGGTTCCGGCTCCGTTGAAAAGAAGAATTGGAGGCGTGCCGCCCGACGACGGCGGAGTGCATGCCGTCAACGCACATAAGCAAACGCCGACAGCGACACCGAAGGCTGGCAGACGCTTCTTTTCCATTCGGGGAGCCTAATGAAATCACGACTCCATCGCAACCCCGGCAACAAGCCTCAATTCGTCTTCAGGTCGCGGAGCATCTGTGCGTGGAGAGCCGGATGGAAGGTGATAATGAATACCCCGTTCTCGGCGGCGATCTGAAGCGGGTTAAAATCGCCCGACGCACCTGATGGGTGGAGTGTGATCCGAATGGGATCGATGATCTCACACACAATCTCCCGGGAATCTCCGAGACGGAGGGTGATCGCGTCGTTACAGCCGCTGGTCTTGTCAAACACCAGACTCTGAAACGCCGCACCCGCGACTCGCTCGGTTTTGATCCCGTTGGATTCGATAACTGATAGCTTCACCATCGCCCCAGTTCGCTCCTGGCTAATGCGCCGGCAAAGAGCGGGCCAATCGGAGTTGTTTATTTCGAGTATCATTTGTTCGCCTTGGGGTAATTGACGCCAATCGGGCTGTACACACAAGGCGAGATTCGATCCTTAAATAGCTAAGCGACGATGGAGAATGTCCGCACCTTGACTTTCGAATCAGGGGTCGGGAGCTCGATCCTCGACAATCTTTAGCCACTTTGTTCCGAATTGTCGCATTGCAAAACGATGGACCGAACACTGACAAACCAGAATCAGCTATGAAAACAGAAGAGCAAATCGAGCCTACTCCAGCCGCCGCTGCCCGGCGAAACCTCACCACGCGAACGGCTGCTGTTGCAAGAAGTGTCGCCGAACAAGACTCCAAAGCAATCCGGCCGTTTCACGTGACTTTTCCCGAAGCGGAACTCATCGAATTGCGCAGGCGCATCCACGCGACCAAGTGGCCGGAACGCGAAACGGTAGCCGACGCGACACAGGGCGTGCAGCTCGCGACGATGAAGGCTCTCGCTCGCTATTGGGAAACAGATTACGACTGGCGCAAGGTCGAAGCGAAATTGAACGCAGTTCCCAATTTCATCACCGAGATCGATGGGCTGGACATCCACTTCATTCATGTCCGTTCAAAACACCAAAATGCTTTGCCGCTGATCGTCACGCACGGGTGGCCGGGCTCGATCATCGAGCAGTTGAAGATTATTGATCCCCTGACGAATCCTACCGAGCACGGCGGAAACACGTCGGACGCGTTCCATGTGGTGATTCCCTCGATGCCCGGCTACGGATTCTCCGGCAAGCCGACCACGACTGGCTGGGATCCTGCGCGGATTGCACGCACCTGGGACGTGCTGATGAAGCGCCTCGGTTACCAGCGCTATGTGGCACAAGGCGGTGATTGGGGCGCGGTTGTTGTCGATCAAATGGGCGTGCAGGCGCCTGCCGGATTGCTCGGCATTCACACCAACATGCCCGGCATCTTCCCGGCCGCCGTCGACGCAGCGGCCTTTTCCGGCGCGCCGGCGCCATCGGGCCTCGCACCCGATGAGAAACTCGCCTACGAGCGTCTGCAGTTCGTTTATCAAAAGGGAATCGCCTACGGGTTCCAGATGGGGTTGCGTCCTCAGACGCTCTACGGAATCGCGGATTCACCCATCGGGCTGGCGGCGTATTTCCTCGATCACGACGCCCGCAGCTACGAGTTGATCGCACGTGTCTTTAATGGACGCCCCGAAGGCCTCACGCGCGACGACATCCTCGATAACATCACGATCACCTGGCTGACGAACACGGCGCTTTCCGGCGCCCGTCTCTACTGGGAATATTGGGGCAAAGGATATTTCAATGCCAAAGGCGTCTCCATCCCTGTTGCCGTGAGCGTCTTCCCTGACGAGCTCTACCCGGCTCCGAGGAGCTGGACAGAGCAGGCCTACCCCAGGCTCGTCTATTACAAGAGGCACGAGAAAGGCGGGCACTTTGCGGCCTGGGAACAGCCACAACTTCTTTCAGAGGATGTGCGCGCAGGCTTCAGATCACTGCGGTAGAGTCCTTCACAAGAGAGGAGAGGATGCGCTATGCCTAACCATTCGCAATTCAGCACCGACCGCACCCATCCGGGCCGGTGGACGATCACCTTCAGCAACCCGCCGATCAACATGTTTGTTCCCACAACGATCGTTGAATTGGGAGGGTTGCTAACTGAGCTCGAGGCGGACCCGTCGGTGAACGTCGTCCTGTTCCAGTCGGCGAATCCCGATTTTTTCATCGCCCATCTGGACGTGTCCAAGGCAGCCGAACGGCCCGAGGTGCTGGGTCTTTGGCGCGACTTAGTGCTGCGCCTCTCCTCCACGCCAGTCGTGAGCATCGCCAAGATTCGCGGCCGCACGCGCGGCATCGGCAACGAGTTCGTGCTCGCCTGCGACATGCGCTTCGCCAGCCGGCAAAGCGCCCTCTTCGGCAACCCCGAGATCGGTGTCGGACTGGTCCCCGGTGGCGGGGCGCTGGAATGGCTTCCGCGCGTAGTTGGCCGCTCGCGCGCACTCGAGATCGTCCTCAGCGGCGACGATTTCAATGCCGATATCGCCGAGCGCTACGGCTGGGTGAACCGCACGCTGGACGATGACGACCTCGACTCGTTTGTCGATGCGCTCGTCCGGCGCCTGGCCTCGTTCGACCGTGAAACGCTAGCGACGGCGAAGGCCCAGATCAATCGGTTCGGGACGCCCACAGCTACCGAGCTTCAGTCGAGCAACGACATGTTCTTCTCAACCTTGGCCTTGCCCAGTGCAAAGGCACGTCGCGCCAAGATTCGGAATATCGGTTACGGCGTTCCGGGCGACTTCGAATTGAACTTCGGTCGGTACCTCCCCGCGTTTGGGCGGGTGGACGGTCAGGACACCAATACGTGAGTGTCAGAGCTTCGAAACCGAAAGCCGCAGAGATGAAAAACGCACGCGCGTCCGGCGGGCTCTTCTTCCTGAACTTCGGCGCCGGCCGCATACGGTTGAATGACTCGGGTAGGTATGGTTAGTGGCACAGAACTCGTCTGAACGAAGGCGGAAATGGCATGGCCAATCTGACGTTCGAAAAAGCCACCACCGCACTAATCGTCGTCGATCCGTACAACGATTTCATTTCTGAGGGCGGCAAAGTATGGAGTCGTTTAAAGACCGTCGCCGAGGCGAACCATTGCGTTCCGAATCCCAAGTTACGCCAGTGCCATTGTGACGGCAGCAGAGATCGTTGATGCTCTCTGCGCTCGCTAATCCGCAAATGAGGCGGCAGAGCCAGAATCCCGCCTCGAGCCGTGCCTATGGATACGCCCAACTTCAGGCCAATTCAAAACACACCACCTCGTGAATATCCACGCGCGGAACGCGGACTTCTACACTACCGCTCGGCTCGCGGCGCACCGCTAGCTCCTGGTCGGCGCAGAGCACCTTCGCCGTCGAAAGCTTCAGTGACAAATTGAGGCGAACCGTCACATCATGGAGTGGAACGGGATCATCATGGAAGTCAGTGTGCTTTGGCGTCTTCCGGATCGGCGAATAATTTACTAGGTGCACCAAGTAACGCTCCTTTCTTCCCGCAGACGGCTTCGCCGCTTGGTGGGTCAAAGACAGTTCAGTGGTCAGGTGGGCATCGGTCTGGATCAAGGGAACGGGAAGGACTTCCTGAAGCACTTTCTGAAAACCCCGACGGTAAATCCAGAATCCCTGGTTGTAATAGCCCTGTCCCAACGGAAACGAAATCAAGCCCGCCCGGCCGTTATGTGCGAGCGCCGCGTAGGAGGTGTCATGATCGAAGGGGGTTTGCAAATGGCTAGTGTAATGTTCGGGACTGCGTTGAAAGAGCGGTTCTCCCAGTGCCGCTAGGATTGTGGCCGGTGATTCCGCGCGCCATTGTGACGCCCCTTCATACAGCGCGTACGCGTAAGAGGGAATATCGCCGGTGAAATCCGCGCGCGGAACAAGGTATGCCGGAGTGAAGGGCGACATCCCCGCATAGTGTAGCCCGTAGGGCTCCAGCCAGCTTTGTTCCGTCCCCGCCAGCAAGCCCGAGGTGTGGGCCGCGATCACTGCCCCGCCTCCGGCGAGGAATTTGACGAGGCGGGCGGCCAGGGCTTGATCGACCCAGACGGTCTCCGGCAACACGACCAGCGCATAGCGTTCTTCCCATTCGATATCGCGCTCGACGATGTCGAACTGCACTCGCGACTCGTTCAAAAGTTTTACCCAGCCATAGTTCGCTTCGTTGCAGGGACTGTCCCCGCTCCCGATGAGAGCAGCCTCCGTGACCGGCACCGCTCCTTCAAGGTAGGGCTCCAGGTGTTGGAGGTGACGGTAAGCCTCGCCGATCACGTGGTACACTGCCGGATCGAGGCGGCCGTTGGGGTGCACCTGGTCGCCGATGTCGCACCGCGCGCCCTGCGAGACAAAAGCCGCAACTTCCGTCTTCATTTGGGCCGGCGATTTCAAACCGCCAAAATCCGCCCAAAAATCCTTGAAGATCACCGTGCAGCCGTGGAAAGGAATTCCGTAGCCCCGGGCGTAACGAATGACCGTGGGGAAATAGTGGTAGCCATAATGGACCGCATCGGTGAAGAGCGCTTCTTGGGAAGAGTAATCAATTAACGGAGCGCGTTTGGCCAGACCGTAGAACGTACCTTCATTTTGCGGACAGACTAAACAACCTGGCCGCGTTTCCTTGATGGTTTGGCGAATCCGCTCCAGGAAAGATTGGCAAAGCGCGGCCTTGTGATTGTATTGCACGCCGGCATCCAACGGATCCAGACCTTTCTCGCGCAACTGACGCACGCATTCGTCGCAATAGCACGCAGGTGAACTGCCCCCATCCAACCAGACGACGTCCAGTTCATAGCGAGAGACAAGCTCCCGGAGCAGATCGAGTTCTCCCTTTATGAAGGCCTCTTGACCGATGCAGAACTGCCAGAGATACGCTCGATAACCCTTGTCTTCGGCCGGCGGTTCAGCGGGGCTCGTGCCACCTCCTGGCTCGGCGCGGGGTCCCTCCGGCTTCAAGGTGTTCATAAACGCCTTCTGCTCCTCCGTGATCGCTTCCAGCTTGGGGCGGGATTTGTCTCCGGGTTGGTGCACCACCAGCCACTCCGGATGACGTTCAGCGAGTTCAGGATTCCAGGTGAGCATGAAGTAAGCGACGACGTGGATATTCCGTTTTTTCAGCGCCGCCACCTGTTTGCCAAGGAGGTCGATAGAAAGGTTGGGATGAGTTCGCCCGGAGGTGCTTGGGAAATAGCAGTATCCATACATGTCCTTGGCAAATACGGTCGCGCCATTGACATGCGCCGCCACCAAGCGGTCACCGAACTCGTCTGGGTCGAAACTCTCGGCGAGCTTCGTCATATGCCGTGAGGTATGATATTCGATGTGAACCTTGCGGATCGGACCCGGCCGCCAGGCGGCGATGCTCTGATCAATCCAGAACCTGGCGGCGACTCCAGGAGCCGCTCCAAGAGTGGACGCGCCGGAGACTGGCCTGTCCTTCCCAGCCTTTGAATCCTGGCCGCCCACAAGACATCCACCCGACAAGGCTCCCAAGCTCGATCCGGCGGCGGTCTGCAGGAACCGGCGGCGATTTGTGCGATGTGACATAAATTCAGCGTTGCTTGGCTTTCAGGTGAAGGACCGTGGGCGCGTCAAAAGACGGCCCAAAGCTCTACGGTTCCAGTCACTGGCTAAGAAAATGAATTAGGAACTTCATACTACGTTCAACGCCGGGTTGCCATTTGGATCTTTTGGACTTTCGAGTTTTCGGGTTTCTGCCACTGCGATAATTCTTGACAGGAGTTCGGGCATGATGGTTCACTGAGTTACGGTGGTACCAGGCTTTAGAAGGGTCGGTCGTGCACGGACCTATGCGCGAGGGTATGTAAGTTCTCGTTTATGAAGACCTTAATCAATCTGCTGACCACACTGACGCTGCTGTCTGCTGCTGCCGCCGACAGCGGCATCCTCGACCAGGCACAGCCAGTGCTGGACCTTAGCATCGGAGGCTCGGCTATCGGAGGTAACAGCGAGCAAAGTTTGGCCCAGGTGGCAACGGCCGGCGTAACCGGCTGGCTCACCGCGGTCGGTTTGCCGGTGGCCGGTTCAGGAACCTTGCTGGTGGAGATACAGGGGGTGAATCATAGCGTTCCCAACGGGGTCGTGTTTGCTTCCCAGAGGTTTCTGGGCTCCAGCCTCCCAGATGTGGCCAGTGACCCGAACACGTTCGCTCGCCTTGGTCTGTCCCAGCCGGTGCTCGTCTCGGCCGGAGATCGCTTTGCCATTGTCGTGAGCGCTTTGAACCCGCCGACGGACATTTTTGGTTTGTTCAACGGACCAGTCGGGAACCCGTATCCGGGGGGGAACGCATCCTACTCAAGCCGGCCAAATCCCGCCGGCCTTTGGACTCCATTCGGGTTCGATGGGCGATTCGATCTTCCATTTCAGACCTACATGACACCCGTGCCCGAACCACACACTGTCGCCCTGGTGACCTTTGGCGGGCTCGTCCTGGTGAAGCTGCGAAGCATCAAGCGAAGCCGAGGAAAACAAGTCTCAGTGCCTTGCGACCGGTCTTCGGGCAATCACCTCGCTGGCGGAATCACCGCCTTAGGTTATTTGTGATTTCGGTCACCTCTTTTACGGCCGGTCGGTGGCACGTTCGATCTCGGAAATGTGCGACTCTGACCCTCGTTGG
>Ga0265329_10000721_pt1 | contig 16785 bp, 17 predicted proteins | sample 41627metaG_FD_202091 | JGI IMG/M metagenome (GOLD analysis project Ga0265329, IMG submission 202091) | Rhizosphere microbial communities from Carex aquatilis grown in University of Washington, Seatle, WA, United States - 4-16-27 metaG | ecosystem: Host-associated > Plants > Roots > Rhizosphere...
CATCCCGTACATCTGGCTCCCAGTCGCGGCGTCGCGCTTCCTCGCGCTGCAGCCACTCTACACGCTGCGCAGTTCCTCCGGTACATGCGGCGCGATGGCTTCGATCAGCGCCTCGTAAACCTTTGGCGCGCCGGCGACGATGTTTGCCCCAAGCTGATACTCCTCGCCGCCGAGCGTGCCGACGCGGCCCCCGGCTTCGCGGATCATGAGCGTGCCGGCAGCCGTGTCCCAGGGTTTGAGGCCCATCTCCCAGAATCCATCGACGCGGCCGGCCGCGACATAGGCCAGGTCCAGCGCCGCGGAGCCCGGGCGGCGGATGCCGGCGGTCAGTTCAGTCAGTCGCCGGAACATCGCGAAGTAGTTGTCCGCATGGCGTTCCTCCTCGCGGTACGGGAAGCCCGTTGCCAGCAGTGCCCCGTCGAGGGTGCGCTGCTTGCTCACGCGCATGCGCCGGTTCTCCAGGTGCGCACCGGCGCCACGCGCCGCCGTGAACACTTCCTGGCGCATCGGATCGTAGATCACGCCGACCTCCAGCCGGCCGCGCTGCTGCGCGGCGATCGAGACTGCGAACACCGGGAACCCGTGCAGGAAGTTGGTGGTCCCATCCAGCGGATCGATGATCCAGACGGTATCGTTCTCGCCGCTGCGGCCGCTCTCCTCGGCGAGGATCGCGTGCTCGGGATAGTGCTTGTGGATGAGCTCGATGATTTCGTGCTCGGCGGCGCGGTCGATCTCGCTGACGTAGTCGTTGCGACCCTTCGAGGTGACTTCGAGGCTTTCGAGGCGAACCAGGCTGCGGACGATGACTTCGCCGGCACGGCGGGCGGCTCGCACCGCAATGTTGAGCAGTGGGTGCATGGGATCGTTAGGATAACAGGTCGTGTCAGGCTCCGTTCGCATCGTACTGGTAGAGACTTCGCATCCGGGCAACATCGGCGCGGCTGCGCGGGCGCTCAAGAACATGTCGCTCGACGAGCTGGTGCTGGTGCGGCCGAAGCAGTTTCCCGACCCTGATGCGACCGCACGCGCGTCGGGTGCCGCCGACCTGCTCGCGAACGCGCGCGTCGAGTCCGATCTCGCCACGGCGCTGCGCGGCTGCGGGCTGGTGTTCGCGACCACCAGCCGTGCGCGCGACCAGTACTTCCGCGTGCTCGACGTGCGGGAGGCGGCCGTCCGAATCGTCAGCGCCGCGTCCAGTGCTCCGGTCGCGGTGCTGTTCGGATCAGAGCGCGCCGGGCTCACCAACGCCGAACTGCAGAATGCGCACGCGCTGCTGCGCATTCCCGCAAACGAGGCCTACGCGTCGCTGAACCTCGGCATGGCGGTACAGATCGTCGCCTATGAGATCATGCGTGCGCGAGCGCAAGCTGGCGGCGCACCCGACGCACCGCCGTCAGAGCCGCCGGCGCCTCCCGAGGACATGGAGCGCCTGTATGCGCACCTCGATCAGGTGCTCGGAGAGATCGGCTTCCGCGACCGCACGCAGAACGGCACGCACCTGATGCAGCGTATCCGCCGGCTGTTCCAGCGCGCCGAGCCGGACCTGAACGAGGTCAACATCCTGCGCGGCATCCTGACCGCCGTGCAGCAGCGGCGCCGTCGCGCCGGGCAGGACCCGTGAGCGACGGTCCGATCTATCTCGATTACGCTGCCACGACGCCGGTCGATCCGCGCGTGGCTGAAGCGATCGGCGCCTGCCTGGGACCCGACGGGGTGTTCGGCAATCCCGCCTCGCTCCATGCCTATGGCCGTGCGGCGCGCGAGGTGGTCGAGCACGCCCGCGAACAGGTGGCGCGGCTGGTCAATGCGAGCCCGCGCCAGTTGGTGTTCACTTCCGGTGCGACGGAATCCAACAATCTGGCAATCCTGGGCACGGCGCGCGCGGCCCGAGCGCGTACCGGGCACCTGATCACCGCCCGCACGGAACACCGGGCGGTGCTCGACCCTTGCCGCCGGCTCGAACAGGAGGGCTTCGAGGTCAGCTATCTGAGCCCGGACACGCACGGCCGCATCGATCCGGAGCAGGTGCGCGCCGCGCTGCGCGCCGACACGGTGCTGGTCTCGATCATGCACGCGAACAACGAGACCGGCGTGGTCCAGGCGATCGGGCCGATAGCGCACATTTGCCACGAGCGCGGCGTGCCGCTGCACGTCGATGCCGCGCAGAGCGCGGGCAAGCTCGAGATCGATCTCGTGCGCGTACCCGTCGATCTGCTGTCGTTCACGGCCCACAAGCTCTATGGTCCCAAGGGTATCGGTGCGCTGTACTGCGCGCCGGAGCGGCGCGCCGCGCTGCAGCCGCTGCAGTTCGGCGGCGGGCAGGAGCGGGGACTGCGCTCCGGCACGTTGCCGGTGCACCAGATCGCCGGGTTCGGGGTGGCCTGCGAGCTGTGCGTGCAGCTGCGCGCGGGCGAGGTGGCGCGCATCGAGGCCCTGCGCGGGCGGCTGTGGCGCGGACTGAGCCTGCTCGATGGCGTGCTCCACAACGGTCACCCGACCGAGCGCATCGCGCACATCCTGAACCTGTCGTTCGAAGGAGTGGAGGGCGAGAGCCTGCTGGTCGGGCTGCCGGAGCTCGCGATCTCGACGGGCTCGGCATGCCATTCCGACAGTGACGAGCCCTCCTACGTGCTGATCGCCCTTGGACGCAGTCCGGAACTGGCGCAGAGCTCGCTGCGCCTGAGTCTCGGGCGCTATTCGACTGAGCAGGACGTCGACGTGGCCATCGGCGCGATCTCGCGCGAAGTGCGGCGGCTGCGCCGGGTGGCGCCCTGAAGGCGGCGGACCCGCTCTCAGGGCCGGTCCGGGCGCTGTTTGCCGATCTCGCCCACGCCGGAGTCCCTGACGGAGAGTGCGTCGGGCGCATCCTGTCCGGGGAGGCAGGGCGCGAGGTCGACGGGGCGAGGGTCCGATTTACATTGCGTATCGGGGATGGCGCCGTGCTCGAAGCCCGCTATCGGGCCTATGGCTGCCCCTACACGCTCGCCACCTGCGAATGGCTGGCACGCATGCTCCAGGGGGCGCCTGCGCTGGCAATCCAGGGCAGTACGGCGGTGATCCTGGGGGGGCCGCTCGAATGGGCGCGGCAGCTGGGGGTGCCGGCGGCTAGGCTGGGGCGCCTGCTGACGATCGAGGACGCACTGCACAATGCGCTGGAAGGGCTGACCCCCGGCGGGGCGGGCTGTAGTACCATCGGTGCTCAAGGAGAATGCTGACGCCATGGCCATTTCATTGAGCGAATCTGCTGCCGAACGTGTGCGCAACCGCCTGGCGGTGCGCGGCCGCGGCCTCGGGCTGCGGCTCTCCGTCAAGGCCAGCGGGTGCTCTGGCTACAGCTATGTCGTGGACTACGCCGATGAGGCGCTGTCGCGCGACCTGGTGTTCGAATCCCAGGGTGTCAAAGTGTTCGTCGACCCGGACAGCCTGGCCGCGATCGACGGCACCCGGATCGACTTCGTGCGCCAGGGACTGAACGAGTCGTTCCGCTTCGAGAATCCCAACGTGCGCGGCGAATGCGGTTGCGGCGAGAGCTTCACGGTCTGAAAGTCCTTAAAAGACGGGCACTTCCGCGCCGGATGTGATTGCCGGCGCCGCCTTGCAGCGCCTATACTGCCGGCCTTTTTTAGGCACGGAGATCTTCATGGCGCGCGAGCGTACCCTGTCCATCGTCAAGCCCGACGGCGTGGCCCGCGACCTGATCGGCGAGGTCTATCGTCGTTTCGAGGCCCAGGGCCTGCGAATCATCGCCGCGCGCATGCTCAAGCTCTCCGAGGAGCAGGCGGGCCTGTTCTACGCGGTACACCGCGAGCGACCGTTCTTCCGGGATCTGGTGCGCTACATGAGTTCCGGCCCGGTCATCGCACAGGTCCTCGAGGGCGAGAACGCGATTGCGAAGCATCGCGACATCATGGGCGCCACGGATCCGAAGAAGGCAGCGCCCGGCACGATCCGCGCCGACTTTGCGCAGAGCATCGAGGCCAACGTCGTGCATGGATCGGACGGAGCCGCGACCGCAGCGATGGAAATCGCCTTCTTCTTCAATGGACTGGAGATCTGTCCGCGGCCGTAGCGACACGGCGGGACCTCATCCGATGAACGAGCAGCCGAGCAATGCTAACGAGCGCGTGAACCTGCTGGGGCTGCCGCGTTCCGACCTTACGGCGTTCTGCGCCTCGCTCGGGTCGCGTCCGTTCCGCGCACGCCAGCTGATGCATTGGCTCTACAAGCGCGGCTGCGGCAATTTCGACGAGATGACCGACCTGTCGCGTGACTTCCGCCGCGAGCTTGGGCAGCGCGCCGAAGTGCGCGCGCCGCAGATCCTGACGGTACAGCGCGCGAGCGACGGCACCTGCAAGTGGCTGTTGCGAGCGGACGCGACCCAGGCGTTCGAGATGGTCTACATCCCCGAGACCGACCGCGGCACGCTGTGCATCTCCTCGCAGGTCGGCTGCGCGCTGGACTGCGCGTTCTGCTCGACGGCGCAGCAGGGATTCAACCGCAATCTGTCCACGTCGGAGATCGTGGGACAGGTATGGCTCGCCAACCGGGAGCTCGGATTCCAGCCAGGTGGCGACCGGATCGTCACGAATGTCGTGCTGATGGGCATGGGCGAGCCGCTCGCGAACTTCCGCAACGTGGTACCGGCACTGAACCTGCTGCTCGATGACCTCGGACTCGATCTGTCGCGCCGTCGCGTGACGCTGTCCACCTCCGGGCTGGTGCCCCAGATCTACCGCCTGGCTGCCGAGACCAACGTCGCGCTCGCGGTCTCGCTGCACGCGCCTGACGATGCGCTGCGCAGCCGGCTCGTGCCGATCAATCGCCTGCATCCGATTGCCGAGCTGCTCGAGGCCTGCTGGCACTATATCGACGAGCGCAATGGGCGCAGCGTGACCTTCGAATACGTGATGCTCGACGGGGTCAACGACTCCCCGGCGCAGGCGCGCGCCGTGGCGCGGCTGCTCAAGGGGCGGCCAGCCAAGGTGAACCTGATCCCGTTCAACCCGTTCCCGGGGAACGCATTCCGGCGCTCCGGGGACGCGGCGATCGCGGCATTTCGCGATGAGCTGGTGCGTGCGGGAGTCATCACGACCATCCGGCGCACGCGCGGCGAGGACATCGACGCGGCCTGCGGGCAGCTGGTGGGCCGGGTCCACGATCGCACTACCGTGCGGCTGGGCGCGCGCGCCCAGGGCGCGCCGGTGCGCGATGGCGAGCGGGTCGGGGCATGAGGGGCCCGGCACTCGCGCTGGCGGCGAGCCTGGTGCTGGCGGCGGGCCTTGCCGGCTGCGTGAATTCCACGGCGGACGAGCCCACGCGCAAGGGCGATGCGGCCCGCATCAACGTGCAGCTCGGCCTGGGCTACCTGCAGCAGGGCAATCTCGGGATCGCGAAGGAAAAGCTCGAGCGGGCGCTGAGCCAGGATCCGGACAATGCCGACGTGCACGCCGCGCTCGGCCTGCTCGATGAGAAACTCGGCAAGGACAAGGAAGCCGACCACGAGTACCACCGCGCGCTCTCGCTCGCGCCCCAGGATCCCTCGATGCTGAACAACTATGCGGTATACCTGTGCTCGCACGGGCGCGAAGTGGAAGGCGTAAAGTACTTCGAGCAGGCTGCCACCAATCCGCTGTATCGCACCCCGTGGGCCGCGTACACCAATGCCGGAGTGTGCCTGCGCGGCGCGCATCGCGATGCGGAGGCGGCGCAGCGCTTCGCCCGTGCGCAGCAGTCCAATCCCACCTACTCGGAGGCCGTGCTCCAGGCCTCGGACCTCGATCTGTCGCTGCAGCGCCTCGCCCAGGCGCGCCTGCGCATCGACCTGTTCCTGCTGAACAATCCCGCGACTCCGGACCTGCTGCTGCTCGCCTGGCGAGTCGCGAGCGTGCAGCCGGATCCCCAGGCTGCGTCGCGCTATGCCGCCCGGTTGCAGAGGGAATTCCCCAATTCCGGCCAGGCGCACGCGCTCGCTGCGCAGAACCCCAATCCGAGCTGAAAGATGAGCGAGGGGGAGACGGCGGCTGTGGCAGTGGTGGGCCTGGGGAGCCGACTCGCGGCCGCGCGCGAGGCGGCCGGCCTGTCGCTATCCGAGGCGGCCGAGCGCCTGCACCTGGACGCCGCGACCCTCGGCGCGCTCGAGCGCGAGCACTTTCAGACCCTCGGGGCCGCCGTGTACGTGCGCGGCCACCTGCGCCGCTATGCCGAGCTGCTCGGTCTGCCCGTCGCGGAGATCGAAACCGCTTATGGCCTGACCTCCGGAGCGGTGTCGGGCATGCCCGACCTCCGGCGCGTCGCGACGCCGCTGGAGGCCGCCGGCGCTCCCTCCTGGGCGCTGCGGCCCGGCCCGGCTGCGGCCGTTGCGGTACTGCTTGCCGTCGCAGCGCTGGTCTGGTGGGCGATGCGCATGCCGCACACCGCGCGCAGCGCGGCCCCCGCCAGTAGCGCGCCGGCGGTGCTCGATTCCACGGTGTCCACGCCGACCGGCGAGCCGCAGACCCCGCCGGCTGCGACCCCTCAACCTGCGTCCGTACCTGCCGGCCGGCAGGCAGCCCCGCCGATCCAGAGTGCACCGGCGGGCTCGAATGTGGCGCCGGCGGCCCCGGGCCCGGGCAGCGTCCGTCTCGCGCTGCAGTTCCGTGAGAACAGCTGGGTCGAAATCTATGACGCGTCCGGCACGCGGCTGGCCTATGAACTGGCCGCCGCCGGCAGCGAGCGCACCCTGCGCGGTGGCGCGCCACTGCGGATCCTGCTCGGCAATCCCGGCGGCGTGAACCTTGCCGTTGATGGCCGCCCGGTGAGCTTTGGTGAGCCGGTGCGCGGGGATTCGCCGCTTCGTCTCTCGCTCGACGGCAGCGGGCGGGTGCTCGAAGTGCGCGCCGCGGTCACCGCGGGCGCCGCGGCCGGACCTGTCGGCGCGCGTCCTTAAAATACAATCCGCGACCGGTTCCGGAGGCACCCTTTCCCATGCAGATTCAGCCCGTGCGCGGCATGAACGACGTCCTGCCCGGCGAGATCGTCGCCTGGCAGCACCTTGAGCGTGTGGCCCGCAGCCTGTTCGAGTCCTATGGCTACGAGGAGCTGCGTGTGCCGGTGCTGGAGCACACCGAGCTTTTCAAGCGCTCGATCGGCGAGTTCACGGACATCGTCGAGAAGGAGATGTACACGTTCCAGGATCTCGGTGGCGAGAGCCTCACGCTGCGTCCGGAGGCCACTGCCGGGGTGGTACGCGCGGCGATCTCGAACGGCATGCTGCGCGGTCAGCGTCACAAGCTCTGGTGCGCCGGGCCAATGTTCCGCCACGAGCGCCCGCAGAAGGGCCGCTATCGCCAGTTCTACCAGCTCGATGTCGAGGCGCTCGGGTTTGCCGGACCCGACGTGGATGCCGAGCTGATCGCGCTCAGTGCACGCCTGTGGCGGGAGCTGAAGCTGCGTGGAGTACGCCTGATGGTCAACTCGCTCGGCACCGCAGCCGAACGCGCGCGCTATCGCGAGCGCCTGGTGGCATACCTCATGCGTCACCAGGACGCACTCGACGAGGACAGCCGCCGCCGCCTCGACGGCAATCCGCTGCGCATCCTGGACAGCAAGAACCCACAGCTGCGGGAGCTGATCGCGGCGGCGCCGCTGCTCGCCGAGGATCTGGGCGCGGAGTCGCAGGCGCATTTCGATGCGCTGCGCGCGGCCCTGGACGCCATCGGTGTCGGCTACGAAGTCAATCCGCGGCTGGTGCGCGGACTGGATTACTATTCCCGCACGGTGTTCGAGTGGGTCACCGATGCGCTCGGCGCGCAGGACGCGGTGTGCTCGGGCGGTCGCTATGACGGACTGATCGCGCAGCTCGGCGGGGAGTCGACTCCGGCGGTCGGATTCGCGCTCGGCATGGAGCGCGTCGTGGCGCTGATGCTGCAGGCGGGGGAGGTGCCGGCGGCGCCTGCGCCAGCGATCTACATCGTCGCGAGCGGCGAGCCGGCGGAGCGGGCCGCCTTCGCGCTGGCAGAGCGGCTGCGCGACGCGTTGCCCGGACGCGGGGTATGGCTCAATCTCGGCGGCGGAAATTTCAAGGCGCAGTTCAGGCGCGCCGATCGCAGCGGTGCCACGGTGGCGCTGGTGCTCGGCGAGCAGGAACTGGAGCGCGGCGTCGTGGCGGTGAAACCTTTGCGCAGCGAAGCCGGTCAGAGTGAGTGTCCGCTGGCGCAGCTGCCGGCGCTGATTGCGACGCTGCTGTAGTCGTTGCAGTACCTGGGCCTGGTGGGAGAACAGAGCAGTGTCAGAGTATGTGGATGAGCGGGAACAGTGGGAGCGAGCGGTTGCCAGTGCGAAGGAGACGGCGCCGTGGGTGCTCGCCGGCCTCGTGATCGCCGCCGCGGGGTACGCCGGCTGGCAATACTGGCAGCAGCGCACCGCGCGTCTGGCGCTCGAGGCTGCGTCGCGCTACGAGCGCGCGCTGGACGCTTTCGGACGCAATGACCTCAATGGCGGCCTGGCGCTCGTGGACGCTCTGCTCCGGGATTTCCCTGCCTCCCCTTATGCGCTGCAGGCGGACCTGGCGGCGGCACGGGTACAGGTCGAAAGCGACGCGCTCGACCAGGCGGCGGCGCGCCTCCGGCACGTGCAGGATTCAACCACCGATCATGAGCTTGCGCTGCTCGCGCGCCTGCGGCTCGCGCGCGTGCAGCTCGCACAACACCTGCCGGATCAGGCGCTGGCCACGCTCAATGGCGTAGATGCGGGTGCATTCGCCGCCCGCTTTGCGGCCGTGCGCGGCGATGCGCTGCTGGCCAAGGGGGATCGTGAAGGCGCGCTGCGCGAGTACCGCACGGCCCGGGCGAGCGGCGCGGATACCGTCGATGGCGGGCTGCTCGACCTCAAAATCAGCGACCTGGCGCGCTCGTGAGGCGCTTGCACGCCACGCTCGCGCTCATCGGGCTCGCGGCGCTATCACTCTGCGGCTGCAGCCCGAGCAAGGAGAAGCGGGCCGAGCGGCCGATGGCGCTGGTGCCCCTGGTCAATCGGATTGCGATCAGCAGAGCCTGGAGCACGCAGGTCGGCGGCGAGGCGCCGAAGCTGCAGCTCGGGCTCGGCGTCGCGGTCAGCGGAACTCGCGCCTTCCTCGCCAGTTACAAGGGCGAGATCATCGCGCTGGACGTCGCCAGCGGCAGGCGGCTCTGGCAGCGAGCGCTGCATGTGCCGATTTCCGGCGGCCCGGGCGCAGCCGCGGGCCTGGTGGTGATTGGAACGTCCAAGGGCGAAGTGATCGCGCTGTCGGACCAGGATGGAGCGCCGCGCTGGCGCGTGCGCATCAATGCCGAGATCCTGTCCGCTCCGGCCGTAGATTCGGACATCGTCGCGGTACGCAGCGTCGATGGTCGGCTGCACGGCCTGGCGGCCGCCGATGGCAGCGAGCGCTGGGTCGTGGACCAGCAGGTGCCGCGGCTGTCACTGCGCGGCACCAGTGCACCGACACTCGCGGGGGATCTGGTGGTGTGCGGATTCGACAACGGCCGGGTGGTGGCGGTGATCCGCTCCAACGGCACGACGGCGTGGGAGGCCGTCGCCAGCCAGCAGCACGGTACCAGCGAGCTGCAGCGGCTCGCGGACGTGGATGCGACGGTGATCGCGGATCGGGACGACCTTTTTGCAGTCGGCTATCAGGGGCGCATCGTGCGCATCACGCGCGACACGGGCGAGGTGGTGTGGGGCCGGGATCTGTCGAGCTATCGCGGGCTCGCGGTCGACACCGAGGCCGTCTACGTCGCGACCGCCGACGGCGATGTCGTGCGCCTGGATCGCCGCAACGGATCCGAGCAGTGGCGCCAGAAGGGCCTGGAGCGCCGGCAACTCAGCGCGCCGGTGATCTACGGCGGACGCGTCGTGGTGGGCGACATGGATGGCGCCGTGCATTGGCTGGACGCTGCGACCGGCAATTTCCTGGCCCGTGAGTCGATCGGGCACAAGCACCGGATTCGCGTCGCGCCGGTGGTTGCCGGCGCGCAGCTGCTGGTGTTCAGTGAGAATGGAGGACTCGCGGCCTTCCGCGCACCCGCGTTGCCGTCGGCGACGGTCGCGGCACGGCCTTAAGTTCCAGGCCACCGTACAGGAGCCCGCCGCGGGGAGTGGCCTTCCGACACCCGCAACAGGCCACAGCATGCTGCCGATTGTCGCCATCGTCGGCCGACCCAACGTCGGCAAGTCGACGCTGTTCAATGTCCTCACGCGCACGCGCGATGCGATCGTCGCCGACGTGCCGGGCGTCACACGCGACCGGCAGTACGGCTACTCACGCGTCGGGCGTGTGCCGTGCGTGCTGATCGATACCGGCGGTCTGATCGAGCACCCCACCGGCCTGGATGCGCAGATGCGCATACAGACCGAGAAGGCGGTCGCCGAGGCGGACCGCATCATCCTGCTGGCCGATGCGCGTGCCGGGCTGACCGCGCAGGACCAGTTCATTGCGCGCGAGCTGCGGCGCACGGCCAAACCCGTCACGCTGGCGCTGAACAAGGCGGAGGGGCTCGATCCGGACCTGGTCGCGGCGGATTTTCACGCGCTGGGGCTCGGGGCGCCGCTGGCGATTGCCGCCAGCCACGGACAGGGCTGCCTCGAATTGATCGGCACGGTGCTCGAAGGGCTCGAGCCGGAGCCGTCGCCCGAAGAGGAGAACGGGGCGATCCGCGTCGCGGTGATCGGGCGGCCCAATGTCGGCAAGTCGACGCTCGTGAACCGGCTGATCGGCGAGGAGCGCGTCATCGCGAGCGAGCAGCCCGGCACCACGCGTGACAGCATCCTGGTGCCGTTCCAGCGCGACGGCCGCGACTTCCTGTTCATCGACACCGCAGGGGTGCGCCGCCGTGCGCGCGTCGAGGATCCGGTCGAACGCGCCAGCGTTGCCAAGACCCTGCAGGCGATCGCCGAGGCGCACGTCGTGATCCTCGTGCTCGACGCCCACGATGCGATCGGCGAGCAGGATGCGAGCGTGCTGGGCCAGGCGCTGGAGCGCGGGCGCGTGATCCTGATTGCGGTCAACAAGTGGGACGGAATCCCGATGGCGCAGCGCGAAGAGATCCGGCGCCAGCTGGGACTCAAGCTCGATTTCGTGCCCTTCGCGCCGCTGCATTTCATCTCGGCGCGGCACGGTACCGGAGTTGGCGAGTTGGCGCGTGACGCGATCCGCGGGTATGACTCGGCGATGCGCGCGATGCCGACGCCGCTGCTCACGCGCACGCTCGAGCGCGCGCTCGAGGCCCATCAGCCACCGCTGGTGCGCGGCCGGCGCATCAGGCTGCGCTATGCCCACCAGGGCGGACGCAATCCGCCGCGCATCGTGATCCACGGCAATCAGACGACTTCGGTCCCGGAATCCTACCGACGCTACCTCGCCAACGTATTTCGCGAAGCCTTCGGGCTGTTCGCGACGCCGGTGGCGATCGAGTTCCGCACCGACGCGAATCCCTACGATCGGGTCAAGGCGCGCTCGGGGCGTCCGGCGCGGGCGGCAAGAACAATGCCGGGTCGACGAAGACGCGGTTGAGCGCCACGCCGAAGTGCAGGTGCGGCCCGGTCACGCGACCGGTGGCGCCGACCAGACCGATCGGAGCGCCGGCGCGCACGTGATCGCCCTGGTGCACACCGATGGAAGAGAGGTGGCAGTACATCGTGATCAGCCCCTCGCCGTGATCGATCAGCACGGTATTGCCATTGAAGAAGTAATTCCCCGTATCGATGACCTCGCCATCGGCCGCGGCCGCGATCGGCTGTCCTGAGGCGGCCGCGATATCCATGCCGGAATGCGGGTTGCGCGCCTCGTTGTTGAAGAAGCGGCGCGATCCGAACGAGCTGGTGCGCACGCCGCCGACCGGCGGCTGCAGCAGCAGCGTCGGCGGGGGATGTTCGTCGAAGTTCGCGAGCGCGGCGTGCAGGCGCTGCTGCTCGCGCGTGGCGCGCTCCAGATCGGCGCTCGACAGGTCCACCTTCGATGGGGCGACGTTCAGCCGCTGCACCACGTACTGCTTCGGTCCAATCTGCAGCGCGACGCTGGATGCACCGGCCTGCGCGCCGCGGCGGACGCTGAGCACGACGCTGCCCGGCGCGGTCCCGAGCGGAATGCCGACCACGGCGAGCCAGTGGTCGGTGGCATCGAGAACCATGACCCGGCTGCCCGCCAGGCTGACGATCGGGGCGATGCCCGCATCCTGCGCGCTCTTCGGCAGGCTCTGCAGCGCGACTCCGCCTGGCACCAGGCTCGGACGCGGCAGGTCCAGCGCGGCACTGCTGCAGGCGTAAGACAGTAGCAGTGCGCACAGCAGCGCCTGCGGCGCGCTCCGATGCTGGCCGCGGCTCACGGTCTGCGCCCGGTGACGGTCGCCAGCAGACTGCCCCGGCCGAGGCGCGCCTCTACGGTCTCGCCGATTGCGACCCCATCCGCAGCAATGAGCAGCGCGCCGTCACGCTCGCGCGTGACCACCGCGAATCCACGCGCCAGCGTCGCCAGCGGGCTCACCGCCTGCAGCGCGCGCGCCGCGAGCTCGAGCCGCGCTCCCAGGGCTGCGAACCGCGCCTGGACTCCGAGGCGCAGGCGCACCTCCAGCTCATCGAGCCGCTGGCTGTGCTGGCGCAGGCGCGCACCGGGGTGAGCCTGCTGCAGGCGACTGGCGAGGGCCGAGACCCGCAACTGCTCGGCGCGCAGTGTGCGCCGCGCGGCCGACTGCAGCCGACTGGTGAACTGCCCAAGACGCTGCCGCCAGGCCGCTGCGTCCGGCACCACCAGTTGTGCCGCACCGGTCGGAGTAGGAGCGCGCAGGTCGGCCACGAAATCCGCTATCGTGACGTCGACCTCGTGGCCGATACCGGTCACGATCGGGATCGGGCAACGGAACATCGCGCGCGCGACGCGCTCATCATTGAAGGCCCACAGGTCCTCGAGCGATCCGCCGCCCCGCGCCAGGATCAGTACATCGCATTCGGCGCGCACGGTCGCCAGTTCGAGCGCAGCGACGATGCCGGGCGCGGCCGCCGCACCCTGCACCGGGACCGGATAGACCAGCACTGCCGCGGCCGGAAAGCGGTACGCGAGCACATGCAAGATGTCGCGGATCGCCGCCCCGCTCGGCGAGGTGATGACGCCGATGCGGGCCGGAACGGCCGGCAGCGGCCGCTTGTGTTGCAGCGCGAACAGTCCTTCGGCGCCGAGGCGCGCCTTGAGCTCCTCGAACGCGCGCTGCAGCGCTCCGCTGCCGGCATCCTCGAGCTGTTCGATCAGCAGCTGGTAGTCACCCCGCGGCTCGTACAGGCTCACGCGGCCGAAGGCATGCACGAGCTGCCCCTCGCGCGGCACGCAGCGTGCGAGCACGTTACGCTGCCGGAACATCGCGCAGCGCACCTGGGCGTCGCGGTCCTTGAGCGAGAAATACCAGTGCCCGGAGGAAGGGCGCGCGAGATTGGAGATCTCGCCCTCGACCCACAGGGCCGTGAGACCGGATTCGAGCAGACCGCGCACCGCGCGATTGAGCCGCGATACCGTGTATACGGAGTCCGCTCGCTTGAGGTCGGCGGCCCCCTGGGCAGCGCGGGCCGGCCCTTCGGGCCTCGGGTCTGGAGTGTTCATGGCATGGCGATGATCGCATGGCGGAGCGCGGTTTACCGCAACGGCGCGAGGCCGTACAATGCCCTGCTTCTTTTATCGGCCTTCCGGAAGGGCCCCAGGGGCGGCATGCGAATCCTCGAAGAAGCACTGACCTTCGACGACGTCCTGCTCGTTCCGGCGCGCTCCGACGTGCTTCCCCGCGAGGTCGACTTGTCCACGGCGCTCACGCCGCGGATCCGGCTCGGACTGCCGATCCTTTCCGCCGCGATGGATACCGTCACCGAGGCGCGGCTCGCAATCACGATGGCGCAGGAAGGCGGCATCGGCATCGTGCACAAGAATCTGCCGATCGAAGGACAGGCGCGCGAGGTGGCGCGGGTCAAGAAATTCGAGAGCGGCGTGATCACCGATCCGATCACGGTACGCCCCGAGACGACGATCCGCGAGGTCATCGAGCTCACGCGCGCGCGCGGCATCTCGGGCGTACCGGTCGTCAGCGGAGGCAAGGTCCTCGGAATCGTCACGCACCGTGACCTGCGCTTCGAGCGCGCACTCGATGCACCCGTGAGCGCCGTGATGACACCGAAGGCCCGGCTCATCACGGTGCGCGAGAACGCCCCGAAGGAGGAAGTGCAGGCGCTGCTGCACAAGCACCGGATCGAAAAGGTGCTCGTGGTCAATGCCGACGATGAGCTCAAGGGCATGATCACGGTGAAGGATTTCCAGAAAGCGACCGAATTCCCGCGCGCCTGCAAGGACCCGAGCGGCCGGCTGCGGGTCGGTGCGGCCGTCGGCACGACCCCGGACACACTCGAGCGTGTGGCTGCGCTGCGCGAGGCCGGTGTCGACGTGGTCGTCGTGGATACCTCGCACGGCCATTCCCGTGGTGTGCTCGAGATGATCGCCCGCCTGAAATCCGAATGGAGCGACCTGGAAGTGATCGCCGGGAACATCGTGACGCGCGACGCGGCGCTCGATCTGGTCGCGGCCGGCGCGGATGCGGTCAAGGTTGGCATCGGCCCGGGATCGATCTGCACCACGCGCGTCGTGGCCGGCGTCGGCGTGCCGCAGATCACGGCGGTCGCCAACGTCGCCGCCGCGCTGGAGGGTCGGGGAGTTCCCGTGATCGCCGATGGCGGCATTCGTTATTCCGGTGATCTTGCGAAGGCGATCGCCGCCGGCGCCAATGCGGTGATGATCGGTGGGCTGTTCGCGGGCACCGAGGAGTCGCCGGGCGAGGTCGAGCTCTACCAGGGAGCCTCCTACAAGGCCTATCGCGGCATGGGTTCGCTGGGCGCGATGTCGGACCGCCACGGCTCGGCGGATCGCTATTTCCAGGACCAGGCCACCGAACTGGAGAAGCTCGTGCCCGAGGGCATCGAGGGGCGAGTGACCTACAAGGGCAGTCTGGTGGCCATCCTGTATCAGCTGGCCGGCGGCCTGCGCGCCGCGATGGGCTATACCGGCAGCAACGATATCGATCAGATGCGCACGCGCCCGGCCTTCGTGCGCATCACCAGCGCGGGCGTGCGCGAGAGCCATGTGCACGACGTCACGATCACGAAGGAGGCGCCGAATTACCGCGTCTCCTGAGGGCATCGCAGTGCTCGATGGCGAAGCCCGTGCCGCCAGCCCGGACATCCATGCGCACCGGATTCTGATCCTCGACTTCGGCGCGCAGTACACGCAACTGATCGCGCGGCGCATCCGCGAACTCGGCGTCTACTGCGAGATCCGCTCCTGGGACCTGCCCGACCGGGAGGTACGGGCCTTCGGGGCGCGCGGCATCATCCTCTCGGGCGGCCCCGAATCGGTCACTGGCGCGAACGCACCAGCCGCACCGGCCGCCGTGTTCGAGAGCGGTGTGCCGATACTCGGCATCTGCTACGGCATGCAGACGATGGCGGCGCAGCTCGGCGGACGCGTGGCCGCCGGCGAAGTACGTGAATTCGGCTACGCCGAGGTCAGCGTCGACGCCCCCGGCCGGCTGCTGCACGGCATAGCCGACCGGCAGTCGGCTGGCCGCGCGCTGCTCGACGTCTGGATGAGCCACGGCGATCGCGTCGAGGCGATGCCGCCCGGATTTGCTGTGATGGCCAGCACGTCGCATGCGCCGATCGCCGCGATGGCCGACGAGCGCCGCCGCTACTATGGCGTACAGTTTCATCCGGAGGTCACGCACACCCTGCAGGGCGCGGTGATACTCGAGCGCTTCGTGCGCGAGATCTGCGGCTGCGAAGCGCGCTGGACGGCCGGCAACATCATCGAGGATCTGATCGGGCGCCTGCGCGCGCAGGTCGGCACCGAGCGCGTGCTGCTCGGTCTGTCCGGCGGCGTGGACTCCTCGGTCGTGGCAGCGCTATTGCATCGGGCCATCGGCGCGCAGCTGACATGCGTATTCGTCGACCACGGCCTGCTGCGCCTCGGCGAGGGCGATGCGGTGATGCAGACCTTCGCGCGTTCGCTCGGCGTGCACGTGATCCGCATCGATGCCGCGGAGCGCTGCTTCGCGGCCCTGCGCGGGGTCAGCGATCCGGAGTCCAAGCGCAAGATCATCGGTGCGCTGTTCATCGAGCTGTTCGAGGAGGCGGCACGCGCGCAATCCGGCACGCGTTTCCTCGCGCAGGGCACGATCTATCCTGATGTGATCGAGTCCGCCGGCGCGCGCACCGGCAAGGCGCACGTCATCAAGTCCCACCACAACGTCGGCGGACTGCCCGCGGACCTGCGCTTCGAGCTGGTCGAGCCGCTGCGTGAGCTGTTCAAGGACGAGGTGAGGCGCATCGGCATCGCTCTCGGCCTGCCGCACGACATGGTCCATCGGCACCCGTTCCCCGGTCCTGGCCTCGGCGTGCGCGTGCTGGGCGAGGTCCGCCCTGAATTCGTGCAGCTGCTGCAGCGCGCCGACCACATCTTCATCGAGGAGCTGCGGCGACACGATCTCTACGAGCGTACCAGCCAGGCATTCGCGGTGTTCCTGCCGGTGCGCTCGGTCGGCGTAATGGGAGACGGGCGGCGCTACGACTACGTGGTCGCACTGCGCGCGGTCGAGACCATCGATTTCATGACCGCCCAGTGGGCGCACCTGCCGTACGCATTCCTTGATCACGTGTCGCGGCGCATCGTCAACGAGGTCGCCGGCATCTCGCGTGTGGTCTACGACATCTCGGGCAAGCCCCCCGCGACGATTGAGTGGGAGTGACGAG
>Ga0265329_10000734_pt1 | contig 16634 bp, 15 predicted proteins | sample 41627metaG_FD_202091 | JGI IMG/M metagenome (GOLD analysis project Ga0265329, IMG submission 202091) | Rhizosphere microbial communities from Carex aquatilis grown in University of Washington, Seatle, WA, United States - 4-16-27 metaG | ecosystem: Host-associated > Plants > Roots > Rhizosphere...
ACAACCGCTCGCGCACCCATTGCGAAACGCGAATGGTTAAGTACCCGCCGGAAAGCAAAACCAGAAAGACGAGTCGGGCGACGTGCAACCCCAGTAGAGAGAATTGCCGAGACCCCCAAAAGGCTGTAGCGGCCACAAAAACCAGCAGCGCTACAACATCGACAGGGCTCATCCAGAGCCACAGCGCGTGCCAACGATTATTAGGGGTGGAGTCCATGCACCTGAAGAAGAATTATCGCCTGCTTCAGGCAAACAGGCCATCTTTTGTGCGGGTAATCTTGAAGGCCGGCGCTAGGGCTTTAGTCCGGGATTTCCCACGTGGCTGTGACGGCGGCCGTATGCGAAGTAGATCACCAACCCTATCAACAGCCAGGCGAAGAGACGTATCCAGTTAGCAAGCTCCAGAGAAAACATGAGCAGCAGACAACATAAGATTCCAAGGATAGGCACTACAGGACCGAGCGGCGCGCGAAAAGGGCGGTGGACGTTAGGGTGTGTCCGACGCATGATCAAGACCGCGCCACACACAATCACAAACGCGAGCAGGGTTCCGATGTTCACCAACTCGGCGAGAAAACGCAACGGCAGGAAAGCACCCATAGCAGCCACGAAAACACCTGTGAGAATCGTGGACTTCCACGGCGTGCGGAAACGCTCGTGTACGGCGGCGAAGAATCCGGTTGGCAGCAATCCGTCGCGCGCCATTGCCAGAAAAATTCTAGGCTGGCTCAACATCATCACCAGAAGCACGGAGGTAATACCCGCGATGGCGCCCACTGAAACCAATAGCTGCGCCCATGGCAAACCCACCTGCCGGAAGGCGTCTGAGACGGGGGCCTCGATATTGATCTGATTGTAAGGAACCATTCCCGTGAGGACGGCCGCCACGGCGATGTACAAAATCGTGCAAAGGATCAGCGACGTAAGAATTCCGATGGGAACATCCCGCGAAGGATTGCGCGCTTCCTCAGCGTGCGTCGAGAGTGAATCGAAACCAATATATGCAAAGAAAACGTACGCGGCGCCTCCCAGCATGCCCAGTGGCTCCCCCCCTTTCCCCGTCTGGCCCATGATGGTGTGCCCAAAAAAACTCACCCCGGTCAGTCCAAACGGCGCGAAGGGATGCCAGTTAGCCGGATTCACGTAACGGGCGCCAACGATGATCACGAAGAAGACGATCAGAACCTTCAACATCACGATGCCGGCATTCAGGCTGGCGCTTTCCTGAATACCCTTTACCAGAATAATGGTGACAAGCAGAGTGATTACGATAGCGGGCAGATCGAACCAGGTTCCAGTGAGTTTGAGCCGGCCTGTTTCAGGCAGATAGTCGAATGGCGCATTCGTGAATGCGTATGGCAATCGAATATGGAAAATGCCAAGAAAATCCTGGAAGTAATGGGACCAGCCATGCGCGACCGTGGCCGATGCCACCGCGTATTCGAGAATCAAATCCCAACCGATAATCCAGGCGAACAACTCGCCAAGAGTTGCGTACGCGTACGTGTACGCCGACCCCGCTACAGGGACCATCGCCGCGAACTCCGCGTAGCAGAGGGCCGCGAAGATGCACGTGATTCCAGCGACGACGAAAGAGAGCATCAGAGCCGGCCCGGTACGGTCGTGCGCCGCGACACCGGTCAGCACGAAAATCCCGGTGCCGATAATCGCGCCTACCCCGAGGCTCGAAAGCTGCACTGGCCCAAGCACGCGGTGAAGGCGATTTTCGCCGCGAAGCTCTTCGAGCAATGTCTCGTGCGATTTCGTCTGGAAGAGTTGGTTTGGCATAGCCGCCTTTGTTCCGACCGGTTCAGATTAACCGAGAATCACACGGATTTGGAGCTTTCCTCCATTTACTTTTGCGATGGATGCCATCACGCGCTCGCACTCGGCCGCCGTGTCCACAGAAAATATACGGGGACTCCGAGCAACACAATCACCAGTCCGGGCCACGTGTCCTGTGTCTGATAGAGAATCAGAATCAGCATGATCGAAAGGGCCGTAAGGATATAAAGGATCGGAACGATGGGATAGCCCCACGCGCGATAGGGCCGCTCGGCGTTGGGCCGTTTGCGCCGCAGGACGAACACTCCGCCAATCGTCAGCACATAAAACATCAGCGCCGCGAAAATTACATAGTCGAGCAGAACTCCGTAAAGATTTCCATAGCTCACCGCGCCCGTCGCGGAATCCACCAAACGTGTGCGGAGCAACACCAGAAACGCAGCCCAGATTCCTTGCAACACCAATCCCATAGCGGGGACATGCTTCGCGTTCAGCTTCCCAATATTGCGGAAGAACAGCCCGTCGCGTGACATGGCGTAGTACACGCGTGCGCCGGCCAGAATCAGCCCATTCGCGCAGCCGAACGTGGAAACCATAATCGCCAGCGCCATTAAAGTCGCTCCGCTTTTTCCAAAGATTACGGCGAGCGTTGCAGTTGCTACACGGTCATCGGGCGCGGTCTGAATTTGGTGCAGCGACAACGCGAACAGATATGCCACATTCGCAAGAAAATAAAGCGCGATAACAATCGCGGTTCCTGCGGCAAGAGAAATCGGAATATCGCGACGAGGGTTTTTCACTTCCCCGGCGGTGAACGTAATGTTGTTCCACGCGTCGGCTGAAAAAAGCGAGCCGACCTGCGACACGCCAAATGCGATTACCAAGCCAAATAAACCCGAAGCCGCCGTAACAGATGGAATGAATGACTTCATCCAGTTCGCGCCCGGCTGAATCGTTTGCGGATCGTGCAGGGCCCAAATGCTGCTGAAATTGAAGTGAATTGCCGCGGCATTGCGCCCCACAAAAATGCCGGCAAAAATCAGCGCCGCGAGAGCCAACGTTTTTGCGGATGTAAACACATTCTGAATCAGCTTTCCCATTTCCAGCCCGCGCGTGTTGAGAATCGTCAGGAACAGAATTAAAAGCAGCGCGACCAGTTGTTGCACGGAAAGGCTGATCGCATAGCTCGTGGAAAGCCCGATGGGAGGAACAATCCAGGTAGCGGGAGAAATCGCAGGCCACACGACACCAAGAAACCGCGCGAAGCCGACAGCAACCGCAGCGATGGTTCCCGTTTGAATCACAAGGAACAGCGTCCAACCGTAAAGAAAACCCCAGAGCGGAGAATACGCTTCCCGCAGATAAACATACTGCCCGCCGGCCTTGGGCATCATGGCGGCGAGTTCGCCATAGGAAAGCGCCGCAGCAACCGTCAAGAGTCCAGTAATGATCCAGGCGGCGAGCAATCCCCCGGTCGAGCCGGTGTTACGAGAGATGTCAGCGGAAACAATGAAGATTCCCGAGCCAATCATCGACCCGACCACGATCATTGTGGAATCGAACAGGCCCAAGCCGCGCACAAAACCGGAGGATTCAAGCTCTGGCGCCGATTCTGTGACTCCAATGGAACTGTGGTCGGACATCGGGCCGCTCCTTATCCCAGTGTCCGCGACGGCGCGGAGGCTGCCACCTGGAAATATTCTCGAACGCGCGCCTCTGGGTCTTTCGCAACAATCAAATCGTGCGCAACCGCTAGCGAGTCCGCGCCCGCATCGTAAACCTCCGCCGCGCGCTCAACTGTAATTCCGCCAATCGCAACAATTGGCTTGCGCGTCATCTGACGCACGCGGCGCAGAAGTTCAGTACCCACGACGGCATCGGGATTCTGCTTGGTTGACGTGGGAAAGATCGGCCCGAAAGCAATGTAGTCGGCGGATGTCCGATCGGCAGCCACGACCTGCTCCAAAGTATGCGTTGAAATTCCCACCCAGCGCGCCGCGCCGCAAATTCCGCGGGCATCCTCCACCCCCAGGTCTTCCTGCCCCACGTGCACGCCACCCGCGCCTGTAAGCAGAGCAATGTCCGGACGGTCATTCACGATGAACCGTACACTGCGTTGGGACAAATGGGCGGACAGCTTCCGGCAGGTTTCGAATAGTTCGCGAGAAGTAGCATTCTTGCTGCGGTATTGAATCAGCTCGACCCCGGATTCCGCCAGCGTTTCAGCCAATTCCAGCTCCGATACGGTGAGCAAACTGGCGTCGAGTATGGCATAGAGCCTCGGGAACACAAGGTTCATAAGGGTTTATCCCACGGACGTTGTGGCGAATCGGTCAAGGAAGTGCGTGTCAAGTCGACCTTCGGCGAAATCCGCCTCGGCCAGAATTTTGCGATGCAGGGGAATGGACGTCTTGATGCCCTCGACGACAAACATTTCCAGGGCGCGGCGCATTCGCGCGACGGCTTCCGCGCGGTTGTCGCCAAAGGCGATCAATTTTGCCACCAGCGAATCGTAATAGGGCGGCACGACAGAATCGGCATACGCTGCGGTGTCCACACGAATTCCGGGACCGCCGGGAACACGAAATACGGTGATACGCCCTGCCGATGGCACGAACGTTTCCGGGTCTTCGGCATTAATGCGACACTCGATGGCATGCCCGCGAAGAGTGGGCGTTCCCACGATGTCTGCCAGCTTTTCACCCGCCGCAATTCGTATCTGCGCTTTCACCAGATCGACGCCGGTAACCATCTCCGTCACTGGATGCTCCACCTGAATGCGCGCGTTCATTTCGATAAAGTAGATTGAGCCGTCCTCATCCATCAAGAATTCCACGGTACCTGCATTGGTGTAGCCCATCTGCTCCAGGGCTGTGGTTACCTGTGACCCTAATTCCGCGCGTTTTTTGGCATCGAGAGCGGGCGATGGAGATTCCTCAATCAATTTCTGGTGGCGGCGCTGGATGCTGCATTCGCGCTCGCCGAGGTGGATCACCTTGCCATATTTGTCCCCCAGGACCTGAAATTCGATATGGCGCGGCCGTTCGATGAATTTTTCCAGGTACACATCAGGAGTCCCGAATGCCTGTTGCGCCTCGTTTCGGGCCGTGCTGAATGCCGCCGGAAGTTCCTCGTGATGCCGGACCACGCGCATCCCGCGACCGCCTCCCCCTGCCGAGGCTTTGACGATCACCGGATACTTGATCCGAGCCGCTTCCGCCAGGGCTGCCGCTTCATCCGGCACGATACCTTGCGAACCGGGCACCACAGGGACCCCGGCAGCAGCCATTTCGCGCCGCGCTTGGTCTTTCTCCCCCATCATCCGCAGGAGTTCAGGAGTCGGCCCGATAAACGTGATGTGCGACGCCTCGCAAACTTCGGCAAAGTTCGCATTTTCAGAGAGAAAGCCGTACCCGGGATGGATGGCGTCCACGTTAGTAATTTCCGCGGCGCTGATCACCTGCGGGATGTTCAGGTAGCTCTCGCTGGAGCGCGGAGGACCGATGCAGACTGCCTCATCGGCAAATCGCACATGCAGCGAGTTCCGGTCGGCCTCGGAGTAGACAGCGACCGTGGCAATGCCCAACTCCTTGCACGCGTCCATCACGCGCAAGGCAATTTCACCGCGATTGGCAATCAGGATTTTTCGAAACATTGGAGGCCATTGAAACTGCGGATGATCCGCCTATTTTTTCGTGCCCGTCGGGCGCAGTTCGAACAGCGGCTCGCCGTATTCCACCGGCTGACCGTTTTCGATCAGGATTTGCGCCACTTCCCCGCTGATATCTGCTTCAATTTCGTTCATCAGTTTCATAGCTTCGATAATGCAGATGGTCTGCCCAGCCTCAACCCGATCGCCTACCTTTACGAACGGTCCGGCTTCCGGGCTTGGGCCGGCGTAGAACGTGCCGACGATAGGCGACTTGATCTTGTGAAGAGTCTCGGCCGCAGGGGTTGCAGGAGTCTGAACAGCAGGCGCAGGGGGAGCCGCCACCGGTGCGGGCGCGACGTGCGCAGGAATTATTTGATGAACATTCTCAGCGGCAGCAGGCAACGCCCAATTCGGAGGTGCACCATGAGGCGCGGGGGCTTTTTTCAACCGAATGCGGAGATCGCCATGGGCGTATTCGAACTCCTCCAGACCATGATCGGTCATAAAGGAAAGAAGCCGCTCCAACTGGCCCAGGTCGACGCCGGGTACGGATATGTCTGAAATCGGAGGTTGTTTTTTCGAACCCTTCATAAATGCCTACAGTTCCAGAAGTTCCCGCGGGGCAGTCGTAAGTACTTCCGAGCCTCGAGCGGTTACCAGAATGTCGTCCTCGATGCGGATCCCCCCCACGCCTTCAACGTACACGCCAGGTTCCAGGGTAATGACATTTCCAGCCTGCAGGAGCCCCTTTTGGCCTCTGGCCAGCCTTGGGTCCTCATGAATTTCCAAACCGATGCCATGGCCCGTACTATGGACGAAATACTTACCTAAACCCTTGCGCTGCAATACGTTTCTGGCCGCCGCGTCCACCGCTCCCGTCGTTACACCGGGCTTTACCGCAGCCCTTGCTGCAGCCTGCGCTTCCAGCACGGCCTGATACCATCCGCGAACGCGTGACGGTGCCCGCCCCACGTAAACTGTGCGCGTTAAGTCGCTGCAATACCGCCGCAATATAGCACCCATGTCGAGGACGACCAATTCATTTCTCCCGATTTTGCGCTCGGTAGGCCGCGCATGAGGCAGCGCCGAACGAGGCCCCGCCGCCACGATCGCTTCGAATGACTCCCCCGAAGCTCCTTTTCGGCGCATCCGGTAACCCACCTCCGCTGCAAGGTCCTGTTCGGTGACGCCCGGCCGAATCAACCGAATGATTTCCTCCATCACCTCGGAAATCAGTCGCGCTGCATCCCGTATTCGATCGATTTCCGATGGGTCCTTGACTGCGCGCAGTTGGTCCACCAGACCATCGATCGCCGCCCATCGGACACCCTTGCCGCCAGCCTTTTTGAGAATGTTCCAGCCTGCCAGGCTGAGCCTCGCCGGTTCGACCGCGACCTTCAGCCGATTCTTCCGGCGCAGATAATCCCCGATGGCAGCCAGCAACGAGCCTTTCTGGAGGTGCGTTCGAATACCTTTGGCTTCTTCCTTTGCCTGAATGGTGAACCTGCCGTCGGTAAACAGCGATATCGATGTCGGCTCCACCAGCAAAATCCCGGCGTCTCCTGTAAAACCGCTCAGGTAATAAATGTTGGGGGGGTGAGTTTCGATCAGCATGTTGACTCCCGCGGTATCGAGAGCCTGGCGAACACGCTTCAATCGGTTGGAGATCGTCGTTTCCATACAATCGCAGTTTCCATAAAAAGAAGGGAGAAGACCTCTGTCTCCTCCCTCATCGTTTCGTATTGTACCCCGCCAGACCGAAATCAGCCCGGTAGAATTCGGGGGGTCACAAAGAAGAGCAACTCTGAAGACGATACGTTCACCGTAGTGTGTTTAAACAGGTTGCCAATCAGCGGCATGCTACCCAAAAGAGGAACCTGTCCAACGCTTGTCGTCTGGTTCGTAATGACAACACCGCCGATCACCACTGTGCCGCCGTCGTTGATCAGCACCTTGGTTTCGGTAGACTGAGTGCTAAGCGCGGGAGTACCCTGAATTAGAGGAATACCTTGATCGATCTGCGTATTTTCGACTGTTACATCCAGAAATACGGTACCCTCGGCTGTGATCTGAGGAGTCACTTCCAGTTTTAGGAGAGCATCCACATACTGGACGGACACGGTGTTATTGACAGTGGTCTGAATCGGAACTTTGGTACCTTGTTTGACCGTCAGCTTCTCGTTATTTTGGGTCACGCCCTTAGGTTCCGACAATATTTTACCTACGCCCCTGCTTTCCATCATACTCAGGACAAAATCGACAGCGTAGTTGTGACCCTGAGTGGAAATGGTCAAGCCGCTGGTCGGGGCATTCGCACCCAAGTTTGTATTAAGTGGAATTTGGCTTGCGGTACCAGTAGATGTGGCAAACGGCAAGGCTCCAGTGGCATTGTGGATGACAGGGCTCAGGAATGTGGAATTTCCCACCAAACCTCCGATCGCAGTATTGCCTGTCGCGCCCGTAGGAGTGGAAAACCCGAATTGGGTCCCGATATCGCGCGCAAACGAGCGCGAAGCTTGCACGACTCGAGCATCAATTTCCACCTGCTGCGATTTCCGGTCCAGTTGGCGGATCAAATCCTCGATCTTTGGTATAGACGTAGGAATATCTCTAACGATGAGGGTGTTCGAGCGTGTGTCAGAATAGATGTCGCCACGCGCAGAAAGGAATTTTCTCAGCGTAAGCACCATGGCGTCCGCCTTCGCATAGCTGAGGACCCGCGTGACGGTCACAGTTTCAATTGAATCGGTTTGAGCTTTAAGAAGATCGCGCCGCTGGTCAGCTTCACGTTTTAACGTCTCTTGGGTGGCGATTCGTAGTACGTTGCCATCAATTTCTTTCGTAAGCCCGTTGTTGCGCAATACGATGTCCAACCCTTGATCCCAGGGTACTTCATCCAGAACCAGGGTCACTGTCCCATGGACCGAAGGGTCTAGAACAACATTCAACCCGCTGATTTCATGAATAAGTCTGAAGAAATCCTTCAGGTCCACGTCCTTCAGGTTCACAGAAATTGGATCTCCCGTGTATTTCTTATCCGATGAAAGGGCCGTTGCGGTCTGCTGGGACGTGGCTGAAGGATTTTGAGGTTCAGGAACCGCGGGTAAAGCGGCAGGCCGCGCAAATCCCAATTCTGTGCCTGTTAGCCATGCTGGAAGCGGCATTTCTGGAACACGTGCGGACACTGATTTTTGCCTTGCAGGTTTCGAACTATGTGGAAGCGTCGCTGGAAGGACTGACTCATAAGGCGACGTGAAAGAAACAATGACCTCGGCTCCATTTGATTGCAAAGTGAAAGGAAAGGGTTTTGAAAGATCAATCACAATGCGCGATTGATCTGTCTTAGATTGCCCCATGCGTACGTCGCGAACTGGACTGTATTCGCTCGGAACTGAAAATTTAGAGACCGACAATCGCGTATTGGCAAAGTCCAGAACAAGACGGGCAGGATTGTCCAGCCGAGAAGCTTGGTAGTGAAGGTCTCCGGTCCCGGTAATGTTAACAGTCGTTTGCTGCCCTGTCCGTGCAACTCTGACGTCCGAGATCGACGGGGAGGATGGACCTGCCGTGCTCTTAATTGCATCTTGAGCGAGTTGGGCACTCGCCGGCATTGCAGTTATTGCTGCACCCGCCAGCAGCAGGCAGCCGAACCGGAAGGCTGGCCATTTCGTCTTCATTGCTGTTCTCCTGGACTTGAATAAAGTCTCTTTGTCACTTGGCGATCAAGGGATTTGCCAAAAGCATCTGTGCCAACCTCTTGGAACGATACGGCTTCGAGGGTAATGTGCTGTACGGAGCCGTCATAGAGCTTGTCGCCTTCTCGCAGGAAATAAACCCGCCGTTGTGGGTTCGATACGATTGCGATCATGCCGTGTGCACCACCTACAATTCCGTCAATTTGCAAAGATCCGACGACCAGCCCCGCCTTTCCTGGTGGCAGACTTTGTGGGGTTCCGCCCCCTGCTGCGGGCTTGTTCAGAAGCGCTTCGAAAGGATCGCGGTGTGTCGCTGGAGCCTTTTCCTGAGCCGGTATTTCGACGGGTTTCTTTGCAGGGTTATTCTGCGCCATCTTCGCCGGAGGTTTAGCCAGCGTCTTTGCGGCGGGTTTAGATTGCTTCGGTGCAGATGAAGAGTGTACCGCTGTAGAGGCAGCCTTCGATGTGGGCTTTTGCGGTGCCGACGCCGGAGGTGCCTGGCTTAATTGGTCGCGCACCTTCGACGGCTGCACGTTTGGATGATCCTGCGCTGCTGCGGACGTCCATAGAATCGTCAGCAGTGGTAGAATTTTCAATGACCTGGTAAATCGCATAGTCAGTTAGCTCAATTCCGCCTAATGTTTGGCGGGTTGATTCTTTACTGCCGGGGCAGATGTTGTGTCCGGCGGCTTGCTGAAGAAAGTTGTGATCAAGCACTTTCCTGTAACCGTGGTGCCCGGCCGCAAGGGAAATGCAGCAGATTTTGAATCCGCGACTCCGCTAAAGGTCAGATCTCCCACATTAATAATTCGGGACAACCGACTCAGCCTCGAAAAGAAATCCTCGATGTTGAAATAGGGACCATCCACTTCGATCGTAAACGGCAATTCATAATGATATTCCTTTGCCACGACCGCTTCGGCGGCTAAGCGACGGATTTGGACACCGGAAGCAGATGCCGCACCTTGTAGCAACCGCATGAATTCGTCCAACTCCTTCTCTTCAGGAACAATGGTTTTCAGGGTATCCAATTGCTTTTCGAGAGCGGCCATCTCCAGCTTGAATTCGGCATTGCGCCGCTCGTAAACTTGCAATTGGGAAACTTGCTGGATCAGGTCCGTATCCTGGGTGTGATGCTGCTCGAGGTTGTTTCGCATGGATGCGACGGGAGACACTGGCACATATTCACCGGCACCGATAATAAGTAACGCAAGCGCAAAAAAAACCAGCGCCTGCAGATACCATGGATACTCTCGAAACGAAATTGCCATCACTACCCCTAGATTTTCCCCGCCGGACGACTCGGCGACCCTGTGGGGGCACCTGCAGCGGTTGTTTTGGGACCGGAATTGGACGTATCGGGTGTGCTTGGCAGGCTAAATTGAGCCGTCAAGCTGAAAACAAACATCTGTATGGCCTTATTTGAGGCATCCTGGTGCGATTCCTTAATTTCCACCTGCTGAAAATAGCCAGAGCGCTTCAGTTGTGTAATGTAATTGGCAACCGCATTGATCGATCCAGCTGAACCGGTAATGGTCAATGCGTTGCCTTTGCGGTCTACAGAAGTCAACCACAGGGTATCCGTGCGGCTCACCGTGCTTGCGATAGCATCCAGGAGTTCTTGCCCACCGGTCCGATTTCGTTGCAATTCTTCAATCACTGAAATTCTTTGTTGAAGGACGGTCTTTTGCTTCTCAAACGTGTCAACTTGCTGCTTAAGTTGTTCAAGACGAGCTTTTTCAGCTTTCTGCTTCTGAATGTCAGCGACGTAATGTCTGTCTTCCTTATCCATCTGCACATAGTGGATATAGAGAAGACCCAAACTCATCACCAGGGCGGCCACCAGAAATACCAATTGCAGCGTCGCTTCGAGCGGCACCGCTTGACGTTCCGCCTTCGGTCGTGTTCGGCCCAATAGGTTAATGCGAATCATGGTTCGTCGAAACTCCTGAGCGCCAGACCAACAGCAATCGCTAGGCGGGGGGCGAGTTCTCTAACTTCTTCCTCATTGTGCCGTGCGGGATCAATAACAATTTTCCTGAACGGATACATTTCTTCAACAGGAACTGCAAATTCCTCTCGCAATACGTCCATAAGTCCGGGCACTCGGGAACTTCCGCCGGCGACGACGATTTTCTGAATGCTTTCGCCAGTGGCAGTCGCGCGGAAAAAATCGAATGTCTTCTGAATTTCAAGAACCAGGATATCGGTTACAGATCGCAGAATAGTTCCGCGATGTTCTTCTGCCACGCCGGCGATGCTCTCCCCTTTTTTCAGCCGTTCCGCATCTTCATAGCTTAGGTCGAGTTCTTTTTGCAGTGCGTCGGTGTACTGATTGCCGCCCACAGAAACGTCACGAGTAAATAAAGGGATCCCGCCGCGAACGATGTTGATGTTCATCACGCTCGCGCCAATGTTGAGTAGAGCGATGGTCTGTCCGGGGTCAGGATCGTAATTCAATTCAAAGGCGTTTTGCAGGGCAAAAGCGTCGATATCTACGACGGTGGAATTCTTGCCGGCCTGCGCCAAGACGTTCGTATGATTAAGGATTTTGTCTTTTTTCACAGCCACCAGCAGAACATCCATTTGAGAGTCTGTGGACTCAAGAAGCTGGTGGTCGAGGTTTACGTCAGCAATGTCAAACGGGATGTGCTGGCTGGCTTCAGACTGCATACGGTCGTACAACTCTTCCTGCGTCATCATCGGAAGGGTGACTCTCTTGACGATGACCGAATGGCCCGAAACCGCGGTGGCCACATTTTTCGTCTTGATCTTCTGCCGCTCGAAAATGTTGCTAATTGCTCCTGCAACAAGCGGGGCGTCCATAATGGCGCCGTCCACCACTGTGTCTTGAGCCAGTGTTTCCAATCCGTAGCTCACCAGCTCGTACCCCTGTTTGGTGCCCTTCAACTCAACTGCCTTTATGGAGCTGGAGCCGATGTCCAACCCAACGACAGCCCTTTGTTTTCCGCCACCAAACATGTTTAAAACCCCTCGGGGAATCCCGTCGCCCACCGCTTGTGCAAGCCGGGTCAAGCCTAACCGGCAGAACCTAAAGCATTTCCCAAATTAGCCTGCGACCGAGTCGAGCAGGTGTTAGAACTCCCGCCATTCCCTGCTTTTGTCTCGGATTGTCCGGCTCCAAGGCCGACCTTTCGGCGCGAAATCCCTCAGCGAATTGCCGCGAGGGAGACATCGCCTGCACGCAACTTTTACATCCGAAGCAGGGAGTGTCAAGCAAACGGATTCATATGTTGTTGTGAAGAATACGGGTTAGGAGACTGACCGCGGGAACAGGAAAAAGTAGAAAACAACTATATATAGAGTTACATGAATACTAGGACCACTACTAATAGTGTGCCCTATGCGTACACTTCCCTGCCCATTTTATCTATTATTTGAGCCCCAGAGTGTTCCAAATGTTGTCAATGCGAGACTTGATTTTCGCGTCCATCACAATTTCGTCCGGCCACGGACGACGGAACCCTTCACTCTCCCACTTGCGCGTCGCGTCAATTCCCATTTTAGAGCCGTAATCCTGAATGCTGGATGCATGGTCCAGCGTATCGGCCGGACCCATGACAAATTCCACATCGCGTTTTGGGTCGATTGCACAGAGGGATTTCCAAACAACCTCGCTGAAATTCTGCACGTTTACATCGTGGTCCACGACGACAACCACTTTGGTGAACATCGCCTGTCCCAAGGACCATATCGCATGCATGATTTTCCGCGCATGGCCGGGATAGGACTTGCGTATGGAGACGATCATCAGGTTATGAAAAACGCCTTCGGCTGGCATGGCTACATCCACAATTTCCGGATACTGCATCTTCATGACGGGGAGAAATACCCGTTCCACGGCGTGTCCCATGAAGAAGTCTTCCTGCGGCGGAGGCCCGACGACGGTGGTCAGATAAATCGGGTCGCGGCGGTGCGTTATGCATGTCACATGAAATATCGGGAATTCGCCTTCGAGTGAATAGAAGCCGGTGTGGTCTCCGAACGGCCCTTCCGTGCGCATTTCTGCCAGGTCCACGTAACCTTCCAGCACGATTTCGGCGTTGGCGGGAACCTCCAGGTCGGAAGTTTCGCAGGGAACCATTTCCACGGGTTCCCGGCGCAGAAATCCGGCAAACATCATTTCATCGAGATCGGGAGGGATGGGCAGAATTCCTGAAAGGCACGTCATCGGATCCGACCCGATCGCAACGGCAACGTCGATGCGCCCATTGGGACGATCTGCACGCGCGCGGCGGAAATGTTCGGCGCCATGTTTCTGCGTCTGCCAATGCATGCCCGTGGTGCGTTCATCATAAACCTGCATGCGATACACGCCAACATTGCGCTTCCCTGTTTCCGGATTGCGCGTAATTACCAGCGGCCAGGTGATAAATCGTCCCGCATCTTTCGGCCAGCACTGCAGGATTGGAAAATCAAAAAGAGAAAACCCGTCGCGCTGGATCACTTCCTTGCAGGGTCCGCTCTTGACGGTCTTCGGGAAGAAAGAGCCCAGTTCGGCCAGCTTCGGCAACATTTTAATTTTATCGAGCAGTCCCTGCGGGGATTGCATGTCGAGAAATCCGCGAATACGCGCCGCGACTTCATCGACGTTGGAAACATCCAGCGCAAGATTCATGCGGCGCTCGCTACCGAGCATGTTAATCAGCAGCGGCACGCGCGAACCTTTGGGGCGCTCGAAAAGCAGCGCGGGGCCTCCAACACGCGTCACGCGATCGGTGATCTCCGTAATTTCCAGAATGGGATCGACTTCGGCTGTGATCCGCCGTAGCTCGCCCTCTTTTTCCAGTTTCGCAATGAATTCACGCAAATCCCGGTAGGCCAAACTGTCCTCCACTCGCACCGCGACACTCTAGCATGAAAAATGGAACCGAAGAATTCTTGCAAGAAACACGCTGGTTTGCTAGCGTAAGGTCCAGAGCGGGCGTCGTACAATGGCAGTATAGAAGCTTCCCAAGCTTCGGACGTGGGTTCGATTCCCATCGCCCGCTCCATCTTTTCAACCACTTACGCGGCTGCGGCTGTTTCCATTATTTCCATTTCCATCGAATTGGAAACAGACTCGCGGACTTCATCCTCTTCTTTAGCGGGACAAGGCACGTTGATCGCGTTCTGTTATGCAGTCTTGTGGATGGTCGGGTTGATATTCTGACGTTTTGGACCAAGTTCCCTTTGCCTTAGTGGCGCGTAACAATGGGAACATTGACACGACGAACACACAAGCAAGATTGGGTATCCGCAGGCCTTGCATTCATTAAGTGTCTGGCTACGGCAGAGCGGACAAAAGAAAGGAGGCAAATCACCTAGGTCACTCGATTCCCAAATAAAGGCGCATTCTTTTCTGGTACAGATCGCCATGTGACTCATGAACTGATTCTCCATTAGCGAGTATCGTCTATCTGACCGTAACATTGACGAAAGGTATTCCAATCTGTGGTTTGATATCTGTTCCATACAGAACACATTTGGCGAATACTCAACGCCAGTGGCATGATGGACCAACTGCGCGATGCTTGACCGAGTGATGGCCCAGCGTTTTGAAAAAATAATCGCCAGACTCTCGTGAGAGAATCTGGCGATTTCTGTTTCCATTATTTCCAACTGAAGATTTCAAAGCATGCAAAAAGCCGCCAATTCCTGCATTTTTTAGATTAAATCCTCAGCTTCCCAAGCTTCGGACGTGGGTTCGATTCCCATCGCCCGCTCCATAACTCCTGATGATTCGATTGCCTTTCTGCCTGGAAGTTGCTGAAAATCGCCCCTTAAACTGAGGGTTTTGTTCCAACGATGTTCCAAAGCCCTATCAATTCTTCCAAGAGTTTTCCGCCCAGTTTTGGACGCGGCGGGACGCGCCAATTCAGTCGGATTCGGGAGTTGGACGCGCGCTATACGGGAGGCAAGGATGCATGATTCCCCACTGCCGATGACACCATCGACCCTTGAACACACTTCCCCGGCGATGCCCGCGCGAACCATGCCGCGAGGGAGGGTTTGTATCCGGGCAGGGTGTGGCAAGTTGCTCGTCGCAGACGACGGGCGGCCGATATACGACCGCAATTTTTGCAGCCAAGAATGCCGCCGAGCAGACAAACGGGAGAGGATGCAAGAGAAACGGCGGAAGGCGAGAAACGGCCGATGCCCACATTGCGGAAGAAAGTTCGACGGCGATTGTTCGACGGATGGCCGGGTGCCGCGTCACAACGCACCGCCTGTCGTCGAAAGTCAGTTCATTCAGGGTGACGGGCAAGACGAACGGTTTGCTTCGGCAAATCGCCTGTAATGCGAAATCGTAAACCGGACTGTGAGCCAGAGGGCAAAGTTCAATGAATGGATCGTCCAAGCCCGTTAATGCTACCCGCCATAAGCGAGGGCGCAAGCCCACTAGTGAATCTCGCGCGGCAGAGATTCGAGCAAGACTCATGGAGTGGAAGCACACGCCGGAATCGTTCAGGAGTTCGCTGCGGACACTCGCAGCCGAGATGGGAACCTCACACTGGCTCAGTTATTCTATTCTCAGCTCGGCTTGCCATCCGTACCGCGTGATCTGTCTGTAGTTTTCCAACTCTCATCGCCGAGGCTCGATCCTATTGAGCTGATCCGAAAAAACGAAGGAACAATCAGGGAACAAGTAAATATCTCGCCCTTTCTTTTCATAACTTTGTATTCCTGGGCATTCCTTGTAACTCCCTGAAAATTCCCTTCCTACGTAGTTTCGATCCCCACTGCCTCAAGCGCGATATTGTGAAGCCGCCCAGAATCAGTTAGGAACCTGGCGAGTCAATTGGGGTTTAGGATTGGGTGAAAGTAAAATCACGAAAGAGGTTCGGGTACCTTCGGAAGCGACGCCAGACAAACGAGATGTAGTTTTTGACCGCATCTCTCATAACCTGAAGGTCGTTGGTTCAAATCCAACCCCCGCAACCAGTTATCATATTAGCCTAAATTCCGAAATTGAATTGCACTGTTTTGTCCTCCTCGGAGTTTCTTTCAACCAACTGAAACTTAACCGAGTTCGGGCAAAACAGTGCAATTCAATTTCGGAATTTAGGCTAAAGACGGATAAATTTGCCCTACTTCCAACAGTGCTCTTTCTCCGTTTGGCGCTTCGACCCAAGCGTAGCGTTTGAAGCCTGTTCCGTGTAGCATCGTGGTCACTTCTTTTGGAGTCAGTTTGACGTGGCAATGAGGGCATACTTGTAATTTATCCTCATTCGATTCGTCTCCCGTATAGAATGAACCTGTAACGACTGTTTGCACTGGAGCCTCCCCTATGTCCACATCGAGAACCTTGATCCAAACAATAACGGATAAAGGCAAAGTCTTCTCAGGCCAGCGATTTATTACTGACATTCAGTCAATACTGTCCCATTATAAGTGGAACAGATTCAATTGCGTACGAGGATCGGCGTCCTGGAAGTTGTCGGCAACCTGAGAAAACCCTGATAAAAGCGGGGTTTTCTCGAAAAGTGTGATGCTTAAGA
>Ga0265329_10000741_pt1 | contig 16583 bp, 14 predicted proteins | sample 41627metaG_FD_202091 | JGI IMG/M metagenome (GOLD analysis project Ga0265329, IMG submission 202091) | Rhizosphere microbial communities from Carex aquatilis grown in University of Washington, Seatle, WA, United States - 4-16-27 metaG | ecosystem: Host-associated > Plants > Roots > Rhizosphere...
TAGCTAGAGCTTGTCGGGAAATTCGGGGAGCAGATCGCGCTGTCAGGCCATCCCACACTGCCGGCGCGGCCAAGTTCCCGATTTCGCCCGTAGGGTGACCGTAACCCCGCGTTTCGCTCATACCGCCAGGGCAATCCCCTTCTTTCCGGCAACTCCCCGGAGCAGCTTGGTGAGGTTCAGCCCAAGCACAGCTCGTTGGCCGCATACGCCCATCATCGCGGCTGAGCGTGCCGCTGGGCGGTTGAATCCGTATTTGGGGCACTTGATGGTGCCAATCGACCCTTCGACCATCGCGCGCTCCCTGATGAGGCGGTCTTTCACCTTGCCCTCGACTTCCCACGGCGTGCGGCCTCGGGGGGCCAATCCAATATCGTGAACGCCGAGCTTGCGAAGTCGTTTCACGTTCTCCGTGCTGTACCCACCCCGGTCGTAGGCGTAGGCACGCGGTGCCTTCCCGAACAGCGCTGCGAGATCTTCGACTGCACCCACGGCATAGCTTGCATCCGTGAACTCGGATTTCGTCCCGGCCATGCTCGCAAGCACAAAGCCGCCGCGCAGTCGTGTGATTCCCCACGACAGACCGAACTCGACCGACTTGCCCACTTTGCCGCGCACGATTGAGTAGACCTGGGGAATGTGCAGGTTGATGATCTTGCCAGCCGCGACAAATCCGGTACGCAGCCAGTGTCGGATCTGCGGAATCAACTTGCCCATCGTCGCGTGTAGTTCGGCGAGCTTGCGCTGTGCGACCACGGCATGACCACGGAGCTTGCGTCCCTGTGCCGAGGCCGCGGCGATCGCCTTGCCCAGATTCTGATTGATCCCTTCGATGATTCTGGTCATCTGCGAGACCATCCGATCCTTGGCAGCCTTGGTCTTGCCTTTGGCAAACAGGCGATACTTGCGCACGTGCTCCTTGGCTGCTCGAAGCTTGCCGTGCACCTTGCCTAGAAAACTCTGAAATCCCTGTCCCGCTCTCTTCGCCGCTGCTGCGATGGATTTGACGAAGCCTCCCAGCAATCCCATCTCGTTGGGATGCGGGATCGCTGCTTCCTGTGCCGTCATGTCGGCCACTGCGACCGTGGCGTCGGCAAGTCCCAGCGCTACCGCCTGCTTCACCACTGCCTCGTTGATCAGCCTCAATCCGTCTTCGCCCAGAAGCTGCGCAAAATCCTGGATCGTCGTGAAGTCCGGTGTCCAGTCCGTCTCGGTCAATCCGCATAGATAGCGCGCCGGCGCGTAGTACCGGATTTGCTCCTCCGCCTCGCGGTAGGGCATTTTGCGAATCGCCATCAGCGTTAGCGCTCCGAGCGTCGCGCGCAAGTTCGGCGGTCGTCCCGCCGCGTTCTTGAGCTTCTTGGCGCGGACCTTTTCGGCCTGCAATTCCATCTCGGTCCAATCCACCGTGTCGGTCAGAACCACCATCGGATGATCGTGGGGCAACGAAATCGCGGGCCGTTTCGAACGAGGAAACAGCTCGGGCTGGCTGTTGCCGCAAGCGCGTCGTGCTGACATCACAGACCTCCTTGGTCACGCTTTCCATCAGCCACATTTCGTCGCCGTTGTCGATCCCCCACGACGGAAAAACGGATGAAACGCGACGATTTTCTTGAGGGGGGCCAGCGCAGGTCGGCCAGCGTGCCCGTGAGCGGTAGCGTGAGCGCCCAGCGTGTCGCGGCTCGCGTGGGCGGCTTGCGTGAGCGTCCCACGGCCCGCGGAGCGCTCACGCCCTCGCCCCACGCGGCCCGCCTGTCGCCCGCCGCCCACGAACTCGCTCACGCCCTCGCTCACGCGGCTCGCGAGCCGCCAGCCGCGGGCCGGCCCTTCGGGCGGCCCGAATTTCCCGACAAGCTCTAGCTAGTCGCCAGAGGATGATATCCTTGGACGGTCGCCGTCTTCGGCCGTTTCGTTCTCGGCCGGCTGGGTCTGCGGACTGTCCCTCGTGAAGATGCCTGGCATTTCGTCCGTTCGTCCGGTTGTGGATGGCATGACAAAGTCCTGGGGCAGCCTGCGTTCGGCCTCGGCCGCGAGCCTTCTCGCGCACGTGAGCCAATGCTCTTGCGTGCAATCTACCTCGCGGCAGGATTCGCATTCCTCAAGGCTTGGCGGGACATCCTGCACCACTCCGGCACGGATGCGGGTCCAGAATCTGCCAAACCATGAATCGGTCCGCATGCGAAAACTCGTATTGCGCGTTACTGCGCGCACATCATCCCCGAAAACTCTGACCAGAACAAGTTCGAGTTGGCTTGCCATGCAAAGCCTATCGGCACATCCCGGGCGCAAGTTTCCCGTGAAATGACTGCGAAATCACTTTTCCGCGACCGGACGGGGTTGGTCACGACGCGGCTGTTTTCTCGACTATTTCCGACTATTTCGCGCGCATGCTGGCGGTGGTTCGCAGGCGAAGTGCATTCAAGCGGATGAAACCGCCTGCGTCGCGCTGATCGTAGGCCCCGCCGTCGTCTTCGAAGGTGACGATGTCGGCACGGTAGAGCGACCTCGGGGCGTTGCGACCGATCAGGGTCAGGCCGCCTTTGTACAGGCGCAGCCGCGCGGTGCCAGTGACCGGCTCGTTGACGGCGTCGACGAGCTTTTGCAAGGCCTCGCGCTCGGGCGAGAACCAGAAACCGCGGTAGACCAGCGTCGAGTATTCCACGGCCAGAGTGTCGCGCAGGCGCATGGACTCGCGATCCATGGTCAGCGAGGCGACGCCCCGGTGGGCCTTGTAAAGCAGCGTTCCCCCCGGCGTCTCGTACACGCCGCGGCTCTTCATGCCCACGAAGCGATCTTCCACCACGTCGGCACGGCCTACGCCGTGCTCGCCCGCGATCTTGTTCAGCTCGGTGAGCAGCGCGGCCGGGCCCAAGGCCTTGCCGTCGACGGCAACCGGGGTGCCCTTTTCAAAACTGATGGCCACATCGCGCGGCTGGTCCGGCGCCTTGCGCGGATCGGTGGTGCGCTGGAAAATCTCGGCCGGTGGCTCCTTGTCGGGATCCTCCAGAATGCCTCCCTCGTAGCTCGTGTGCAAAAGGTTGCGGTCGATGGAGTACGGCTTGGCCGTCGAAGCCTCGACGGGAATGTTGTGCTCCTTGGCGAAGGCGATGAGCTCGGAGCGCGACTTGAAATCCCATTCGCGCCAGGGCGCGATGATCTTCACCTGCGGGTTGAACCAGTAGGCGCCGAGTTCGAAGCGCACCTGATCGTTGCCCTTGCCGGTGGAGCCGTGGCAGATGACGTTGGTGTTCTCCTTGGCCGCGACTTCCATCATGCCGCGCACGATGCACGGCCGGGCCAGCGAGGTGCCGAGGTAGTATTCGCCCTGGTAGATGGCCTGGGCGCGCACCGCTGGATACACGAAGTCGCGCACAAACTCGTCGCGCTGATCGTACACGTGGCAGGCGACGGCCCCGCAGGCCAGGGCCTTTTTGCGGGCCGCTTCCAGATCCTCTTGCTGGCCGACGTCGGAGCAAAAGGCCACGACTTCGGCCTGGTACTTCTCCCGCAGCCAGCCGACGATGACGGAAGTATCAAGTCCCCCGGAATACGCGAGTACGATCTTCATGGCCGACGGCTTACCAGACGCACGCCCCGGCGTCTAGTCGCCTGCGAGATCCTTGGCTAGGGACCGCGTAGGCGTAGGCGGGCTTAGCCCGCCGAAGCCAGAGCGCGGGAGGGTTTGGGAACCCTTCCAGGGTTCCCATCACAAAGGCGGCAGGATGTCGATGGCCTTGGCCCGGCGCAGGGACGCCATCACGCGCACGGCATCGAAGCGCGGCATGCCGGAGCTATCGATCAAGTCGGCCATGCTGGTCATGCCATCCATGCGCGACATCAGGAAGGCCGCGCGCTGATCGAGACCATGATCGGCAATCGTTTCGGTTGCGATGGCCCGGATCGGGCAAGCGTGCGGATTGCCCATGAAGGCACGGAAAGCGCGTTCGAACAGGGCCAGGGACGGATCGACAAGGTCGTCCAAGCCCGGCGGCGGGGCGCGTTCGGAGAGCTGCAGGGCCAGCTCGGCGGCCAAGGCCGCCGGTCCGGCGCGGTTTTCATTGAGTGCGGCCCGGCACTCACCCAGAAGTTCATTCGCGCTGGCGCGGATATCCGCGGCGTCCACCGGCAGATCCTCAAGCGTGTCTGAATCCGGCCTGTCTTGAGTGCGAGGGGCGGGGGCTTCGTCGGGTCTCACCGGACTCTTCCCCTCTCCTAGGAGACTCCAGTCGTTTTCCGGTGTCTCGCGATCACCGACCGCGGACTTGGCGGTCGGCCCATCCTGCAAGGGGCCGGTGGGGATCGCGACCTTGTCCGACCTGCGCTCGGTCAGCGCCGCCAAGAACTGCGGGATGGGCGACTCGACGGTGTCTCGCCGCGACGGCGAAGGGTGCTGCCCGGCATCGAGTTCGGCCACACGCTGACGCCCGAACTCGACCAGACGCTTGACCTGCACGTTGCGCGCATCGAGGCGCAGGGCGGTCTCCCAGTCCGACAAGGCGTCGTGGATGCGCTCGTGCTCGTGGTGATCGAATCCACGCTGGACAAGCTGTCGGATCTCCAGCGTCGCGTCTTTGGGCACATCAACCTCGATGGACTAGCCCGAGCGCAGCCGACCGCTGTCGACTACGCCGCGGAACATGTTGAGCGTGCGCAGGAGCGGCTCGGCAACTTGTTCCAGACCGCCGGCGTCGCGGCGTTCGACCGCCATGCGCGCGTCGTCGAGAATCAAGCGCACGTTGTCCAGGCTGTCCTCGCCAAAGGGGGTTCCGGCCAGGACTTCTTCGACCTTGGGTAAGAGCGCCTCGGCCTCGTCGACGAGCTTTTCGATTCGCTGGCGCTCTTTCTCGACTTCCTCCTCGGCACGCGCGGCCACCATATGATCTTGGTTTTCCGTCGCCATGCGCGCGATTTCGCCTTCGGTCAGGCTGCTGGTCGCGGTGACCGTGATGGATTGCTCGGCGCCGGTTTCCATGTCCTGGGCCGACACGCTGACAATGCCGTCGGCGGAGATCTCGAAGGTGACCTCGACCTCGACCTCGCCCTTGGTGGCCTTGCGCAGGCCGGACAGCACGAACTCGCCGAGCAGTTCGTTTTCCTCCGCTCTGTCCGATTCGCCCTGGAACACGACGATCTTGACCGAGGTCTGGTCGTCGCGGACCGTGGTGAAGATGTGGCTCTTGGCCGTGGGCACGGTGGTGTTGCGGTCGATGAGGCGGTGGAAATGGCCGCCCGCCACCATGATGCCGAGGGAGTGGGGCGTGACGTCGAGCAGAAGCATGTCGGGCGCCGCCGCGGCATCGACCAGGGCCGCGCCCTGAATGGAAGCACCCATGGCCACCACCTCGTCGGGATGCACTCCCTTGCACGGTTCGCGGCCGAAAAATTCACCCACCAGCTCTTGCACCTTGCACATGCGGGTCATGCCGCCGACCAAGACGACCTCGGTCAGATCTTCGGGCGTGATACCGGCGTCTTCCATGGTCAGCCGACAGATCTGGATGGTGCGTTCGGTGAGATCCAGGGTCAGCTCTTCCAGCTTGCTGCGCGTGACCACGCGGTGCAGATGAAAGGCCTGGTTGCGGCCGGTGGAAATGATGAAGGGCAGGTTGATTTCGGTTTCGCGCACCGCCGAGAGATCGCACTTGGCCTTTTCCGCCGCGTCCTTCAGACGCTGCAGCGCCATGGTGTCGCTGCGCAGGTCGACCTTGTGCTCTTTGGCGAAGCCTTGCACCAGCCAGTCGACCAGGCGCTTGTCGTAGTCCTCGCCGCCGAGAAAGGTGTCGCCCGCGGTGGCCACGACTTCGAATACGCCGTTGGTGATATCAAGGATTGACACGTCGAAGGTGCCGCCGCCCAAGTCGAAGACCACCACCTTGCCGTCGATCTTTTTGCCGAACCCATAGGCCAGCGCAGCCGCGGTGGGCTCGTTGATGATGCGGATCACGTCGAGGCCGGCGATGCGGCCCGCGTCCTTGGTCGCCTGACGTTGGCCGTCGTTGAAGTACGCCGGCACCGTGACCACGGCCTTGGATAGGGTCACGCCCAGGTATTCCTCGGCAATGGCGCGCATTTCTTGCAGCACGTAGGCCGAGATTTCTGGCACCGAAAAGACCTGGTCGCGCAATCGGATGCGCACGTCGCCGTGTGGCCCTTCGATAAGCGGATAGGGCACGGCCGCTTTCACGGCCTGAACCGCCGGCGAGGTCCACGGCCGGCCAATAAGCCGCTTGACCGCCCACGCCGTGTTTTCCGCGTTGGTCACCGCCTGGCGCTTGGCGATGTGCCCCACCAAGCGTTTGCCGCTTTCGGACATGGCCACTACTGACGGTGTCGTCTTGTAGCCGCCGCGGTTGGCGATGACCGAGGGAGTCGCGCCCTCGAGCACGGCCACGCACGAGTTGGTGGTTCCTAGATCGATCCCGATTACACGCTCTGCCATGTGCCTTGACCGAAGGGACTCAAACGCCCAGTGAAAAATGTATCATGAACCCGTCGCCCCCGATACAAGGCAGGACCCAACGAACGGCGGATTGGACCTTTCTGGAGGTGCCATTCACGGCGCAACTTCGGCGGGGTCATGGCCGAGAAGGCTCCTATGCGAGCACTTCTGCGCGCCCGTGAGACCGAGTCCGAGGATGGCGACCAGCCGGAATCTGATGGCGACAACTACCAGACCGCGCCGAAGCCGCTTTTGCGCTTGCGCTGCTTCGCGTGCGCTGGCTCGGGCAAACTGTGGGTCACTGACGAAAACAATCCCGGGGGCCGGTCCGCACGATGTGTGGCCTGCCACGGCACCGGCCGCGTCGACGTGAGGTAGGGCGCGGTTGAACCCTAAGCTTTTCCCCGATGGCGCGAAAAGGCTGCTGGCTCCGTGCCCACCGTCAAATGGTAGGCCTCGTCCCAGACAAAGGCCGCTTGCGAATCCATCACCAGCCCGGCCTCGACGGGCGCCGGAAGCCATGCCCCGGCGCCGATCTCGGCCTCTAGCTGGCCGGGCGCCCAACCGGCGCAGCCGAGCAGCATGCGGAAATCGGCCGGGCCCTTGCCTTCCATGAGTGCGCTGAAGGCCGCCATTTCGCCGGTGACCCCGATGTCGGCGCCCACGGTGATTTCGCCGGGCAGGGGCTCCGGCTGACGGCGGTAGACAAGCCAGCCGGCGGCGGGCGCCACGGGACCACCCATGCGCACCGCCGAGGCAAAGGCCGGCGAATCGGGAACCGCGGTTCCGGGCGGGATCAATTCCGAAGAGGTCAGAAGTTCGCGCACCGACATCAGCTCGCGGCCGTTCACGACCCAGCCGAGAGCACCGTCGTCGCCCGAGCGGCCGAGCAAGACCACGCTGTGCATGAAGTTGGGATCACGCAAGCTGGGCGCGGCCAAGAGCATCCCTGGCGCAAGGTCATCGGTGGGCATGTGGCGGCTATTCTACGCCCTGCCTGTCCAGGTGGCGGAAGAACCTATTCAAGCTGTAGTCCGCATTCCTTGCAGGCGCCATCCACCAAGGGCGCGGCCACGCCGCACGCGGGGCAGGGGGGATCGTCGCTTTCGGCGCAAGCATCCGCCTGGTCGGGCAGGGTGCCTTCCTGGTCGAGCAGGTTCTGCCAGCGCGCGTGCATCATGGCCATGACCTTGGGCAGATCGTCAGGACGTACGCACAGGTCGATGCGCGCCGAACACGATCCGCCGTGGCTGCCGCAGGAATCCTGACGATCGAGAATAGCCGGAATGTCCGCCGCCAGGCAAGCGTCGAGAACTTCCTTGGCATCGGCGATCCCTGCCGAAACGCAGGGGACCACTTCAGCATCTTCAAGAACCTTGAGGGCTTCTTCCTTGGTCACGGCCGCATCTTGGACCAGCCAGGCGCGTAGGTCTACGGTGCTCTAGCTTGAGGTGGGCTTGGACTGGGACAGTCGAGCCAGCGTGGCCGCGATGGGGGTCGGGGGTGGCTTGGGCCCCTGATACTGGTCCGCGAGGTGAAGCTTTTCGCGTACGTTGACGGTTTCCTTGAGATCTGCTTGATGCGCGGCGATTTCGCGGCGCAAGGCGCCGAGCTGTCCTTCCAGCTCAACGATCTGCGCCTCCAACGCCGAAATGCTCTCCTTGATTCGCGCCTCTTTGTGAGCCGCGTCCGCGACAATTTCCTCGACGCTGACGTTCACCGCGCCCAGCGTGACTCGAACCACCCGCACGACCAGGGCCGTATTCGGATCCGCGGGCAGCGAACGCATGAGTTGAATCGCATCGTCGATTCCGAATCGATGTTGGATGGTCACGACCGGTGGCGTGACGATCGGTTCGGGCTCGATGTCCTCGGGAGCGGTCTCGCTGGGTTCCTTGGCCACCGCTGCTGGCTCTGCCGTCTTCGCGGGTTCAGTTGCGACGGTGGGACTGGCCGTCGTTTCCTGGGCTGGCGCCTCAGGAGTTGCCGATTCCTTGGCCGGCGAATCCTCTACCGCTTTGCCTTCAAGTGATTCATCGAGAATCACCTTGGCCTGCTCGTCCGACCGCTTGCCGTTCTTCTTAGAAAAGATGGCCATCTTTTCTCCTCCCTGGTGTGAGTAAGGGTCAAACATACCCCCACCTTCGTCAAGAGGAAGGCACTTCTTGTATTGCATCCCGTCGGCATCGAATCTGGGGCGGTGCCGTGACCGGCGTCAAATTGGCCACGCCGAGCCAGAATTCTCTTTGCCCAATTCGACTCGGCTGAGGACACGCTGTAGGTGGATCCTTGGCATGCGCGGGCGGGGACAGCTAAGTTCCAAGCATGTCCGCATCCCCCAAGGCTGAACGACCGGGTGGTCCGTTTTCGCTGCAACCGATTGGCTGGGTTTCGTCGCCGTACCAGCGACGGTTCGGCACACCTCAACAGGCGGCGGCGGTGGATTCAGACGCGGAGGCCGTGCTGGAGATGGACGAGAAGCGAATTCCCCCAAGCGCGTTCGCGGATCTAGTGGGCGTGGAACGCGTCTGGATTCTCAGCTGGCTTCACCGCGGCGGCACCTGGGCGCCCATGGTGCGGCCACCGCGGGGCACGCGCCAGCGCCGGAGCCTGTTCGCCACGCGTTCGCCCGATCGGCCCAATCCCCTCGGCCTGTCCGCGGTTCGTTTGTTGCGCATCGAAGGTTGTAACCTGCACGTGCGCGGCATCGATCTGGTCGACGGCACGCCCATTTTGGACGTGAAGCCCTACATCCCCTACGCCGACGCCTTCCCCGATTCCAAGGCCGGCTGGATCGATCAGATCCCCAAGAACGCCCCACAAATCGCCCGCCGCTAGGAGTTTGGGCAACACTTCAATCACGTGGGCCGCGGGCACGGCGTAGACTGCCCACCGATCTTGAACAGCAGTCCCTGCGTAATGGCGCCGGCGAGGGGCAGGGTCAGCTTGAAGCGCGTGAAGGCGCCTACCTGCGACTCGACCTTGCTCTCGCCGCTTATGCGCGCGACCGTGCGCCACAAGACCATCTTGCTTCGGATTCCCTGTTTGCGAGCCCTGTGGCAATGTGGGAAGCGAAAGCAAGCAGAAGACACACATGCCGTTTCTTTTCATAGCCTTCGCAGTCATCGTGTCCGCGTGGTTGCCGGCCGGGTCGCTGTTGGCTTTCTTCATCCTTGCTACAACGACAGTGCTTTTCTTGCCGGCACTGGGCGACCGCCGCGGTGGTGTGACCGGGACAGCACAACTTTCGTGGACGGTGGTGCCTTCGCAGACTCAACGGTTTGCGTTCGTCCTGGGCACTGTGGTGCTGCTTGTTGTGCTGGCCGTCGCCACCACGCAAGGCTGGCTTGCTTCGCCAAGCATCGGCACGGGACTGAGGTATCTGGCGGGGACCGCCTTGGCAGCGGCGTGCATCCTTGGCTCGCATCTCCGCCCGCGCCGCTACTGGTTGACTGACAAGGGTATCTTCTGTGCGACCGCAGGCGTTCTGAGGAGTCTAGAGAATCGGTCGGTGGCGGCTCGCCTGATCGCGATGTGGGCCGACTTGGTTTGGTTCGAGGTAGGGCAAGACGAGATCGTACTTCGCCTGCGAACCGACAAGCGCCACGGGGACCGCATCCTGGGTTCGGCAGAGGCGAAGGTGCCCCTCGTCGGGCTGACGTCCGATCGCCTCCCCGAGATGAGCGCGGAGTTGCCAGGTCAGCTTGTCGCGCGGATTCGTCAGTACGGCGCCAGGGCCAGCGAATCGGTAGTCACGGCCCAGTCTGCTCCGGGCAAAGGGCTCAAACCCGAGGGACGCGAGGGCACCCGAGATGCGAGCCAGGGAACGCCGGTCCCTGCCGTTCGCGCGCGATGGCAACGCGTCCGCCCAGTGGTCCTCACCTGGGCCTTGCTTTCCGTGCTGACCTCTGCGCCGTACCTGGCCGCGGCACTCGATCCCCCACCGGGACGTACCTTCGTGGGGTTCTTCTTCTACCCGGCGGACATGCTGCTCACCGCCTCCTACGTGAAACAGGCTGAGGATGGCGCGTTTCTTTTCAAGAACAAGCTCTACCTGGGCGACCAGCGGGCCAGCTATGTGAACTTGGAGTGGTGGGTGGTGGGGATTTTCTCGCGCTTGCTGGGAAGAAATCCCGCCCTGGCCTATCGCCTGTTCGGACTGGTCATCTCCCTCTTCTTCGTAGCGACGGTAGATCGCTGGCTGCGCCGGGCAGCCTTGCCTGATTCGCATCGCCTTCCCGCTCTCGTCCTGACCATGACGGCAGCAGGGTTCGGCGGCATGCTCTTCTCCCTGTTGCACTTGCCGCGTATCGCCTGCCTGGATTTCATCGCGGGTCTCTTTCCCATCTGGGAGCTCCTCTACGACCCGCTTCTAGTCGCGGGCACCACCCTGCTCCTGTGGAGCGTGGAGGCGTTCACGGACGCCCGCGACCGACGGGGCGCTCTGCGTGCCGGTCTGGTCGGGACGTTGCTCGGACTCGTTCACCCCTACGATCTGGCCGTAGTCGCCGGGATCCGTGTCGTGGCCGTGCTGGCGACGTCCCCTCCGCGCGATTGGCTGCGGCGCTTAGCACCCTTGCTCGGCCTCGTGCCGGTCTTTCTCTACAATGTCATCGTCCTGCTCATCAATCCGGCCTTCTCCTGTTTTTCCAGTGGCGTTTTCCGCCCACCGGCGCCGGGGCCCTTTGTGTGGGCCTTTGCCCCCGCCCTCTTGCTGGCGGCTTCGGCCTTCTGGCTGCGGGGCCATGCTCGTCCCTCGACCGTCGTGTGGTCCAACATGGTTGCCTGGATCGCAGTCGGCGCGATGGTGATCGTTGCCCCGCCCGTCAACTACTCGACACAGTTTTTGGCTGGCATGGGCCTGGCTGGCCTCGTTCTGGGCGCGCTGGGGTTGCAGCGCTGGAAGCCAACGGTGACATGGGCCATCGCCGCACTCATGTCCACGACCGCCATCGCGTGTGTGAACTTCATGCTCAAACGGCCGGCACCGTGGTTCGTGGCGCAGGAACGCTGGGAAGCGGCCCTCGCGCTCCGTGATTCCTGTCGCTCGGGCGGCCGTCTGTGGGCCCCTTCGGACATTGGCCAGTTCGCCGGGGCGCTCACCGGTTGCTCTCCTGTCGTCTCGCACTTCGCAATGTCAGACTACCAATCGAAGAAGACGTTGGTGGAGTCCTTCTACCGGCGGCTCGACCCGACCGAACGGTCAGCTCTCCTGACCCGTTTCCGCATCACCCATCTGATGTTGCCGGGCGACGCCGGGCCACAGCCGACAGCAAGCCTCGGTCCTGACACGCCCTTCCGGCGCGTCGCCCTGGTTGGACACGGCGACCATGCCATCAGCCTGTATGCCCGTCCCGCGGATCCCTAAACCGAAGTTCCCTTCGGCCTAAACCACCAAGGGAGATCCCGTCTGGTGCAAAAAGCGATCGAACCCGGTCCTGGCAGCGGGCGCCGGTCCCGAAGCGCCGCTGCTTTGGGGAGACGTCTACTTGGGCGTGAGGCAACCCGAAGCAACGCTGCCGCTGCAGACGTTCGTGGTGCCGGTGCAAGGATAGGCACTGCTCCAATCAAAGCTGCCTGAAAGCGTCGCGGCCGCTGGCGGCACCGCAGGCGCGATCGTGAGGTTCTCTGCCGTATACGTCAGGGCGTAGCCGCTAACGAGTGGAGCAGGGGTCGACGAGGTCCAAGTCACCTTGGCCTGGGTCCCGACCATGCTGAATTGTCCCGCGTAATGCGAAGTCGGGTACAGGGAATTGGTCATGGTGAAATTGCAGCTCGGGGCAGTCTGTACGAACGTCCAGGTTATTGGCTGCGTGATGACGTGCAATCCCAGGGGGCACGTGGTGCTTACGATCTCCGTAGTTACATTGTAGGCGCCAGAGAGGTCAGGACAGCCTCCGATGGGCGTGCTGGCGCTGTCGGTGCTGCCGGTGGCGCTGTCGGTGCTGCCGGTGGCGCTGTCGGTGGCGCTATCGGTGCTGCTGGTGGCGCTATCGGTGCTGCCGGTGGTGCTATCGATGGCGCTGTCGGTGCTGCCGGTGGCGCTATCGGTGGCGCTGTCGGTGCCGCCGGTGGCGCTATCGAAGCTGCCGGTGGCGCTGTCGAAGCTGCCGGCGGCGCTGTCGATGCTGCTACCGATGACGCTGTCGGTGGTGCTTTTGCCGCCGCCGTCGATGGTGTTGCTCGTGCTGCTGCCGCTGCTGCCGCAGGCCACGAGAAATAGGGCGAGGGCAGTACCTGTAAGCGCTCTAGTCGTCACGTTGTTTCCTTTCTTTTGGGAGCCATCAAAGAGGAGGGGATCGTGAACCGAAAGCCGGTCATGACAAACGGCTATCGAGCCATTTCCCGCGGTCATTCTTGGTCGTAATGCGCAGAAGCTATGCTTCCTATCGCTGCGTCGTCAAGCTGCATTGTTGCCGATCGAAGGAGACCCCACGGGTCAGAGCCCGTCCGGCAAAGGCCAGCCACCAGCCGGAAGCGAGTCTTGCGTGGAGATGGCAAGTCCGTGGATGGACGGACAACCCAATTTCCGTTCGAGCTGGGTTTGCCTGTGCCACCTGGCCTCAGTCGCAAGTCCCGGAGCAAGGAACGAAGGTGCCGGTACTGGCCTGAATGGTCGCACTGGCACCTGTGAGCCCGGCCGCGGCAGCCGTGACCGTGATTGCACCAGATCCCGTCGCCTGGACCAGGGCGTAGGCAATGCCCTGGTAGGCGTTGCGCACTTTCCCGCGGAAGCTCTCGTTGGTCATGCTGGCACTGTCAACGGCCACAATGGTTCCCGGGCCGCTGATGGTGAACGTGATGGCATCGGACGCGCTATTGACAACATGCCCGGCTGTATCCGCAATTGTGGCTTTGACGAACGAGATGTCATTCCAATCGGCCACTATTGAGCTGTGGTCGGCAGTAAGCACCACCTGGGTCGCCGTCGTGCCAGTGGCCGGCGGGGTGGTCTTTGGCGCACCCCAGATAGTTTGCCACTGGTAGCCGAGGGTCTTCACGCCTCCGAGCTCGTCCATGATGCCCGAAGTGTTGCCGATATTGGGCCACGCCTGGTCGGCCTCGCCTAGATAGTCAACCCCAGTCCACATGAACTCGCCGGTCAGGCCAGGATTGGCCGTCACACTAGCCCAGGTGCTGGTCTCGGTGCCAAATTCGGTCAGCAAGCCGGACTTCGTGTGCACTTGAACCATGGCCTGGAGGCAGGTCGCGAGGTCGTAGTTGTCACCCCAGACGTCCAGCAGATTGCTGGTTTCCGTCCCGGGAAAGTCGCCGATCTGGGCCGGGCTTTGCAGGGCCTGGGTGTCACTGCGCGAGGGATCCAGTGCGTGACTCATAGCGATCATCTTGGTGAGGTAGGGAGTTCGATAGCTGAGGCCATGCCCGATCTCGTTGCCCACACTGTACAAAGCCACACTGGGGTGGTTGCGATCGCGCATGATCCAGCCTGTGAAGTCGACCTGGTACCAGACTGCGGTCGCATCGCTCACCCCTGTCACCACCGGCAGCGGGGGCATTCCAGTGGGTGTGGACGCGGCCACATCGAAGTACTTCGAGTAGTCGCCCTTGTCGGCGTACTTGGTCGTGGTCCAGGTGTCGGCGAACTCATCGAGGACCAGAATGCCCATGCGATCCGCCATGTCGAGGAAGTCCGGGCTGGGCGGGTCGTGGGCCGTGCGCCAGGCATTCACCCCAAGTGCCTTGAGCTGGGCCAGCCGGCGCTGTATCGCTCGTTGCGGAGGTGCCATTCCGAGGCTGTGATAATCCTGATGGTTGGCAACCCCCTGGAACTTCAGGCTCTTGCCATTGAGGGTCATCCCAGTGTCGAACTTGATCTCCCGGATCCCGAAGCTCTGAACGTCGTCGTCCACTGTGATGCCACCAACTTGGACGTTGACCACTAGCTGATACAGGTTGGGGTTTTCGAGGTCCCAGAGGTGGGGATTGCTGACGGGCACGCTGAAAGTGAAGTTGACCCTCGCGCCAGCCCCGACGGTCTGGGCGGGCGTCGCTACCGGCACAAGCGCCACACCGCTGGGATCGCTGACCACGCCCTGGACAATCACGCTCTGCGATGTGGTGCCGGAATTAATCACAGTGGTTTGAACGCTGACTGTGGCCGAGGTGGTAGTCGGCGCCGGAGTCTGAACGTACGTCGCCCACTGGTCCACATGGACCGGATTGGTCTCGATCACGCGGACGTGGCGGTAGATTCCCGCGCCAGTGTAGAAGCGCTCAGCGGGCTGCACGCTGGTGTCAGAGCGGACGGCGAGCACGTTGTCCTTGCCCCCGAAGGTTACCGCCGAGGTCACGTCGTAGCGGAGGCTCACGTACCCGTAGGGATGCTGGCCGACAAGCGTGCCGTTCACATAGAAGGAGGCATTCGCCATCACGCCGTCAAACTCAACATAGATTCTGTCGCCCGAGGCTTCCGCTGGGAGAGTGAAGTGCTTGCGATACCAAGCGACTCCGGACGGCGCGTACGCTCCCCGTCCCGTCGTGGCAGCGCTTGATGAAAATGGATTGCTCGGGGGCGAAGCGCCCTCGATGGACCAATCGTGGGGCACGTTCAAGCTTCGCCAGCCTGAATCTGCAAACGTCGTAGTCTGCGCATTGGCAGGGTCACCCACGTTGAACAACCAGTCGTTGTCGAATGGCGTGATGGTCCGCACCCTCGATGAGGGCGTCGTCGATCCTCCCGCGGCCATTGTGCCTGCTGTGCCTCCGGTGGCTGCTGTGCCTCCCGTGGCTACCGTGCCGCCCTTGCCTGCCGAGCCCCCGGCGCCACCCGCATCACCGGCTGGCACGCCCCCCGACATCGAGCCACCCTTGTTCGGCTGCCCACCGACGCCATTTCCCCCCGTTTCGGCGCCACCCAGTGCCACGCCCCCGGCCGTCGACTGGCCGCCAGTGTTGGGCCCACCGCCGGCGACAGGCTGGCCGCCAGTGTCGAGGGTCGCGCCCGTATTGACTGCGCCCCCGGTATGGAGCACGCCACCGGCGCTAGAGACACCGCCGCTGGCGGACGTGGCGCCAGCGCCAGAGTCTCCGCCCGCGCTTGCCGCCCCGCCCGTAGCTTGACTTGATGTTGCGCCGCCCGTTCCAACTGTCGTGCGTGCAGGATTCGAGGAATTGCACGCTAGGAAAATCATTCCCACACTGATGGCATAGAGAGACAATGCGAGTATGCGCCCTGCCTGACGTTGCGCTCTGTGCTTTCGTTGCATGTGATCCTTTTCGTAGAGTGCTCGGGTGGCCCTCTCAGCTAAGGAGTGCGGCAGGGACAATTCGGGTTGAGTTAGTTTGGCTGTGAGTCGCAAGAATTCTGTGCGGCCTGTGCAGCGCTTGGGATGCAGGTGCATGGCCTTGAGAATTTGTGTTCTTGATGTGCTCTTGGGTTTGTCCTGCTCGGCGGGCGTGGGAACGACCTCGCCGCCAGAGGTAGCGTGTGACGAAAGTACGCCCAAATATCTGACGGCATGCCTTTTGGACGGAGAAACGAGCGCTGCGATACGCGCTTGTGCGCGTGCCGTTGCCTCCACAGAGGGGAGTTGTCGGCAAGCGGGTCACGGAAGTTGCGCGTGTGCTTGCGCTCGCCTCAGTGCTGCGCGCCTTCGCCCGCCGGCGGCTCTCCATCTTCGCGCTGGAGTAGGCAGGAGGCTACGGCGGCGACCAGGCTGCGGCGGTGGCGGCTCTTGGGCAAAAAGACGTTGGCGCCGGCGGCGAGGGCGCGGTCGCGCGCGCCTTGCGAGGTGCGCGAGGAGAGCACGACGATGGGCAGGCCGCGCAGGGTGGCTTCGCGACGGATGCGGGCGATGAGCTGAAAACCGTCGAGGCGGGGCATCTCGAGCGCGGTCACCACGGCGTCGAAGCGGCGTTCGCTCAGGACTTCCCAGGCCTCCCAGCCGTCCTCGGCAGCGACGGCTTGGTAGCCGGCGGTTGTCAGCAGGCGCACGCCGGCTTCGCGGGAAAGGCGCGAATCGTCGACCACCAGCACGCGAGGCTGGCCGCGGCGCGGGGCCGCGGTGGTGGGGCCGGTTGCGGAATAGGCCACGTCGGCCAGTGCGCCGAGGTCGAGTACGAGCTGAGCCTTGCCCGCGCCCGAGGCGGTGACCCCGGAATAGAACGGGATGAGCCCGATGAGTGG
>Ga0265329_10000742_pt1 | contig 16580 bp, 15 predicted proteins | sample 41627metaG_FD_202091 | JGI IMG/M metagenome (GOLD analysis project Ga0265329, IMG submission 202091) | Rhizosphere microbial communities from Carex aquatilis grown in University of Washington, Seatle, WA, United States - 4-16-27 metaG | ecosystem: Host-associated > Plants > Roots > Rhizosphere...
GCAGGAAAGGGAGATCCGTCGCGTGGGCGAGAGCAAGAACCGACCTATCAACGTGCGCGTCTTGGCGGCCACCAACCGCGATCTGGCGGCGAGCATGGCGAGTGGCGCCTTCCGAGAGGATCTCTACTATCGTTTGCGCGTCGTCGAAGTCGCCATTCCCCCGTTGCGCCAGCGGCGCGAAGACATCTTGCCCCTGGCGCGATTCTTCGTGGATCGGTTCCGGACCAAGTTGAAGCTGCCGGCCTTGCGGCTTTCGCCCGAGTCGATTGGCTTCTTGACCAACTATGCGTGGCCCGGCAATGTGCGCGAGCTAGAGAACGCCATCGAGCACGCGGCGATCCTTACGCGCGACGGCCGCTTGACCCCGGATCTCTTCCCGTCGGGCATCGTGCACCGCACGGCAGGGCCTGGGCGCTCTGCGGGCAAGCGTTCGCTCGGCGACGTGGAGCTGGAACACATCCAGGATGTGCTTCGCCAGACCGGGGGCAACCGGAGACAGGCCGCCGAGATCCTGGGCATCAGCACCGCGACCCTGTGGCGCAAGCTGAAGCGCGCCGATCGACATTGACGTTGCTCTTCGCTTGCAACCGAGTCTGCGCTACCCTGTCGGCATGAAGAGAGGACACGCAATCACCTTGGCCTCGATGGCGCTGCTGGCGGCTTGCTCTACCGGCGGAGGTCGCGCGGATTTCGACCTGAAGCAGGTTCCCGGAACCAACGTGTTCGAATCCGAAAAGGACTTCGCGTCGACAGTGGTGAACGGGCGCTACCGTGTCCTCAACAATGTCTGGAACAAGGGCGCGACCACGGGGCACTACCGACAAAAGATTTTCGTCAACGATGACAACGGCAAGACGATCTTGGGCTGGGCCTGGAAATGGCGCGACAGCAGCGGCGTTGCGACCTACCCGGAAATCCAAGTGGGCCAGAGCCCCTGGAACGGCGAGGCCGGTCCGGATTCGGGATTTCCTTTCCAGGCCGGGACGAAAAAGCTGGTCGTCAATTACGACATCGGGCTTGAAGCTACGGGCAGCTACAACCTGGCTTTTGAATTCTGGGCGGTTTCGGCGGTGCCCCCGAGCAAGGACACAATCACCCACGAAGTCATGATCTGGATTGCCGGCGAGCGCCTGGGAGCGGCGGGTAGCGAGGTTGGCAAAGCGACCATTCAAGGCAATACCTTCGCCATCAACCTGAACAAGAACCACGGCGACTCTTCCGGGGCAAATCAGAACACCTGGACCATCATCTCCCTGCTCGCGGAGAAACCCATTCTGCACGGTCCGCTCGACGTCGGTCAGATCATCGACTATCTGCTCAAGAGCGGTTACCTCGAATCGCGTCTTTTCATCGCTAACCTGGAACTGGGCGACGAAGTCCAGCGCGGCTCAGGGACGACGGTGATTCGCAACTACGCCGTGACTGTCGAGTAGACTCGCATGCCCTCGGCGAACCTTCCTACCAGGCGACTGTTCACACCAGCGCGCATAGTGTTCTTGGCGCTGGCGGCTGCCACGCTGGCGCAGATGGCCTGGTACTACCCGCGCTTGCCTACTCGGATAGCCTCGCACTTCGATGCCGCCGGACAAGTCAACGCATTCATGCCCAAGGATGCGTTCTTTGTCGTTCACCTGGTTGTGCTGGGTCTTATGGCGCTCTCATTTCTACTTGTACCCGCACTCGTCACGCGGCTGCCGCCCGGCATGATCAACTTGCCCAACAAGGACTATTGGCTGGCTCCCGAGCGTCGCGCGCATACGGCCCAGAAACTGCAATCCTCCATGGTCGGATTCGGCAACGTGATGTTGCTCTTCCTTCTTCTAGTCTTTGGCGAGGCCATGCGCGCCAACCTTTTGCCCACCCCGCACCTATCGAACCGGATTTGGGTACTACTCGTCCTGCTTGGTGTCTCGGTCATCTACTGGACCGTGCGCCTGATGCGCGTATTTCGATTGCCGAATTGACGGCCTTCACAATTCCTTGCTGCTCTGACCCGCTGGGCGCCAATCAACTGGGAACCAGTCCGCGAAACGATCGAAGTTGACGGACTCAAGAAACTCGCAGATCGACCGATGATCAGCGCTGTGAGGGGCGGCGAGGAACGCTCGTCGTCTCTCGCATCGCCACGTCTTGGCGTTCATCGTCAGCAGTCGTAGAGCAGTATGCGCATTCACAAACAACGCCTCGCCATTCTGGTGGTGGCACTTGTTGGAACGCTCGGATGTTTCATTCCCCTGGGTCGCGTGCCGCTGGTCTGGTCCTTGCACGGCCTTCAGCTGGCGCGCAAAGTCGCGCTGGGCGTTTCGGGGCTGTCGCTCGCGCTGGCGGTCATCGGGCATCGCGACAAGGAAATGCGACTGCCGGTTCAGATCGGCAGCCTGATCACGACGGGGCTCGTGGTGTGCTTCTGTATCTTTAGAATTGTTGTCTTGGGCAACCGCACCCTGCCCAACTTCGACGACGACGATCCGCGTGCGGGCGCGTACTACAACAAGGCCTGCGAAGCCGGCCTCATGGAGGCGTGCACGCGACTCGGCGGCTGCTATTGGACCGGCACCTGCGGACTCACAATAAGCGCCCAGCGCGGATTCGATCTGTATGACAGGGCATGCAACGGCGGCGACATGAACGCCTGCGGCCAGCTCGGCGTGTGTTACGAATTCGGCGGCTGCGGATTGGCCAAGAGTGGCGAACGCGCGGTGGCCCTCTACGAGAAGGCTTGCACGGGCGGCGACCCCGGCATGTGCAACAATCTTGGGGTTTGCTACCACAAGGGCGAATGCGGCCTGGCCAAGGACGACACGCGTGCTGCGCAGCTTTACCGCAAGGCTTGCCGGGGCGGCGACAGCAGCGCGTGTCACAATCTGGATGTTATGAAGAATTGACCTTGTTGCGCAGAAACGCCGAAGCCGCTACAAGCGTCCCGGTGGTCAGAAACACCGACACCGACCCGCCGGTCGGTGGTGCGTGGGTGTGGTGTGTGTGTGGTGCCAGTGTTTTCCCAGAGTCTTTCTGAGGACTGGAGGAACGGTTCTCCCGGTGTGTAGTGCCGGTGTGTGGTGCCGGTGCTTTCCGCCCAGTGTGTGGTGCCAGTGTTTTCCCAGACTCTTTCTGGTGGGTGCATAGTCTGGACAAGCGCCATTTCTTATTCACCGAATCGCATCTGCAAAATGTCCGATAACAGTTGTTACGTTAACTACATTGACCTACACGCCCAAACTATCCTTTAGCCAGGGCGACAGCCGCGATACCTGGCATCTGAATTTTGCCCCGACCGGGAGCGTAACCCCGAGAGCTTCGAAATCGGGCCAGCGGATTTGCGTCTCGGACGTAAAGATCTCGAGGTGAGGCGCTTTGGGCGTGTGCCAATCCGGCCCCAGCTTGACCATGTACACGCCCTTCTCTTTATCGGTCCAGGCCAAAACACCATCCTTGCTTACTGTCGCGGACTTACCCTGGAATCGCGGCGGTCCCCCCACGTGAAAGGAAAAGTCGGTCATCCCAATCTTGCCACCACATTTTCTTGCCTCGACCGTGGGCTCGCCGAAGGGGTAGGCAAAGTTGATGGAGGCACAGTATTCGCCGCCAAGCGAGCGCAAGTCGGGAAGCTCGCAATCGTAGGTCTTGTAAACCTTACAGTGAAGGACATCGAGTTGTCCCTTGGCCTTCGGAACTTGGTACGTGAAATAGATTTCCCTCACCATATCCAAGCCATCGGTATCGATTGAACCCGCGATTCGGCCGGTCGGCACTGGGGCCAGCTTCAGTTCCGCCGTCGCTTTTTCCCCGGACGTAAGTGAAAGCGGCGTGCTAGCCAAGAAAGCCTTAGCCCAACGTTTGTCTTTCGTCGCGTGCTCCGCAACGGCAACAAGATTCCCGGTAATGGAAGGCCCTCCGTACCACTCCACGGCTATTGGTCCAAACCTGGGACCGCCGCTCGCTGAGTAGCGGCCGACCTGAATGACCGCTTGGGCCCCCTCGGCGACGTAGTAGATGGTCACTAGATAGCCGAGCTCTACGGGAAACGGAAAGTCCCCGCGGAGGATGCCGGTAATGGTGCCCCGCTGGGGGGCCTCGTCCAAGCCGGGCATGTAGTAAGTGCTATGCCAAAGCACGGGATCTCGTCGAGTGACGCCTTCGTAGATTGAAATGTTGCCTCGGTCTTCGTTCGCGACCCAAACGTCATAGGTCGCTGGCACGCGATCGAAGGAGAACCCTCCGTCGCGAACGAGGACAGGCTCGCGACCTTTCATGAAGACCCACCGGCCATTGGCGCTCAATCCAGACCCGACCGCCAAGACCTTGCCGGCGACGGTCATGGAGGAGCTCCCCGGCTTGGCTTGCACCCAAGAGCCAAGAAGCGCCGAGGCTAGAAACACAAGAGAGGGGACTCGAAGCAACCTTGGCATGCGGCGAGTCTACGCCCGTGGGTAGAGGAATCGAAGTGCCTCTGCGCGAAAGGCTTCTTCCTTCCTTCGTGCGTATTCCGGGCATCGTGAACGGTCCGTTCGGAGCATCGTGAACGGGTCTGGTCGGAGCGAAGCGACGCTGGTGTTTGATTTTGTTAGGTGGTGATGGTCGGAGACGACCTGGCAGGGGAAACGCGGGATTCCGAACGCGGTGAGAGCGATCGCCCCAGATGGTCAAGCCGAACAGAATCGAGCACCTCGACGGAAACGGCGCCGCGCTCAACGAGATTGCCAATCCCTCCTTTTCTCAAGGTTGTCTCCAGCGTCCGGCGTAAAATCCGCCTCATGCGTCGAACGGCGACCAGAAGAGCGTTGATTGCGCCGGTGGTGTTGCTCGCGGCTTGTCACAACAAGGGCATGTCGACATCGCCGGATGGCGGCACGGGAAGCGGAACCGGCGGCACGGGCGGACGGGGGAGCGGCGGCGCCGCACCGGGACGCGGCGGTGCGGTCTCGAGCGGCGCGGGGGGCGGCGCGGTCGGAATGGGAGGCGGCACGTCCGGCGTAGGAGGGATCACTTCCGGCTCGGGCGGCGCCTCGGCCGGCTCGGGTGGCGCCACGGCCGGCTCGGGCGGCGGCGGTTCCGGTGGCCGCGGTTCAGGCGGCGGTGGCTCGGGTGGCGCTGCGGGTGGGGCGTCAGGCTCCGGTGGTTCGAGCGGCAGCGGCGGAGCGCTCGCCGGCGGCCACCCGGTCACGGAGTTTCCCGCCAGCGACATCGTCACCCCCGGCGGCATCACGGTCGGGTCCGATCACAACCTCTGGTTCACCGGCTACGCCAGCAACAACATCGGCCGCATGACGGTGACCGGCGCCGTCACCTCGTTCCCGATCCCCACCGTGGGGGGCGGGCCGACGGACATCGCGGCCGGCGGCGACGGCAATCTCTGGTTCACTGAAGCAGACGGCGACAAGATCGGGCGCATCACCCCGACCGGGACCATTACCGAATTCTCCGTCCCCACCGCGAGCGGTTACCCCACGGCGATAGCCGCCGGCCCCGACGGCAACCTCTGGTTCGTCGAGGGTATGAGCAACAAGGTCGGCCGCATCACGCCGACCGGAACGTTCGCCGAGTTCCCGATCCCCACGCCCCAGTGCGGCCTCGCCGACATCACGGTGGGCCCCGACGGCGCGCTCTGGTTCTCGGAGGCCTACGTCCAAAAGCTCGGGCGGATCACCACCGCCGGCACCATCACCGAGCTGCAGCTCCCCGCGCCCGGGGCGTGGGCTCTGACCACCGGCTCCGACGGAGCCCTCTGGTACGCGAGCAACGACGCGCCCACGGTCATCGGACGGGTCACCCCGGCCGGCCAGATCTCCACCTTCCCGGTCTCGAGCGCCACCCAGCCCCTACTCGACATCACGCTGGGACCCGACGGCAACGTCTGGTTCACCAACAACATCCCGGACCTCATCGGTCGCGTCAGCCCCGCGGGCGTCGTGACCGAGTTCTCGTCCCTGCCGAACCCCGGTCCCCCCACGATCCCGCCAAGCACGCTGAGCGCGCCAGCCGGAATCGTCGCCGGCCCGGACGGAAACCTGTGGTTCACCTGCGACGCCAGCAACACGATCAATCGGATCGCGCCTTGAGGATTCTTGGCGCATAGATGACGGCGGGCAGGACAGCAACTCCGAGCATGAACGCACCTCAATCAGGGATCCGCGATCCTGCGCGCTGACTGAAGGATGTGCTCGAGATCCCGGCTCTCATCCGGTTGAAGGCGCCCGGCAACGTCCGCAAGGACCGATGCAAGTCGCTCGACCTCACTCAACCGTGGCACTGCGAAGCTCTTGTTGTAGCCGGTTCGCCAGGATCTAAGAAGCAGGCGCGCCCGGTTCTGAACGCTTATGTCCGCTGTCCGATAGCCCTCGAGAAGAAGCAACACGGCAGTCCACTTTCCCGTGTGGCTCGCCAGAGAAAGTGCATGGCAGCGTGAGTGAGATGAAAGCGACTCTTCGGCAATGGTTTGGCGGAGGTCGTCCGCCGCGACCTTCTCGATGTTCGATTGAAGCACAAGACGCGCTTCCCTCGAGATTCCAGGCTGCGGACTCCGCAGAAACTGGAGGAATAGATCAAGATGCTCCGCCCCAGCCAGCGAGCCCAGGGCACGGATGGCTGCACGCTGGACGCGAACGGGTGGTCTCTCCACGAAACGCATGACAAAACCAACATCCTCGCGCTTTCCTGATTCGCCGAGTCCGAGCAACGCTCCTCGCAGCCGACTCGCTCCATCGGCCCGGTCGACAGAGTCTCGGTAGAACACTGCAAAGTCCAGAGCCTTGCGAGAGGTCATCAGCCCTCGTGCCTGCCAGCGCGCTCCGACATTCTCGTCCAGCAACATCGCAACATCTCACGCAGGTACGCCTCGGCGGCATCGGCATCCAAGGTATCTAGCAACTGCAGCGCGGCCTCCCGGCGCACCTGCACGCTGCGATCCCGGAGTGCGGCCTCGCCCAGGTGGTGGCGGTCAATCAGGTCCTTTCGGGCAGCGAAGGTGCGGACGGCCCACAACCGGACCGACGGATCTGGATCGGAAAGAGACGATCGAAAGAGCCCTGTAGGATTGACTCCTTCAGCACAAGCGGCCAACCTCAGACAAGCGAGACGACTCCGGCGCTGCCCAACGCGGCACCCACCGAGGAGCGCCTGTCTACACTCGGGGCCTCGCAACAGGCTTGAGACCGACTTCACGAAGTCAGCGTGGTCCGTGCGATGCTGACTTTCCAGCGCAAACACCGACACGAGGCATGCCACCCACTCACGTGCGTAGTCGGGCGACAGATATCGCTCCAGGGCCGTCCGCGCGCTGCGCCTGACCCCGTCCACCCAATCGTTGAGCCTGAGCAGCAAGAATCGGATAGCTCGACCGTCCCCCAGGCTGCCCAGGCGCTCGACAGCAGCATGCCGCGCGTACCCGTTGTAGTGGGAGACCGCCAGGCCGAGCAAAGCCCAGGCATGAGGCTCCTGGGCAATGTGGGCCACATCTGCGGGACCGAACTCGTACCAGCCGTCCACGAACTTGCTGTTGCTCAGGCGTAGGCACGAGTCGATCCGCATGAGCGTGTCCGGTCGAACATCCTCCCAGAGTCGCGCGAGCCGACTCGAATCGCGCGTGCGAAAAGCCACGAGGAGTTCGCGAACGAGCTTATCGCCGCGGATCACTTCGTCTTGTCCGCGGTGCCCAATCAGGCGGCGAAACCACTCGAGCATCAACGCCGAGCATCGCACGATGGGCGGCAGGTCGGAAGCCTCAGAATCCCAGCTCAGGGCGGCCCGAATCCACAGTCTGATCTTGTGGCCAAGACTTGATACCATGAGATCATTCCTCCTCGGACGTGGCGTGATTTGGTGGACGAACGTGACGACGCGATCGTCCTGGTACGCGAGTGGGCTGTAGCCGTGCCATTCGATCGACCCCAGAAGGTCGCCGACATCATTCGCGACCACGTCCTGGTGGAACTGGGACTGATTCCGTAGCCCAGGTAAACTGTTCACGTGATTCGCTTCTCCCTCGACCACCCGACTCTGAGACTGGCTGTCGTCTCGGCAGGCCCTGTGCGCTGCGAGCCGTCTCCCCCCGACCTTGTCGAACGCATGAGCGTGACTGCCGAGCGCGTTCGACGCGATCCCACCGCATTTCCGGATGCCGTACGTGTCGCCATCCGCGATGTCATGCGCGTGGGTGGCTACAAGCCCTCGGGGCGAGGAAAACCAGCGTCCGAGTTTCTCTGCGCGGTCGCGTGCGAACAGGGGTTGCCGGTTGTAAACAACCTCGTGGACATCAACAACCTCGTATCGCTTGGGACCGCGCTGCCGATTTCCATGTTCGATGCCGACAAACTGGGCACGCCTGTGGTCATCCGCTTCGGCCGCCCCGCTGAACGCTACATCTTCAACCTCTCCGGCCAGAGCATGGATGTGAGCGGTATCCCCGTGATCTGCCGCGCAGCCACCGACGAACCCGTGGGCAACGCCGTCAAGGATTCGATGCTGGCCAAGGTAGGGTCAGAGACCCGTAAGGTGCTCGCGGTCGTCTACGGGTCCACCAAGCTCGACGATGGCCTTCTCGAAGGTGCCGCACGCGAGCTAACGACGCTGCTCGCCGAGTTCGCCTTCGCCCAGGACTGCGGGTGGAGCATCATACCTGGGTAGGATCGGACCGTCCCCAAACCGTCCGAGGATCGAGGGTTCCAAGTACATGAAACCATGGGGAGGGTTTGATGGTTTTAACCGTCTCGGAACTGGTCCCTTTTGAACCATCCCTGGGCCTGGCCCATTTCGGCGCACGCCAAGGCAGGGTCGTCCATGGAATATGGCAGGCAGGGAACGAAGCCTCGGCAGGCATCCTCGCTTCGATCAGCGCTGCCGTCGGTAGATTGTTGGTGAAAGGCCCGTCTCTTTGCGGAAGAGCTGTGCGAAGTGACTGGGGTTTGAATAGCCGACCTCGTTTGGCGATGGTGAGCACGCTCTTTGGGGTTTCGCGTAGGAGGCGCCGCGCGACGTCCAATCGGAGACGGATCTGATACTGCGAGGGTGGTATGCCCGTGGCTCGCTTGAACAGGCGGTTGAAGTGGAACTCGCTCATGCTGGCCTGTTCAGCCAGGCGCGCGAGGTTGAATTCCTCCGTCAGATGCTCCGCCATCCAGTCGGTCACTCGTCGCAGCTTGAAGCCAGGCAGCGAAGAGGTCTCGCCATGCACGGCTTCGGTGAGCGCCATGTAGTTGCGCGCAATATGGATGGCCATCGCTTGCGCGATTCCGCGCACGAACAGGCGACTCGCCGCCGCCGGTCGTGTCGCCTCCTCCTTCAATCGTTGCATGAAGGCAACGAGGGTCTGATTTTCAAAGCCAGAGGCGTCCCGAAGTCGAGCGTGCACAGCATTGACGCCAAAAATGTCCTGCACTGCCTCGTTGAATAGGGGCAAGCCAAGCAGCACCAGCACCGCCTCGAAGGGCTCGGCGGTGAGCGTCCGCCAGCGGAAGTCATAGGGCGCACCCGCTGCTGTCAGGAACAACGAGTTCTTCTTGACGTGACTGGTAAGCCATGGCCCGTCGTTCTCGCGCTCCTGCGTCTCAGCCTCGCCGGACGAAATCCAGACGATTAGAGGCTCTGTCACGGCGGGCATGGTAAAGGCCTCGGCAACCGGCGGAAGCGCCAGGACGGAGAGCTGAACGTCCTTCCACGCAGGGCCTTTGCACGTGGCGATTCTCGTGCCGCCGGCGTAGCGGTCGAGTGCTTCAGCGGAGGTCGTTTCTGGGACCGGCATGTGTCGATTCGAGCAATTTCACAACAGGTCGAGCAAGGGCGCGCGCGCCGCCCGGGACAGCGTCTGGCAGCTTAGGCACCGTCCGATAGGATCTCGAATCTAACTCAAGGGGGCAGCATGTCGAACATTGAAGGGAAGGTCGTTGTCATCACCGGCGCCAGCAGCGGCCTGGGCGAGGCCACTGCGCGTCACCTGGCCAGCAAAGGGGCCAGCGTGTTTATCGGAGCGCGTCGTATGGACCGGCTTCAAACAGTCGTGGCTGACATCCAGCGCGCAGGTGGCCAGGTCGCTGCCAAGCAGGTCGATGTAACCAAGCGCGGGGAGGTCGACGCTTTCGTTCAAGTGGCGGTCGCGAAGTTCGGGCGCATGGACGTGCTCGTGAACAATGCCGGGTTGATGGCGCTCGGTCCGATCGACAAGGCACTCGTCGATGAGTGGGACCGCATGGTCGACATCAACATTAAGGGCGTGCTCTATGGCATCGCCGCCGCACTCCCGGTGTTCGCACGGCAGAAGGGCGGTCACATCATCAACATTGCCTCTGTCGCCGGACACAAGGTGTCCATGGGGGGCGCTGTATACTGCGCGACAAAACACGCGGTGCGGGCTATCTCCGAGGGCCTACGCCAAGAGGTCGACGGGATCCGCACGACTATCATCTCGCCCGGCGCGGTGCAATCCGAGCTCCCGCTGGGCATCTCCGATCCCGACACTGCCGCCCACGTCCAGGAGTTCTACCGGCAACAGGCGATTCCCGCGGACGCCGTGGCGCGAGCCATCGCCTATGCCATCGAGCAACCTGCCGACGTGGACATCAACGAGATCTTGCTGCGCCCAACGGTGCAGGAACTGTGAACCTTCGTGGAAAATGAGTCATGAGGAACAGTGAGGAGTGAACCATGCGCACCAAGATCGAAGATCAACAGGCAGGGAACGATTCGGGAACTGACGAGAGGGCAGACCCAAGCCGGCGTGGATTTATCAAAACGGCCGTCGTGGCCGCAGCTGGCGCAGGGGCGGCCGGCCTGCTGAGGCCGTCCTCGGTGGAGGCGGCCTCGGGGCCCGCGAAGAAGCGCTATGGAGATGGGCCCTACACGGCCGAAGGAATGGCGCTCTACTCCTCCGCGGGTCCGCACAAGGTCATGAAATTCCAGCGGCGCGCGCTGGGACCCAAGGACGTCGCGATCCAGCTCCATTTCTGTGGTGTCTGCCACTCCGACATCCACCACGGCCGCGAGCATTGGCGGAAGGAGCCCTTCCCACTCATCATGGGCCACGAACTGGCCGGCATCGTGGTCGCGGTGGGATCGAGCGTGAGTAAGTTCAAGCCAGGCTCCCGGGTCGGCGTCGGATGCATGGTGAACTCCTGCCGCCACTGCGGACCCTGCGAGGCCGGGATGGAGCAGTACTGCGAGAACGGCAACGTGTTCACCTATGGATCCAAGGACCGAGACGGCTCGATGACCCAGGGGGGCTACTCGACCTTCAACGTCGTGGACGAGGACTTTGTCATTGAAATCCCCGAGGTGATCGATCTTGCCGACGCGGGGCCGATGATGTGCGCGGGGATCACGGTCTATTCGCCCCTGCGTAGGTGGAGCGTCGGGCCGGGGAGAAGAGTGGGCGTTGTCGGCCTGGGGGGTCTCGGGCACATGGCCGTGAAGATCGCCATGGGCGCCGAGGTCACCGTGCTCACAACCTCCAGCGCCAAGGTCGAGGACGCGCGGAGCTTCGGCGCCAAGACCGTGATCGTCAACGCGCCAGGAGCGGATCTCACGAAATTCAAGCGGTCGCTCGACTTCATCCTCGACACGGCGCCGTACCAGCACGACCTTGAGCGCATTATTCCCCTGCTCAAGCTCGACGCCACACTTTGCATGGTCGGTGCCGGCAAGATCAGCGAGCCCCACCAGATCGGCCCCTTCTCCCTCCTGCGTAACCGCAACTCATTCGCGAGCTCACAGATCGGTGGCATCCGTGAAACGCAGGAGCTCGTCGGCTTCTGCGCCCTGCATGGCATCCGGCCCAAGATCACCAAGATCCCTAAAGAGAAGATCGACGACGCCTGGACGAAGATCGTCGACAAGGCTGCGCGCTACCGGTTCGTCATCGACATGGCGGCGGCCTAATGGCCGTCGCTGGGCAAGGCGGGAGGAGGATACGGACATGTGCGAAAGAAAATCATCAATGAGTAACGTCATCGTCGTCATCGGGGCCGGATTGATCGGCCAGGCAATCGCACGACGGGTCAGTGCTGGCAAGCGCGTCTTGCTCGCTGACTTGCGGCAAGAGAATGCCGCGGCGGCAGCCGAGGTGTTGAGCAATGCCGGATTCGAGGTGAGCACCGCGATCGTCGATGTCTCCTCGCGCGAGTCGATTCACAAGCTCGTGCAGACTGCCACGGCTCTCGGGGACGTCACCGGCGTCATCCACGCTGCCGGCGTTTCGCCCTCGCAGGCGTCGCCAGCGACCATCCTCGCCGTCGATCTTTACGGCACCGCGGTGCTGCTTGAGGAGTTCGGGAACGTCATCGCCCGTGGTGGCGCCGGCGTCGTCATCGCGTCGATGTCCGGGCACCGCCTGGGAGCGCTGACCGCCGAGCAAGACAAGGCTCTCGCGACGACACCCGCCGACGAGTTGCTCTCTCTCCCCATGCTCAAGCTGGACCAGGTGAAGGACTCGCTCCATGCCTACCAGCTCGCCAAACGCGGGAACGCGCTGCGGGTGATGGCCGAGGCGGTCAGGTGGGGCAAGCGTGGTGCCCGGGTAAACACGATCAGCCCTGGAATCATCATCACGCCGCTGGCCAAGGACGAACTGACCGGGCCGCGCGGCGAAGGGTACAGGCGAATGATGGATCTGTGCCCTGCCGGGCGCGCCGGCACCCCGGACGAAGTCGGAAACGTCGGAGCGCTCCTCATGGGGCCGGACGGCTCGTTCATTACCGGCAGCGATTTCCTGATGGATGGCGGAGTGACCGCTTCGTACTGGTTTGGCGAGCTTGCTCCGAAATGAGCAGTCTTGCCCATGGTGAAGATAGGAGGAGAAGATCAATGCAAAAGCGAAAACTGGGAACAAGTGGCCTCGAAGTCTCGGCCATTGGCTTCGGGTGCATGGGATTGAACTTTTCATATGGCCCCGGGCTAGAGAAACCGGAGGCGGTTGCCCTGATTCGCGCAGCATTCGCGCGGGGAGTGACCTTCTTCGATACCGCAGAAGCTTATGGTCCGTGGACGAACGAGGAGCTGGTGGGCGAGGCACTGGCCCCGATGCGTGACGAGGTCGTCATCGCGACCAAGTTCGGCTTCAAGGATGGGAAGGCCCCATTGGGCATGGACAGCCGGCCTGAGCGCATACGGGAAGTCGCCGAGGCATCGCTCAAGCGGCTCCGAACCGATCGCATCGACCTCTTTTATCAGCACCGTGTGGACCCGAACGTGCCGATGGAGGACGTGGCCGGCACCGTCGGCGACCTGATCCACGAAGGCAAGGTCAAGCACTTTGGCCTTTCGGAGGCGGGGATGCAGTCGATCCGCCGGGCGCACGCGGTGCAGACGGTGACAGCGGTGCAAAGCGAGTATTCGCTGTGGTGGCGACAGCCCGAAGCTGACGTGCTGCCGACCTGCGAAGAGCTAGGCATCGGATTCGTTCCTTTCAGCCCGCTCGGCCGTGGCTTTCTGACCGGCAAGATCGACGAGAATACGACCTTTGCCAAGGGTGATTTCCGCAATGTCGTCCCGCGCTTCTCGCCCGAGGCGCGCAAGGCCAATCAAGCGCTCATCGAATCTCTCGCGGCCATCGCGGCTACCAAGCAAGCGACCACGGCCCAGATCGCGCTCGCATGGCTGCTGGCACGGAAGCCGTGGCTGGTTCCCATCCCGGGCACCACCAAGCTGCATCGGCTCGAGGAGAACCTCGGTGCGGCGGCCCTGGCGCTGACTGCGGAGGATCTGCGCCAGATCGAACAGGCCCTGGCTCGCATCGAAGTGCAAGGCGATCGCTATCCCGCGCATTTGGCCGCCGCCGTAGGAAAGTGAACCATGTCCATCGGCGAGCGAGCGCAGCGCAACCACGACGCCCTATTCCCCAATCACGCGTCGACGCTGAAAGTGACCGACCCCGAGCTGATCGAACTCTTCGACAACTGGGCGTTCGACGAAGTGTTGAAGGATGGGGTCTTGGACACGCGAACCCGGCTCATGGTTCAGCTCGCGGCCCTGATCGGATGCCAGGCGGCGGGCGAATACCGCATTATGCTGGGGGCCGCGCTTCATGTTGGCGTGACGCCGGTCGAGGCGAAGGAAATTGTCTATCAGGCAGTGCCCTACGTTGGCATGGCCAAGGTTTTCGACTTCCTTCACCAAACGAACGAGGTGCTGCGAAGCAGAGGCGTTGAGCTGCCGCTTCCGGGCCAGTCCACGACGGATCCCGACACCCGGTTCGAGAAGGGCCTCGCGCTCCAGAAGCACATCTTCGGTGACCGGATCGACCAGATGTACGCCCAATCACAGGAGGACGAGATGCACATTCAGCGGCACCTTTCCGCCAATTGCTTCGGTGACTACTACACGCGCACCGGCCTCGATTTGAAGACGCGTGAGCTGCTGACCTTCGCCATGCTGGCATCGCTCGGTGGTTGTGAACCGCAGTTGCTAGGACACGTGGCCGCGAACCTGTCGATCGGCAACGACCGGCGGGTGCTCCTCGGCACGATCACCCAATTGCTGCCGTTCATAGGCTATCCCCGTACCCTCAACGCGATCAGAGTCATCGACGAAGGGACATCACGATGACGAACGTCCTCATCTTGGGCGCCAACGGGCAACTCGCGCGCAATACCACCCGTGTGTTCCTTCGCGACACTGATGTGAAGTTGACGCTCTATTTGCGTCGGGCGCAACGATTGCGCAATCCCGATCCAGTTCGTGTGACAGTCGTGGAAGGGGATGTGCTCGACCTGCCGACCCTCACTGCGGCCATGAAAGGGCAGGACGTAGTCTACGCGAACCTTTCTGGCGCTATGAAGACGCAGGCCGAGCGCATCGTCCAGGCCATGCACACCGCCGGCGTGAAGCGGCTCATCTTCATCAGCTCGATGGGCATTTACGGCGAAGTCCCAAGCGAGCACTATGCGAGCGTGCTCGATCCATATCGCGACTCCGCGGCGGTGATCGAGGCTTCCGACCTCGACTACACGATCTTGCGACCAGGCTGGTTCACGCGAGACGCGGCCATCGACTACCGGACCACGCAGAAGGGTGAACCCTTCCAGGGGCACGACGTATCGCTTAACAGCGTGTCCGATCTGATCGTGAAACTGGCGCTGAGCCCAACCATGGAGGTTCGGCGCAGCCTGGGCGTGAGTAGCGGTTGATCAGTTCCTACGGTGCGCGAACGGCGACACCGGAACTGTACACATCCTGACGTGGCCCGCACATGTCGGGCGTGGTCAGGCGAGCTGAGACGCAGGTATTGCCACGCGCACGCCGGCGGATAGCCGGTTGCCACAGGGTCCCCTCCCAGCGAGGTCATCCGTCCCAGGTCACAGCGTCTGGTTCGTCGCCAAGCTTCGCGTTTGCAGGAGGGGCGTCACGTCACCACCCTATGGTCCTGATCTCGTCCCCAGTCCGGTCCCCAGTTCCGCGTGTGGGGACGAAACACCGCGAAACGCCTAGACACATGCAAGTGGTTAGAACCCAGGGGAACTCGTGGATTTTCGTACTATTACCAAGGTGAACGTCGACGACTCAAGTCTCTTCGCCCACGCCGGACGAGGCCGGGAAAATGGCCACTTGGAGCTGCCCCACCGGGTATCCAGTCTGCTCTCGGCCTCCGTCCCCAGCCCGGTCCCCAGTCTTGGGGAAGATAATTCCTAGGCTGCAAGGTCAGGGGCGATCCCACAGCCAGTGCCCCTCACCTTTTTGCAGGCGCGCGCGCTTGCTCCCAGTGCATCGGCCCGAGCGGAACCTGGTCGCCACGGTGCCTGGCCTGAGCTCCTTGCGGGACCAACTCATAGCATGAAGGCGGAATCGCGAACGGTTGGAAGACCTCGCCAGGTGTTGTGTCTCGCGTAACCCCGCCCGCAACCGGAGCTACCCGCTGGATAGGCCGGTCCCCGATCTGCCCGTAGAAACTGGCCGAGACGACCGGACCACGACAGCGTCGCTCCCTCAACGTAGTTGCCAGCCTCGGCGGGCGCAGCTCTCCGTCACCGTCGGTGTCGGCTACGACGATATCCATGACGATGAATTGCCCAGAGGTGTCGAAGTGTGCATAGTCTGGACAAGCGCCATTTCTTATTCACCGAATCGCATCTGCACGGCACGCGCCAAGCGTGCGATGTCCTCGTCGCTGGGTGCGGGCAGCGGATGGAAGAGCATGCTTCCATCGGGTTGCTTCGCGTACAGGCCATCCATCGCTATGACGTGAAAGTGGACATTCAAGTTCAGCGACGATCCAAATCGCTGCACGACGGTCAGGCTTCCGGTCTGCAGCCGACCGCGCAGTTTGCGCTTCCGTGCACGACGGCGCAGGTCGGAGTTGATGGCGTTGATGAATGCGCCAAGCACCACACTCGTGGCATCGGCGGAATAGGCCATCTTGAAGCGCAAGGCATAGGGTAGCGAGAGCACGTGCTGTCGAGTGGGGACGCGGGGGAAAAGGTGGTCCACACAGAAGGCGGCAGTGTCGGCCATGCGGCGACCAAGACAGCTCGAGGTGCGCCATGAAGCAAAGGAGAGACCGATGACCAAAACATAGTCATCCTCGCCCGGGTCGGGCCGGGTGCAGAAGGGGACCGCGAACGTCACCGGGACTGAACCGGTGGCCTGCAATAGCCGAGCGG
>Ga0265329_10000754_pt1 | contig 16474 bp, 10 predicted proteins | sample 41627metaG_FD_202091 | JGI IMG/M metagenome (GOLD analysis project Ga0265329, IMG submission 202091) | Rhizosphere microbial communities from Carex aquatilis grown in University of Washington, Seatle, WA, United States - 4-16-27 metaG | ecosystem: Host-associated > Plants > Roots > Rhizosphere...
GGGACAAGAACACCTTCTCCACGCGCACCGGCACCGAGTTCGTGCTCTACCAATCCGGCGGCACCATCCCGGATCGGGGCTACTACCACTTGCGCCTCGCCGACAGCAAGGCCGTCATCGGCGAGCTGGACGAGGAATTCGTGTGGGAGCGCAAGCTCGGCGATCAGTTCAGCCTGGGCACGCAGACCTGGCGCATCCTCAACGTCACCCACAACGATGTCGAGGTCGGACCCGCGGATCCGAACGGCCCGATGATTCCGTTCTGGAAGGCCGAAGAGCAGAACCGCTCGACCCAGGCCTCGTTCGCGCTGCTGGATTTCTTCGATTTCTGCGAAAAGCGACTTCGGCAATCTGATTTTGCCGAAGATCTGGCCCAGCGCCACGGCATGGACGCGGCCAGCGCCCGCAGTCTTGCAGATTTTCTCACGCGTCAGCGCGACGTATCTCGTGCGCCCTTGCCCGGCCGCCAGCGCGTGCTGGTCGAATGCAGCAAGGATCCGTCGGCGCCGACCGAAATGCAGCAAGTGGTGCTGCACACCTTCTGGGGCGGCAGGGTCAACCGGCCGCTGGCCATTGCCCTGGCCGAGGCCTGGCAGCGCCGGCACGACAGCCCGCTCGACGCCTTCGCCACCAACGACCACATCCTGTTCATGCTGCCGGAGGCGCTCGATCCGACCGCGCTGTTTGATCTGGTTTCTGGAGAAACCCTCGACGAACTCCTGCGCGCTGGATTGGAAAAGACCGCGCTTTTCGGCTCGCGCTTTCGCGAGAACGCCAGTCGGGCACTCTTGCTCCCGCGCGGAGACGCGCGCAAGCGCTACCCGCTGTGGCTCAATCGCCTGCGTTCCAAGAAGCTGCTCGCCTCGGTGCTACGTTTCGAGGACTTTCCCATCCTGCTCGAAACCTGGCGCGACTTGCTGGAAGACGAATTCGAGATCCTGACCCTGGCCGGCTTGCTTGATGACATTGCCCAGAAACGCATCGCCCTGCACGTTACGCGACCGGCCCACCCGACACCTTTCACCGACGGCATCGTGTTTCGCCAGACCAACTACCACATGTACCTCGACGACGCGCCCGGCTCGGGCGGCCGCTCGAACCTGGCGGAGGATCTCTTCCGCGATCTGTTCCACGGCGCCAGCGCCCATCCGGCCGTGCCCGCGGAGCTTGTGGCCGCCTTCGCTGCAAAACTTCTGCGCACCTACCCTGGCTACCGGCCGGCCACGCGCGAGGAAATCTTGCTCGCCGTGCGCGAGATCCTGCTCGTACCCGTCGCTGCCGTCGAGATGTGGCTGGCCGAGCTTCCGCCCGACGAGAAAGCGCCTGGCTCAGACGATCCGCTCGCGTCGTTGGCGGCTTTCACATTGCCCGGCGCGAGCCAGGAGCTGGTGACAGATCTCGGCGATCTGCCGCGCATTCTAAGTCTGCGCGGCATCGGTGCAGACGAGTTGCGCGGTTTGCGCCCACTCTTCGGTGGCACGCCGACGCCTTTCGTTGACTATTTGCGAGCCCATCCCCATCGCACGGAATCTGAATCCGCCGCCGCTCTAGTCGCCGACTATCTGCGCAGTCGCGCCGCGGTTTCGGCCAGGGAAATATCCGCGACTCTCGGATTTGGCGACGCCGAGCTACCGCCCATCCTCGACGAGCTGCTCGAGACCGAAAGCATCGTCGCCGGCCAGCTGATCGAGGGCCAGACCGAGCGCCTTTTCTGCGATGCCGATCACGCCGAGCGTTTGCTGCGCCTGCATCGTGCCACCCGTCGCGCAGCCGCCGAGCAAGCCCTGCGACCCCGGCCACTCGCGGACCTGCCGCACTTTCTTCTGGAATGGCAGCGGCTCGGCCGGCAAGACGGCGGACTCGAATCGCTACAGAGCGCGCTCGATCGCCTTTTCGGATTTCCGCTCTCCGCCGAGCTGTGGGAGGAGGCCGTGCTCCCGAGTCGTCTCGCGCCGTACTATCCGTCGTGGCTCGACACGCTCTTTCAATCCTACGGCCTGATGTGGTTTGGCTGTGGGAAGCAAAAGGTGTCATTCGCGTTCCCGAGCGACCAGGAACTGTTTCTGAACAGAGTCGAAATCGACGACAGCGACAGGAGCGAACCTGCCTCCTTGCTGGTTCGCCGCCTAAAGGAAGCGGAGCGCGGTCTCGGATTCTTCGATCTTGCGACGGCAACCGCGCTCGGCACTGCCCCGCTGGCCGAAGCGCTGTGGGATCTGACGTGGCATGGGCGCGCCACCACCGACAGCTTTGAAACTGTCCGTCGAGGAATCCTGAGCGCGTTCTCCCCGGAAGAGGTGAGCCAGAATGGCGGGACCGGCCGCACCGGTTTCCGCCGCTGGGAGCGCTCGCGACCGAGCGCCGGCCGTTGGCGATTGTTGCAAGGGCGGCAAGACCTTAGTCCCGTCGCGAACGCCGAGCTGGAGAAAGACCGGGCGCGCATGGTACTTGCCCGCCACGGCGTGGTCTTTCGCGAGCTGCTCGAACACGAGCTGCCTCCCCTGCGCTGGACCAAGGTCTTTCGAGCCCTGAGGCTGCTTGAACTCTCGGGAGAAATCATCTCGGGGCATTTCTTTCAAGGCGTGCCCGGCATTCAATTCGCCACCCACGAGGCCATTCGCCGGCTGGCCGAACCGCTGCCAGGCGAGCGCATCTATTTCATCAATGCCTGCGACCCGGCCTCTGTGTGCGGTCTGGGTTTCGGCGGATTTCCCGCGGAGATCCCCCGCCGCATTGCCAGCAATTGGATGGTGTTCCGTGGCAGCCAATTGCTACTGGTATTGCAGAAAGGCGGCAGGGAATTAACTGTTCTGTCCGAGCCAGGCGATGCGGTACTTGGACCGGCGCTGGCAATCTACCGGTTCTTCCTAGGCCGCGAATCTTCGCCGATTTCGTCCGTGACCGTGGAAACCGTGAACGGCGTGAACGCGAATGCTTCGCCCTTCGCGGAACCATTGCGAGCCACCGGCTTCACCAACGACTACCGCGGAATGACTCTGTGGAGACGCTGAAGTCCTTGGCACCGTCGCGGCGCGCGCTGCTCGCGTTCTACCGCAAACACGCCCGCGACTTGCCCTGGCGAAGAACGCGCGATCCCTATGCCATCTGGATTTCGGAGGTCATGCTCCAGCAAACCCAGGTGCAAGCCGTGGTGCCAAGGTTTGCCGGTTTTCTACGCCAATTCCCCACGATCGCAGTCCTGGCCGCTGCCGACGAGCGCACGGTGTGCGAAGCCTGGGCCGGGCTTGGCTATTACCGGCGCGCGCGCAACCTGCATAAGGCCGCGCGAATGATTGTCGGCGAGTTGGGTGGGACGATCCCCACCAGTGAACCAGAACTCAGGAAATTGCCCGGCATTGGCGCGTACACCGCAGCCGCCATTGCATCAATTGCCTCCGGCGCGAAACACGCCGCGGTGGACGGCAACCTGGTGCGCGTGCTCGCGCGCGTGTTCGCCTTGCCGGGACGCGCGGACGACCCTGCGCTGGTGCGGGCTGTCCGCGCGCAGGCGCAGGTTCTCGTCGACTGTGACCGGCCGGGTGAAGTCAATCAAGCGCTCATGGACATCGGCGCGACCCTGTGCCGGCCCGAGAATCCTGCGTGCCCTGACTGTCCCCTGCGCCCATCTTGCAAAGCATTTCGCCAAGGCAATCCGACCAAGTATCCCGGCAAGAAGTCGAGAGCCGTGCGCAAGTCGCTGCGCATCGCCTTTGCTTGGATCGAGCACAAAGGCGCGCTCCTGCTCGAACAGCGCCCCCTCGACGGCCTGTGGCCCGGTCTATGGGAACTGCCCAGTGCCAGCGGACCACGTGCCAAGCGCGAACTTGCCCAGCGTCTCGGCCAGAAGCTTGGCCCGCCCATGGCCAAGATTTCCCATGTGCTGACCCACCGTCAGGTTTCGGCCAGCATCTACACAGCACGCCCAAGACGGGAAGCCGGACAGAAATGGTGGAAAGATCCCCTCGCCGCGCCGCTGTCGTCGCTCGCCCGCAAGGCGATTTCGGCGGTCATATGGCAATTGGGCGTGAAAGATTCATTGAACCGTTGATGGGTGACAGATTCACTGAGCCGAATTCTCGCAGGGCAAAGGCCCGGGAAGTTCCGTCTCCGCCTACGGCGGACTAGGCATGTTGGACGGATTCGGCGGGTGGTGTATAAGGTGGCGATCGACGTCGGCGGCGAAGTCATTGCCGGGATATTTCTTGACCATGACCCGGGCTGCTTCCTCGGCCTCTTTGTAGCGGTCCATATTGGCCAGGGCCTTGACGTAGTTCCATTCGAATTCAGGCGCGTTGGGGCTATCTGGAAAGCGGGCGAGCGCCTCTTTCGCCAATTGCAGAGACAAAGGCGGATCCGATGCCGCCAGGTCGTGCAGCTTGGCCATCAGGGACGCTTCGTCGAGACGCTTGCCAGCGTCCAGCTCCGCCGGCTTGCGCAGCCGAGGTCCGCTGACCAAGGGGGCAGGCAAGGGCGGGAGAGGCCTCGCGGTAGGCGCGGTGGGCTCGGACGGGCCCGCCGCCGCGACCGGGTCTTGCGCTTCGACCGACACAGGGCTCGGTCGTTTCTCTCGCAGGGCGAAAAGGATAGCCGCCAGCGCGACAACGCCAGCGGCTCCTAGAACGATGGTTGCGGACTTGGACATGATTTCTCGACTGAAGCGCGAACCTACTTCAGTGATCGAGCAAACACAACTGCGACCGCGCGGGCTCTGGTACTACTTCAGACTGGGCATTTCGTCGCGCGTGATGGTGTGGGAGTCGGCGTAAATAGTCTTGAGATTCGCCCATTGGCTGGTCTCGTACCCCGCCCAGACGCTGAACAGTACCCAGGGCGCCGCAGTGGGGAACATAGTGCTGGGATTTGGGGCTGTCCCGCACTCATGCAGCGCGATCGGCATCGTGCTGCCCATGACGCCTTTGCAACTGCTATAGAGCGAGGTGAACGGCGGGTCACTCCCGTAAGTATCCCCTCCCGAAATGTCGACCATGCTTGGGCCCGGCCAATAGGCGGAAGTTGGCGCGCCACTGAAGGGCATGAGCCAAATGATATTGGTGTTGCCCTTGGTGGCGGTGAGGTAGTTGAACGAGTACTTCCACATTGCGATGAGCTGGGCTCCTGTTCCCTTACTCCACCAGAACCATCCGTTGGATTGCGTCTCGTGAAATAGCGCCAGTATCACCGGCATGTTGACGGCCGCCATGGCCTTGAATTGAACCGTCATGTAGTCGAGCCGGCTATTCCAGGACGTGTTCTCCGCTGTCCCCGGCGTTATGATGTTGGTGAAGAAGCTGCCGGAAGGAGTAGACTCGGAACAGTTAGTGCCTTGGTAGCAGTCGTCCATGCAGGTTGTGCCGGACACTGGCATTCCGCTGTGGTAGCGATACATGACCAGCCCACCCGCGTTCCAATGGGCAATGGCGTGTGTCGTGGAAATGTTGACGCCGGTGCAGCCTGCGCTGCTGTGGTACGCAAAATCGGTACCATGAACTGCCGGGGTCTTCAGGCCTTGGCCGGCGTACGAACTAATGTCGGTGGGGTTATCGTTCCAGTTAGCTTCCTGCTGTCCTGACAGGACGCTCTTCCCGTAGATGCTATACAGGTAGCAAAGTGCGTTCTTCACCTGTTGCGAGGCATTGGGCGTGACCGGAGTGACGTTGCACGGACTGCCACCGCCTCCAGTGATTCCGCCGGCTGCAGTGGTTCCGCCCGAGGCGACCGTACCGCCCGCTGCGGTTGTTCCGCCCTTCGCGGTTGTTCCACCGGTCGCGCTCGTTCCGCCCGCTGCCGAGGTGCCTCCCGGTGCGGTAGTTCCGCCCTTTGCTGTGGTTCCGCCGGCTGCGCTCGTCCCGCCAGCTGCGCTCGTCCCGCCCGCTGTACTTGTCCCGCCCGTTCCAGGCGCACCACCGGCTGAAGTGGTTCCGCCCAAGGTAGGTGCGCCGCCCGTCGCTTTGGAGCCACCCGTGGAAGGCGTGCCTCCCAGCGCACTCGATCCGCCGGTCGAGTTCGTCCCGCCAGTCGACACTGCACCGCCCGTAGAGCTGGACCCGCCCGTGCTTGCGCCGCCCGTGCTTGCCGTCGTGCTCCCGCCCAGTCCCGGTGCGCCGCCTGACCCTTTCGCGCCACCCGTTTCAGGCTGAGTTGTCCCGGATCCGCCATCCGAGCACCCTAAGAAGACAAGCCCGAAACCCGCCAGAGCAAACGTGAGAATCCTTTTCATACAATGTCTCCTTTTCGATCGACCGCTTGAGCAGCCGGTTGAGGCAAAATCCGACGTAGTCTACCAAGGGTTCCATCTTCCAGGAACCTTCAAAGAAACGTGTAGGCTGCGAATCTCTGAACAGATTAGGCAAACTCGCGTCATCAGGGGTCAGTGCGACGCGTGCGCCACGAAGTCTTGCGGCACAAGGGTCTTGTTCCCGCCGGGTGCGAGGTTAACCAATACCTGACCATCCCCGTGGCGGACCAGGACGCTTCCGCCCACGTTGGTGCGCAAACGCGCGCTTTCGAGGCGCCCCCGCTTCCACTGCAGATCCACCTCGAAGCCACCCCGCGCGCGCAGACCTTTCACCGATCCATCGGGCCAGACCGCGGGCAACGCGGGCAAGAGGTCGATGTCGCCGTCCTGACTTTGCAGCAGCATTTCGGCGATGGCCGCCGTGCCGCCAAAATTGCCGTCGATCTGAAAGGGTGGACAGCTGTCGAAAAGGTTCGGGTAGGTGTGCTCGGGCGTAAGCAGCGCGGTGAGCATCTTGTACGCATGGTCGCCGTCGCGCAGGCGCGCCCACAAGGCAAAGCGCCAGGCGAGTCCCCAGCCCGTGGCATCGTCACCGCGCGTTTCGAGCGAGCGGCGAACGGCAGCAGCCAAAGTTGGGGTTTCGCGCAAGGAGATCTGCGCGCTCGGGAACAGCCCGAAAAGATGCGAGACATGGCGATGGTGGATCTCGGGCGCGGCTTTGTCCCAATCCTCAAGCCATTCTTGCAACTGCCCCTCGGCTCCGATTTGATTGGGCGGTAAGCGCGCTCGCGTAGCTGCAAATCGCTCACGCAGCTCGCGGTCGATGCCCAAGATCTCCGCGGCCCGGATGCACGCCGCAAAGAGGTCGCGCAAGATCTGCGCGTCCATGGTTGGACCGGCGGTCACGCTGGCGCCAAACGGATGTTCGTTCTCGGGCGACAGCGACGGATTGTTGACCAGATAGCCGTGCTTGGGATCAGGCACCAGCGTGTCGAGGAAGAACTCGGCAGCCCCGCGCATCGTCGGATAGGTCCTGGCCAAGAAGGCTTGGTCGGGCTGGAAAAGGTAATGCTGCCACAAATGCAGCGACAGCCACGCCCCGCCCATCGGCCACATGCCCCAGGTGGGGCCGTCGATGGGCGCCGCCGCTCGCCACAGGTCGGTGTTGTGATGGGCGACCCAGCCGCGCGCGCCGTAGTGAACCCTGGCGGTGTGAGCTCCTGTCTGCGTGAGGTCTTCCACCATCTTGAAGAGCGGTTCGTGACATTCGGCTAGATTGGTCGTCTCGGCCGGCCAGTAATTCATCTCGGTGTTGATGTTGATGGTGTACTTGCTGCCCCAAGGCGGATCCATATGATGGTTCCACAGGCCCTGCAAATTGGCGGGCTGGCCGCCTGGCCGCGAGCTTGAAATCAGCAAATAGCGGCCATACTGGAAATAGAGCGCCGCGAGTTGCACGTCGCCGCCCTTGCCGAAAGCGAGCAGGCGTTCGTCGGTCGGCAGCCGCGCCGCCTTGCTGGCGCCCAGGTCGAGATCCACTCGGCGAAAGAGGCGCTGGTGTTCGGCAATGTGGGCCGCGCGCAGATCGGCGTAGGATTTCGTTGCGGCCGCGGCAAGCTGGCGCACGCTTTTCGCCTCTGGATCACCGGAAACATCTTTGTAGTTTTTGTAGCCGGTGGCCATGGCCACCAGCAGGGTGGCGGAATCCGCGCCCTCGACCGTAATGGCTTCTTTGCCAACGGTGGTCTTGCCACCCGAGGCATCCACGCGCAGGCGCGCTTGAAAGTTCAGCATGCCGGGACCCGCGGGACTTTTGCCATTGCGCCCGGCCAAGACCAGCGTGCCATCCGCGGCTGTCGCCGTCGTCGCTGTTTGCGGCGTCGAGAAATGTGCGGAAAATCCAATGTGACCTGGCTTGTCCGCCGAGAGCCGAATGACAATCATCTGGTCGATCGGGCTTGCAAAGATCTCACGCACGAAGTGCACGCCACCAACTTCGTAGCTGACGCGCGCGATGGCCGTGGCGAGGTCGAGATCGCGCCGATAGTCGCGGACCGCGGCGACCTCAGGAAAATTCAGCAGCAGGCTTCCCACCGGCTGATAGGCGGCCTGCCACAACGGCCGCGCCATCATTTTCGCTTCGATGAGTTTGTGCGCCTCGCGATACTTGCCGGCGAAAATCAGCGCACGCGCCTCGGGCAGAGCCGCCAACGCCTCGGGATTGGTTGGATCGTAAGGCCCGCCACTCCATAGCGTGTCCTCGTTGAGCGTGATGTGTTCGTCGACGATGCCACCGAAGACCATGCCGCCGAGCCGGCCATTGCCGACCGGCAAGGCCTGTTCCCATTCCACCGCCGGCCGACGGTACCAAAGCGAAAGCGGCTCGTCGGGCGCCTTGGCCTGGCCAGTGAACTTGCCGGCGAACGCGGGGATCTTGTAGCCGGTATCGGCCTCGGCATTCACGGGAGCAGCGGCTTCGATGGCTATCGCGGCGGTGACCAATGGGACGCGCAAGTTCATGGCAGAGTCATCTTTCGAACTGTCCTCCATCGGGCGATATTCGCTCGCGACTATAGCGCCCTCGCGGAGGATTGAAATCCGTTCAATTCCCAATCGATCCAGTAGGCCCCACGCGGGAATTGCTGATGGCGCAATCGTCGATGAAAATCGTCGCTGTCTCGGGGCTCAGGACTTCGGCGACGCTCACCACATCCCATGCCACCCACGGCGTCGGACCCGTGGGCCCAACTCTGTCGAGGATTTGCTTGCCGTCAAGCCAAAGCGTCAGGCGACCGCTGCTGTCCGCAGCCACACGATAGAAAGCCTCAATCTGAAACCAGTCGCCCACGGGAACCACCGGATCCACTATTTGCAGCGGCCAGTCCCCGCCGCTAACCGCGCCCTGGTGGACGTACAGCCGCAACGACATCCCACCATCGCTCAGGCTCTTCAGATTCACATCGAACAACTCGTTTTCCGTCGTGGGATCGTCGGCCACGGTGCGCAGACGAAACTTCATGATCACCCAGTAGACCCCGACCGTCACGCTGCGGGGCAGGTAGTACCAAGCGCTGTAGTAGGCCTGCATGGGCAGATTTCCCGAACGCACGAAGCTGGCGTTTCCCTGCGTGGTGTCCGCGGGAGCGTAGACGGTCAAGTTCGCCGAGTAGGTCCCTTGGTGCGCACGTTCGTTCGATACTGTCATACTGCCCAGATTGCTGGGGGGACTGTAACCGCCACCCGCAACCGATGTCCATTCGAGGAAGTTGTTTCCCTCGAACCGCGCGGTCCACAGCACATCGGAGCCCATATCCATCGACTGACTGCAACCCGCAAGCAAAAACAATAGCGGGATCGCGCGAAGCAAAGAGCTAGCCGTGTTTCCTGCTGTCGTCATGACTTTCATTATATCCCCCACGAAGCACCCATACTGGCGCCCATCCAATACCTTGGGGTCCGGCCCGCCTCGCCCCAAGGTAGCGCAAACACCGACGGCGGATCGGGCACAAGTTCGGCTTGCAAGGCAACGAACGTCGTCAACCCGCGCTCGGGCTTGAGCCTGATTCCGAGCCCGACACGTCCGCTAAATTCCAGCGCGGTTCGCGAATTGGAAACAGCCAAATCGAGCGCCCGCTCCGAAAGCAGGGCCAGCGCGATACCGACTTCGCCGTAGAGGTCGACCCACGATCCCGGCATGACCACTCGCATCCCCAGGTCCACGGGCAGCCTCCATTCGCGAAGCCGCACACCGCCGACGTTCGTCTCGGCGGGTGCCACCACGACCGCTCCAAGGACGGGTACGAGACTTCCACGGCCGAGAGTCATCCGGAGACTGCCTCCCCAATGCTGCGAAGTCTTCTCCGCATCCACTCCCATCATGAAAAGCGGGCCTAGATCGAGCCTAAAGATGGGCGGGGGAGGTGGAGCAGGAGGTTTCGGGGCTGGCGCTGGAATGGGCGGAGCCGGGACGCCTGCGAAACAGGGGGGATGCTCACAAGGGGCAACTTCGAGCAGGGCCGCCGGATCGATGATTAAGGCGGCGAAGATCGACGCCATCCTCGCCCGGTGTGCGCAATCCCGTGCCTCCTCGCGATACTCGCGCTCTCGGTGCAGGACGGAAATGCGGAACTTCCCCCCCAAGTCCTCGATCTGGATCGGTCCTTCGCTGGCCCCGGCCAGCCGCGCATCCAGGTGCTCGCGCGGCACGAGCGTGAGTAGTTCCTGCCACGTCGCATCCGCTGTGGGGCAAAGACTGTTTCCGCCGATCGGGTTCACTCCCCCCGGCGATTCAGTCCCATTGAGATCGCTCGCAGGCGCTTCCGTCGTGTCCTTGGGCTGCAATGCATCCGCCGCCTGCGCTAGTCCCCCAAACGGGAGCAGCGCGGCCAGCAGGATCCATGGCATCGAATACCGATACGCCCCCACACACAGACGATAGCCGAACACGGCTTGATGAGTTGAGGATTTCTGATGAACATTTCGCGCCTCGACTCGACCTTTCCATGAAGCTATCGCTTCTGGCATTCCCTATGGGAAGATAGTGCAAGCTGCATTTTCCCAGCCCTTCGCAATGCGCCAGGACGTTCTATACGCCACGGTTTCTGATCGCCACGCAACTAGCGTTGGGGATTTTGAACGGATCTATCAGGATTGGTTCGAAGAGGTCTGCCGCTGGATCCGGGCGCTGGGAGGACCAGACGCCGATCGCGACGACATCGCCCAAGAAGTTTTCATGGTGGTTCGCCGCCGCCTCTGCGCTTTCGACGGCGCAAACCTGGCGGGCTGGCTGTATCAGATCACCAAGCGCCAGGTGCGTGATTTTCGCCGTCGCACCTGGATCAGTCACATCTTCACCAGGCGGCGTTTGGACGAACCCGATACCCTACCCCACGCGGATCAGAACCCCGCAACCGCCCTCGAACACAAAGAGAGCCAGCGGGTCTTGTATGGAATTCTCGACAAGCTCCGGGAATCTCGGCGCAGCACCTTCGTGCTTTTCGAAATCGAAGGCCTCTCAGGCGAGGAAATCGCGCAGATTCAAGGGATCCCGGTCAATACCGTGTGGACGAGGCTCTATCACGCTCGCAAGGACTTCTTCGCCCTGGCTGCCAAACAACACCGGGCCCAGAACCGGCACGAAGGCACAAGCGAAACGGCGAAAGCCATGAGCGGGAAAGTGGGACGATGACACCGACACACTACACCCAGCCACCAGGACGACCCTCGCCGGAACAAGATCCCGTGCGGTTGTGCGCCACCGAAGGGAACACCCTGGACGGTTCCGCGCAATGGGCGGTGTCTCTGCTGCGCGAGGCGGCTCCCTACCGCTGCGCCCCAGGACGGAAAGAACGGGTATGGCACGCATTGTCGGCAGTGCGTTTTGCTCGGAACGGAAGATTGCGCTTTGCTTTCGCCTTGGGTGCCCTGGCCGTGAGCGGCCTCTTCACAAGCGCTGCCGTGGCGCAATGGCCAGTCTGGCTGGCGAACGCCATCGATCGCATCGTCGCGAATTCGCCGGAAGATGCGTCGACGGCTCCCACCCAGGAAATCGCCCGGCAGCGACACTCGGCGCCCAGCGAGCGAGCGGCGATACCACGCTTGTCCCCTCCCGCACCTGAGACGACGGTCGCGCTGCCGAAAGCGGAAATTGCGCAGTCGTCGCATTCAAGGCGAGCCGCGAAGGCCGCTTCGCCCGAAGACCTGCAGCCGCTCCTCGATGCCATTCGCGCCCTCCGCGTCGAGCGCAATCCTGTCCGTGCGCGAGCACTGCTGACCGCGTATCTGGATCGCTATCCCAGAAGCGAACTGGCCGAAGAGGCCCTGGTGACCCTCATCCAGGCGGCCGCCGCCCACCACGACAGCGATGTGCAAACGCTTGCCGCCCGCTATTTCAAAACCTACCCACGTGGAACCTTCCGCACCTCGGTCGAGCAGGCATTGAACCCAAGCCTGGAACATGCGCGGGTTCCGGCCAAGAGCCAGAACGAATAGACCTCTCTTGCAAGGCTGCAAATCGACCTTGCTGAAATCCGCGGCTCGCGTGTCTAATGATGGAGGGAAGGAGTCCCCCATGCGTAGATTGCCGCTCTTCGTTGCCCTTGTTGCCTGTGCTTGTGGCAGTGACACGCCGGCCGATGTGGCTGGCACGTACACCATGTCCCTGACCGTTCAGCAAAACGACTGCGGAATCTTGGGCAACTCGGTAGGCGAGAGCTCCACCGGCGTGACGGTGGTGGTGACCACGACGGGATCCCAGGTAGCGGCGCAGGTGCAGGGCGTAGCGGGTCTCGCCCTCGCGCTGGAGATGGGCAGCAGCACCTTCACGGGCAACGTTTCTGGCAACGCGCTCGACCTGTCCATTAGCGGAACCATGGCGGGCTCGAACGGCACCTGTGCCTATACCCGCAAGGCCCATCTGGTGGGCAACGTGTCCGGCGACGTCATCACTGGCAGCGTGAGCTATGGCTTTGCCACCAACAAGACCGTGGACTGCGGAACGCGCGACACCTGCCAGGACGTGCAGATCTTCAACGGCACAAGACCCCCAAAAGTTGGCCCGTAGGCCGAACCGTCAAAAGGATCCATCGCCGGTCTGGATTTCCGGGAAGTCGGACCGAGCCGTTCGGAGCGGATTCGGGCCGGGAGGCTGGGACCCTCCCAGGGTTCCAAGGTCAGCAGACGGCCCAGAATCTGCCCGAACGGCGACGTGGAGACTTTCAGCACGGGCTGCTAGGCTTCCTTCTTTGTGGCAGACGCCGTCCTGACTTCACAAGACGATCAGCGAGGAAAGGAATCCACCATGACCACGATGGGCCGATTGAACCGGTGCATGGTTTTGCTTGCTAGCGCATCGCTGGGCGTCTTTGCTTGCAAGAGCGATTCCGCACCCGGCCACAAGGACGATGGTGGGATCAAGAGCATTGGCGGAACCGGGGGAGGTTCTGTTGCGGCGGGCGGTGCGGGCGGCAGCGGCACGAGCGGCCTAGGCGGCACTGCCAGCCGTGCTGGAGGAAGCTCCGCTGGCGGCAGCGCCAACACAGGCGGCACCAGTGGGAGGGCGGGAGGCGCCGGAGGTTCAGCGAGCAATAGTGGCGGCAGCAGCGGCACAGGCGGCAATGGCGCAGGCGGCAGCGGCGCAGGCGGCAGTAGCACCGGTGGGAGCAGAGCTGGCGGCAGCGGCACAGGCGGCAGTAGCACCGGTGGGAGCAGCGGCGCGGGTGGCGGGGGTGATGCGGCTGTCAAAGCCGACGGCAGCGGACCCGACAGTTTCAACGCAACCGCGGATCTTGTCCCACGAGACACGCCCACCACGCCCGACCTGGCCGGAACGGACGCGGCCTGCTCCCCCCTATGCGTGGCCCCACAGACTTGCGTCTCCGGACAATGCGCATGTCCAAGCGGACAGGCCTTGTGTGGCGCCGCTTGCGTCGACATCACCACCACCGCCCACTGCGGTGGGTGCAACACAGCTTGCGCTGCGACGCAGGTGTGTTTGGCAGGGACGTGCGTGGAAGGGGGCAGCGCAAGCGGCGACGGATGCACGAGCGACCTCGCGAGCAACCTGACCTTGCAGCAGATTGCCGTCTACCAGTCGGTCAAGATTCCGGTGATGCAAAATGGGGCCGAGGTCGCCTCGGCCGCGCGCAACGCCAGCGTGGTCCAGGGTCGAACCACCCTGTTCAGGGTTTTCGTGACCCTAGGCAGCGGATGGGTTGCGCGCGATCTCGCCGCCCGCTTGACCGTGACGCCGGCTGGTGGCCCAGTGGTGCAATACTATTCCAAGAAGACGATCAGCACTTCCTCGGTGGACAGCGATCTCAAGACGACCTTCCAGATCTTCGTTCCGCCCGACGGCATGGCCGGCTCGCTTCGCTATTCGGTCGAAGTTGTCGAGTGCACCACACAGTCGGGCACGGCAGGACAGGCGAGTTTCCCGACCAGCGGAGACATCGACCTCGGCGTGAAGACCACGGGCGGACTCAAGATCAAGATCATCCCGATCCAGGTTGGCACGCTCTTGCCCGATACCTCGCCGGCTGCGCTGGCCGTCTATGCCGCCGAAATGGCGGCCGAATATCCCATCAACGGCATCTCGATCACGGTGGGTGACACGCTAACCACGACGTCTCCACTCGACTGGAGCGGCATGCTGGATCAGGTTCGCGCCAAGCGCACCAGCGACAAACCAACGGCCGATGTCTACTATTTCGGCCTAGTCAAACCCGCCGACACGCTTCGCACCTACTGCCAGTCTGTCTGCACGACCGGGATCGGTTTCGTGGTGACAAGCGCAACAGGCATTACGGCGGGTTCCGGCCGCGCCGCCGTGGGCGTAGGCTTCGCCGACAAATCGTCCGCCCAAACCATGGCCCACGAAGTCGGCCACAACCACGGACGCAATCACTCGCCCTGCTCCACCGCTGGAGCCATCAGCGGCGTGGATTCCAAATATCCCTATGCCGGCGGTTTGATCGGAAGCTGGGGCTACGACTACCGCACGCAGGCCATCCTCGATCCGGCCAAATACAGCGATATCATGGGGTACTGTAGCAACAAGTGGATGAGCGACTACACCTATAGCGGCATCACGACACGTGTGGCGGCGGTCAATGGCGTGACCATGGTGTACACGCCGGACTACGCGCTTGCTAGGTGGCGGGTCCTGCTGGTCGACGAACGTGGGCCGCGATGGGGAATTCCCATCACCGACAAAATACCGGCGGAAGGCGATCCCGAACCGGCCACGATCTTCGACAGCACGGGCGCGGAGCTGACCAGCGTAACGGTCTATCGAACGGACATCGCCGACCAGCCGGCCAGCATGTACATGGTCCCCGAGCCGCAGCCGGGCTGGTACGCCGTGGCCGTCGCTGGCGCACCGCCGCTGCCATTCGCTGCTCCGACGCCGTAGTTGCCTACTTGCGGCGCCTGCGCAGCAGGGCCAGCGCTGCCAGGCCCACGATCATGTAAGGCGTGGGCGATGTCGAACGCGACCCGGCGATAGCGCAGAACCCGCCGCCCAAAATCTTCAAGTCGTCCACCGCCGTGGCCGCATCCTTGTTGGCCGGAGGCACTGCCGCGTCGGCTTTCACGACCGGACTGGCGGTATCCGGGAGCGAAGCCGCATCGGGTTGCGGCTCGGCGCCGGAGGACTGCGCATCGGGCAGCAAATCCACGCTGGCGCCGTCGGTGGCTACGATCTTCGTGTCGGCCGCTGCGCCAACATCGAGGAAAGGCAGAAGATCCACATTTTCCGCGTCCAGGGCCGCCGCATCCAAGAGAACGATGGGAGCAGTGTCGTCACGGCTGACCGCGACCGCATCTACCGGAAGATCGGCCGCTGTCGCGTCGTCGCTCACCAGCGCATCGATGCCCTCTGCATCGACGAGTGTGGGAGAAGCCTCGCTCCCGCTACCGTCGAACGCGAGCGGTTCGGCATCAACGCCGCCGTCGAGCCCGTTCGATTGTACCGTCCAGATGAAAGAAGGCGGATTCGATTCCACGTTCCCAGCCTGATCCGTCGAGCGCACGGTCAAGGCATATGTGCCATCCGTCAACGTGCCCGTGGTGTAGCCTGCGGTGGTCGGAGTGCTCGCATTGCAAGCCGCCCAAGTCCCTGCTCCAGCGGGCGTGTCGAGCTTGCACTCGTAGGTCACTGGCACGCTCACGGTCTCGCTATTCGTGAAGGTGAAAACTCCGGTCGTGCTGGCTGTTGTTACCTCTGGATGGGTTGCGATGGTCGTGACCGGCGCACCGGTGTCGACGGTCCAGGTATAGGTGGCCGGCGGGCTCTCGACGTTTCCATGGCTATCTGTCGCGCGCACGGACAGGGTGTACGTCCCGTCTGCCAGCGTGCCCGTGGCGTAGCCCGCGGTGCCGGCGTCGATTCCGCTGCAAGCCACCCACGTCCCCGCCCCAGCAGGAGTATCGAACTTGCACTCGTAGGTTACTGGATCCGAGGCATTCGTGAAGGTGAAATCGCTGGCCGTGTCTTTCGTGGGATTTGTGGGATGGGTCGCGATGGTCGTGACCGGCGTGGCGCCGCAATAGAGGAAGGTGCTGGCGCTGCCATTGGTCACGCCGGCATTGCCCGCGGTAGCGCCGTCGGTTGGAAAAGTTGTCATGACGGTTCGATCCGTCGTCCCCGCCGGGCCGCCCGCAGCCGTGATCGTGGGCGACCCGCCTGAAACCGCGACGTAGCCGCCCCCGCCACCGCCGCCTGGACCCTCGACCTCGGTC
>Ga0265329_10000755_pt1 | contig 16455 bp, 15 predicted proteins | sample 41627metaG_FD_202091 | JGI IMG/M metagenome (GOLD analysis project Ga0265329, IMG submission 202091) | Rhizosphere microbial communities from Carex aquatilis grown in University of Washington, Seatle, WA, United States - 4-16-27 metaG | ecosystem: Host-associated > Plants > Roots > Rhizosphere...
CTCAGCGCTGCGGGAGCCTCATCCGTCACCTATTTTGAGATTTCAGGTCCCGACGGCATTGGGGAAGTGTGCGCTAACGGTCACCCGCAGGCTTGGCCGGTACGGGAAGTGTTCGGTATGTTTGCAGGTTGGTCGGGGGCCGAAGTCCGGACGGTTGCTGGCGGGAACCCTCACTTATACAGCTACGCGCTGGTCAAGGAAGGACGTAGCGCGGTATTCTGTGCAAACCTCTCCGACAGCGTCCGGACGTTTTCCCTCAATGGAATACGCCTGAGGCTTGGCCCCTGGGCTACCTTCCAAGATTGATATTCCTTGCTTCAATCACGTGCAAGGTAGAAACTGGCCGATTCGTATGTCCCCTATGCGGTTAAGGATCACTCGGTGGCATGGACAGAGGAACAGATGCGATGCGCGGGCTTTGTGCCATTCATCGACGATTGGATGCAAATTTGCCCGCCGACCGCGCTGGAATTGAAAGCTTCGCGAAATGCCGACATCGGGATCCGCCCCATTTCTGAAATACCATATTCCTTCTGATCCTAATTTTGACCGTATGATGGCAGAGCTTTAGCGATCTCGGTTCTCCGACCTTCTGAATGTCGTCATGCTTGGCGGAGCCGAAGCAGAGACTATTTGGTCTTGAGTGGCGGCTCGCTCAACTCTGCACGGATCCTTTTGAAAGCAAGTTTGCGTGCATACCTATTAACCTTCCAGCAGAGGAACAAACCCTCCCGCTTCTGTCACCCACTAGTATGGTTCGGGTCGATCCCTTTCAGAATCCGTCGCGTTGGCATTTTGGGACCACGACATTCGGCAAAACGTTTTGGCATGCACTTTGAAAAGTCCCTGCTCAAAAACTACCCCATTGAGTCTGCCGTCCTAACCCATTTGAAATAGCACTCCGCACGCATTCTGGTCGTGGCGAGTCTATGATCTATGTTCCCAGCTTTCAGTCTTGGTTTCACCATATCCCCTTGCCGACACGATAATGAGAATTCGGTGGGAATTGCAGGGAGCGATCCGCGCTACGAGAGTTCGGGATGGGCATGACATTCGAATGACCTTGGAGGATAGGGCATTGCTCCAGCTGCTGCCTGCGCTCGAAACGTAAGAGATTGTTGCTCATTTGATGTTGTGTTTAGCGTTTCCACTTATTAATAACAAATTAAGGAAAATGAAAACTCCTTTACAAGACTTTCGCGCTGTGTCTCTATTGCCGGCGATGGCATTCTTTGGTGAATGTCAGTGGCCAATCTGATTCCTTTCAAGGAGGAAAAGCATGAAGAGTTCTATGCGACTTTGGGTTTTGACTATCGCGTTGGTTTTTTTTGGCGAAGTAGTAAGATTGAAAGGCCAATTCATCAAGAGCAAACATGGAAAGCGGTCGGGATTTTGTTGGGAAGGCATGGCGTAATGTATTCATAGTGTTTTTTCATAGCCACTTCGTGAATATGCAAATAGGCGGCATGAAGATGACCCAGCGGCGGGATCCTGCCATATGTATTCCCGCAAAGAAATGAGGGCACAAATCGGCGTTGATTGAATGCTCAGATCTTGTTCACCCGCACTGATTCGTTTGAAATATTGAGTTTCTTGAGAGCACTCCGTCCCTTGCGCATGAGGTAGTTGACGTAAAAGCTCTCCACGATGCACAACTCGGTGACGCGTTTGGACATCACCTCGCCTGTCATCTCCTGGGTGGAGAACGCGGAGGTGAGCAGCACGACGTCCGCCTGTTTCGCTAATGGGGAAACAGGAAAGTTCGTGATGAGCAGAATCGTAGCCTCAGACTTCTTTCCACGCCTGACGGCGTCGAGCACTGTGCGGCTGCGCCCCGTATGCGAGATAGCGAAAAGGACGTCGCCCTTCTGCAGATGGGCGGCCTGTATGAGCTGCTGGTCGGGATCCTCGGAGAACAGGCACTGCTCCCCGATGCGGGTGAATCGGGAGTACGCTTCCAGTGCCACGGCGCTGGCGTCCCCGAGGCCGCAGAACATGATACGACGGGCTCCGATGAGCGCATCGAGGGCGCGGATGTAGTCGTCCTGTGCGAGGACACCGAGGGTATCGCGGATGGCATCACGCGTCGCGTCGAACACTTTCCGTACGACGGTCATCGGGTCGTCGGAGCTGTGAATTCCCTCGTACTCGAAGTGCTTCTCCCCCTCCTCGACAGAGCTGAACGAGGCTTTCAATTCGGGGAAACCCTCGAACCCGAGCTTTTTGGAAAGCCGAACGATTGTGGCCTCGCTGGCCCCGCATCGGTTGGCAAGTTCAACAATAGTAACCCCTCCGATCTTCTCGGGGTGGGCGAGCATATAGTCAGCGATGCGCCGTTCGGCCCGTTTGAGGCTTATCTGGAGTGCCTGCAAGCGTATCAGAACGTCGTGAGGGACTCTTTCGAGGTTTCGTGTCGCCATGACCACTCCTATGTTTATTCAGATCCGAGCGTTCAGCGTCCGGAGGGTCGGATAGACGTCCCGATAGACGGCGAGGCGCGATTCGTACATTTTCGAGCGCTCATTCACCGGTTCGTACACAGCGGCCGTCCTCACGGTTCTCCCGACACCTTCCTGCAAAGAGTCATATACCCCGGCAGCGGTTCCTGCAAGCACCGCGGCGCCCAGGCAGGCGGCTTCCCTGACCTGCAGGGTCGCCACGGGCCGACCCAGGATATCGGCGCGAATTCTCAAACCGGCCGGCGACCGAGCGCCGCCACCTACCGTGCGCAGCTCGCGGACCTCGACCCCGGCATTTCGCAGGTATTCGAGATTGATGCGTAGCTCGAAGCTGAGGCTTTCAAGTATCGCTTTCACCATGTCGCCTCGCGTGGTGGCAAGTGAAAGGCCGAGAATGGCGCCTTTTGACTGCATGTCGCAGACAGGGTTACCGCTTCCATTGAAGTGGGGAAGGATCATGAGCGGAGACGGCCCCTCCGGCATTGAGGCGAGCATTGCATCGTAGGGATCCCGGCCGCGCGCGCGGGCTTCGCTCACCTCCGACCCGCCGAATGTGTCGCGGTACCAGCGCAGGAGAATGCCACCGATGTGGTTCAGCGCGAAGGTAAAATACAACCCAGGAGCCGCGTGCAGGTAACAGGGATAGTAGCCGTCGAATATCGCGTCGGAAACAAGCGGAGTGGCGGAGGCGGTGGAGAGGACATCAGCAGTTCCCGCTGAAAGCAGGCCGAGCCCGGTGCCGATCATCCCCGCCCCGACGGCCGCGCAGGTTTGGTCGTGGCCCCCAGTCGCGAGCCGGGTCCCCGGCGAAAGACCGACTGCTGCGGCCACTTCACGCGACAGCGTGCCGATCACTTTCGCGGATGGCTCGGCCCGGCTGAGCAGCACGGGATCGATGTCCAACGCCGCCAGCGTCTCCCGCGACCAGCTCCGTTCCTTCAGTCCGAAGGCCATCGTGCGGGAGGCCATGGTCCAGTCGATCACCGGCTCGGCTCCCAACTCGGCGAGTATGTAGTCCGCGTAGGTGACAATGTGGGCGGTTCGACGCCAAGCTTCGGGGCGCCGCCTCTTGAGCCAGAGCGCCTTGACGATCGAATTGATAGCGTGCGGACGCATCCCCGTCAGATCGAAGAGCTTACGCGCGCCGATGTTCGCTGTGCACCATTCCGCCTCCGGCGCGGACCGGTAGTCCATGCCTAGGATCGCAGGATGCACCGACTGCATGTGGGCATCTAGAGGGATTATCGCGTCGCCCTGAACGGAAAGTCCCAATGCGGCCGCTGTGTGAATCCCGCTGGTTGCCACTGCCTCTCGAAGTGCTTCCAGTGTGAGGCGCATCACCAGGCGGGGATCTTGCTCGGCCTGTGCCGGCTCGTCGCAGATAATGCCGTATTCTCGGAATCCGGTTCCCCGGGGCGTGCCCTGCGGATCGAACACTATTGCCTTCACGCCGGTGGTGCCGACGTCCAGACCAATGAGAGCAGGGGCTTCCGCCATAAGGTCTCCTACCAGTGATCCTTGTCCTGTTTACGGCGAAGCTCAAGGAGCATGGTTTGCTTCCCCGTGTCAACCATGTCCCAGGTGAGCGTGGCATCGCGCGGTACATCCTGCTTGAGGGTCATCCCGCGCGCCAGGCCCAGGGGGAGCAAGCGCTGTTCGCGTGCCGTGGAAGCTAAGTCGATGCATCCTCGATAGCATGTCTCTCCGATCGCGTCCAGCGTTTCCCCGCGTTTCAGATCGCGCTTTGCGATGGGAAAGCATTCCGAGACGGGGCGGTCCATGGGATGACCCGAACTTTCCCCGTAGAATACCGCACGGGCCACGGTCAGCGGGACCTCGCAGCTGCACAGATGGTAAGGGCGGAATAGGTTGTAATAAGGGCCATTTCCCATATCGCGCTGGACCAGGCCCTCTTGGAGTCGCTTGTTTGCGGTAGTGACGATCAGGAAAACCCCTGGGTTCACGTCGCCCAGCGCGAAGTCCACGCAACCGCGCCTGTCGAGGACCCCGCCGTCGGCCTTGGGCACAAAGACATGCTGCAGATCTTTGATGTTGCACTTCACCCCGTGCATCCCGCGTACGTCGGGTACCAGGCCGGTTGCGTTGGACACGGCGCACATCTCCACCATAGTCTTGGAGCCGTCTACGAATTCGCATAGCATACGGGGGCTCATGTCGCGCGCCCGTGCCTTCTCGGCGAGGCTGGACGGAATGGCGTAGAGGTCTAGCGGATTATTCTTGCCTTTTCCCGCCGCGATGACCTCGAAGCCCAGAGCCCGCGCGAAGCGCCACAACTCAAGGATCGACGCCGGCTCGTCTCCCGAGGCGAGGGTGTAGATCACCCCGGCCGCATCCGCCAGACGTTTTAGCGCCGGACCGACCGTCACGTCGCACTCAACGTTCATCATGACGATGTGCTTGCCGTGCGCGATGGCAGCGCAGGAAATCTCCGCTCCCAGATGCGGCGAGCCGGTGGCGTCAATGACCGCCTCAATCTCTGGGTTTTCGGTTACCACGTGATATCCGGTGCCGACCACCCACCGTCCTTCACGCACTGCTCGCCCGGCCTCTGCCGGATCGCTGGTTTGGACGATTGGCTTCTGCCGCGCGCTGAATGTGTAGCCCAGACGCGCACGCTCCGCGGTCAGGTCGGTGACGACCACCACCTCCATCCCCACCATCTCGCCCACTTGCGCGATGATCTCCTGCCCCATCTGCCCGGCGCCCACGAGCCCGACGCGTACAGGGCGTCCCTCTTTTTGCCGCGCTTCCAGCTTCTCGTTGATAGCATTCATCAGTTGTGTCCCCAATTCCTTTCTACAGCCATGGCTTCACCAGAACCTTGAGCGCCCGTCCGGCCTCCGCTTCCTGAATGCCCTCCACGATGCCCTCCAGCCCGACGGTCTTGTTGAAATACAGCTCCGCATGGATCTTGCCTGAAGCGATGACCTGGAGCGCCTTCTGGTGCACCCATGCCGGGTAGGAGAAGGCGCCCACGACACTAATCTCGTTGTAATGGATGAGATTGCCGTCCAGGGTCGTCATCGGATCCGCTTTGGGAAGTCCACCGAAAAGCACGACCCGCCCGCGCTTGCGCACCGCCTGCACCGCCTGACTTTGAGTCTTGGCAACGGGAGTGGCCACGATCGCTACGTCCGCGCCTAGTCCCTCGGTGAGTCGTTTCACTTCCACGACTGGGTCCTGTTTCGCGGCGTCGATGATATGATCGGGGCTGAACGCGCTGGTCTGCGCCAGGCGTGCAAGGCCGACCATGATCAAGCGGGAGGCGCCGCGCGCCCGCGCCACCTCCAGATGAAGACAGCCCACCGGGCCGTCCCCAATGATGAGCACCGTGTCGCCCAGACCAATTCCGGCGTTTTCCTGGGCGGCTATCACCGAGGAGGCGGGCTCAGAAAGCGCGGCGTGATCGAAAGTAAGCCCGACGGGCATGTGATGCACCATGCCGTGCTGCAGGATCACCGCGGGAAGATGCAGGTATTGTGCAAACCCTCCCGGCCAGTGCGTGCCAATCATACGATGGTTGACGCAGAGGTTGACCCAGCCCCGCAGGCAGTAGTAGCACGTGCCGCAGCTGACGTCGGGCGCAATCGCCACACGGTCGCCCACGGCAAATCTGTCCACCCCCGCCCCGACCTGCGTCACGGTCCCTGCTATCTCGTGTCCCATGACCTGGCTGGTGATTCCTCCGCGCAAGCCGCCGTGGAAGTTGCGGATGTCCGAGCCGCAGAGGCTACAGGCCTCTACTTTCACCACGATGGCACCCTCGTCTGCGCGCGGATCCGGGAGATCCCGGACTACAATGCGTTCCAAACCCTCAAAAACTGCTGCTTTCACCGTCCTTCGACCCTTTCGCGCTCGCCCGGCTGGGCCACGCACGATGACTGTACTATTTCGTTTCCTGAATTGCAATATGAAAACAGAAATATTCGGATCATTGTCCGCGCGCAACCAGGAGGATGTCCGCGTTGCAGTCGGGCAAGGCCAGGGTCGTCCCTCGCGCGCCATGGCGCAGCACCGGCCTCACGATGCTGCGCTCGGCAAGATTGACGAGGAATGACTCGTGGCGCGACAGGTCACGCCCGAGGGGAATATCCGCCGGAAAGGGCGCATAGGCGACAAAGAGATTTCCGGTGGGGCTCGCGGCAAAGCGGATGTCGGGAGAAAGGAGGGGGGAATCAAGAGGCTCCGCTTCCACCAAGCCGAAGCTTTCGAAAATCCAGCGTGCATAACCGGCGTCCGTTGCGCCCGGCAGTTGCAACGCTTCGTGCCAGGGAAAGGGTAAGCCGGAGAAATCCGAGCTCCCGAAGGGCAAGCCGCGGCTATGCCAATTCCAGAGCCCGTGCGCCCCATAGGCTACCCCCGCTTTCGCACCCGAAAGAAGGCTCTGCCAGAATGCCTTGCGCACATGGAAAGAACTAAATCGCCCGTAGGTGTTCCCGAAGCCATGGCCGTCATAGCACGGCTCGCCATTTACCACGGGACGCTTCGCGCGCCTGGTCGAGAATTTTTGCGCGAGCAAGTACGCCGTGCTCTGGTCCACACCGTGTCCGGACTGATACATATAGAAATCCAGCTCGGGGGCTTGCACTATCTCGTCGGGCAAATCGGCCTGAGGTTGGAGATGAAGAGTGGTAAGGCAGGAGGGGGTTGCCGACTTGACCGCACGCAGCGCGATCAAGTAACGCCGGACGGTCTCGGGAGACTCCATATCGGTGTCACCACTGACGAGCCACATGGGATCGAACCGCCCGAAGACCCGCGCCAGGTATCGAACGAACGGCTCTATCGCCTCAAGCGGCATCTCGTTCGCAGGGAGCTTTTTGCAAGCCCAGGTGTCGCGGATACGGTCGCACCAGAGGACGACGAGGGCGGGGAGGAAGCCTCGCTCCCTCGCGGAATCGAGCATCCGCGCAGCTTTCTCGAAATATGCATCTTCGGGCCGACCATAATCTGGCTTTCCGTCGCCGTCCGTGTGAAACGGCGCCGGTGAGAATTCAACTGGGGTCCGGTCCCACTGCGGAAGGACGGTGATCTGTACGGCATTAAAGCCCTGGGCAGCGCGCCGATCCAGATACTGCTCCCACGCGGAGGGCTCGGCGTTGGTGAATGCCGACCAACAGGTGTCGGCGAGGTAGAAGAAAGGCTTGCCGTCGCGAAGGAATCTGTCGTGCGAGGCCGCCACGGTGAGGCGATTCATGGGTTCCTCCAATTTTCAATTAAATAATGATAAATATGAAAAATTGTCAATCCAACTCGCCGTCGGGAAAACACGGCGGGGCGCAAGATCGCCCACTCCCTGTGCTGCATCGGCGCCCCGCTCTCTTCCTCTCCCCCCCCGAACCCCCTGGGCTGGTGCCGTCCTTGTAAGATGAAGAAGGTCAGATTGATCGTCGTAAGCGAATACGCTGACTCGCCGCTGACTCGTCAATGCGATCTCTTCATGAATCTGAAACTGGAGCGTGAAGCCGACCGTTTCGACATGCTGGCCACCACGAGCACCCTGGCAGTACTTGTCGTCTTCGACGCCTTGTACATTGCTCTTATGGAGCACATGGGGTATACGCGTGAGAGGTTTGCTGTCATACATCCCCATGGCGCCGTCAGCGAGCGCCTGACGGGGGAGAAATGATAGTTGTGAAGGCGCGGGCCGCGTCGACTGACGCGGCCCGTATGCTCTATTCCTCGCCGTTATGCCAGTACACGTCCCAGCCCAGGTAATTTGTCGTGGCCTCGTAAACGGCCGCGGCGCAATGACCGCGGACCATCGATACGTGGTGCTCGAAGCCCTCCTCAGTGATATGGCGCAGCACCTTACGCAGATCATCGATGCGGCAGACCGCAATTCCTCCGTCCATCGCGAATGGATCGTCGGTAAACTCTCCCTCCCCTACGTAGGCCGCGCACGCGCCCAGCTCATCGTCGGTGTGCATTCGGAAGAAGGTCATTGGCCCCGCCTTGACTTTGCCCTTGATGGCCCCAAAGCAGTTCTCCTTGCCCAGGGAGGCTCCCAGCACGTCGAGCTCGGAAATCTCGATGTCTCTGCCAATGAAGCTCCTGGGGAAATTGGAGCAGTGCGTGTTCACGCACATGGTGCGGTCTTTGCCGTAATTGTTGTTCCAGTCGAGGAACCCGGGGGCGTTGCCCGAGGCCAGCCGCAACGCGAGCATGGAAACTGCGCCGGTGACGTCAACCTCGCAGGCGCTCGGCATCCCGTCCTCTCCCATCAAGGCCATGGAAAGACATGTGGCACAACCGTAATTCTTCTGAATTGATTCCCAGCACTGGATTGCCGAAGCGGTGCACGCGTTCTCCGCCATCCAGCGGTCGATGGCAACGGACAGCTTGGCTTGGCGTAGCACGTGCTCCGATGGAATCCGCGCGGGGATCGTTCCGTATGCTTTGATCCGCGTGAGCTTTTCCTGCACCTCCTTCACGTTTTCGCGAATCCTGCCCGCCGCGGCCATGATTTCCGAAAGATCCACCGGCACCACTGTGATGCCCGTGGACTGGAGCAGCTTCTCGCTGAATCGCACGGTCTGGAACGCCCCCGGACGGGTGCCGATCTGCCCGATGCGAGATCCGCGCAGCCCGCGTACGATACGACAGATTGCAGCGAAGCGCGCGAGGTCGGCGGCCAACTCGGGGCCGTTCACTGCGCAGGTGTGCTCCGTCGTGTCTGTCCAGGGGATGCCATACTGAACGAGGTTGTTGCAGACCGACACCTTGCCGCAAAATGCGTCGCGGCGCTGCGAAACGTCCACCTTGTCGACGTCGTCATCAAAAGCGTGCACGAGCACGGGAACCCCGAGATTGGCCATCTGGAGAGTCTGGATGATCCCCAACTCGTCCCCGAAGTTGGGCAGGCTCACAATAATGCCGTCTATCTTCGCGCGGTGCGCCTGGAAAACCGCGGCACATTTCGCCGCGTCAGCACGCGTTTCGATGGCCCCGTTCGGCGTGGCCTTGGCGTCGGGAATGACGCAGCCGTAACCGTTCGATTCCAAGAGCGAAACGAAGGCGGCTCGGCCGTCCACGGCCAGCCTGGGATTGAAAAAGCCCCGCGTACCCACCACGAGGCCAAAAGTTACATCACCCATACAAGTCCTCCTCGACCCGAGAATAGCATGTTTCCGAAAATATTGTAGAAAAATGAAAATATTGCAAGTTGCAGCGGCAGCCACTGCCGGGGTCTTCTCGGAGCCGTCTACTCTCCGCGCGGATGTCCCGCCGTCCCGTCCTCCACCGGCAGCCGCCGGGCGTAGCTCTTGCGGAACTCCTGGGGCGTCTGCCGCGTCAGCTGATTGAATACGCGGTCGAAGTAGCTGTGGCTTTCGAAGCCCACCTCGTAGGCGATCCAAGTGATGGAATGTATGTCGCCGATGAGCAGCTCCTTGGCGCGGTCTATGCGGTAACGTCTTACGTACTCGCTCACCGTCTGGCCGGTGACCCGTTTGAAATAGCGGCACAGCTGAGCAACACTCATCTCGACGGCTTCCGCGAGGTCAGAAAGCGCCAGCCGCTCGGAGAAGCGGTGATGAATGCGGTCGAATACGGGCTGAAGCTTCTGGATATCCCGCAGGCGGAGCTGCACGTGGGGGGTGACCACCGGCGTGAGCGCCGCCGCCCGATTGAGGATGAGAAGGATGGAGCAAAGGTGGTTCTTGGCGGCCATGCGGAAGAACGTCTCTTGGCCGCACAGCTCATCGGACATGCGACCCATGATCGCCAAGACGCGGCGACTGGCGGAAGAGTCGATGTCGATCTTGGCGCTCACACGTTGCTGCTCCCCGGCGAAGAGCAGAAGATATTCGAGATTCACGTCGCTCGTGCCGGGCACGGAAATCAACTCGGGCGTGAAGTACACGGTCACGTTCTCCAGGCGCTCGTCATCCGCCTCCAAGAGATGGAAAGTTCTTCCGGGAACCGCGAAGATGTCTCCCGCGGCGGCGGCATACTTCCTGCCTCCGATGGTGAAAACTCCGGACCCTGCCAGGACGAGGGTTATCTCGAGGCATTCGTGCTGGTTGGGGATCGACGGGTGGGGTTGGGAGAACCGGTATAGCCGAAGAAGAAGGGGGAACCCAGGATCGAGGGGCACCTGATAGGTGCCGTCGGGCGCGAAAGAAAGCTGCTTCGGACTTGCGAACGGCAAGAAATCCATTGTGCGTGAAGGAATGTAGCACGAAGAGGTGCGGAATAAAAGTGTGGCTTCAGACCGCACTCGTCCCGGGAGCTTTGCGTGCGCTCTGTTACGATTGGGCGAGGGGGTGATTGCCGGGCGGTAGGAGGAACGTTATCAGGCCGGCTTCTCCGGATGGGGAAATGGAGGGACTTCATGTGTGCAGTACATTTTTTCGGGGCAAGAAAGTGCTAGGCGCGGGACATATGATGGAAGCCTGTGGGGCCGACCCCGGTTATGCTTTTTCTGACGGAGGAGGGTTTTGAAATGAAGGTTCTTATCATAGGCGGAACAGGTCTTATCAGCACGGCCATCACCCGATCCCTGCTCGCCCACGGAATCGAGCTGACGCTCTACAACCGCGGCGCGAGCTCCACAGAATTCGACGGAAGTACTGCAGAGATAAAAGGGGGCAGGCGCGACTACGTTGCTTTCGAGCGTGCCATCTCAGTTCTCGACTCATTCGATTGCGTAATCGACATGGTCTGTTTCTTAAAGACGGAGGCCCAGTGCGACATCAGGGCATTCGCGGGTCGAACGCGCCAATTCATTTTTTGCAGCACCGTCGACGTATACTCGAAGCCGGCGCCAATCTTTCCCGTCCGCGAGGACTGCGAGCGTCACCCCCTCCCGGAGTTCACTTATGCGTGGGAGAAGGCCGAATGCGAGCGGCTGCTCTGGGAAGCGCATGCGCGCGGTGACTTTCAGCTTACGGTCATCAGACCGGCTGCAACCTACGGCGAAGGACGCGGTCTTGTGGATCCTTTCCGATCGGAGCCGTTCTATTTCGACCGCATCAGGAAGGGCTTGCCGCTCATCGTGCACGGTGACGGCACTTCGCTGTGGACCTCCACCCATCGTGACGACGTCGCAACGGCCTTTGTCGGCGCCGTAGGGAATCCCGTGGCCTACGGCAAGGCTTTTCATGGCTTGGGCGACCATTGCGTCAGTTGGAACCAGTACTGGCAGCAGGCCAGTGAGGCCATGGGATGCCGCACGCCGCCGCTCGTGCACATTCCCACCGACGTTCTCCTGAGAACGGTTCCCCATCGGGCGAGCTGGTGCGGCCTGAATTTCCAGCACAGTAATGTCTTCTTGAACGAGGCCGCAGCGCGCGACCTCGGGATGACGGTGAAGGTCGGCTTTCTCGACGGCGTCCGCCGCATCGTCACATGGGTCGATGAGCACGGAAAAGTGCCCTCGGCGGATACCGCCCCCTGGTACGACCGAATCGTCGCGGCGTGGGAAAGGTACGGCGTGGGCATGGCCGAAGAGCTCCGCGATGCCGACGGACCGTATGTCCCGTGAGCGCTGCAAGGGACGGAATGTTGCGAGTGGCCGCCAACAGGCGCACGCTCACCATGGGATGACGGCCGCCATTCTTCTGGCGGTGTGATACCTGATAGGGAAGCGCTTTGCGGGCGACGGATGAAGAGTGGCTGGGATATTTCGAGGAGCGGGCGCGCCAAGGCTTCACGATGCTTCCCAATTGTGCGCTCTGCCATTTTTCTCCGACTTCCCTCTGGTCACCGGCGACGATGCCTTTGACGGACCGGTCACGCGCGATTTCACCGCGATGATTGGGGCCACCCTGCGCGACGCTGATCCTCTGCGCAGCCGCCTCCAGCGCTTTGGATACCAGGAAGGACCAGGCGACCAGTGAGATATCCGAGCCTTGCAGCTTCACCGCTGCATCGCGAATTGAGGTCGTGTACGATTCTTCCGGCACGCGCATCTTCTTGTCGTAGAGTTTCTTGTCCTCCAGGTAGGGCACGAGGTTGTCGTCACGGATGGCGGCGTCAAGAAGCGCTTTCGCGTCGTAGACGACGGAGGGGAGAACGACTTCTATTCCGGGAATGACGGAGAACCACGATTCCAGCGAATGCGAATAGTGTCCGGCCGCTGAGAGATAGGCGCCAGTAGGCGCGCGAAGCACCATGGGGACGTTGATTTGTCCGCGGAATATATGCCTGAGGTTGGCGGCCTGTTGCACGACCTGGTCCATGGCGATGGTGATGAATTCCGAAAACCACAGATCCACGACCGGCGGCATGCCAATGATGGCCGCACCCACGCCGGCCCCGACGTAGCCATTCTATGAGACCGGCGCATCGATCACCCGATCCGTCCCGAGTTTGCTGGAGATCCCCTTTTGTCTGGCCGAACGCGGGGCCATAAGGGTCCTTCACGAGAAACCGCCTTGTAGACCCTCACGACATTCATGCCGTCCGCGATCACCCCCGGAATTCAGTTTCCGGCGGCTCGCTTGGAGATGTCGGCGATCTTCGAGGACTCGGTGGTCCTCATTCCCACCGCGTATTGGTTGTTCTTGCACACGAAAAGGAGGGGGACGGAGAGGCCCGCGACGAGCTTCAACGACTCATGGAATGTGCCCTGGTTGGACGCCCCGTCACCGAGAAATGACACGGCGAAGCGGCCGTTCTTCACCAGCTTGGAGGAGAGCACGGCGCACCGCGAGCTGCATGCCGCCCGCGGTGATCCCATTTGCTCCGAGAATCCCGATCTCGGTGGAGGCCAGATGCATGGATCCGCCTTTGCCTTTGTCGTGCCCTATTTCTTTCCCGAAACGCTCCGCCATCATGCGGTCCCGTGCTCCGCCCTTCGCAATCCAGTAACCGTGCCCGCGATGCGTGCTCGTTATCTGGTCTTGAGGCTCGAGGTTGGCCTACGCGCCCACTGCGCACGGCTCCTATCCTATAGAGAGGTGCACGAAACCAGGCAGATCGCTCGCAGCGAAAAGTTCCTCCACCTTTTCCTCGAAAACGCGGATGGAACACATCTTCCGATACATGTCCTCAGCGAGTAATTTCGCGATTGCCCTAATTCCTCCCTTTCCCTTCAACTTCTGAGAATGTCCGGCAGGTCCAGAACTGTCCCCCCATATTCATACCGAGTAACCGGCCAAGCGCCGCATGCTGAAAGAATCCCCGGCCGCGTCCCGCTGATGGAAAGCTCCTCGACTTTCACACCCGTGATAGTGATGAACCAATCGAAAACCTGGCTTGGCTGAACTTGCGCGTCCGGATCCATGCAGAGAGTGGGATCCGCGAGGATATACCCCGTGATCCCGCCCTGGTAGTGATTTCGCCACTCATCCTCAAAACCTGTTTCGCGGTATAAGCTCTTCTCTGCTTCCAGGATATCGGCGAACTTCCTCCCGGGCGTGCAGAGCGAAATGGCTGCGGCCTGAATGCGACAGGCGGCCTCATATCTTGAGGCGACATCGGGGGGAAGCCGGTCTCCAAAACTGACCATACGCGTGACGTTCGCGTGGAGGCCCCATTTACGAACCGCAGAATGGAGGAGGACGAGCCTATCTATGGTCTTGTCTGACGGGCAGGGATGGCGATATTTGGCTATGCGTTCGTCGCTCCCAATAAGTAGAACATCGCAGGAAAAGCCTGCGTGCGCGTACTCTGCGAGGAACATCCTTTCGACCTCGCGTTCCTGCATGCCGGGAGTCATTGATGCGGCCACCTTCGCGATGATCAGCTCGGTCGTGCGACCGATCGTTCGGCACCGCTCCACTTCCGTAGCGGTGAAGGGGTAGTGAAGACCCGTGATTTCCTGGGGTAAGCATTCCGCTCCGCCGATGGGAATGTCCGAGACGGTCTTCAGACCCTTCACCAGATCAGTCGCACGGTCCTCGCGGCTGCTCTCGTACCATCGTAGGAAGACCGGTTCTACATCAAAGTCTATAAGCTCCTCGTCCAGAATGCGAGGGCCGTCCATTGTTTGCGCGACATGAAAGACCTTATTCTCCGTAATCGCAAGCAACGAGAATCCCAGTTCGCTGTTCCGCACAACGGCATTGTCTCCCCCGCCGGTAAGCCATGAAAAATTATCGCGCCGGCCGATGACGAGGGCGCCACGTCCGGTTTCATCGAGATACGCGCGGATTTTTCGGAGTTTCTGGTCGAAGTCGCCGGGCCTGGTTTCGCTCATAGACGCAATTACGCCCTATGGAGAGCAAGAATGCTTTCACGGGATTAGCGCTTTGTTGAACGATTTGCGCACATTGACGCGCTCTTCCTCCTGGAGATGGTGAGTTCGTTTTTCAAGTCTTCAAAATGAAGAATGGTGGTGTTAATACGTCTTGCCGTTTGATTCCTTCAACAGTGTCGTGAATGATAAAAGGTCCCAGTGCCAGACTCCGCATATTGAACATAGCACACTCCAAAAGCAAAACGGGGCTGCCCGGTGTATCCGAGAGCAGGCAACTGCATCTCTCGGCGATTCCGGCAGTGCAAGTCATTCTCGTCTTGTATCAGCTGTTCATAATCGCTGCGCATTCATAAATCCCTTATTCCTCCCGGAGAGCCCATGACTGCTTTCCTTTTTCAGGTAGTTGTACATTCGCGTCTGTCCAAAAGGAAATTGCTCAACGGCAATCATTCTCACGGCAGCCTCCATTTTCGCCGAAATGCGGTTGTTCAGATTTGGCTGCATTTTGTCCTTCTGCCCCAAAGCTCAGCCGCCGCCAAGATCCTACAGATCTTTGAAGCTATTGGAGTTGTTCCGCGCGTGTCCGAACAGCTTGCATGCCCCTGAGAAATCTCCGGAATGTTGGGCAAAGAAGAGAAATCCGAATTTGTTCTCGATTTTCTTTTGATCCGTTGGCGTCTTTGACCCCTCATTGTACTTGCCGATTTGAAAGCGTCTTCATTGACAGAGAGTTCCATTCTCTCCGGAGGGTGAAGCTAACTGGCTTGTTTGCACGAATCCGCTGCTGGTTGATATCGCCCGTAGAAATATCGAGAAGTCCGCCAAACAGCGTTATTTGGCTCATGAGTGAGAGCTTTATAGATGTGCACTCTCATCCGTAGAAAGCCAGTTTGCAAAAATAAAAAAGGAAAATGAAAGTATTGACTTGCCGCTGTGACGGTGTTACCATCCGATTCATTCACCTGCCGTCACGGCAGAACGTAGAGAAGGACTGGGACATGTACGACAAGCGGATTTCGCGACTATTGATTGCAACGCTGGTCATTGCGTTGCTCATGTGCATTGGCGGAGTGGCCTTTGCAGGCGCTAAAGCAGAGACAGGGACGTCGCCAGGTAAGATTACGGTAGAGTACTGGCCGAACTCTTCTGACGACCAATGGGTCTCACCTGTCGTCAAGGACTTCGAAGCCGCCAATCCTGACATCACCATAAAATACAGCATTTTCACTTACACTATTGACAAAATGAAATTGGCATGGTATATCGGTTCCTTCCCTGGATTAATGAATAGGTCGACTTATGGTAATCCCGACGCCAGCCGCTTTTGAGAGAGGGATGCTATGAATCATAGTCCCTGCATGGAGTAAGATCAGGGAGGTATATCATGGCTATTCGTGTCTTCTCAAAAGGGAACAGTATTACGAAACGGTTCGCGGTTGAAGAACTCGTCCGGTATTTGTCGCGGATGATGCCAGATCTCCGATGGGAAACCGATTCCGGGGGTCCTGCTAAGACGATATGGGTGGGGCTTTTCGAGGATTTTGGTATCCATGCAGAAGGCCTTGCCGACAGAAAATATGACGACGCATTTGTCGTGGATATTGATGAACTAGAGGGATTAATAGCTGGCAGCAACGACCGAAGCATCCTATTTGGGATTTATCGTTTCCTCGAGCAGGCAGGCTGCCACTGGGCTAGACATGGCGCGGCCGGGGAGTATATTCCGGAAAAAGACGTGAGTTCCCTAAAGGTACGAATTGAGGATCGCGCAGCTTATCGGTATCGCGGTGTTTGCATAGAAGGGGCGGACACATATGAGAATGTACTGGA
>Ga0265329_10000765_pt1 | contig 16344 bp, 17 predicted proteins | sample 41627metaG_FD_202091 | JGI IMG/M metagenome (GOLD analysis project Ga0265329, IMG submission 202091) | Rhizosphere microbial communities from Carex aquatilis grown in University of Washington, Seatle, WA, United States - 4-16-27 metaG | ecosystem: Host-associated > Plants > Roots > Rhizosphere...
CGTGTCGCTGGCCTACTTCCACGAAGGAGAGGCCTTTGACGACTTCGTGGTCCACGAGGCTGCGCACATCTTCCACAACTGCAAGCGGCGCACGATAGGGCTGCCGGAAACAAGAAAGCGGGAATGGCTGCTGGATATCCAGTACCGGAGGCGCGAGACCTTTGCTTACGCCTGCGAGGCGTACGCACGCATCCTGGAACGCGCACCCAAGCTACAAGATCGTCTGGGGCTGGCCGTCGAGTACGCAAGCAAGGTCCGCGTGTCAGGTGAGCGTGTGGACCCGGTGGAGGTGAACAGCATCTTGACTGATGCGTGCGCGGCCAGAAACGGGTGGAAGGTCATCCTGGCCAGGTGTGCCCCGGTGCGGAGCGCACCAGAGATGTGTCAGTCCTTGACCTCCTCGTAGGGCTTCAGCACGCCAAGCTCACGCGCTAGATCCTTTGGGGAGACGTCGTGGCGGGCAATGCAGTTGTAGTGGAGGTTGATGGTGTAGTACTGACCGCAATTGTGAAGGTACCGCCAGCCCCGAGCGGTCTTCAGCTGTTCGTCGCTGCCGTTCTTGGCCAAGACTCGGTTGATGCGCTGGATGATGGCCCGTGTCGATACCGGGAACTTTCCGCCCGTGTGAATCGTTACCGGCACCCTCTTTGCCTTGCCGGTTTGCTGGTCGATGACCTCCACGGGTTTGCTCCTCATCGCGACCTGCGCCGCTGCCCCTGGACATCCGGGCGCTGTTCTCAAGTTCGGATCGCCCTGCATCGCCCTCACGTATTGTTTGGGAATCTTCTGGTCGACCTACCGGTTGCATCAAGCAACCCGAACCCCGACCCCATGGAAGGGCTCGCTCGCCGCCGCTGCCCTGCTGCTGGCTGCCATGGCGCTTTCCAGCGTCTTGGGATAGCCCAGTTAGCTATGTCCGTTTGAATTGATGGCGGCCCTGCGATCCTGGGTCATGCATGCCAGGGGGGGTAGGTGGGGAGGCGTCGCCGTGTTCATGATCGCTTCTGGCAGGACAGGCTTTGCAAGCCGTCCTTGGTGTGGCATTGCTCTGGTTCCGCAACCAGAAACGAACACCGAAAGGCACCATGGCTGCGACTCGGGCCGTGACTCTGGCTGCGACTCGGGCCGCGACTCGGGCCTCGCCGCTTCCACTGGCGTCATGCCCTTGGAATACGCGAAGTCGACCCATAGGCCGCCATGGTCCATGAATAGTTACCCGGAAAAAGTGTGCAAAATCGCAACGATGCAGCGGCGTGGGTAACTGTTTTGTGCTCCCTGTCTTGTGTAAGCAATTGTTTTCGCTATGGATTGGGCTAGGTTCGTCGAGACTTAGGATCTGGTTTCGCAAGAAATGGGGGTTCGAGTCCCCCTCCCCGCACTGACTTGAGACGACACAGAAAAACTCGGCGGGGATGTCGAGTCGGTCGTCCTTGGCTGGGCTCAGTCGACCTTCAACTGGCGACGAAGGATCTTCCCCGAGGGACCTCGCGGCAGCGCCGCCACGATTGTGATGCCGGCTGGTCGCAAGACAGGCGGAAGGCACGCTTTCACATCGTCCGCGATAGCGGCTTGCGAAACATGCCCAAAGCCGGTTCGCAGCTCGACAAACAGATGGACGGATTGACCGTACTCGACGCTTGGCACCCCCACCGCGGCGGAAGCAAGCACGTAGGGTCGACGGTTGATCACGTCCTCGATGGTCTTGGGAAGCACGTTTTCTCCGCCGCAAATAAGCATGTCGTCTGCGCGACCGTCCAGATACAACCGCCCGTCCTCGCCAAAGTGGGCCAGGTCTCCGGTATCGACCGCCTCGCCTGCATCCGCCTGGCCTTGCACCAGTTCACCACGCACACGGAGTCGGCCGATTTGTCCCGGCCCGACCGATACACCGTCGCTGGCCTGCAAATCGACTGAGACCCCGGGCAGAGTCCGGCCCACGGATGCGGGAGCGACGCGAAGATCTTCGGGGGTCGCCAGAGAAATCAGGCCCGCCTCGGTGGATCCGTAGAGATTGAACAGAACCGGACCCAATCGTTCAATTCCCTGCGTGGCCAGGCTGGCGGTCAGGGGCGCCGAGCCACAGATCACCTGTCGCACGCTGGTCGTGCCGCCTTCAATTCCAGCTTCGAGAAGCCTGTGCAAAATCGTGGGCACCAGGACCACGACCCGGATTTGGTTCTGTGCGATGCAGATCAGCAGGTCTTCGGCACGCGCCCGCGGAAAAACAAACAAGGGAGCGGCCAAGGCGAGACTCATTCCCAGGGTTGCGAGGCCGTGTCCATGCAGCAAAGGAATCGTCAGCAAGGTGGGCTCCCCGCGTTTGGGCTGAAGCTGGTCCAAGAGCGCGGTCACGGTGCGAAGGATCTGGCGCAGAGTGGGGCGGTGCTGAACAGCCCGGGCCGGGCCGCTGGTGCCAGAAGTCATGATGACGACAGCGCCTGCTTTCCTGACAAGGCCGCGCAGTGGCGCTGGTCGCCCAAGCCGTGGCAATTCGCTCAGATTCTCATTGGCCAGCGCGGCCGCGGACACAACCCGCCCCTTGAGTCCAGGGAAGCGTGCCTCCAAGGTCGTGACCTGCGGGCGAAACTCGTCGTCGCAGATCAGAAGATCGAGGCGTTCGCTTTCACACAGATGCGTGACTTGTTCCACAGCGAACGTCGTGCTCAGCAGTACGGCGTCCGCGCCCGCCCGCCCACAGGCCAGCAGGGCTTCAACAAAGACCAGACTGTTTCGGCACAAGATGCTGACGCGGTGATGGGCCCCAAGGCCCAACGCCTGGGCCATCTGTAGCGCGCGTCTTTCCAGCTGGCGGAAGGTGGCTCGTCGATGCGGATCGACTACGGCGACCGCGTCGGGAAACCGTCGCGCGTTCCACGCGACCAATGTGAAGAGGGAACAGCCGCAACGAAGCAGCACCCACACAAAACACAGGATGGCCCGAAAGGGATGAGCCCCTAGAAGCCCTGTGCGGCTCAAGGCGCGAAGGGCAGCTCGAATGACAGCAAGGAACACGGCTTCTTACAGTGTCTCAATGGTTGCGTCGGTGGTCCAGGGCCGTCAGCACACGGTTGACGAGGGTTCCCAAGCAAAGCACGGCAAGCTCGCTCCACCACAACCACCAGGGTGCGATGCGGTCGGCGGGTTTGACCACCGCGCGGGCAATAACCTGGGCGGCCTGCAAGGGCGTGAGGGCGGGAACCCGGTCGTAGATTCCACTGGGGGCGATCATTCGCGTGCGGACCAAGGGCATGTAGATTGACGAGATGAAGATCTTTCGCGGACGCAGTTCGCAGGCGATGCTTCGCAACCAGACATCGAATCCGGCCTTGCTGCTCTGGTACGCTGACCACCTGGGCGCACCTGGCTGTCGGGCCGACACCGTTGATACGTTGATGATCTGACCGCCCCCTTGCTCGATCATGCGCGGCAGGAGCGCCGTGATGAGTGCGGCTGGACTGGAGAAATTGACAGCCAAACACCGCTCCAGATCGGTCCGCCCCCACACATCGACGATACGCCGCCGGATGGACTTGCCTGCGTTGGAAATCACCACGTCGACGCGGGGATGCGCCGCCTGGATGCGGGCGGCCAAGTCCGGCATCTGGTCCGCATGATAGAGGTCGCCAGGATAGGCAAAGGCTTGCCCACCCCGCCCCCGGATGTGTTCGACCAATTCCCCAAGCTTGTCCTTGCTTCGTGCCACGAGAATCACCGCGGCCCCGGCATCGGCAAGCAGATGAGACGTGGCCTCTCCAATCCCGAAAGAGGCGCCGGTGACAAGGACGGTTTTGCCCGCAACGGCCGAACGGAGACGCCTGGCGCTGGCACATCGAGGGGGCGAGAGCAAGATGCGGGAAAAGAGCGACACCGGTCGCTAGGAGGGTACTCTCAGGGCCCTAGAAAGTCACCGCTGCGGTCGGTTCGCACTCCACAAGACGCCCTCACGCTGAACTGGGGAACACGGGCCTCCGCGAGCGCAGACCCCTTCGTTCTTCATGTCCATGACGGCTGCTCCTGTGAAAGTGCGTGCCCCGAAAGCCAGCAACTACGGCTTGCCTTTGGCGAGCGGCTTGCCACCGCGCTGGTACTTGACCACCGCGGCCTCGTGCTCGGCCAGGGTGGCGGAAAACTGGTGCGTGCCATCGTTCTTTGAAACGAAATACAGGTAGGGGCTGCCGTCAGGGCGCATGACCGCGGCCAGCGCGGCCCGCCCCGGGTTAGCGATGGGTCCGGGGGGCAAGCCTTCATGCGTGTAGGTGTTGTAAAGGTTGGCCTGATCTTCGAGCTGAATGCGCCGGATGCGGCCGTCCCACTGCGCGCAAGCAGGTGAAGCCTTGCCCAGAAAAACCGGCGCCACCGTGCAGCCGTAAATGATGGTGGGATCGGTCTGCAACAACTTGGGCCGGTAGTTGGGCTTGGAAAGACGGTTGATGAACACCTGGGCGATGCGCGGCCGCTCCTCGGGCTGGCCGGTTTCCTTTTCCACGATCGAGGCCAGGGTCACGATGCGCGCGTCGTCGAAACCCAGCTTGTTCTTGAGCATGGCCATCCCGGTGGGGTGGGCCGCGCGCAGCTCCTCGAAAACCTGGCGGTGCCGCCGAACCAGCGCCACCAAGGCGCGCGCCGCCGGCATGTGCGGCCGCAGGTGATAGGTGTCGGGGAAAAGGTAACCTTCCAGCGAGGCGCTGGGCAGTTCCAGGCTGCGCGCGAAGGCCGGATCCATGGCTTGGGCCATCAGCTCGGTCTTGGGCGCAACCCCGGCGGCGTCCAAGATGTCGATGACCTCGATCAGGTTCTTGCCCTCGGGCACGGTGACCGCCACCAACTCATCAGCCGCGCCGCGAATCATCAGCTCGACCAATTTGCGAGGCGTGACCGGCGCTTCGATCTTGTAGTGCCCGGCCTTGAAGCGCGCCGCGACCCCGCGCTGGCCAGCGTACAGCCGGAAGTAGCTCGGGTTCTCCAGCAGGCCCGCGCCGGCCAACAACTCGGACACCTGGCGCGCGCCCGCACCCTTGGGGATCTCCACTTCCACGGCTCCGCGCGCTGACCCAGTCGGCGTGTCCGCGTAGTGCACAATCTTGTTGAGCACTCCCACCAAGACCCCGCCGCCCAGCGCAGTGGTGAGCAAGAAAACCAACAAAGCCCGTCGCATGGGTCGTGTCATCGCGCCATCTCCCGGTGGTGTGAGTCCAGCCAGCGCTGCAAGATCACCGCGGCGGCCAGCTTGTCCACGACTTGCTTGCGGCGCGCCCGCGAAACATCCGCGGCCAGCAGCGGAACTTCGGCTTCCACCGTGCTGAAGCTCTCGTCGATGAGGTCGACCGGCACGGCCAGAGCCGCGTGCAGCTTCTCGGCAAAGGCGCGCGCCTTGAGAGCAGCCAGCCCTTCCTCACCGTCGGGATCCAGCGGCAGGCCCACCACGATGCGCCCCGCGCCCGCGGCGTTCACCTGCGCAGCGATGGCCTCGATGTCGCGTTTGCCGCCGTGGCGCGCGATGGTGGTGTGCGGCTGGGCCGTCAGCCCCAGGCCGTCCGATACAGCCACGCCGATACGACGCGACCCGAGGTCGATGCCGATGACCCTATTCATTGCGGGCTGGCAGTCTACAACGTCTTTCGCGAATCTTGGCGTCGCGGTACAACTTTGCCCATGTCCGAACAAGCCAAACCGCCTGTGCAAGCCCAGCAGATCCAAATCGACCTCGACGAGGCGACCGCCCAGGGCGCCTACGCCAATCTGGTCTTCATCAATCACACCGACGCCGAGTTCGTCCTGGACTTCGTGTTCGTCCAGCCGGGCGTGCCGCGCGCCCGGGTCCGCTCGCGCATCATTTCATCGCCTCGCCACGCCAAACGCATGCTGCGCGCGCTGGAGTCCAACATTGCCCGCTACGAGCAGGTCTTCGGCAAGATCGAGGAAGCCGGTCCTGCGCCACCCATCGAGCCCAATCTGATTAGTTAGAAGGCGGCAGCTAGGAAACCGCGCCTTCCAGGGCTGCCAGCGTGCCTGCGTCGGCGTCCAGCTCGACGCGCGTTCCATAGGGCAAGGCGTGGTTGCGCCGGCCGTGGCCAAAGGGCGCGCCCAAGACCACGGGAATGCGCAGACGGCCCAGCCGCTCGCGCAGTACCTCGTCGGCCGTGGGAGACGCCGGCTTGGATCCCGTGGGCTCGTCGCAATCGCAAAATTCGCCGGTGACCAGCCCGGCCGCCGCCTGGAAGACGCCAGCCAGTTCCAGTTGGGTGAGCAGGCGATCCAGCCGGTAGGGACGCTCGCCCACATCCTCGAAGAACAGGATGGCGCCACGCAGGTCGGGCAGATAGGGCGTTCCCAGCATGCGCGAGAAGACCTCGAGGTTGCCGCCCAGAAGTGGGCCCGTCGCCTGGCCTTTGACCAGCACCTCCAGACCCGAAAGCAGCAGGCGCGCATCCGGTTGTTCCAGCGCCGCGAAGAGGGCGTCGTGATCCTCGCTGGCCAGGCGCCCGAGCTGCGTGACCACCGGCCCGTGAATCGAGGCCAGGCCCGCCCGCGCCGCCTGCGCCAGCAGCAAGGTTCCGTCGGAGAATCCCACGATGGGTTTGCCTGCTCCCCGCAGCAGATCCGGATCCAGCGCAGCCAGAATGCGCAGCAGCCCGTAGCCGCCTCGGCCCATGATCACGGCGCGCGCGTCCGCATCGCGCAGCGCCGCCCGCAACTCGGCCAAGCGAACCTGGTCGGGCCCGGCGGTAAACCCGGTGGCGCGAAACAGGGAAACCGGGTCGTAGCGAAGCTGGTAGCGGGCCGACAGTACCGCCGCACCCTGGGCAAAGTCGTCGGGCGGAATGGGCCCCGAAGGCGCCACCACGCGCACCACATCACCAGGTCGCAGATGGGGAGGTCTAATCACGACTGGCGACGCCGCTTGGTGCGACGTCGTCCACTCGCGCCTTGCACGGGCCGGGCCGGGGGAAGATCGCCCTTGGCCGGCGCTGCCGCATCCCCAGAGGCAGGCGACTCGCCCGGCGTCCCGACGGCGCTGGAGAATTCTCCGGAGTCTCTTCCCACCGCCCCTTCCAATGCGCCGGTCAGACTGGAGGCGACAGCCACGGGAACCGCCTCGGGAACAGCGCTGTCAGTTGATCCCGCGGGCGCAACCGGCTGGCTTGGGACGGCCTCGCTCGCCGCGGGCTGCTCCGCTTTCGCGACAGGCGCCTGGTCGGCAGCCTGCTCCTCGGATGGGGCCGGCGGAGAAACCACCTCGACCGCCTCGAACGCCAACTGGACGGCTGGCGTCCGCGCGGGTTCTTCGCTCGCAACCGGGCTTTCGGGTGCCGATGCAGTTGCCGCCGGCTCAGGTGCGGCTTGGACCGGCTCCGAGGCCGCCGTCGCGGCGACAACGGGTGTGGCCGCCGCGGACGGCGTGCTGGCCGTCTTGGCCGCGGCCGGCGGCGGGATCCACATGGCCGCCCCGGCGTCGTCGGGCCTGACCGGGCGCACCTGCATGCCGCTTTCCGCCCCGTCGGCAGATTCCACCACATGCAAGACCCGCACGGAAACCGGCGAGTCTGCCGAGCGCACATCCAGCGGCGTGCCCACAGGAGGGGGATCCTTCATGACAACGAAGAACTCGCCTCCCTCGCCCTCCCGCACTTCCTCGGCACGAGCTATCACAACGCCTGCATAACAGATTTCAACCGGCGCTTGCATGAGAACGCGAGTTTACAGGGATGGGCCGCACGCGAGCAAGTGCCGAGATTGGCCAGGGGCCCGCTACTTGTGCCTCTCGCCAGCCCCCTGGGCCGCACCCATCATCTGATTCAGGTCGAAGGGTTTGGCCGGCTTGGTGACCGTGGGCTTGGCGCCCGTGCCGGTGGCGGCCAATTCCATGGAAAACTGCGGGCTGCGGGGCAGTTTGGACTTGCCCGTCGGGGGCTCAGGCGTGGCCACCACCTTGACCAGGCCGAGCGGCGGAACCTCTTCGCTAACCCAGACGTCGACGGTTCCCGCCGGCGTGTGGTCCCGATAGTGGGTGGTTTTCATGGTTCCCGCCGACACCTTGATGGTTTCCTTGCCCACCAGGGTCTTGGGGTCGGGTCTCTGGAATTTCTGCGTCGGCGCGTCCGGCGGTCCCAGCATGGGATCGCCGTCGTCAACCTGCATGGCGATTTCCCTGACCGGGTTGGTCGAGCCGAAAGGGTCGGGGTCGAGGACGAGCTTGAGCGTCACCCTGTCGCCCATCCGAGCGAACACTCCGCCCCGCATCGTCATTTCCAGCGTGGTGGAACTGGCGGTGCGAGCCACCAAGGCCCAGCGTGACTTCATCTTGTTCTCGCCGAAGGTCATACCGTATTCCGCCCAACTGCCGATCACAGCGGCCTTCAGATCGACAACCAAAGGCAGGGACTGCGGAGCGCCAATGGGTTGGGCCGCGGCGAGCGCGGGGAATAGAACCAGGGCGAGCGCGATGATGCGTTTCATGGAGACTCTTTCTGTGGCCGCATGAGGCAGGTGATTCTTCGAGTTCTCTAGCGCGATCGCGAGACAAACGCGACCCGGAAAACGCAGGCCAACACTTCCGCTTGCGCTTTCCTGTTTCATGTCGATGATGGGGTCACCTCTCGAAAAGGAGCGATCTCATGCGCAACATCCTCACCGCCGTCCTGGCGCTCAGCCTTGCGGGCTGCGCGCCCTCGATCAATCCCCAGATGAAAGCCGCCACCGACGGCCTGGCGGGTTCCTTCCAGACCCAAGCCCGCAACCAGGCAGCGCCGGCGGCCTACGAGCCCACGCCGTGGGCGGTTGGTCAGTGGATTGTCGAGCGCACGGTGGACGACAAGGGCAACGTCGCCATCCAGCGCATCAGCGTCGTAGGAGCCGACGGCGGTGGCATGTGGCTGGAAATCGACCGGCAGGACTACTTCCACCACACCATCACGAAGATCCTATACAGCCACATGCCACGAACGCCTGATGAGGCCGCTGACGTCCTGATGAAGGTGGTCACCAAGACCGACGACAAGCCGGTCCAGACCATCGACTTTGCGACCACGCCGATGGCCAGTCTGTTCAAGAGCCAGTTCAAAGCCGTGGCTCAGGCCGGCATGGTTTCCAGCGACGTGGCCCAGGCACCCAAGGAAACCGTGACCGTTCCAGCCGGCACCTTCCAGGATTGCGCCAAGTACGCGGTTCAGGTTTCGATCCTGGGCACGACCCACAAATCGACGTCCTGGTTCCACCCCGCGGTTCCCATCAACGGGGCCGTGAAGGGCGTGTCCGACGACGGCAAGTGGACGATCGAGCTGCTTGATTTCGGCACCAGCGGTGCCAGCAGCAAGCTGTAGACCGCTACGACATCTGGTTGCCACCACACACCGGCAGGTACGTGCCGGTGACGAAGCGCGACCAGTCGGCGCAGAAAAACAGGACCGCTCCCGCCACGTCGCCGGGCTGGCCGAAGCGCCGCAGGGGCGTGTGCGCGGTGACCCGCTCACGCATCTCCTTGGGCATGAATGCGATGGCGTCGGTGTCGGTGGCGCCGGGCGCGACCACGTTCACGCGAATGCCGCGCGGCCCTAGCTCCAAGGCCAGCGACTTGGAAAATCCGTCGAGCGCGGATTTGGCGGTGGAGTGGGCGACGAAGCCCGGACCGGGCACGCGCGAGAGGCCGCTGCTGATGTTGACGATGCAGCCGGCACCGCGTTCCACCATGCCCGGGACCACCACCTGGCAGGGATAGTAAAGCGCCTTCATCTCACCCAACACCTTCTTCTCGAAGTCTTCCCACTTGTACTGCAGAAAGGACATGACGGGAAAGTGGATGGCGGCGTTGTTGACCAAAATGTCCACCGCGCCGAGCGCGTCCTCGGTCTTTTCCACCATGGCTTCCACGTCCTCGCACACAGTCACATCGGCGCGCACCAGGATGGCCTTGCCGCCGGCGCGCGTGATTTCATCCAGAACCTTTTCACCCTTTTCGCGGTTCTGCACATAGTTAACTGCGACTTTGGCGCCGTGGGCGGCCAGCAACTTGGCCGTGGCTGCGCCGATGCCGCGACTGGAACCGGTGACGATGGCGACCTTGTCTCGCAGAATCATGCGCGTGCTCCTCGAAAAGACGGTTGGTATGCGGCGGAGCGTAGCACGCCGAAGACTGGTAGGGGCGACCTGCGGTCGCCCACGGCGCGCGCCCTGCCGCTTGCGCTGGACGAAGTCTCGGTGGTACACCGCAGCCATGAGATGTGCGGCTTTTCTCTTGGTAGTTGCTGTGGCGATGGGTTGTGGCACATCCGGGCCGCCAAGACCGGACGAGTCTGGACCGCCAGCCCGCGGCTATCTGGACAGGAAGGTCATCAAGGACGTCATGCGCGAACACAGCAAGGAAGTGCGCTCGTGCTACGAGATGGCGACAGTCAGGCAGCCTGACCTTGCCGGCCGCGTGCTCAGCCAATTCACCATTTCCACTGCCGGCAACGTCGTCGACGTTATCCTGCGCGAATCGACAGTGGGGAGCCCAACCATAGAGGAGTGTCTGCGCACGCACCTTCTGACGTGGAGATTCCCCAAGCCCCAGGGCGGAGGCAATGTCGACGTGGTCTACGCCTTCGATTTCTTTCCCAGCCCATAGATCGTTTCAGACAATTACATCCAGCCGTCCGCCGGCCCGTCGCGGGACCGGCCGGTATTCCTGCCAGGCTCGGCCCAGGCGAGCCACGGCCTCGGTCATGATCGCGGCGTCGGCCACGATGGGCAGACGGACCCGGTCGGCAAAGCGATGGTCGGGCGAATTGGCCGAGCCGGCCACGATGGCCACGCCATGGCGCTGGGCAATCGGGGCCAGCTCGTTGGCGTCGCCCGACGGCATGCGCGCCCACAGCAGCAAGCCGCCGTCGGGTCGCCGCCAGGTCCAGTCGGGCAGGTGCTGCTTGAGCAGGGCCACCAGCAAGTCGAGGCGCGCGCTGCTGTCGCGCCGGCGCAACTTCTCGGCCGCGGCTTCTTCCGTCAGCAGATGCACCGCCATGGCCTGCGTGAAGATCGGGCTGCCCAAATCCGCCAGGGCCTTCCAGCGTCCCAGCCGCGCAATCAGCGCCTCCGGGCCGCGAATCCAGCCCACGCGCAGCCCCGACCAGAAGAGTTTGCTAGGCGAGCCAATGGTCAGAATGGGCGCGTTCTTGGCGAAAACGGCGATGGGCGGTGGCAGGGCCGGACCCAGTCCCAGCCCGGCCAGCGCATTGTCCTCGACCACGGGAATCTGAAACTCGGCCGCCAGGCGCGCGATCACGCGCCGGCTGCGCTCGGGCATGAGCGCGCCGGTCGGGTTGTGAAAACTGGGCACCAGATAGATCAGGCGCGGCCGCGTTTCCAGCATGGGCCGCAGTCGATCCACATCGACTCCTTCCGAGTCCGAGGGCAAGGGAACGAGGCGCGCGCCCGCCGCGGAAAAGACATCGATGGCGCCAATGTACGTTGGATCTTCGACCGCCACCGTCTCACCGCGCGGGACCAGCAAACCCGCCACGAGGCTGATGGCCTGCTGCGCCCCGCTGGTGATCAGCACCTGTTCCGCCACCGTGGACAAATCCGCGCGCGACAACGAATCAGCCACCGCCTTGCGCAACGCCGGCATGCCCATGGGCGAGTAGCCAGGCTCGGCGGCGAGCGCAGCCAGTGGCTGGCGAGCCACCAAGCGCGCCGCCTCCTCCACCGCGGGCAGCGGGGCCAGATACGCGCCCACCAAACCGATGGTATCGTGCGCGTGCTCGAGCATGCTGCGAAACACGACGTTGCGACGAAAAGCCGAGGTCACGTCGTGCTCTTGTGGACTGGGCCGCAGATCCTGTGCCGAGCGGCGCACCCAGGTGCCACTGCCCTGACGGCTGTCGATGCGACCCGCTTGGCGCAGATCCTGGTAGGCCTGCACCACGGTGGTGCGACTCAGCTTGAGCGCGCGGGCCAGTGTGCGTTCCGGGGGCAGCGACGCCCCGGGCAGAAGCTCGCCGCGTGTGATGGCCGCGTCGATGGCGGCGTGCAAACGAGCATAGCGTGGCCCTGGCCCTGAGGACCAGCCCGCCAGGATTTCGAGCAAAGAATGGTCCTTTGCCATGGTCAGTCCAAAGACAGGCCAATTGTCGGGAAGTGGCTATTGAACAGGCAAATCATTGGGTAGACAGTCAACAACATACCAGATACCAATTCGCAATTGGACTCAAAAGTGGACACAAGGAGGCACCGATGGCTCTTCCCCGCATGGCTTTTTTCAAAGACCGTATCCTGCCCTACGCCGAGGCGCAGCTGGGCCTGCTGACCCACGCGCTCAACTACGGCACCGGCGTGTTCGCTGGCATTCGCGGGTACTGGAACAAAGACGAGGGCAAGCTCTTCGTGTTTCGCCTGGCCGACCACATGCGCCGCTTTCACGAATCGGCGCGCCTGCTGCGCATGAGCCTAGCCCTCTCAGAAGACGCCAACGCGACCGCCATCCTGGACTTGCTGCGCGCCGAGGGACTGCGCGAAGACTGCTACATCCGCGCGCTGGCTTTCTATGCCGACGAGGCCATCGGCGTCCGGCTGCACGGCCTCAAGCCTGTTGTGGCCGTGGTGGCCCTGCCCTTTGGCCTGTACATCGACAAGGCCGAGGGCGCGCACTGCACGATCTCGTCCTGGCGCCGGCCCGACGACAACGTGGTTCCGCCGCGCGGAAAAATCACGGGCAGCTACATCAACAGCGCCTTTGCCAAGAGCGACGCCGAGCTGGCCGGCTTCGACGAGGCCATCCTGCTTAACCGCGACGGACGCGTGAGCGAAGGTTCGGGCGAGAACATCTTTCTCATTCGCCGCGGGGTCGCGGTCACGCCTTCGCTCGATCAAAGCGTTCTGGAAGGCATCACGCGCCGGTCGCTCATCACCCTGCTGCGCGACGAGCTGGGAATGGCCGTCGAGGAGCGTCCGGTGGAGCGCGGAGAACTCTACCTGGCCGACGAGATCTTCCTGACCGGCACCGCCGCGCAGATCACCGCGGTCACGCGCATCGACCACCGGCCCATCGGCACCGGCCAGATGGGCAGTGTCACCTCACGTCTTCGCTCGCTGTTCTTCGATGTCGTGCGCGGCCGCTCGCCCAAGTACCGGACATGGTGCACGCCGGTGGCGTGAGCCAATCTCCCCGCACTACCGTCGCGCCCAGTGGCCGGGCCGCCACTGCATATGATCGCCGACGGGTTGCCAGCGCGGCGGCACCCACACCCATCCCGGCCGTGGAGCTTCCCAGCGGCCCGGCGACCATTCGTATTGCCGACCGTCCCAGATCCAGTCACCGGGAACCCACACGTACCCGTATCCAGGCTGCCGGGGAACTCCCTCCGCGCGACGGGGCGGCGGCGGGCCAATGCCGATGGTGACCTCTGGCGGTGGCGCCCAGGCGGGCGACGGGGCTGGAGGCGGAGGCGGCGGGGCCGCGGCGCCAGCCCAATGTCCCTGATAGAAGACCCATTCGCCGCCCTCATTCACCCAGCGCCCATCGACCCAGATTCGCCCTGGCTGGGGGGGCAACTCCCAACGACCACCCATCCACACGTGGCGTCCACCCTCCCACCCCCAGTAGCCACGAATCCAAACGTGACGCGACGACGGCGGCGCCGTCCGGATCTCTTCCCGGGGAGGAGGGGGCGCCATGCGCAGCCGGTACGTGGCTTCCCGCTGCTGAGCTATCTCCATCTGCTCGCGCGCTTGCCGGTCGCGCATCTCTCGGTCGCGTTCGGCAGCCCCTTGCCTATCCTGAGCTTCGCGCTGGCGCTCAAGATCCAGGCGCTGACGCTCAAGTTCCACGCGCTGCTGCTCTGCATGCTCGCGGTCCATGCGCTCACGTTCCTGGCGTTGGCGATCGAGATCCATGCGTTGGTGGTCCTGGCGCTCGCGATCCATGCGTTCACGGTCCTGGCGCTCGCGATCCTTCCGCTCGCGATCTTTGCGTTCGCGGTCTTCCTTGTCACGCCGCGCGGCCTGATCGCGATCGTCGTCGCGGTCTGCCCACGCAGGCAGCGCAGTTCCAAGCCCGAATAGGATAGCCGTGGCTGTAACCAGGTGTCTCATGACGTTCTCCTTAGGCTCATACTGTATCGACGGACGCGACCCCGATTCAATTCGATTTTTTCAGCATCAACTCGCACCGACAACGCTACGCATTGCTGAGATTGCTAGTCAAGCCGCTGACCTCACACGCTCACTTGTTCCCGCCCCGCGCCGGCTTGGCTGCAAGCGCTTTCACGAACTCTCGCGTGGAAACAACCGTGGCCTGCCCCGGGAACACCTTGTCGGTCAGCACGCGGTGGACTTCGTCGTCCATGTCGGCGCTGGCATCGGAAACAACGACGAGCTGGTAGTCCATGTCCGCGGCCCAGCGCACGGTCGACAACACCACGCCGCTGGTGGAAATGCCGAACAGGGCCAGCGTGCTGATGTTGTTGGCGCGCAGGATTGATTCCAGATCGGTCGTGGAAAACGCGCCCACCCGGCGTTTGGTGACCACGATGTCGCCAAGCTGAGGCGCCACCCGCGCATGGATCTCGGCCCCGGGCGTGCCCTCGCGCAAACGCCCCGACTCTTTCAGGCCGGCAAAGCGCTTGTTCTGGCGATTAACCTCGGGGTAGCCGTCGCGAAAACGCACGACCACATAGATGATCGGCAAGTGCGCCTGCCGCGCCTCCTTGAGGATGGCACTCGCGTTGTCCAGCACGGCCGCCTGTGTCTTCTCGGGCAGCATGCTCAAGATCTGGTTCTCGTAGTCCATGATCAGCACGGCGGTTCGCCCCCGGTCAATTGCGAGTTCATTCTTCGCAGGAACCTTCGGCGCGTCCTGCTTGTCGGCGGCGATCGCTGGGGTCCCCTGCAGGCTTGAAAGCGTGGCCACGGCTGCAGCAAGCAATGCGGATTTCACGACGGTTCGCATAGGTCGGCTCCTCTCTGAATACTCAAGGGATGGCTCGGGTCAGCCCCAGGAATTTGATACGCCGCTGGCTTGATCTCAACCGCGCATGTTTTGCGCGCCTTGGAATCGCGCGCGACGGATGCCTTTCGCCGACGATGCGCTAGGATTACCGTGGAGGTAGAGCGATGGCGTCGAGGCCAAGCAGGCTGAGTGAATTCGATATTGCGGCGGCGCTGGCGGAGCTGCCCGGTTGGAAACTCGAAGGCGGCAAGCTGCATCGGGAGTACAAGTTCGCCGACTTCGTCACCGCCTTTGCGTTCATGACCGGCGCGGCGCTGGTCGCCCAGCGGATGGATCATCACCCCGAATGGTTCAATGTCTGGAGCACGGTCCGCATCGACCTTGAGACACACGACGCCGGTGGGGTGACGATGCTCGACGTGCAGCTGGCTCAAAGCATGGAGGAACTAGCGAGCCGACAGCTGAGAAAATGAAGCCGTTCGAGCGGGCGACGCCAACTCGAAGAAGAGATCTGGTTCCTTGGTTGACCCCCGTTCTGGCGCGGGCCATCATGGATTGCGCGGCATGATTGATCTCTACGAGGAATTCGCTGGCCTGATCGGCGCACTGGAAACAGCCGGGGCAGAGTACGCAGTGTGTGGCGGGCTGGCCATGGCCATCCATGGGCTACCGAGAGCCACGGTGGACGTTGACCTTATCGCGCCGGCGAAAGCCGACGAGCGCGTGCTCGAGATTGCGCGCACGCTCGGCTACACAATTCCCGCTGACCCGATGACCTTGGCCGCGGGTGGGGTCGAGATCAAGCGGGTCACGAAGATCGACACCACTTCTCGTGACCTTCTCAGCCTCGATCTTCTCCTGGTGACGCCGGCCACGGAGGCCGCCTGGCGGACGAGAATGCGCGTCCGGTGGGAGCGAGGCGAGGTCTGGGTGGTTTCGCGCCAAGGACTCATCAGCCTGAAGCGGCTGCGAGGCTCGGGACAGGATCAGGACGACATCCGGCGGCTGGAAGAGGACGAGCCGTGAAGGTCGACATGTCGCCTGAAGCGGTCAGCCTTCGCCTTCGGCGCGTGTCGCAATTGCGCCGTCTTTGCCTGGCGCTGGGCAAGGCAACACCTGTTGCTTCCGCGCCTGCGACAGCCGCGGCCAAGCACGAGTCAGAGACATCGCGGTTGGGAAAGTAATCGTGCGCTACACGATGCTGGCGAAGGCCTCGAACGCCATCCGCGCGGAACGCTCCTTCTCTGCCTTCACCTGCCAATCCGTCAGCGCCGGCGAGATCTCCTGCGTGTGGCCGCCAACGATGATGAGGGTGATCACCTGGACGCCCTCGGGCAGCGCCAAGACCTGCCGAGCCGCCTGAGGATCGAATCCGGCAATCGGATGGGCTACCAGATTCTTCTCGGTCGCGGCGAGCATCAGCA
>Ga0265329_10000772_pt1 | contig 16253 bp, 12 predicted proteins | sample 41627metaG_FD_202091 | JGI IMG/M metagenome (GOLD analysis project Ga0265329, IMG submission 202091) | Rhizosphere microbial communities from Carex aquatilis grown in University of Washington, Seatle, WA, United States - 4-16-27 metaG | ecosystem: Host-associated > Plants > Roots > Rhizosphere...
GTGGACCGCGAGGAGCATCGAATCTGCCGAGGCATCCGCCAGATCGTTTCGCCTGGCCAGGCGGTCCGCCAGCCGTCGCTCAGGTGCCTGGGATTTCACCGTCGCAAGAAGACGCTTCGCAACCCTGAGGTGTTCCTCGGCCTTGCCGACAAGTTCCGCATCGCGTCTGTGCCTGATCACCACTTCATTTGTAAGGTCAGTTGGCTGCCTTGCCTTGATGGCCGCGGCAACTCCTTCCTCCCAGCACTTGAAGGGTACCTGCTTGATTTCGATGCACGCACCACGCACGCCAGCCACCGGGCAGCTCTTGTCGAGCTGGAACGCCGCCAACCTGACGTGCGCCACGACCGCACGATCTGCCCCGCCGACCCTCAACCATTCCTGCAGGTACAGTTCATAGTGACTGGCGGCTCGTTCAGCCTCTCCTCGTTGCTGGTACAGGTCGCCAAGGAGAAACACGTCTTCCGCCACCTCGGCCAAACGCGGATGTGTCGGGAACGCCCGCCGGAATTCGTGGGCCGTGTCCAGCACGCGCTCGGGCTGAGCCAGTTCGCGCCACAGCTCGACGGCGAGGCCGAGCCCCGTCGGCGCCCGAGGATCGTCTCCGTGCTCGCGCGCGAATCGCGTGAAGGCGTCCGCTGCCGCCTCGAAATCCGCCAACGCGAGCAAGCAATCCCCATCCATGTTGCGTGTGCATTCCGCAACCCGCGCATCTAGCGGATCGCCTGGGCCGGTCTCCTGAGCGCGAGCTTGGGTTGAAGTCTGATGTGTGTCCGGGCCATGTGCCAAAGCCGAGGACGTCCCCAAGGCTACAGCCCCGAGGCCGACTAATCCCAGCAATGTGACGATTCTCCCACTCATCGGGCAGGGCCCCAGACTACTCCAAGTTTTGCCAGGCGAGCACGGCAGGAATTCGCATCGAGGAGATGGCCAACTGGGCGGAACTTAAGTTGACACTTGGACGTCTATATGTAAAGTCTAGTTACCATGGTGCATCGGCCGATTTGGCTGGAACGTCTGCGCAAGGGTTGGGGAAAGGCGCCCATCGTCTGGCTGACTGGCGTTCGGCGCACCGGGAAGACGGTGCTTGCCAGCGCCCTGGGTGAGTCTGAATTCCTCAACTGCGATCTGCCAAGCACGGCCGCGCGGTTGCGCGATCCAGAAGGCTTCTACCGTTCGATCCGCGCGCCGTTCGTGGTGTTCGACGAAGTTCATCAGCTTCCCGATCCCAGTCTGCTGCTCAAAATCGGCGCAGATGCCTTTCCCAAGCTCAAGATCCTCGCAACGGGGTCGTCGACGCTGGCTGCCACACAGAAGTTTCGCGACAGCCTGGCGGGTCGCAAGCGCAGCGTCGAACTTTTTCCGGTACTTGCCGAAGAGCTTCCTGCATTCGATGTCCTAGATCTGCGCGAACGCCTTCTCAAAGGTGGGTTGCCGCCAGCGTTGCTGGCCAAGGACCGCGAGAACGAATTCTATGCCGAGTGGCTGGACTCGTACTTTGCGCGCGACGTGCAAGAGCTCTTTCGGCTGAACAAGCGCGGCGATTTTCTCCGTTTTGTGGAGCTTGTTCTGCGCCAGAGCGGTGGCATGTTGGAGGTGACGTCGCTGGCGAAACATACGGGCGTCAGCCGCCCAACTGCCCAAGCTTGGCTTGACGTCCTTCAGATCACCCATGTCGCGTACCTCGTTCGCCCGTATGCCGAAGGTGGGCGGCGCGAAATCTTGGCTCAGCCCAAGCTGTATGGGTTCGACACCGGCTTTGTCAGTTACGCGCGTGGATGGGATGGGCTACGCCCCGAAGATTGCGGACTGCTCTGGGAGCACCTTGTCCTCGACACGCTCCGTTCGATTCCATTCGATCCTGTCCTGTTCTGGAGAGACAAGCAGCAGCGCGAGGTTGATTTCGTGCTGCCGCGGGGACGCAAGCGCGTGGACGTGGTGGAGTGCAAGTGGACCTCCGACGCTCTTGACTTGCGCGGAATTTCCGCCTTCCGAGAAAACTACCGCCAAGGTCGCAATCTCATCGTTGCCCCGGACGTGACCAAGTCCTATGTCCGCAAGCACAGGCAACTTGAGCTCGAGTACGTGCCCCTGCAGCGTCTTCGGGAAACGCTGGCGATTGCCAAGTGAAATTGGCTGGGCAGCGGAACAGGTCGGCGACGGGATCAAGGTAGGGGCTTGGCAATCGGTGCGACCACCGCGCCGGCCTGGGTCAGGGATCACCCAATCCTCACGGACCGCCCAGTGGGGGGACGATGCAGCCGAAGATGGCCTGCACCAGCGATGGGGTGCCGTTCTCTATGTCCATGCAGTGCGATCCTGTCAAAGTGATCGCCGTGTCGTCCGCGCTAACGGTCAGATCGGCCGAGAATGCTCGGCTTGTGCCAATGAGGGAATCGTTGAAGTAGATCGCAAACTCGGCTTCGGCGTGATTGTATGGGGGCAGAGCGAAAGTGCAGGTGGGAACGGCTGCGGTAGTCGAATCGTAGATAGTCACGACGGCGTGATCACTGATCTTGCATCTGCAATCGAGCGTGACGGCACCGGAGTCGGCGTCAACCTTGGCCGGCTGTATTTCGCACCCCGAGGCCACTCCGGCCGTCGCCACGTCGGCACCAGCCTGCGGTTCGCCGGAGCCGTCAGCCCCCGAATCCATCTGCGGACTCAGGCCAGCGTGTTTGGACGCGCACCCGACACCAAGCAAGGACACCAAAGCAAGCCTTTTCATGCTTCAATTCTGCGCTCGCTGGCGCCTCGGCAGCAAGGCCAACCGTCCGCGCTCCGTGCCCGGCATCACGAGGGCATGAGCTAGAACCCTTTGCGGTGGTAGCCCGTGCCCTACCTTCATCGTCGTGCCGTCATGCCGTTCTCGGCTCAGTGCGGACCAGGTGGTGGCGTCCTTTCTGGATACTATCGAACTCGTTCGCACTATGCTCGGCGCAACCATGAATGCCATCCAACCTCTCGCGGGTCTCGCGGCTATCGCGATGGTCCTCGCCGGCATCGTGGGCGGTGTTGCGTGCCACGACGGAAGGACCGCGAAGGCGGTGGTTGCGGGCGGAGAGGCGTGCGCGCGGACGTCGGCGGACTCGTCGCAGCCTGTACCTGTCGCGGCGGCGGCCAAACCCGAGTGCGCGGCGTGCGCCATGGAGGACAAGCGGTTGGCGGCGCACAAGGATCAGGTCGTGGTCAGCGCGCGCTACCTTGGACTCAAGGAGCGCTGGATCGACGAGCAGCGCACGAATCGTCGCTGCGCTAGGGACGTGGAGGTCATGGGCGTCGTACGCTTCGCTCTCGTTGGCGAGAATCCCTGGCGCGGAGAATTCACGTCTCCGCCTTCGCGCAGGGATCTTGCCAAGATGATGGAGGTGGACTTGCCCTGTCCGGAATTGTCGCGCTTGCAGTACGCGAAGCTGTACCAGTACGATCCGGATGACAGGGAGAGGGATGGCCTGGGGCACGCGCCGGTGTTGCGGCCAGGCGAGCTTTATCGATTGACCTTCGTCAGAAGCACCGACATTGTCATGCGGGAGCCCAGCCACTCGAATGACAGCCGGCGGGTGCTGACCCTTGTCGCTGTCAATCCGGGCGGACCATGACCACCCTTCCTTCCACGACCGGCGGCTTCTGCCTGGCGATGGTGCTTGCGCTGCTCGCCGCTCTCGGGGCGGGCTGTGGCGGGGCAGAGCTGCGCGCGGGCAAGCTTGGGGCCGAGCAGGAGGGCAAGGCGACCTACTACTCGTCGCGCTTGGCAGGGCACCGGACGGCCAACGGCGAACGCTACGATCCAGCGCGCTTTACCGCCGCGCACCCGAGCCTGCCTTTCGCGACGTGGGTGCAGGTGACCCGGCTGGATGGCAGCGGACGCACGGTCGTGGTGCGCATCAATGATCGCTGCGCGGGCGGCAAGAAGATTGTCGACTTGTCCGAGGCAGCAGCACGCCGGCTCGACATGATCAGGGCAGGGAGCGTGCGCGTGCGGATCCAGGTCGTGACTGCGCCGGGGCGAGAATGAAGTCTCGCCCCCGTTTCGTGGGGCTACTTTCCTTTTAGTTTTTCCAGCCCCGCGAATGGGTTGTTGAACGGCCGACTCGGCTGCGGTGGCGCGGCGGGCGGGCGAGGGCCGCGGTTGGGTCCGCTGCCACGACGGTCTTGATCGCTTGGCCGCGGGCCGCGGGCCACGTCGCTGGTCGAGCCCGATTTCATGGAAAGCGCGATCTGTTGCTTGTCGAGCTTCACGTCGAGCACGCGCACGCTCACGCGGTCGCCGGCGCTGACGACCTCGCGTGGATCCTTCACGAAGCGATCGGCGAGCTGGGAAATGTGCACCAGGCCGTCCTGGTGCACGCCGATGTCGACGAAGGCGCCGAAGTTGGTGACGTTGGTGACAATGCCGGGACAAACCATGCCCGGTTGCAGGTCGTTCAACGTGTGAATGTCCTGGCGGAAGGAGAAGGGGATGAAGGATTCGCGCGGGTCGCGGCCCGGCTTTTCCAGCTCTTTCACGACATCGGCGAAGGTGAAGGCACCCAGCTCTTTTTCCAGGTCGCGCGCGCTTTTCACCAGTCGTACGCCCGCGCCCAGCAGGCCGGCCACGGGCACGCCAATGCGTTCAGCAAGCTTTTCAAGGACGCCATAGCGTTCAGGGTGAACGCCGGTGTTGTCGAGCGGATGCTCGGCCTCGGAGATGCGCAAGAAGCCCGCGGCCTGCTCGAACACCTTGGCCGAGAAGCGCGGCACCTCGAGCAGCGACGTGCGCGAACGGAAGATGCCCCTCTTGCCGCGGTAGTCGACGATGGACTTGGCCAGGCCTGGCCCGATGCCGGACACATGGGCCAGCAGGTGGTACGACGCCGTGTTGAGGTTCACGCCGACCTGGTTCACGCAAGAATCCACCACGGCATCCAGGCTTTTTTGCAGGGCCGTCGGCGACACGTCGTGCTGGTACTGGCCCACGCCGATGCTCTTGGGGTCGACTTTTACCAGTTCCGCCAGCGGGTCTTGCAGGCGCCGCGCGATGGAAATAGCGCCGCGGATGGTGAGATCCAGATCGGGGAATTCTTCGCGCGCGACATCGCTGGCGCTGTACACGCTGGCGCCCGATTCGCTGACCATGACCACCGGTACCTTCAGCCCGACGCTGTCCATGGCGTCGCGGATGAGCGCCTCGGTCTCGCGGCCAGCGGTTCCGTTGCCCACCGCGATGGCGCGAATGCCGCCTTTCTTGACCAGCTCGGCCAGCAGCGTGACCGCGCCGGTTTTCCCGCCGGCCGATTCGAGGTGCATCACCGTGCTGCCGACGTACTTGCCCGAATCGTCGACCACGGCCAACTTGCAGCCGGTGCGCAGACCGGGATCCACGCCCAGCACGGCCTTGGGTCCAAAGGGCGCCGACAGCAGCAGCTTGCGCACGTTCTCGGCGAAGACCTTGATGGCGGCCTCGTCGGCCACTTCGCGCAGGGCCTTGTGGACTTCGTTCTCGATGGCCGGCACCACGTGGGCGCGCAGGGCGAAGCGGGCAGCCTTCTTCAGCAAAGGCGCGCCTTCGAAATCCGGCTTGGTGCAGGCGGTGGCTTCGAACATGTGCAGCAGCTCTTCCGCCAGGGGATCCACTGGCGCGCGCGTCTTGGCCGCGGCGTCGGCCGGCAGGGCCGGCTCGGGCGGCGTCGGACCGCCCAAGTGCAGAGTCAATTCTTCTTCCATCCAGCCGCGCCGCATGGCCAGGTAGCGATGCGAATTCTCGGGCTTGAGCAGCTCGCGCACGGGCTCTTCGTAGCTAAAGTAGTTTTCGAATTTGCTCGGCACCTTGGCCTTCTCGCCGCGGGCGGTTTTGGTGAAACCTTCGTGCATATAGCGCGTGCGTGTGGTGCTGCGCAGGTCGGCGTCTTCCGACAGGCGCTCGATGAGGATCTCGACCGCCCCGGCCAAGGCCGCATCGGTGTCCGGGATCTTCTTTTCCTCGTCGATGAACGCGCTGGCGTGGCTGTCCGGTGTCTCCCCGGCCCCTGGCGTGGCCAGCCCGTGGGCACAATCCCACAGCCAATTGGCCAGCGGTTCCAGCCCCGCCTCACGTGCAATGACCGCCTTGGTCTTGCGCTTCTGTTTGTAGGGCAGATAGAGATCTTCCAGCGCCGCCAGGTCGTAGGTCGCTTGCAGCTTGTCGTGCAACTCGTCCGTCAGCTTCCCCTGCCGGGTGATTTCTTCCACGATGAAGGTCTGACGCTTGAGAATGCTGTCCCAGGTTTCCTTGCCGTCTATGACAGCGCGGATCTCGACCTCGTCGAGGGCGCCGGTTTGCTCTTTGCGGTAGCGCGCGATAAAGGGCACGGTGGCGCCCTCTTCGGTGAGGCGAAGCACAGCGGCCACGCCTTGTGCAGGGATCTTGGGGTGCGCCGCCGCGAGCCAGGATTCGAAAGTGACCTGAGCCATGGACCGCCACCCTACCCAAAAGAAGCCATCAGTCCAGGCTTGATCTTCCGCGGCGGAGATTGGATCAGACAGGTGACGTAGATACGGCCACTTGCGTGGCAGAATGGCAGCCTCCATGAACGACGCTCTTCACACCGATCTTGCTTCCGCGCTCTTGCGCGAGCTTTCCGATACCTGGCGCGAGATCAACGCCAACCATTTTCGTGGGCGCATGCGGCCGCCGGTGCTGTCGCTTTCCGAGGTGGGCAGCCGCCTCGGCCAGTGGAATGGCGCCACGCGTACCTTGTCCATCGACGGCACGCTGGTGTTCGAGAAGCCCTGGAGCGTGGTGCGCGAGATCCTGAAGCACGAAGTGGCCCACCAATTTGTCGACGAGATCTTGAAGATTCACGACCAGGTCGCTCACGGTCCGGCCTTCGAAGACGTGTGCCGCCGCTTCGGCATCGATGCGCGCGCCACGGGGCTGCCGGCAGTGCCCGCGGGCAGCGACGGTGGCAGTCCCGTGTTGCGCCGGATCGCACGCCTGCTGGCCCTGGCGGAGAGCCCCAACGTACACGAGGCCGAGGCGGCCATGAAGACGGCGCATCGCCTGATGCTCAAGCACAACATCGACGCCAAGGTGACGGCGGCAAGCGAGGGCTACGCTTTCGTTCATCTGGGCGTGCCGCGCCGACGGGTGGATGCGGCCGAGCATGTCCTGGCCGGCATCCTGACGCGCCATTTTTTCGTCGAGGCCATCTGGGTACCGTCGTATCTGGCCAAGGAGGCGCGCAGCGGGCGCGTGCTCGAACTGTGCGGCAGTCTGTCGAACCTCGAGGTTGCGTCCTACGTCCACACCTTCCTGCTCGAAACCGCCGAGCGCCTTTGGCGCGAACACAAGCGCAAGCACCACATCGACAGCGATAAGGAGCGCCGACGCTTCCAGACTGGCGTGATGAGCGGCTTCGATGAGAAGCTCAAGACCAGCACGAAAGAGGATCGACGCGAGGGCCTGATCTGGATCGGCGATCCGGGCTTGGAGAGTTTTCTGCACCAACGCTACCCGCGCCGCACCGGCGGTAGCGGCATCGGCGTGCGGCTGACCGCGGCCTACGAACACGGCCGGGAAGCTGGCCGCAACATCGTGCTCCACAAACCAGTGAAAGAGGCCAGCGCGCGCGGCCGATTGCTAGGGCCTGCACGATAGCGCGAATTCAGCTAGCATTACCGGAATACGCATGACGACCAAGCCCGCTGGTGCACCGATTCGAGGCCTGACATGAGCGAAGCAGGGCAGGGGCGCGTGCTGCTCGTCGACGACGACAACAGTTTCCTGGAGATCATGGCCTTTCTGCTGGAGGAGGAGGGCTACGAGGTCGTGCGCGCCAGCAACGGCCAGGATGCCTTCGAGCGTTTGCAGTCAGGGCCGTTCCCCGTGATGGTAACGGATTTGAAGATGCCCGGCCTTGACGGACTGACCCTGCTCAAGAAGGCACACGGCCTGGATCCGAATCTACTGGTCATCGTGACCACCGCGTTCGGCGACATGGCCACCGCGGTGGCGGCCATGAAGGCCGGTGCGTTCGATTTCCTGCCCAAGCCCTGCGACCGCGACCATTTCACGCTGACCGTGCGACGTGCGCTCGAACACGCCCGCCTGCGCTGGGAGGTCGGCGAGTTGCGCGGCGGCAGCGAGGGCAAGACCTTGGTCTTCGCCGCGCAGAATATGGCGGAGCTGGTCGCCGTGGCCGAGCGCGTGGCTGCAGCGGACGCGACGATCTTGATTCAGGGCGAAAGTGGAACCGGCAAAGAACTCTTGGCGCGGCGGATCCACATGGCAAGTCCGCGCGCGGCCGGCGCGTTCGTGGCGGTCAACTGCGGGGCGATCCCGCGCGATCTCTTGGAATCCGAGCTTTTCGGTCATGCCAAGGGTGCCTTTACCGGCGCGACCAGCGATCGCAAGGGCCGCTTCGTGCAGGCCGACAAGGGGACGCTTTTTCTCGACGAGATCGCCGAGTTGCCGCTCGACCTGCAAACCCGCCTCCTGCGCGTGTTGCAAGAGAAGACACTCGAACCCGTGGGCAGCGAGCGATCCATCGCGCTCAACGTGCGCGTGTTGGCCGCGACCAACCAGGCGCTGGAAGAGCGGGTGAAGGCAGGGCAGTTTCGCCAAGATCTCTACTACCGATTGAACGTCGTGCCCTTGCTCATCCCGCCTCTGCGCGAGCGCAAGGAAGACATTCTTCCGCTGGCCCGGCATTTTCTGGCCAAGCACAGCGGCGGCCGGGAATGGCAGATTCCTCTTGCTACCGCGGAGCGGCTTGTGCGGATGCCGTGGCCGGGCAATGTGCGTGAACTTGAGAATTTGTGCCAGCGCGCCGCGCTTCTCGCCGAGGAGCCTGTGCTGTCCGACGAATTCTTGACCTCGAATTTCGCCCCGGCGACCGCGCAGCCACGCCTCGCTCTCGACGGGATCGAACTACCGGCAGACGGCGTATCGCTCGTGGATCTCGAGCGCGCTATCTTGGTGCGTGCCCTGGAAATGAACGACTACAACCAAAGCTCGACCGCGCGCTTCCTGCGCATCCCGCGCCACATCCTGCTCTACCGCATGCAGAAATTTGAAATCCCGGCCAAGGGCAAGGCATGAGCGGCGCGTGGAAGCTGGCCTGGACGATCTCGGGCCGGGCGCTCCTCTTCATCTGGTTGCCAGTGCTGGCCGTGACGGTGGCCCACTTCGGGACGCCCATGGAGCATGAGTGGCTCCACGACGTTCTCCGGCGCCTGTACTACATCCCGATCATCGTGGGGGCGTTTCTCTTCGGCCTGCGCGGCGCTTTGCTGACATCGCTGGTGGTGACGGTGCTGTACCTTCCCCACGCCTTCTGGATGACTGGCCCGCACGCACACCACCACGGCATGATCCACGCCGATCCGACGGGCACGGCGAACAAGATTCTGGAATTGGTGCTCTACAATGTCGTGGCGCTGGTCACCGGCCTTCTGGTCGAGAAGGAGCAGCGTGCCCGCCGCGATGTCGAACAGAAGATCGTGGAAATGCAGGCCATGGAGCAGCAACTGGTGCGCGCTGGCCGTCTGCAGGCCTTGGGCGAGATGACCGCCGGCCTGGCCCACGAGATCAAGAACCCGCTCGCTTCCTTGAAGGCGTCAGCAGCCATTATCGCCGACGAAATCGCCGAAACCTCGCCGCGCCGGAAGATGGTGGTCATTTTGCAGAAGGAAATCGATCGCCTGGCGGCGTTGCTAGAACGATTCCTCGCCTTTGCGCGGCCGGGCAGGTTGACCCTGGCGAAAGTCAGTCTGTCGCATGCGGTGGAACATGCGGTCGCTTTGGTCAAGCCGCAGGCGGATGTGCGGCACGTGGCTCTCCACGTCGACATGCAAGGCCCTGGGCTGACGATTCAAGGCGATCCCGACAAGCTGGCGCAAATCCTGATCAATGTGCTGCTCAATGCGGTGCAATTCACTCCTGAATTAGGCCAGGTCGAGGTCCAAGGCCGGGAGCGGGTATTGCCCCACGGCAGGTTCGCAGTGGTCGGCATCCTGGATCAGGGACCAGGGATCCAAGAGTCAGACCGGGAGCGCATTTTCGATCCTTTTTTCTCGACCCGCGCAAGCGGCACTGGGCTCGGACTCTCGATCGCCAGCCGCCTGACTGACGAGCACCACGGCTACATCGAGGTGAAGAACCGACAGGGAGGAGGCGCCGAATTTCTCCTCTTCTTTCCGCTTGCGGCCTCTGGGTGAAACCTTCTGTCTCCTGCGGATTCTAAATAGTCAGGAGCATTTAGCCATGGCACCTACAGCCCTTTCCGATGCGATGTTTAAAGAGCAAATCAAGACAGGAATAGTCCTGGTTGACTTCTGGGCACCCTGGTGCGGACCCTGCCGAGCTTTTGCTCCCATCTTCGAGAAGGCCGCGGGCGAGAACCCCGACGTTGCATTTGGCAAAGTGAACACCGAGGAGGAGGCAGATCTTGCGATCGAATACGGAATTCAAGCGATTCCGACCCTGATGGCTTTTCGCGACGGTCTGCTGGTCTTTGAGCAGGCGGGGGCATTGCCTGGACACGCCCTGCAGAAACTCATCGACCAGATCAAGTCGCTCGACATGGACAAGGTTCGAAGCGAGGCTCACGCCGCCGCATCGTAGTCTTGCCAGGCCAGTGCGTAGCAGTAGCTGGCCCATACATGCGGACTTGGGGTATGACTTCTGTCGCTGGGATTTTCCAGTGTGCGGATGACTTGACTCATGACCGATGCCAAGGGCGAGGGCGGAACGACCGCCGACGTGAACGACGCGGTTGCGCGGGCGCGAGCGGCTCAACCTAGTTGGGCGAGCCTGCCCTGGCGCGAGCGTGGACGCCTGATGCGCAGGCTGGCGGCAAGGGCGCGGGCCGACGAGGGGCTGGCGCAACTTATATCGTCGGAGGCCGGCAAGCCGTTGTTTGAGGCTGTCGGGTTCGAAATTGCCTATTTGTGTGAGGTGACACGCTTTCTTTCCGGATCGGCGGGTCGAGGCGCGCTTGCAGAAACTCGGCGTGCGTCTCTGATTTTTCCGCACAAGCGGGCAAGGGTGACGTGGCAGCCCCACGGCGTGGTGGCGGTCATTGGCCCCTGGAATTTTCCCCTGCTCAACAACTTCGGCGATGCGGTGGCGCCCCTTCTGGCGGGCAACAGCGTGCTGCTCAAGCCGTCACCGCACACGCCGAGGACCTCGCGCCGCTTGCAAAACCTGTGGCATGAATGTGGATTGCCAGACGGAGTTTTTCAGGTCGTCGAGGGCGGCGCCGAAACCAGCAACGCACTGGTGGATGCCTGCGACATGGTGTTCTTCACCGGAAGCCTGGCCGCGGGAGGCCAGGTGGCCGCGCGTGCCGGGGAGCGTTTGATTCCGTGCGTGGCCGAACTTGGCGGCAAGTCGGCCATGATCGTTCTTGCCGACGCCGATCTGCGCACCGCCGCCCACGCCGCGGTGTGGGGCGCCTTTGCCGGGGCAGGGCAGGTCTGCATCCGTGTCGAGCGCGCCCTTGTCGAGGAGCCGGTGGCCGAAGAATTCGTCCGTCGGGTAGTCGAGGAAACCGCCAAACTGCGCCTTGGTAATGGAGGGGATGTGGATGTGGGACCGGTCATGTTGCAAGAGCAGGTGGAGCGCTGCGAGCGGTTGGTGGCGGATGCGGTCGCCCGGGGGGCACGGGTGGTTGCCGGCGGGGAAAGGCGACAGGACTTGTCGGGTTTGTTCTTTTCCCCCACGGTTTTGGACGGTGTTCCGCCTGAAGCCAAGGTGGCGTGCGAAGAGACCTTTGGCCCCATCTTGCCCATCGTGCGCGTGGCTGACGCCGAAAATGCCATTCGTTTGACCAATGCCTCGCACCTGGGTCTGTCGGGCAGCGTTTGGTCGCGCGACCAGACACGCGCTCTCGCGGTGGCGCGCAGGCTCGAAACCGGGAGCGTTTGTCTAAACGATGTCCTGGTGAACTACTTTTTTGTCAGCGCGCCTCTTGGTGGTATCAAGAACAGCGGTCTTGGCTTCCGCCATGGCGCCGAGTCGTTGCGGCAGTTCTGCACGCCGCGAACCATCGTCGAGGATCGCCCGCTATTCGGCGCCGTCGCGGGATGGCTTCGTGGTCAACTCGGCTTTCCCTACCGCTCGAGCGTGCTCAAAATCCTGCGCCGGCTGCTCAAGGTGATCTACCGATGACGAACGTGTCCGCCGCAGCCCAAGATGCGGCCGCGACACGGTACGATTTCATCATTGTCGGCTCAGGTTTCGGCGGCAGTGTGGCGGCCTTGCGCCTGGCGGAAAAGGGGTACGGCGTTCTCGTCGTGGAGGAGGGAAGGCGCTGGCGTTCGCTGGATTTTCCCAAGAGCAACTGGAATGTGCGCAAGTCCTTGTGGCTGCCCCGGCTTGGCTGCCACGGAATCCAGCGTCTCGATTGGCTGGGCGACGTTCTAGTGCTGGGTGGCGCAGGCGTGGGTGGCGGGTCGTTGGTGTATGCCAACACATTGATCGTTCCACCCGCCGACGCCTTCACCCAGGGCTGGCCAAGCGGCGCGGGGATGCGGGAAAAGCTCGCCCCTTACTATGAAACAGCCCGACGGATGCTCGGCGCGACGGCACCACCCGCAACCTGGCCCGCCGAAGAACACCTGCGCGCATTTGCCCGCTCGCTCGGCCGGGAAGCGCACTTTTCGCAGCCCGAGGTTGGCGTGCTCTTTGGCGCCGAGGGCGGCCAGGAGATGTCTGATCCCTATTTCAATGGACAAGGCCCACCACGCGCCACTTGCCGCCTGTGCGGAGGGTGCATGGTTGGTTGCCGCCACAACGCCAAGAACACCCTCGACAAGAACTATCTCTTCCTCGCGGAGAAACTTGGCGCTCGTGTTTTGCCCGAGACCCGGGCAAGCCTCATCGAGCCCGACGGGGAAGGCGGTTACTTCGTGCACACACGGCGGTCGCTGGGATGGTTCTCGCGATCGCATACGCGCCTGCACGGTCAGAATGTCATCCTGGCCGCGGGGGCGCTTGGCAGCGTCGATCTGCTGCTCGCGTGCCGAGAGCAGGGCAGCCTGCCCAATCTGTCCGCCGCCCTCGGGAAATACACGCGCACCAACAGCGAGATCATCGCCGGCGCGCGCAGCCGCACGGCACGCGTGGACCATTCGCAAGGCATTGCCATCGCCAGCGACATACAGGCCGATGCGGAAACTCATATTCAGATCGTGCGCTATCCCGCGGGATCGGATGTGATGGGGCTTTTGGGAACGCTGGCCGTGGCAGGCGGTGGCCGTGTCCCGCGCGCCCTGCGCTGGCTGGGCCGGTGTCTGCGCCACCCACTCGATTTCCTGCGCAACGCGATCCCCATCGGTTGGGCCAAACGGACTGTGGCGGTGCTGGTGATGCAGTCACTGGACAGCGCCCTCACGTTGGTGCGCAAGCGGCGCTGGCTGCTTGGCCGTAACCTTCGCACCCGGCGTGCCGTGGGCGCTCCTCCGATCCCAACCTACTCGCCGCTGGCCAATCAGGCGGCGAAGTTTGTCGCCGAGCGCATGGATGGGTTCGCGCTCAACGCCATCAACGAGGTTCTCCTCGGAGTACCCATCACCGCTCACATCCTGGGCGGTGCGCGCATGGCGGAAACGCCGGAGCAAGGCGTGGTCGACGAGGGCTGCCGGGTGTTTGGCCATTCTGGCCTGTGGGTTGTCGACGGCGCGGTGATTCCGGCCAACTTGGGCGCCAATCCCAGCTTGACCATTACCGCGGTGGCGGAATATGCCATGTCGCTCATCCCGGAGAAGAGGCGCAACATGACCGGGAAGGGTGTCTTTTCAGGCAAGGAAAATTCCGGCACTTGAAAGCCCTCGCGCAAAACGATGCTATGTTTGCCACGCCACGCGCGCACCCCTGCACGCGGGCATTTTGGCCACGCAGAGATCTTGGATGACTGACATCGACGAGACTACCCGAGCAATTCTAGAGCGATTTCGCTTCGATCAGGCCGTGTTCGAGAGAATGCGCGTTACGCTTTCTGGCAAGGCGGGCGAGGCGGGGGCTGGACGCCTTTCCGGTTCCGTGACTATCCCAGGCGTAGAGGATCTGGTCGAGCTTTCGCCACGAGACTCGGAGGAGGGCAAGGCGCTCGCGTCCATTGGCCAGGCGGCCCTGGCTAGAGGCGAAGTCGGCGTGGTAGTTCTCGCAGGAGGCATGGCTACCCGTTTTGGCGGAGGCGTGAAGGCGGTGGTCGAGGTGGTGCCGGGGCACTCATTTCTTCGTCTGAAATTGGAGGAGATTCATCTGGCCGCGGTAGACGCCGGATGCACGATTCCGGTGTTTCTCATGACGAGTTTCGCCACCAGCGACGAGGTTCGGAGCGCGGTGGGCGATGTGATTCGTCCTCAAATGCCCATCGAAATTCTCGAGCAGTCGGTGACGATGAGGCTCACCCAAACCGGCGGCCTTTTCAAGGATGCTTCGGGGAAGCCTTCCCTATGCGCAACAGGGCATGGCGATCTGTTGCCCACGTTGCGGGCTTCGGGGGCACTTGCCTCTTTTCGCAAGTACGGCGGACGGATGCTCATGGTTTCCAATGTCGACAATCTGGCCGCGACACTCGACTCGCGCGTGATCGGAGCGCACTGCCGCGGAGGCAAGGGAGTGACCGTCGAGATCGTAGGCAAGGAGCCTGGCGACCGTGGAGGGATTCCCGCCTGGGTTGACGGTCAGTTGCAAATCGTCGAGGAATTTCGACTTCCGGCGGGATTCGACAGCAGCCGGGTTCCATATTTCAATACCAATACCTTTCTTTTCGATGCTGAGTCGATCGATCGGGAATTCGACCTCGATTGGTTTCCGGTGCTTCGCAAGGTCGACGGGCACGACACCATTCAGGCCGAGCGCCTGCTGGGTCAGATCACCGCCTTTCTGCCCACACGGTTTCTAGTCGTGGAACGTCACGGTCCAGACGGGCGATTCCTACCGGTAAAGGATCGTAATGAACTGGACGTGCGCAAACGCGAGATCCAGGCGCTTCTCGAAGGATTGGGCATTCACGACGGTGTTGATTTTCCGTAGCAGGTCCCCGGCGAGCTTCACGGACTACGACCTCGCCGCGAGCCGCAAATTCATTTCTCCTAGGTAGTGCCGTGCCTCGTTGCACGTGTGTTCCGGGAGTTTGTCCACGACATACGCCATGCTCAGTTCGGAAACCGCAAGATCGACCTCGCGCGTGATAAACGTAGCGATGGCTCGGAACTTGGAACGCGGCCGACCTGTTCCACGCTGAAAACGATCAAGCAGAAAGACCTCATTGAAGCTGCCTATGTTCAGCTTCTCGTACAAGCGAGTAACGATAAACTCAGCACGCGAGAACGAAGCAATTTCTTCATCTGTGAAATCGCGAAAGTTGGCGGCCCCCGCCCGCTTGAACATGACGTGGATTTCATGAAGCGAGATCTGGGCCAATGGTACGACGATCGCAACATGATCGTCTTCATCCAGAACGAATCCGGCCTCGCGCAGGAGATTCAAGTAGAGTTCGAGATAGTCTCGTTCTACGTACTCATCGCAGAGACGAACGAGGTGGTCACCTAGGTTGTATCCGCTAGCGGCCATTCCCCACACTTGCTTGTGGACATGCGCGATGGTGGCGCCAGCCGAAGAACGAGTCTTCTTGCCAAGCACTAGGTGCCTTAATGAAGAGTTGAATCCTACTCGAACGCCCGAAGCAGACCCGATGATATTGGCGACCGTTGGATCCTCAAGGAAGTCGCGAATAAGTCTATTCATGGCCAAGAGGTGCTTTTCCTCCACTGCCTCCCATGCGTGAACGGGCTCGGTAGGCATGACCACGTAGTGAAAAGGAGCGCCATAGGGAAAGTCATTCGCAATGATGCAAGCGGTGGTTTGGTCGACCTTGCAATCCACGATTCGTTTGCGCAAGAACCAGTCTTTGCAGAAAAGGCACGCAGACTGCCTCAGCTCCCTGGAGCCAAAGGGGTTCCTTGCGGCGAGATCTCGGATCGCTTTCGAAGGATCTTTGTCGTGGATGAAACTCAGAACTTCAGGATCGGTCGCCAACTCCGCGATCACCGTTCGAAGCCACTCGTACTGCTTGTTATCGCAAATGGCCACGTACATGTGGCGGTAGGTGTCGAGCGAGATTCCATGGACTCCAGGAACTTCGCCTCCTCGACCGCCGGGGCGAGATGAGCGGGAGAGACCAACTTGCGTCTCGAACGGGCGAAGCGGGTCGCGTACAGTGTAGACACTCCTTTCGTTCGAATCTTCGTTTGATTCCTCGGATGCCTCATCAAAGCCCTTGGTG
>Ga0265329_10000774_pt1 | contig 16225 bp, 17 predicted proteins | sample 41627metaG_FD_202091 | JGI IMG/M metagenome (GOLD analysis project Ga0265329, IMG submission 202091) | Rhizosphere microbial communities from Carex aquatilis grown in University of Washington, Seatle, WA, United States - 4-16-27 metaG | ecosystem: Host-associated > Plants > Roots > Rhizosphere...
GCGTCGTCTGGCCGCAGCTGGATCAAGGACCGAACGATCTCTTGGGTGTTGGGCGCAGCCAAGCCGCTCGCCCTATATTTCGAGACTAGCCACGATCTGGTCGCGGGCTCGGATAAGGTCGTGGCTTTGTCTGCGATCGCAGACATTCAGCGTGGCCAATCCGGTGCGAGAAAAGAGCGTCTGTTGGGCGGTCGGCATGCCACCACCCTCGGGCCGTCGTGCGCAGCCAACTCCCCAATTTGGAGAGTTGCGCCTCCACCAATTCGCAAGCGGAACAACCTGGGCCGTACTCCACCGGCACTGGCCCGCCCCAAACCCGCTCGCGATCCGCGCACCCGCGTGGGAGGCCAAAGGAAAGCGTCCGGCCTCCCTCGGTCTGGCCTAGAGCCGCTGGCGCTCCAAGGCCGAGCCATCCTGACCGTGGTGCCGTCACTGGATGGCGCGCCGCGTTTCTCAAGCCAAGTCTGCCTGTAACTGCCCCCGTGCGGCGTGAGCGGCCTGTGGACCTTCCATCCCCTTCCCCGATCCCCTCTGTTCCGCTGAGGGCATTCGTGAAATCGCTCGCTAGCAACCCGGATTGCGTTTACAATGACCGTTGATGATAATCAGAAAATGACGTAAGCACTGTAACAACAATTTAGCGTAGCTTCGGCTATGGCCTCATCGAAAAACCGCGAATTTTTCAAATCCAGAGGCCAGCCCAAGTGACGCGCCCATCGGGCGCGGCTTGGAGCATTCTCTGGATGGGCGCTTCGCGGTGCCTTCGATGGGGGTGCGACAGGCTCGCGCCCCTTCTTTTTGGCTGTAATTCGGTGGTTGCGCTGGGAAGCAACCACCATGAACGACAATCACTTCGGCTTCAGGCATCTGGCCATCGGCCTCCTCCTTGGCTCCTCCTCGCTGCAGGCGACCACATTTACCGTCACTCGCACCAACGTCACTGGACCCGGCTCACTGCCGGTAGTCATCAACCAGGCAAACGCGACGCCTGGCGACAACGTCATCGAGTTTGCGGTTACGAACGCCATCGTGCTGCTATCCTCGCTTCCGCCCATCACCAACAACGTGACCATCAACGGGCGCATAGACGTGCCCACGGTCATCGATGGCGGCGGAACTGTGCCCATCTTCACGTTCGCGACTGGGAGCACGAACATCCTTTCGCGGCTACATCTCCTGAATGGTAACTCTTCGAGCGTTTACGGAGGGGCGGGGATTAGCAACGCCGGGACACTATACGTGGATCGCTGCGTTATGAGTGGACATCGTGCTTTGGCTGGCAGTGGAGCTGCGATCCTGAGTTTCGGTCAAATTGTTGTTAGTGGCTGCTCACTGAACGATAACCAAGCCGCTGTTGGGGGTGCGATCAGCGTTTCCGGCACCATGAAACTGAGTGACTCCACGTTTTCGGGCAACCGTGCCTACACAGGTGGGGCGATACATAACGTGGGGACGAGCACAATGGAAAATGTGAGCCTGTCTGGAAATCAGGCTTTTCTAGGCGGTGCGATCATGAATGCGGCGAGTCTCTCGATTTCCACCAGCGTCCTTTATTCAAACAGCGCACAGGGCTTGGAGGGAGCAGATGGGGTTGAGGGCGTCGGTTCCTTTCCCTTCTCGGGCGCAGGCGGAGGGGGTGGCGGCGGCGGCGGTGGAGGGTTGGGGGGTGGAGTGTATAGCTCGTCCGGCTTCGTAACGCTTACGAACTGCACGTTTTCGGGCAATCTCGCGGTAGGGGGAAAGGGCGGAAACGGTGGTGATGGCAACCGAGGCTTGAGTTCTTCTCCCCACGGCGGGGATGGCGGAAAAGGAGGCTATGGAGGCGCGGGAGGCAACGGGGTGAGTATGATAGACGGCACTCCTGCTCAAGCGGGCTCGGCAGGTGGCGGAGCTGGCGCGGGAGGAGGAGGAGGAGGAGGCATCTTTGGGAAGGGGAGTGGTGCTCTGGGCGGCTCTGGTGGGCTGGGTGGGGGCAATGGTGGGACTGGTGGGGGGACGGACGCATCTGGACAATATGGGCTAAACGGTGGAGGAGGCAATGGAGGGTGCGGGATGGGAGCAGGCATTTTCATTGAAGGTGGTAAACTGGCGGTGGTGAACTGCACGGTTACCGCAAATTCCGCAGTCGGTGGCTTGAGCGGAGTTGGAGGAACACCGGGGCAAGGAGTGGGCGCTGGGATTTACAATCATGCAGGGACTGCGCAACTCCTAAACACAGTGCTCGCGGACAATACGGCTTTGAACAAAAGCCCCGACTTGAGCGGAGCGTTCGCAAGCAGCGGGTACAATCTCATTGGAAGCACCGAAGGTGCAACCGGACTAAGCATCAATGATTACCAGAACGTGCCAGCCAATCTAGGCCCTTTGCAGGACAATGGCGGTCCCACGCTTACCTGCGCGCTGCTGCAAGGCAGCCTGGCCATTGGCACGGGCACGAGCATCGGAGCGCCATCCACCGACCAGCGCGGCGTGGCCCGACCGGCTGGCGACTACGACATCGGGGCCTTCCAGCTGGTGACCCTCATCACGCCAACGATCCAATGGAACAATCCGGCAGACATCGTTTACGGGACGCCGTTGGGCTGCGCCCAGCTCGACGCCACCGTGGGACCTACGGGAAGGTTGACTTATACGCCCCCTGCTGGGACGGTTCTTGCGCCTGGTTCGAACCAGGTGCTTCAGGTCGTATTCTCGCCTTCCGATGCAACCCAATATACGAGCGCGACGAATTCAGTGCTCATCAACGTGCTCAAAGCGAGCCAGACGATCACCTTCGGCCCAATTGCCAACCACCAGGTCGGCGATCCGCCCATACTGCTCAGCGCCAGCGCCAGTTCAGATCTGCCGGTCAGCTTCGCGGTGCTCTCCGGTCCAGCAACGTTGACGGGAAACCTGCTTTCCTTCGGTGCGAGCAACGGCTGGATCACGGTCGCGGCCACACAGGCCGGTGATTCCAACTACAACGCTGCTTCCGAAGCGGCCCAATCGTTCTACCTCGGCAGTTTTCCTCTGCCCGCAATCACGACGCAGCCTGCGAGCCAATCCGTCTATCCAGGCGACCGTGTGTTTTTCTCCGTAACGGCGACCAACGGGCCGCTCAATTATCAGTGGCAGTTCTTCGGTGCGAACATTGCGGGCGGAACATCGTCCAGCTTGGTGCTGGCGCGAGTACAAGCCAGCCAGGCTGGGCCGTACCGCGTGATTGTCAGCAATCCTTCCGGCTCCGTCACTAGTATCGTAGCTAACCTGACGGTAATTCTTAGCCAGGGTACGCCTACAATCACCGCGCAACCGCAGAGCCAAATCATCCGCATTGGCGAGACTGCCATGTTTACGGTGGCAGCTATCGGTGCCGGACAGCTCGCCTATCAGTGGTATCAAGGCGCGAGCGGCGACACCAACGGCATCATCGCGGGCGCAAACAGCCTCGCCTACAGCCCGTCAGGAGTGATCACGAACACGAGTTTCTGGGTTAGCGTCCACAACTCGCTGGGCACGGTGGACAGTGCTGCGGCCAACCTGACGGTGTTTCCCGCCACAGCAGCCAAGTTGAAGCTGAGTATGCTCGATGGCATGGCCGCGCTGACGATCGACGGCGTGCCGGGCACCCAGTATCGCCTGGACTACAGAACCAGCATCGCCGCCACGGGTTGGTCGAACGTGATCAACCTGGTGCTGCCCAGCAGCCCCTATACGTTCATTGACGCAACTTCCTTGAATGCGCCAGTCCGGTTTTATCGGGCGGTGGCGCAGTAGGCCCGCACGCACAAACAATCTAAGCCCGGAAGGCACAAGCGAATATGGAAGATCCCAAAAGTTATTTAAGACGCCTGCAAGCGGCTCTCGAACGACATGCCAAGAAGTGTTTTTACTACCCATGTTGTGGCTCGGATTTTAGTTATCCGTTACGGCACTTTAGTAAATGGTGCAACAACTTCATTTTCTGTGATTGGATGCCCGGCGGGAAGGGTTCATTCCTCGACCAAATCAACGCCATCCAAGTGGAGCCGCCTGAAGGCATCCCTGTTGTTGCGCCCGACTCCTATGGCGATTGCCTCCATCGAGGCGAGGTCTACGACTTGGCTAACATGGAAGGCATTCTGAGGGAATTCTTCCCGCAGGTTCCCTCAACCTTAAGCCGATTCTTGGTCGCACCTTCCGTGCCGGAGAAACAATACGCCGAATTGTGGATCACTGATTCTGAGGGTGAAACGCGGTTTGTTCGAGTGTCGTGGCTGGCAATGGAAGGCGTCAACATCTACTGGAAATTATTTACCAAGCGTCGGCTAGCGCCCCGGATTCTCTGCCTAAAACACTGGGGAGGCGATGATGAATCGTGGACGCCTTTCGGTGAATGGGAGGGCCATTTGCGACAGCTTGTCCAAAACAGCTGCGCCGAGTCTGAGTTCTTGGTCGCCCGCAAGCGTGACCACAATTGGCCCTGGAAACGGCGCGTAGCCAAGTTTACCGATTGGGATGAGGAGCCGGTTGTGATGTGGGCACAGGAGACAAAGTCATGACATGAACGCGCACGAGAACCATCCAGCCAATGCCCATGATTCTTGGGCCGATTGCAACGACTGCGTTTACAAACTGACATACGGCAACGTTTACCGGCAGTGCACGGACCTGACGCTGCGTATGATTCGCGATCTGGCAGCCCCACCGGCACAGATCGCTGATTATGGAGCGGGCACAGGCCGGTTGGCGATCCCATTGGCCAAATTGGGCTACCACGTTACCGCCGTCGAGGCATCGGCCCAGATGTGCCGCGTGCTCAGGACGAAGGCGGCAGCCGGTGCAGAAGGTGCAGGCAGCCGTTACTGTGCCTGTTCGGGCACAAATCCGAGTCCAACAACGAAGCAGCCCAGATTGAAAGTGGCTGTGGCCAACCAGACGATTTGTCAGCCTTTGAAAAAGGGCGGCTTCGACCTGGGGCTGTGCGTTTTTACTGTCTTGAACTACCTCCTGGAAGATGTCGACTTGCGCCAGTTTGCCTCTGCGGCGGCGCGTGCCATTCGCGTTGATGGGAAACTGCTGGTCAGCTTTGTCGAGGACATGAGGTTGATGCAGCAGTCATTGAACGGTCAGAACGTGCACCAGTCATGGAACCGAAATTGCAGCCTAGTACGAAACATCAACATTCTCCAACTGGACGGCATCCTCTACGAATATCAGGAGGCATCTAATCTCACCAAGAATGGCAGGGAATCTCCTTACGAGGACAGGTTTCCACTTCGAGAATGGTCGCGAGGAGAAGTCACGGCCAAGCTTAGATCCGAAGGCTTTTTCCTTGAATCGGACCTCACCACCAGTTTTTTCCGCCCGACTGGCGAAGTTTATCTCTTGTTTCGGCGAGCTTCTGCACAGGAAATGCTGGCGGAAGCTTCAAGCTCCCATCGAGGGGAAAGCCCTAATGGTTTCCTGCGCAAGCTGGCCGCTGAGGGAGCGTGCCGGAGACGAGCACAACTGCTTCAGGCGCGGACGAGCGCCCTCAAGTTCATTGCCGATGGCGATTCCGATGGCGTGTTTTATTACCCAGCTTGCGGCTCCGATCTCGAGTATCCCCTGCGTCACTTCAGCGAACGATGTCAAACGTTCGTCTTTTGCGATTGGACGCCCGGCGCTCAAGAATCGTTCCTCGAAGCAGTTACGAAGCTCAAAGCCGAAAGGGAAGTGGCGGTCCGGGATAAGCAACCGGTTTTTTTGCATTTTCCCCTCGCTCCAAGCGACCTGAAGGATCTTGCCGTGTTGCACGGCCTGCTGGTCAAGAGTTTCCCTGGAATGCACCCAAACCTGGCCGCCTACGTGGGTAGCCCGGCGTCAGCAAAGGGCCATTATGCCCAGTTGTGGATCACCGGCGCTGACAGCAAGACAAGGATCGTCAGAGTGTTCTGGTTTACCATGGAGGCCGTCAATCTCTACTCGCGGCTCTTTGCCCAGAAAAGGAAAGCACCGCGTATTCTCTGCATAAAGACCCGTTGCCAGAACTGGGATGGGTGGACACGCTTCGGGGACTGGCAGGCCCACCTAGCGAAGGCCGTTCAGGATGGGCCTCGTAAGCCAAGATGGTTGGTTGCCCGCGAGGGCAAGCACGATTGGCCCTGGACACTGCTCGTGGACCGGTTTGAAGATTGGGATTTCCGGGCTGACGAGCCCCCCGTCATGATGTGGGCGCGGAGTCGCAATAACTCATGAGCGCAGGGCGGACGAGCACGAAACTGTTAACGCGAGGGCAACTCCTTCGGCTCTACCGCCATCGCCATGAGGTCAAACCCACCCGGCAGCAGCTGAAGCACATCCTGGCTTCCATGTGCTATCAGCGCGCCGGGGAATCGCCCGCGAGGCAGAATGAACTGGGCTGGTTCTGGATTTGCCGTTGTAGCCGTGCCCAGATGGAGAGAATCCCCGCCATCAAAGAGGAACTACACTTCATTGAAGCGCGACGGCGGGGGCGGGCACGGCCTTTGAAAGACCGCGCCAAGCTGCTCCGAAGGCTCCAGGGCGACTTTGCCAGCCTGGACGAGCGGTTGGATTGCATTCGTGCGCTAGCCGCCCACAAGAACAAACAGGATTTACCGCTGCTGCGCCATCTGGCGGCGGAGGTTTCGTTTCCGGTCTGTCTGGCGCTAGGTCCAGCCCTGGAGCTTTTTCGCACGCCCCAGGATGTCGATCTCCTCTTCGAGCTGGGGCGCAGACATGTCTTCGACGCGCTGGATGCGCTCGTTAAGTTGCCTGGGCATCGAGCGGTTGGCGCAATTCGCAAACTCGCCCGCGAGGGCAACGAGTGTGTGAGAGGCAGCTTGGCCGCTCGCCTAGCCGACTGGCGCAACCCCGCTGCGCTTGGTTTGCTTCGCCGCCTGGCGCAAGACGAGGACGAGTGCGTTCGAGCCGATGCGGCGTCGTCGCTCGGTGGGCTGCGCCGTCCTGAGGACCTCCCGCTGTTGCGACGGATGCGCCAGGATTCCTCTGCCGAAGTGCGGCGGGAAGCCGTCTGGGCGATCGGATGCTACCGGCGCGAAGACGACATTACGATCTTGAAGCTCCTGGCGGCAGATCCATGCGTGAAGATGCGCACCGTGGCGGCGATGACGTTGGCCAGGGTTCTGCCACGACGCGAGATGGAGCGCTGGCTCGACCAGGAAGGCAACAGGATGAGCTTCGAGCTTTTGCTCGAACTGGATTTCGCAATCTATGCACCCAAGTGGGTTAGGAAGGCCCATTCGCGAGTTGGCGACAACATCGGTCGCCTCCACCTGGGTAGATGCAGGCCGGAGGCTGGGATCGGGCGATCGGTGGACGGAAACTCCAGGCGCGCCGACACCTGAACCGGCATTGACCACGCCTTCCACTCGCGCTATCTTTCGATCGTGACCCGCACGTAACTTCTCTCCGGCCTCGCCCGTCTCCTGGGTGAGGCCCTTCCCCGAAAATGGTAGACGGCAGCGCTATGTCCACGTCTGGGCATGGCTTGCGGTGGCTCCGCATGTAGGCAGAGCCGCATCTGGCGAGATTTGGGCCGTTGTCCCAGTCCAGCGCCGCCCACCAGAACGGGAGCAAAGACTATGAGTACGAGCAACACGAAGATCGAGTTTGACCAGGAGAAGTTCGAACGATGGGTGACCCAGGTGAGCGACGCCACCATCTCCGACGAAGACATGGAGATGCTGATGCGCATGTGCGCCATCGAGAGTGCGACCTTCGAAGTCGCAAGCGACAAGGCGCTCCAGCGCAGGCTCCGAGCCGCCGTCAACTCCTACTGCCACATCATCCGCATCGCCCGCGAGTACCAGGATGTAGACGTGGACCCTGCAACCGCCCGTGCGCTGCTGGCCAAGCGCAGGCGGTACGAACCCTTGAGCGACGATGAGATCAGCCTGCTGGGCAAGCGCAGCTCTGACCCTCAGTCCGACGAGGAACTTTATCGCGCCTTTGGGAGCGAGGCCACTTCGAATAGTGGCCCGTTCCAGGTCAGTGCAGTACTCTTTTACGATGTCCTTACTGACAACCAGTTTGCTATTCTCGCAGAGAGCCTGTTCCAACAAGCCGTCGTTCACGGGACCGGTTCTGTCACTGATAAGTGCTGGTTTGCGGAGGGCGTGTCCGAGTGCCCGAACGTGGCCAGAAAACTGGTCATCGCCCGTGGCATCAGTCTGGTGACCGAGGGCCTTGATTGGGCGCTGCGCTATTCGAAGTTGTCGCCGGAGGAAAAGGCCGAGCACGACAAGGCAATGGCGATGTTCAATCGGGCGATCCACGGGCTGCCGCTAGAGCCCCAGAATGGAGAATTGGGAGCGGACTGAAGGATTGCGCCGCAGCGTTGAGCCTGGCGGGGGGCAACGACGACACGACCGCAAACTCCTCAGGCAGACAGTGCGGCATCTCCCATGCCGGTGCCGCCGCTGAGCATTCCGGCTCTTGAGTGCCCGTGCCATCAGCCGCCAACTGCGGATGCCGGTTGTGATCGGTGCACTCTGTTCTGTCGAAGACGGCCCAACGTTCTGTTTTTCAGCACCGCGAGTAGAGCCACATCCATCACCCAGGACAGGAGGTTGGAGAGCGTGTTGATGTCCGTGAGGTCCCGCTTTAGGCCCGGCGGGGTGAATTGCGGCTCTTTGAGGGTTGACTTACCCCCAACTGGAGCCATAAGTTGGTCAAGATAACAACGTTGTGTACAGAACTTACGCTTTTGGATGCCTCAACCATCCCGCCGCAGCGAACGCCGCGCCGGTGCCTTCGGCCCATTTTCACCGGCAGTGGCGAGGCGTCGGTGGTCGGAGGCCGTTGGACAACGGCGTCCATGCAAAGAAGCGGCGGGGTTGGTAAGTTTTTCGATAAACGAACAGGCGATCGAACTATTGGGAGAAGATCATCGGGAATGAACAACTTGCGAACAAAGGCCTGTCGATCCTCCGGCATGATAAGCGACTGACCGTCGCAGAATCAAGTTAGGCAGCGAGGCATCTCACACGGAACCAAAAACAAACAAAACTATGAACATGGGAATCAAAACAAAATGCGAGTCATGCGGAGCCACAGTGATTGGCGTCACCGATTCACTTCAGAAGATTAGCGCCAGATACTTGTGTTCGTCGTGCGCCACCAAATTGAAAAATCCGAATATGCAAGTTTGCCCAGACTGCGGTCAGATCATTAGCGTTCGCGCTGCGGCGTGCCCGAAGTGCGGTGCGCCACAGACGCAGAAAACCGCAGCCTAACTACCCGATGCAGTGGCCCCCGCGATGACGCTGGTGTTTCAAACCATAGATCAATGGCGAGGGTGCGCTGATCTGGATCGTTAGGCAGAAAACACAGAAAGAGAAAAGCCGGTGAGTAAATTCAAGCGTGTCATCCCACTTCTGGTTTACGAGGACATTCCGGCGGCGCATGACTTCCTCGTCAAAGCGTTCGGTTTCGAGCCGGGAGGCGTCCACCGCGATGCCGAGGGTCAAGCGATCCATGGCGAGGTTCGCGCCGGAGACTCGACCATCTGGCTACACCGCGTGACGCCGCTCCACGGCACTAATTCACCACGCGTCACAGATATGGCCGGTGCAGGTCTCGTCGTACATGTTGCTGACGTCGATGCCCACTGCAAATGCGCCCGCGCGGCTGGTGCGCAGATCGAGAGAGAACCGAAAGATATGCCCTATGCCCAGCGGGAATATGAGGCGCGAGATCCCGAAGGCCACCGGTGGTGGTTTGCGACTCCCACTGGGCCTCCAAGCTCATAGCTGTGAAGAAGCAGGACCAGCTCGCCTCAGCGAACCCGGCGATGAGGTCTCGATCTCATGCCGAGGGCCAGTGGTGCCGGGTCGCTGCCCGGAATCGTTAGCCACTTTTACGCTTCTGTATGCGATACAACATTCTTGCGGTTGCGACGATCCAGCTCCTGCTGTGCGGGTGCAATAGGACACCGAACGACGCCGAGATTCAGAGGCTGCTTGTTGGAACATGGAGCTTGGATCAAGACACGTCTAAGACGCTTCAGAATAAACCAGATGGCAGTTATATAGTTCATCTGGCCAGAGGCAGCTCGAACGTCGTTTTAAAAGGGATCTGGCAAGTGAGGGCGGGGTTCGTCGTTGCGACATTGACGAACGCCCCGTCCTGGTTCGGCGCTCAAGATCCAGGGGCGCGCCACCGAGCGGAGAGCAATAAAGTAGTGAGCGTCGACGAACACAAATTGGTTTTCCTCAGTAGCCAGGATGGCACTACCGTGTTAACTGCCCACAAGCAGTAAATGGCTGACCATCCCGCTCCAGGCAAGGCCGAGATTGTGTCCTGGTTGACCCTCAAAGCCCAGTCGCTCGGCCTGCCTGAGCCGGGCAGTTAGACCACACGAGATTGTGCAGCCTCCTCACAAGCCATCATGAAACGTTACGTGCTGAAGCAAGCGGCGGCGCCTCTGAAATCGTCTGCGGATAGGGCATGCGGCAAATGCGACTGGTTTGCTGACGCCTTGCTTGACGGAGACCCCAGCAAGGGTGTCTGCAATTATGGTTCGGCGCAACGCCGTGGCTTCGTCAGGTCGCCTGATGACCGCGTGAGGATTGTCCATCGGAATGACCCCGCCTGTACGGATTTCAAAGGCCCAGGATTTCATGGTTGAGGCGAAGAAATGAGGCGCAATTGTGTTTCCGTTGTTGCAGCGGGCAAAGACATCGGTGTGAGACCCAATGGTCTAACAATGTCACCGCAGCCAACGCCGGTTGGCCGCCTCAGTCCCGCTTTTCGCGGTGCGCGTGATTGCCCCGCGTGGCTGAGTTCTGGCGTTGATCGTTATGACCGCGACCTACTCCCTTCATTTCCGGCCTGCCAACCAGTCTCTGCTCTTTCTTGCGATCTTGGCCTTTGGCACACTGGGTACTGGCTGTTTTGTGCTTACGGGCGACCGGCGTAATAAGGCTGATGCCGCTCGCGAACAAGTCAACCTACACAGCGACTCGGTTGAGATGAGGTTCTCTCGGCAGTTTGATTCCGCCGATTTTGCAATGGACGTAGGTGCGGAGAACGGCCCGATCCGATGGGAGGCTCCGTTTTTGTTCTATAATCTCCCAATTCCTACCAGCTACGACTATTTGGCGACGCAGCCATTACGCGTTGACGTGCATCTCGAACCTAAGTCCCCACGAATCACCATTGACCCTTGGCAAATCTTCTTTTTAGGTCCAAATCGGGTACGCGTTCCACCGACTGGGATATGGCAGGATAAAGCATGGCTTGGGACTAACACCGTCAATGCGGTTTCCATCACGAAAAACACAACGTTTCTCTTGGAGTTCTCCCCCTGGGATCAGGTTCACCCCGACCGGGATTTGCCATTCCAATTGTCCATCGAGGGTATCCAGGTCTCAGGCCAGAGTATTTCTCTGCTTCCCATGACGTTCAAACCGGAGAAGTTCATCAGGGCGGGCTTCCGATTGCCGTATTAAACGTGACCTGCTACTCAAATGACGCTCGCATGAACACTGAACCTAAAATCCTCCAAATTCCCATGCGCGGGGGTTCAGGTGAAGTCCGTACCGGAGCGATCCAGTTTGAGAATGATTGGCCGGGGTTATTCATTCGGGGGGACAATGCGATCGTGCTTTGTCTCGGATTCGAGGACTTCAGGAACGCATGGCAGGCCACCCTGACATCGTGGTCGGGGCGGCTCTTATCGAGTTGGGAAAGATAGCCGACTTGATCGAGCGAGATGTGATTGTTAGGAGCCAGGGGCAGTGAAACCAGATCGACCAACGAGGTCCAAGGTGATGGGGTTTTGCCAGCACAACAAGAATCCTGAGACGGCCTGGCGCAAGGAACACCGGGAGCAGTTTCTCAGAGCGGGGATGCCGGATTTCGTGCTGGACGATGAGCGCTGATGGCAGTACGTCCTGCTCCATGGGGCGGACGAGTTCGAGAGCGGCTTGGACCCATCACGGATCTCGCCGGAACAGGCTGAGGCCATGCTCGGACAGCGTCGGTCAAGTCAGTACTGCCGCAGTGGATCCACTACGGCGGCGTCCAGGCCGGTGCCGCCGCGAAGCCAGGCGACAACAGGTGCCAACCGCTTGGAGCGGGCACATCGTTGGCCCAGGCACGGGCCAGTATCTCGGCGGCAGACTGGACTGCTGGCTGCTGCGCGCGCAATTGCTCCGGCTCCTGGTTGCGGAACTGCGTTTGATGGTGGCTGTTCATGGATGCGATCCGTTATTTGACGGCCCTGGATGGAATTGAGTTGCCGGTATCCTCGGCTCACTTGGTGTTGGTGGCGCAATCGCCGTAGCGGACGGTTTGACGCCGCGCATTCAGGCAATGGAGGCTGCCAAGATGTGGGCAAGCGTAACGGAACACTGGCGCGTCATAGGTCCAGGTATTTGCCAGCACTTCTGCCACCTGCCGGACGGACAAGGCTGCTGACGGCCCAAGCCCAGGCAGCAAAACCGGCTCGCGACAGACATATTTCCAGCAAATCCAAGATGATGTCGGTGGTAATTGGATCTCCTTCATGCTGGCACCGTCACACCCGCCCATACCTATATGGGCGGTGACGGTGTGACGCCTCCGTCATTGAGGGCATTTTGACGGCGTTTGACGGCTGACGGTAAATCAACGTAACCCATAGCCGTTGCGGCTCTTTACGACGATGTCAAGCCTCACCATGCGTTTGACCCTCCGCTCGGCGGTGCTGGCGCTCACCGTCAACCTGGTTTTGACGGTAGTTTCCAGTTCGGCGCGGGTGCGCATTTGGTCATCCTCGAATATTTCTGCCGCCAGTTCCTCCAGCTCTTCGCGCTCGCGAGCCTCCTTAAGCCGATGAAGCGTGGTGGTGGAGACGTGCATCCCCGCCTCCTCACTCCATTTAAAGCGTGGCCCTTGCTCTTTGGGGATGGGCGCACGCCGCTGCTTGTCACTCCAGAGGACGGTTATGCCGTCCACCTTGTCCAGCCGTTTTAGTGCGAGCGTAAAGGAACCCTGGAGCGTCCTTGGCCCAGGTGCGCGCCATCGCCTCCGCAGCCGATTGGATTACTGGCTGCTGGGCGCACATTTGGCTGGAACCTAACCGGCGGATCTGGGTTTGAAGGTGGTTGCTCGTAGGTGCGATCCGTTATTTTCAAAACCTTCGGCAAAATGCGGCTGTCGTCGTCGTCGTCTGGCTTGGTATCGCTGAAGCAACAACAACCGGATCCAGGCATAGGCATGTGCCGGGCTGGCTGTGGGCGTGACCGAACGGTGGCGCATCGTGGGTGACGCAGGGGCTTGCTTGGTTGCGTGTGAAACACCTGGGCAAGGCGCTCCTGATGTTTGAAACCTGGTTTAGGTTTGGGTTTTCCAAACCTATTGCTCTCCCTGAGTAGACTTTGGCCAGAGCGCTCCTAGCTCCTGATCTGGCGGATGCCTGGTTTTGGTTGCGCCCAGGAAGATTCTCCTCTTCTCCACCCCAGTTGCTGGCGGTGTTGGGGCAGTTGTTGCGTTGCACCCTATATAGGTGCAACGCAACTGCAACGCAACCGCCAGCGTTTATGGAATAAACATATAATACACAAGCACTTACATGGCAAAACGGCAAGAAAGTTGCAACGGTTGCAAAACACGTATGCAACACGCATTTTACCAGCGTAACGGAAGTCTTATTCCAGGCCACACTCATCTCTCCGGGATGAACACCTTGCCGTCCAGGATGGTGACTTTACCGCTATCCACGAGCTTGGTCTTGCGCCGTGAGAATGTGGATTTGTCCATGCCCAGGTTCCTCACGGCCTTGGCCGACCACTCGCGTTGCGTCATGCCTTCCGTAATCAAACCCAGCAGCTCGGCGTCCTGGTACTGCTCGCCGTTGACATTGCTGGCGTCTCGTTTCTTGAGCTTCGCGGGATCTAAGGCATCGTCTCTGACAAGCAGAGGGCTCTTCCAGCGTACCACAAAAGGCTCCGGCTCAGGATAAGCGCGGGGCTTGATTTCAACCACGTAAGCCCCTTCCGCCTCGTGGCGGGTCATTGTGATCGCGCAATCCACGTACCGACCAAAGACACCGCTCCCGCTGAAGCGGTCGAGCATCTCCTTGCCGCTCTGGTTACCCTTCGAAAAATGCTGGCAGGCGACCACTGCCGCATTGGTCCGGGACGCCATTGACCCCAGGCTGGCCATCAGGGTAGAGACTGCATCCTCTTCGCGTTCCGACTTACCGACGTTCACCTGGTAGAGCGGGTCGATGATCACCAACTTCGCACCCGTCGCCTTGATCTCGGGCACCAGCCATTCCAGCGCCGTGTTAAGCTGCTCAGGCGGCAGGCCGCGCATGGTCTTAAGGTGGAGCCAGCCGGGCTCCAGGTTGACTTCAAGCGCCTCGCAGACCGCTCGCAGGCGGCTTTGGAGCGTCGTCTTCTTCAATTCAAAATTCACCAGGCAGACCTTGGCCCGGTTGACCTTGAGCCCGAGCCAGTCCGTGCCTGTGGCAACCGCGACCGCCAGCATGATCAGGAGCCATGACTTGAAGGTCTTTGACGAGCCGCCGATGAGTGCAATGTCGCCCGCGTCAAAGAGGCCGCAGACCAGCGGCTGGTCCTGCGGCAGCTCGGCGGAGAGCAATTTGGTGGCGTCCTCGAATCCCGTGTCAGAACCCAGCTGCATTGCTTCATCGAACATCTTTGAGAAGCCCCCTGGGGGCACCTCGTTGGTCTTGATCATGTCCGCCGCCTTCTTGATGGCGAAGACGATGGCCCGCTGCTTGCAGAACTTTAAGGTGAGATTTTTGACCAGCTTCCAATCGGCGATGTCGATGCGCTTGAGCTTCTCGATGTAGTCGTGGGCCTCGTTGTAGAGGTCCTTCTTCTCCCTGCCGTACTTCTCATGCAGGTAGCCGTCGACGGCGGTGAGCCCTGGGTAGTTGCCGTACTCTGCGCGGTAATCCTGCATGGCGGCGGCCACGCGCATAGCGCTCGTCCCCCACATGAAGTTGGGCTTTACCAGCGGCGCAAGCACCATGAATTCGATCCGCTTCCTAGCCATACAGGCCAGGAGAAGATCCTGTATATCGGGCCCAAAATAAAATTGTTCCGTAGGCATATCAACGATCCTCCGCATGGACGGCGTCTGCTACGCCCGCCGTCCAATCCATCCTCGTACACTGTTGCGTGCGTCCTGATGACTGCCGCGCTAACTGTGCTACATCCTCATCAAGCAGCTGTTCAAAATCCCCACCGGCGTGGTGTTGGTGCTCCGAGCGCGCGGCCCAGACCTGTTTCGTTTTCTTGCGGCCAAGGATCCAGCGACGACTGCCGGGTGGCGATGGACTAAGCGCAATCTCGAATTGAAACGGGTTGCAGATCTTGGGGAATTTGCTAATGTGCGGCATAGGAATCTATCGGTTTGATCGCTGGTGGTTTCTTTTGGTCGGCTCGTTCGCTCGGGCCGACTTTTCTGTTTAACCCTCCTCAGTAGGAAACCCTTTGGCCGTGGAGCCGGGCGGAAGGTTGCGGGTGAGGAAGAACTGCTCCACTGCCGCCACACTGTAGTAAATGGACCCACCACCGCGCCGAGCACGGCGGTTGGGCTTAAATCGAGGGATGCGTGCTTCGTCGAACCAAGTGCGCAAAGTGTCGTAGCAGGGCAGTGGCGCTAGGTACGCGGGAAGAGTTGTTTTGAGCAACTCCTTGAGGGTTGCCATGCGGGCTGGCTCCAGTTTGGTTTTAGTCTTCTGCTTCATAATCATCGAGGTAACTACCCCAGTAAGAACAAAGTCTCCCATCGCTTCCAAAACCAAGTGGATGTTAAAGCAGGCGCGACGCGCTGGTCGGTTGGCAATGCCTCAAAAACCCAGCAATTACGGCACTTTTGGCCCGTAAAATGGCTGTCGGCGTGCTTCCCTGGATTGATTCTCTCGACCACGAGATCGTAAACGTTTTCTTGTCTTCGATGGTCGCAACCGGTCTACGCGCCAAACCAACCAGCACTGAGCATCGGGGATATGGCGCACATTTCAGCTCAGGCAGATCATCGCCGCTCGGGCCGATCGAGCGTAGTTAGGAGGATGAGAGCGAGTGAGATTATCGAAGCCGTGCTCCGGGCGGACGAGCCGGTGCGCGCCAGAGCCTTGGTTGATGCCTCCGTCCATCTGCCGCGACGTGGGAGCAAATGGATTGCGGCATTTAGGGATGAAGTTGGTAGGCAGACTTGGAGGAGCACTGGCCTGCGGGACCGCGAGGCGGCGCTGGCCATTGCCCAGGATTGGGAACAACAA